>Ga0307424_1000230_pt1 | contig 29084 bp, 19 predicted proteins | sample SalMarWE160320MG_FD_202157 | JGI IMG/M metagenome (GOLD analysis project Ga0307424, IMG submission 202157) | Salt marsh sediment microbial communities from the Plum Island Ecosystem LTER, Massachusetts, United States - WE1603-20 | ecosystem: Environmental > Aquatic > Marine > Intertidal zone >... | reverse complement strand
ACCCTTTTTAAACGCCTCAACAGCCTCTAACCCATTCGATGCCAGGGTAACCCGGTGTCCCCTTGTCTCCAAAAGCTTTGTGGCCAGGGTCTGGTTTATCAAGTTGTCTTCAGCCAGCAGAATATTGAACCTTTCCCGCTCTTCAAAAATTTTGTGGCGAGTGATGACCGTCGGCGTTTCTTCTGAGGGTAACCCCATGGTCATCATGATGGCATCAAGTAGTTCCGATTGCTTTATGGGTTTGGGCAGATACCCTGAGATGCCGACCTCTTTGCAGCGATCGGAGTCACCCCTTTGCCCTATGGAAGAAAGCACGATGATTTTCACGTCTTTTCCCGAAGGAGCGTTCTTGATTATTTTGGCTACATCAAAGCCATCCAATTCCGGCATCTGCATATCCAATAAAATCAATCGATAGGGCGCTCCGGAAGTAACTGCATTGTTGAAACGATCAATCGCTTCCTTACCATTGGTTGCAATAGTTGGAACAAGACCCCAGGATGTTATCATTTCCCGGAGCACAATACGGTTGGTATAATTGTCGTCCACAATGAGAACCGGCATTCCCGAAAGATCTTGCGGTTTGGGACGCGGGATGCTGATATCTTCCGAGCGGCTCAGTTCAAAGCAGACAGTAAAATGGAAAATGCTGCCCGGACCTCCAATACGGGGTTCCCGATTCGGGGTGTTGGAATCCTCCTCCAATCGAAACCTGTTCGGGCTCTCCACACGGATCTCTCCACCCATCATCTCAACAAACTGTCTGGTTATGGATAGCCCCAGACCCGTGCCACCGTACTTTCTCGTGGTGGAACCATCCACCTGTTCGAAACTTTTGAAAATTGAATCCAGCTTGTCCTGAGGAATCCCGATCCCGGTGTCCGATATCATAAAATGGAGATTCACCGAATCGTCCGACTCGGATTCCATTTCAACCCGGATCACAATTTCGCCTTCCTCGGTAAATTTAAGAGAGTTCCCCGCTATATTGACGATAATCTGGCGCAGCCTGCCTGGGTCGCCGATTAAAGCGGTGGGCACATCCGGTCGGATGTGGCAGGCCAACTCCAAACCCTTTTCGTGGGCCTTCAAGGCCAGGGTGTCGATAGCATTTTCAAGTGTGACTCGCAGGTTAAAATCGATTGCTTCCAGCTCCATTTTTCCGGCTTCGATTTTGGAAAAATCCAGGATGTCATTGATCAGTGCCAGTAGCGAATCTGCCGACATCTTTGCCATTTCCAGATATTTCCGCTGCTCTTCGCCCAAGTCGGTGCCCAGAACCAGTTCCGTCATGCCGATGATCCCGTTCATGGGCGTGCGAATCTCGTGGCTCATGTTGGCCAGGAACTCGCTCTTGGCCTTGCTGGCCTCCTGGGCATGCTCCTTTGCCCTGACCAGTTCGGTCACGTCTATGACGTTCAGGAGTACGCCGTCGTAGGATCCTGCACGATAGATGGGCTGAACGCGGAGAATGACTTCTGCATTGCCCAGCCGTCTCTGGATGACAACGGGATCCGAATCAGGCCTCTTGCGGAAGGAGGAAATATGCTTTCGTACTTTTTCAAGCAGAGCACCTGAGTGAAATTCCTCGATCTTCTTCCCTACAATGGCTTCCCGCTCTCTGCCCACAAAGTTGCAGAAGTAGTTGTTGGCCTCCACGAGCCTGTTATCGGCATCCGCGAAGATCACTCCTTCATCCATGCCGGAAATCATAGCGGAAAGCTTGGCGTTCTCCGTCTCGGTTGCTGCTTCCGCCCGCTTGCGCTCGGCAATCTCTTTATTAAGTTCATCTACCGATATTGTAGTCTTCTTCAAATCCCCTGTCATTTTGTCAAAGGCCCTTGAGAGTTGGCCGATTTCATCTCTCGAGTCAGTGCCTACGTGATAATCCAGATTACCCCGGCCTATTATCTCAGTTCCTTCATGAAGTTTTCGAACAGGCCCTGTTATAAATCTCGAGACATAAATGCCTATCAACCATGCCGCCAATGGAACAGAAAGCATTATAATAAGAAAGGCGACCCTTATTTGATTTAGAGGCGCAAGGGCCTCGGATTTATCAATCTCTGCAAGAATCCCCCATTGCATCTCAGGAATATGGTTATGGACACCAAGAACCTCAATGCCTCGATAATCCGTATATACAAAAGATTCATGCTCATGCATTTTCTCGCCGAATTTTCTGTGATGTTCTAAACATTTTCTTGCGTTTTCAGTATCAACTTTCAGTTTAAGGAAGGTATTATTTGTGAAACGGGAAGGGGTTATCATATAGCCATGTCTGTTTAGCACATATATCTCCCCGGTTTTGCCCAGCCCGGTCCTGCCGGCAGTTATTTCATCTAACTTGCTTATGTTAATCCTGCCAACAGCTACACCCAGAAGGGCCTTTGTTTCTCTGTCCTTAATCGGAGCGGAAACAGCAATCGATTTCTGCCCCGTTGTTTTGCAAAGATAGGCATCTTTAACGTACGGTCCTGATTTTGCTCCCAAAAAATAGGCATCAGTGGACCTGTCCAGCCCGTTTTTTCTATCGCTGGAGGCAACAACTTTTCCCTTTGCATTGAGAACAAAAACCTCGTATATATCTTCACTGGCCTTTTTTGTTCTCTTCAACCTCCTTTCAGCCATATCAAATTTATCCATGTAAGTCGGATCCTGTTGGTTTGTACGCAAAAAGTTCTCAAGAACTATGCTTTGGGATAACTGTATTATCCTCTCTTTTTGCATATTCAGGAATGTGTCTATATGGTTTGCTCTTGATTCGGCAGTTATCTCTAAATGCCTGAATATAGCGTTTTTCAGGTTGTTTTCCGTTATCGTGTAAAGGGCAAACTCCGCAATAGCTGTAAGCGCTAAACCCGTTAAAAGAAAAGAAACGGTTATTTTATTGGCTATCTTCATTTTCTTCCCCCGCCATTTGAAATGAATTCAAATGGTTCCACCCTCTCCGATAAAAGCGTAGGCTCTACCCTCCAGCCTGGAAGCCCTACGGGCTGGAAGCGGAGCCGGAGGCCCGCCCCAGGCCGGGGCTTACTCCCGCCTATAGGCGGGACCTATTGATGTACTTTTTACGAGTCCATCTCTCATTCAAGATTAAACTCTTTCTCCTTGAATAATTTTAAACAGGCATCAACCACCACAGTATCGTAAAGTGTGCCCCTGTTCTGCTGTATTTCGTCCAGGGCCCTGTCAATACCAAGGGCCGGCCTATAAGGTCGGTGGGAGGCCATAGCCTCAACCACATCGGCTACAGCCAATATCCTTGCCTCCAGAAGAGTGTCTTCACCCGATAACCCCTGAGGATATCCGGACCCATCCATCCTCTCGTGGTGCTCCAACACGATCCGGGCAAGAGGCCATGGGAACTTCATATCCTTCAGGATATCATAACCGGTCTGAGGATGGGTCTTGATGATGCCGAATTCCAACTCAGATAATTGGCCGGGCTTACTGAGAATCTCGGCAGGCACTGAAATTTTGCCCAGATCGTGAATAGTCCCTCCGACCCGGATACCTTCCGCCTGAGCCTCGGAAATTCCCATCTCCTTGGCGATGGCAAAGGCGAGTCCGGCCACACGTAATTGGTGCCCTGCCGTGTACGGGTCCCTTATTTCAACGGTTGATGCAATGGCGTGAATGATCCCGTCCAATGCTTCCTTTAATTGGAAAGTACGCTCCGCCACCATCTGCTCTAAGCCTTCACGGTAGGCACGATTGGCCATCTCCAGCTCTCGCCTGCGCAAGGCATTGGCCACGCTCATCAGGATCCTGTTGCGCCTGATAGGCTTAGCGATATAATCGAACACGCCTGCCTCAAATACGGTCTCTGCCACCACAAGGTCGTCAATGCCGGTCACCATAACGACCGCCACATCCCTGTATTTCGCTGAGACATCCCGGATGAGCTCCAACCCTGACTCCCCAGGCATATTAATGTCACAGAGGACCAGATCACAATCATGCTCTTTTAGACAATCACGGGCCTCGGCCGCGTCGGCAGCCCGGACACAGGCATACCCTTTTTGCTCCAGGATCTGCTCCAGCAATAACCTGATCGATTCTTCATCATCCACAATCAAGATCTTTGTCATTAGCCTTCTCCCGTATTCGTCGCAACCCCTTCATCCTTCTCGTCCAACACTCTCCGGACCGTCTCCGCCATCACTCCCCTGAGTATTGGTTTGAAGAGAAACGCCTTGATCCCCATCTCTTTGCTCTTTTCCTCTGTGATTTCATGGCTGAAACCGGTACAGAGGATAACCGCCATGGGCCTTGACAATACCATGGACTACGGATAATCCCATACCGGTCCCCTCACCCTTGTCTTTGGTTGTGAAAAACGGATCAAAGATCCGGTCCAGTATGAGGGGAGGTATGCCACGCCCTGTATCTCTTACCATCAATCTCAGGTGGGTTCCTGGTTTCATATCCGGGTGTTTGGCGGTGAACAGGGAATCAAGCTCCACGTCGACCAGCGTCACCTCCAATATACCTCCCTTTTCCCGCATGGCATGGTCTGCATTTGTACACAGATTCAGCAATACCTGATGGATCTGGGTCGGATCACCGAATACCATCGAATCGCTCTGAATGTCCTGAACAATTTCTATGGTCGTGGGCAAGACCGCTCTAAGCAGCCTCAGGGCTTCCTTTGTAATGAGTTTAATCTGGATCGGACTGAACGTCTTCTCACTCTGACGGCTAAAGGCGAGGATCTGCTGTACTAAATCCCTTGCCCGCTCTCCGGCTGAAAGTACCGTCTGCAGATTTTTTCTCAATCGGGTCCCCTCTTCAGCATCGTCCAGGGCTAATTCTGTATAGCCAAGGACAGATGAAAGGATGTTGTTAAAGTCATGGGCGATACCGCCAGCAAGGGTTCCGACGGCCTCCATCTTCTGGGCCTGGCGAAACTGCTCCTCGATCTGCCTGCGCTCGATGACATCGGTGAAGAACCCCACGTTGCACTCCCGGCCGTCGATGATGGCCGAGGTCGCGTGGACGTCCGCATAGAGGATGCCGCCATCTTTCCGGAGGCAGGGAAGACTCGGAGCGAGAAACCTATCGCCACGCGCCTGGGCCTCGAACTCGGCCAGGACGTGATCGAGCGACTCCTTGGGGTGAATTTCCGTCACGCCCAGCCCCATAATCTCCTCTTTGGTATACCCCAACATCTCGCATATGGCTGGATTGCAGTATCTGAATCTCCGGGTCTCCATGTCCGCCACCAGTATGCCCTCGGCGGCGCCTTCGAAGATTGCCCTGTATCGCCTTTCCGCTTCCTTGACCGCTTCCTCTTGCCCGATCGATGCCAGCGCATACGCAATGTCGCCGGCGATCTCCTCAAACAACGAAGTCTCTTTCTTGTCGTTGGCGAATTTCATTGGGACGGCAATCCCCATGCAGCCGTATCGGCGGTTGCCGTGCTTCAGCGCGATGGTGATCGCGCCGTTTCCTCCATAAGTGTCCGCCAGAGGGCAATTCCTGCATGCGGCAGCGGGATCATCCGTCACATTCACACCCGACTCCGTTTGGCCATGGCGAAAGCATGCCGGCGTCTCCCCCATCTGAAACTGGTTCAGCAGTTCTGAAAAAGCAATGTCGTTAAAGCCGGTTTGCGCACCCTCGACGCGATCGGGCAGCCCGTCGGTGAGGACGATCCATGCGCCCTGCAGGCCGCGGGTATGCGTCAGATTCTCACAGGCCTTCTGGATGAGCGGCCCGCGCCGCTTCTCGTGTACAATCAGCTGGTTGACGTCTCGGATGGATTGCAACACGCTGTTGATGTGCTCAAGGCTGGCATGAGCAAAATCGCGCTGGATCATGACGGCGAGTTGCCTCGCCAGTTCGTCAATAAGGCTTCGCTCTTCCTTCAGAAACGGCCCCTCGTCCAACATAGGCCTTTCCTCCAGGTAGCAGACCTCCACCGTCCCGACGGTCTCCCCCGAGAGCATAATGTCGGCGGACTGCTTCCACGGCGTTTCCCTGAAACCTTTCGACGCGAACTCCCTGCCCTCGAAGATGATCCGGGCGCGAGCGATGTCCGGATGCTGCCAACCCGTCGGAATCAAGTCCGCCGCAGACTTCAGCACCTCGTCGATTGAGTCGGATGGTTTCGCGAAAAGACTCGAAACGGCGTAAAGGCAGCTAACCTCCTTGACCCGTTCCTTCAGCTCAACGGTTTGCTCTTCGACCATTTTTTCCAACCCCTGTCGATACCGGGATAGCTCAACTTCCGCCTCCTTGCGCTCGGTGATGTCCTCGATGGCCAGCAGGATGATCCGTTCCTTGCCCATCGATTGTTCAATCTGCCGGGCATTCAAAAGCATAATGCGTCTGCCGATGGTGGCAAAATCGTGTTCAACCTCATAGTTGTCAAAGCTAGTCTTTTCGGGAAGGATGGTTTCCAGCAATTCCCGCAGCTTGGGAATATCCCATTGTCGGTTGCCAAGGTCATAGATAAAATTGCCTAAAGTTTCTTCCCGTGTTACCTTGAATGAATCAATGAAATTTCGGTTTGCTAAGATAATCTTCAGATCTGAATCCAGCACCAAAAGGGGTTCATGTATTGTCTCTACGATATCTTCGGATATCTGGTCTATCAGAGTCGTTACCATTGTGCTTTCCTCCCCGCATCAAACTTTGACTAAGCAGAACTCGATCCCTTGGCCTCATCCAGCACCTTTCGGACGGTTTGGTAGTAAATGCTCTACGCACATGAATTACACACACACAGTTTCTCCCCTTATCCTTGGCCGGGGCCAATGACTGCCAGGACGCCCTCTTTACCGGCCAGTTCTCGATAAAGCGCCAGGGCCTGTGCCGGGTTGTTGCCCGTATCCCGGATCACTGCCTCAAGGGCCATCTCCAGACCGATAACCTGTTTCTTGCCCCAGTCGGGATTTGGGCCGGTCAGGGGGGCCAATAGACCGACCTTCAACTTACCCGGTTGTGCCCACAGGGGATTGGAGATCAGGATGATCAGGATGAAGCCTGTCACTAAGATAAATATACCCTTTGTTCTCATCTTTTCACCGCCTTTCCGTCCCTGAATAGAATGATTCTTACGGCTGATCTCATGTTCCATTTCCCTATAATCCATTTAAAAAAGTTCATAAGATACCTCCACGGCCCTTTGGGAAGAACCCTTGCGATTTTGGATCCCGGATTTGTATCTAACCAAATATCCTGTTTTATAATGTAGGCTTCCGGACCGTTTATAAAACGTTTGTTCCCTGCAATTTGTCCGCGCAGGCTTCTTTTATGGCTGGTATCAGATCCCCGTTGATTGATTTTTTTTGAATGTAACTGACTGCGCCCGCCTTTAATGCCGCTTGCCTGTACTCATCAATATCGAAAATGGTGAGCATGATCGTTCGGAGGTCAGGCATCTCTTTTTTCAGCAGACGCGTGGCGTCCAATCCGTTCATTCCCGGCATCCGGATATCCATGAGGACCACATCCGGTTTTAATTTTCCCGCCAGAAGGATGCTTGTCTCACCGCTTACCGCCTCGCCGATGACCTCTAAGTCCGGATCATCAGCCAACATTCCCCTTAGGATTTTTCTGAATCTGGCATCATCATCAACAATTAATATCCTGATATGCTGCATCATCTTCTCCTGATAATTTGAAGGCTTTTTTGCATAAATGTTACCCTTTACGCGATTGTATGACTTAGCTTATGTGGGTTTTTCAGGAAAAGATATCAGCATAAACCCTGATTTTTTCAAAAAACAGGGTGTATTTTTGGGGTAAAATTCAATTTTGAATGGATTTCTCTCCCGTAGAGGCAGGCCACCGTACATGCCATAGATCCTACGAATCTTTTATTATTAAACCTTTACGAATGGCATATTGGACCAGGTCCGCCGTGGAATGGCGATCGAGTTTTTCCCGGATGTTGGCCCGGTGTGTTTCAACCGTTTTGATGCTTACAAACAGTCTTTCTGCAATTTCCCGGGTTTTAAGGCCTTCTGCAATCATTTGCAGAACTTCTGTTTCCCGGTGGGTCAATTTTGTGTGACTGTTCTCTCCCTCCGCCATTTTGTCGGCCTGGCGGATATACTCATCGATGACGGTTTTAGAAATCGATGGGCTGAGAAAGGACTTCCCCTGGTAAACCTCCCGGATTGCCGAGATCAGATCAGAGGGCGCGGATTTTTTGATCAGGTATCCCGAAGCGCCGGATCGTAAGGTTTGCAGGACGTACTCTTCGTTGCTGTGCATGGTCAGGATTATAATTTTCATTTCAGGAAAACGTTTCTTTAGCTGTCGGGTCGCCTCCAGACCATTGAGGCCAGGCATGGCGATATCCATCACGACAACATCGGGGCGCAGCTCTTCAGCCCTTTCTATGGCTTCTCTTCCATCTGCTGCTTCCCCCACTACTTCTATTCCTATCTCTGCTTCCAGAAGGGCGCCTAAGCCCTTTCGGACAATAGTGTGGTCCTCGGCCAGCAATACACTTATCTTACCCATGATAGACCTTTTTAATGACGCGGTATTTCTACGAAAATCTGAGTCCCATTCCCTTTACGTGACTGAATACGAAAACTGCCTCCCAATATGCTCACCCTTTCTCGCATCCCTATAATACCGATCCCGCCTTCCAGATCATCCGTGGGAATCATATTTGAATCAAACCCTTTGCCATCGTCTGAAACAGAAACAGCAATTGCTTCCTCTTTACACTCCAAATGTACGATTACCCTTTTTGCCTCCGCATGCTTGGCGATATTATTGAAGGCTTCTTGCACAACCCGATAAAGAACCGTTTCTACATTTGAGTCCATCCTCTCATCCATATCAACCACTTCAAAGTTGATCTCCATGCCCATCCTTTTGCCGTATCTGTTCAGGTGCCAGCGCAGCGTTGGTAGCAGCCCGAGATCATCTAACATGCTGGGTCGCAGATTAAGGGATAATTCACTGATTTCATCCGATGCTTGGACGACAATAGACCGAGTCTCCGCCAATTTCTCTCCTATCCTTGGGGCAAGGCCTGAAGGAAGGTTTTTTTCGATTTGTGTCAGGTTGATATTGATCGCAGTCAAAGCCTGTCCCATCTCATCGTGCAACTCCATAGAGATTCGCTTTCGTTCATTTTCCTGGGCTGCAATGAGTTGAGAAGAGAGGAAACGAAGTCTCCTCTCCGATTTTTTCAACGCCTCCTCGGATTCTTTCATCTTCGTTATATCTTTTGAAACCACAGTTATAAATGTTACTTTCCTGTCGCTGTCTCTAATTGGACTTAAAGATCTGAGAAAATACCCACCGTCTCTTTCGCTTCTATATTCATATGTTACTGATTTTCCAGTTTGCAAAACATTACTTACTCTCAGTGAGAAATCTTTCGATTCCTTTTCAGAATGAAGCCCGGCATATGTTTTTTCAGTGACTTCATGCAATTGCAAGTCAAGCCTTGATAGATGTTTTTTATTCATGAACAGGTACCTGCAATTCCGATCTAACAAGTATACAGAATCTTCGGTCGACTCCACCAAGGATCGATACTTCTCCTCGCTCTCCCGCAACGCATCAAAAGCCCTCTTTTCTTTAGTGATTTCGTATCCAACACCTTCCAGGTAGCCCTCTTCGGGGTAGGCGCGAGCAGAAAACCGTATCCAAACATCATCGTCATTTTTCCGGGAAAAGCAGGCCTCTCTATCATTAACCTCTCCTTTTTCCATAAGGGAAGCCACCATCTTCTCACGGGTGCCGGGATCAGAATAGTGTTCTGATACGACAAAGTCATCTATACAGTCCTCAGCGGTTTTATAACCATATGTCCGGGCAAAGCGGTCATTGCACTCAAGAACCTTCCCATCGCTGATCCTTGTTCGAAATATCCCGACTTGAGCGTTGTTAAAGATGTTTCGGTATTTCTCCCCACTCTCCTGCAGCGCCCTCTCCGCCTGCTTACGCTCGAAAATTTCATCCCGTATATTTCTGTCTAATCTTGCATTCTCTATGGCGATCGCCGAAGTAGCTGCCAGTGACTCCATAATTAGCAGGAGCCTTTCATCAAAACGATCAACCTCCGTATCCTCCATCTGGAGCGCCCCGATCAGGCCATTCTTCCCCTTGACCGGAACACTGAGGATGGATCGTATCTCCAGTCCCATCTTCTTGTCCACACCCTTGAAGTGGCGGTCATCCCTCCTGGTGTCCTTTACAATTACTCCTTCTCCCCTGGAGGAGACCCAGCCGGCTATCCCTTCTCCCTCAGGCATACGCCATCCGCGCACAACATTCTTCTGAATACCGGCGGCTTGCCGGCAGACGAGTTCCCGGGTGATTGTATCTTTTAACCAGATTGAACTGCCGGATACATCCATAAAACGTCGCGCCTCCTCAAGGAGATTAGCGAGCACAAGATCCGGATCGAGGCTGGAATTGAGTACCTGGCTGGATTGGTTAAGGAGATCCAGTTGGCGATTTCGCCCTTGAAGCGCGTCCTCCGCCTCCTTGTGCTCTTCGATTTCTCTTTCCAGCCTCTCTTTGGCTTTTACAAGGTTTGCTGTGCTCTCCTCCATCCGGTTTTCCAATTCATCATATGCCTGTTTCAGTTCCTGCTCAGCCCTTTCTTGCTCGTGTATAGAATGGGTGAGCTCTGCTTGGGTCTCCTGGAGCATTTCATTTTTTTCCATAGAATGGCGGGTTAAGTCACTTATATGACCGAACAATCCTCCAGCAAGAACACAGGCGAGACCGGCGGGTATCTTTCCAGCATGAAATGCATAGCCGGGATCCGCCAATAAATACCAAAAGAGGTTGTTCACGGGAACCGCGAGAATACCGATGAACAATCCCCATTTAATGCCGTGCAGAGACGCCAGAGTGAAAAGAGGTAGTACAATGAAAAAGCCTGACCAGGTGCCCAGGGACTTATGAAAAAGGAGAAACAACCCGATGTATAGGAGGAAGGAAAGGAGGACAAGATAAAGCCGCGTTGTTTTAAAGTTGAGTTGCGCATACTTCTTTGATCCCATTTTTGAGACTCTCATGACGAAGACCTCCATTTAAGAAGCCTAAATCCCATGCCCGTGTGAAAAATCCTCATTAATATGGATGCAAGGATTCAGCCCCGGTGAAATCAATAAATAAACGCATTTCACAGGGTAACTGCACAGGTCGGGAAATTGCGAGCTCTTGGCATATAGATGTGGGTGATCAGCCAATTTTTTAAACCGATTTATTAGAGGATTTGATTAATGTACAACCGTGGATCTCTGGCGTCAATAATAAAGCCGCTACTGGCAAGGGAAGGATCAGGGTCATCTGTTCACAATATTGAGTTGAAATTCATTTTCTGCGAGGTTAAGGTATGAGTATATATCATTCCGCGGTTCTTGGGAGGTTGAAATGAAAAACTTTATGGAGCCTGAGAGTGTTGCCCTCATCGGGATAAGTCGAAAGAGCGGTCCCGGGAGCTTCAATCTCATGGAGAATATGATCAGGTTCGGGTTTTCCGGGAAGATCTTCCCTGTTAATCCCAACAGCACGGAGATTCTTGGCAGAAGGGCCTATCCCAACATAAGGGCGGTTAACGAAAAGATCGATTTGGCTGTCATAAGCACTCCGAGGGAAACTACTCTGAGGATTCTTGAGGATTGTGTTGCTGCAGGTGTCAAGGCGGCAATTGTGGTCAATCAGGGCTTTGCCGATGCGGACAGCTTGGGGAAGGCGCTGCAGCAGGATATGTCAGAGATTGCAAAGAGAGACGGGATGAGAATCCTCGGACCGAATACCCTCGGGGTTATCAACAACTATAATGGTTTTACCACCTCTTTTATGCCGATAACAAAGGAGCAGGTTCCCATCGGTTTGATATGCCAGTCAGGGATCTTTTTTGTGGGTGCGCTGGAATTCAGCAGAAATATCGGGAAGGGGATTGATATCGGCAATGCCTGTGATATCGGGTTTTGCGAGGCCTTGAAATATCTCGGAGAGGATCCTCAAATCAGGATTATTGCGATCCATATGGAAGGATTAAGCCAGGGAAAGGAATTCCTTGATTTAGCCGAAAAAATTGTCAGGGATAAGCCGGTTATTATTCACAAGACCGGGAGCAGCGAAAAAGGGGCAGAGGCAGCCATTTCTCACAGCGGGAGCATGGCCGGGAATTATCAGGTTTACAAGGCAGCCCTGAAACAGGCCGGTGTGACATTTTTGGAAGAGGATGGGCAGATGGTTTATGCGGTAAAGACCCTGCTCAACCTCCCCCCCATGAAGGGGGATCGTGTGGCGGTCATAACTTTCAGCGGTGCAGCTGGGATCATGATCAGTGATAGTCTGGAGAGGCAAGGCCTGAAACTCGCCTCCCTTTCCCCTGAGACCATTGCGGTGGTCGCTCAGCTCTCTCCGGACTGGATGCCCCTTGGAAACCCATTAGACATATGGCCGGCGGTGATGCTTAACGGAACCGAAAAGGCCTATTCAATGGCGTTAGAGGCAGTACTGAGAGATCATAATGTAGATGGGGTTGTCTGTGTGGCTATCGGCCCTGAGATACCTGAATTCTCCTTTCTTGATGTTTCCGAGGCCCTTAAGGAGGTGACAGAAAAACTTCCTGATAAACCGGTAGCAGCCTGGCTTTACGGTCCAAATCCAGGCGAGATTGGTGAAAAATTTGAATCCACAAAGAGGATAATGGTTTATCCGACACTTGAAGTCGCCTCATGGGCATTGTCTCTGTTGAGAGACAGGTACGAGGTTCTTTCGCGGAATGGAAAAAGATGAACGTCGAACATCGAACGCCCAAAATCGAATGTTGAATGGGAAAAGATGAAGAAACAGACATATGACCTTGAAGAAAGGCTGCTAAGAGCCCCAATATTCCATCCCCGCTAAAGACGGGACCTTCGCCATTCCGCCATTCCATTATTCTCCCGCCTATAGGCGGAATGAGCGAAGCGAATTCAGTTCGATATCTGTGACGAGTATCAAAACGGCTGAAAAGAAACGGAAATGGTCATTCAGAGTTCGACATCGGAGTCTTCGCTTACCTGGTTTTTTCATTCGATGTTGGGCGTTCGATGTTCATCTTACAAAACAACTTAGCGCTTATGGGGGATTGAGGCCCCGGTTAAAATGATGAAAAACTATAAGAAGGCAGCCACCTTGGATAATCATTTTGAGGCCCAGTTGTTGGAATCGATTCTCAGTGAGCGGGATATTCCCCACCTGATGAGATCTTATTATGATACGGCCTTTGACGGTCTGTTTCAGACGCAGAAGGGGTGGGGATATGTCAGCGCGCCACAGGAATACTTAGATGAGATAATGGAGATCCTTTCCGATTTGAGGCAGAGCGATACCAGTGCCATTGTTGAATCTGAGTGAGGTATCGCTAACCCCTGTCGAAGATCCCGTTCAGAACCAGTGAATGTTTCATTCCTAAATTAAGGAGGTACAACCATGCTCAAGAAGATATTCCCTTTGCTTATAATTTCATTTGTTATTTTGGGATGTTACAGCAGAGACCTCAACTTAAAGATCCGGTTTGCGCAGACAGAAGGTTTACGAGCGGATGACTCGATTATCTTTGAGAAGAATCACATAGGTAAGGTAGCCGCCATCTCTTACTCAGAGGGGGGTGCCTACATCGCTGATGTGAAGATCGATAAGGGTTTCACGAAGGCGGTAACCGAGCACTCCCGGTTTTTTATTATCAATGATCCTTCGGAAAAAGGGCGTAAGGCCATTGAAATGATAAAGGTGGCAGAGGGTGGCGTGCCTCTCGAAAAGGGGGTCATTATTCAAGGTTCTACACGGTCTGCGCTCCTCTTAGGCTGGATGGAAGAGGACTTTGGAAAAGCCATGTCAGAATTGAATAACAAAATCAATAAATTGTCCGGTGAAATCAAACAAATACCTGAAAGCGGTGAAATCAAGAAACTTGAAAATTACCTGAAACAGCTAAAAGAAAGAATGAAAAAATCGGGGAAAGAGGTTCGCGAAAAAATACAAAAAGAACTATTGCCCTGGCTTCAGGAAGAGATCGAAAAACTGAAGGAGAGGCTCAGAAGGTTTGGCCGCGAAAAAGAGGTGGAACCTCTCGAAGTCAAGATGGAAGAATTGAGGAAAATCTGAATGCAAAAAAATCCTCTCCTGGAACATCGCCTCAACAGAATTCTTAAGTGTGTGGCCCTGGAAAGACCGGATCGGACTCCAGTGGTCCTTCAATACTCGGGCTTTGCAGCATACGTGACCAACACACCTATGGCCGAGTACCTCAGCACGCCCTTAAAGGCCACGGAGACAATGATTCAAGCATATGAATTTGTGGGAGACGGGGATGCTGTAAATTATGGCTCGTTTTCACCTTACGGGCTTTGCTATCTTTTCGGGGCCAAGGTCAAGGTCCCAGGGCTTGATCTGGGAAATAACGAGATCTGGCAGGTGTTAGAGACCGAGATCATGAAGATGGAAGACTACGATCGTATCCTGGACATAGGCTGGCCCGATTATTTCCAGGGATTCTTAGAAGAACGGATCTTGGATGATGTGCCCCCTGATCGTTTGCCACAGGCCCAGAAAAGGGTAGACGTCAGGGGTAAATGGGCCGAGCACAACGTTCCTGTCCTGACCGGTGGTGACGTGACCACGCCCATCGAGTTGCTTTCCGGGTCCCGCTCTCTGGAAAAATTTGCCCGGGACCTTTACAAAATTCCTCAAAAGGTGGAGGCGGTCATGGATCGGATGGTCCCGCACTTGGCTGCTGCTGCCTGCCGGCGGGCAAAGAAGCTCGGTTACCCGGCAGTCTGGATAGGGGGCTGGCGCTCGGCCCCCTCCATGCTCTCGGCCGCCATGTGGGACCGCTTTGTCTGGCCATACTTTAAGAGACTTGTTAATGAGGTTATTGACGCAGGCCTGATTGCCCTACTTCACTTGGATTCGAACTGGGATCGAGAACTGGCCCGTTTCAGGGAATTGCCGAAGGGTCGGTGCATCATGGCAACTGATGGTGAGACCGATCTTTTCAAGGCCAAGGAGATCTTAGGCGACCATATGTGCCTTATGGGAGACGTACCGGCTACTATGCAATGCTTGGGCAGCCCGGATGAGGTTTATGAATACAGTACCAGACTGATACGGGAATTAGGACCAGAAGGCTTTATTCTCCAGTCTGGTTGCGATATTGCCGCGAATGCAAAGCTCGAAAACGTCCGGGCCATGGTGGCGGCAGCTACGGGAAAATAGTTGTACACTAAAATGCCTTGCTTATTTCCCCTCTAAGACCTCCTTAAGTTTCTCAGACAATGTCGCGAGCGAAAACGGTTTTTGGATAAAGTCCTGGGCGCCTGCATTTAAGATCTTCCGGGCAGGGCCTTCAATGGAGTACCCGCTGAAAACAATCACCTTAAGATTCGGGCGGGCTTTCATGATAACGGGATACACCTTTCCACCTTCCATATCAGGTAGTTTTATATCTAATAGGGCAAGATCAATCCGGCCATCGAAGGTTTCGGCTATACGGATGGCCTCCTTTCCGGTCTTGGCTGACATAACCCGGTAACCTAACATCTCCAACATCGCCTGGGTCACTTCAATAACCACATCTTCATCTTCAATCATCAAAATGGTCCCTTCACCAGTGTTGAGTTCGATCTCCGGTTGCTTAACTGGTTTTGCTCCCTGCTCTTTGCTCTCTGCGCTAATGGCAGGCAGATATATCCGGACTGTAGTCCCCTTTCCCAATTCAGAGTCCACAAAGATCCAGCCATCATGATTCTTCACAATTCCATACACAGCGGCCATTCCCATCCCGCGGCCCTGAAACTTGGTGGTGAAAAAGGGTTCAAATATCCCGCCTTTTGTTTCCTCATCCATGCCCTTACCGTCATCCTCGATAGTGAGACAGACATAGGTACCGGGCTTAAGACCGGGATGCTGTTTTGTGAAATCCTCGTCAACATCTTTGTTTTCAGCAGTTATTCTGACAAGGCCCTCATCTTCTATAGCCTCATTTGAATTGGCCAGTATGGCGGACAGGACCATCTGCATCTGGGCATGGTCGGCCTTAATATACGAGACATCTTTCGGGAAATGTGTTTCCACCCTGACTTCAGGGTTGAGGTCATGTTGCAGAATTGGCAGTGTTTCTATCACAAAATCATCCACCTTCAGATTCTTTGGTTGATATTTCCCTCCCTGTGCATAGGCTAATAATTGGTCGGTCAAACGAGACATGCGATGACCGGAACCCTTCATTGCCTCAAAATATTTGTCTCGCCTTTCATCTTCAGGTAAATCCATTTTAAGCAGTTCAATGTTCCCCATAATCCCCATCAGGGCATTGTTGAATTCATGGGCAACACCGCCGGCCAATGTGGCAATAGCCTCCATCTTTTGGGCTTGCTGGAATTGAGCTTCAAGTTGCTTTCTTTCGGAAATATCACGAATGACAACAAGCATTCCTGCAGGCTTCCCCTCATGATCGCTATAACGGGAGGCACTGATACTTACATCTAACAATCGCCCATCCTTTGAAAAACGTTTTGTTTCATAGCCATGATAGGGTGTTTCATTCTCAATAAGATCATTGATAATCTTCATGGTAGTTGCCTTTTCAGACTCAGGGAGAAAGGGTATCGGTTTCCCTTCCACCTCATCCATGGTCCACCCAAAGATAAGGGTAAATGAGGGGCTTATGTAATTAGGGATACCCTCCATATCATAAATAATTATGGCATCGGCCGATGAATGAATAAGGGAACGGTACACCTCTTCCGCTTTTTTAGATTCCTCATAAAGGAGCCTGTATTTGTCTTCACTTTTCCTCAGGCTCTCCTGGGCCCTCTTTCGTTCCGTAAGTTCCAGGTTTAATTGTTTGTTTATGCTATGTAATTCCTTGGTTCTCTCTTTCACCCTTTCTTCCAGTTCGTCGCGGGTCTTCTTCAGTGCTTCCTCAGCCCTTTTTCGCTTTGAAAAATCCGTAAAAGAAAAAATAAATCCCCTGGAAACGTCACTTTCGTCCAGCGGCCGCCCTGTGACCAGGCATGCAATACGTTCACCATTTTTATGAACAAAATCATAATCAAAGGTTGTGTTCCCGGTTTCAGATAACTCTCTGTAAACAAGTGTATTTATCCTGGCATGCTCATCTTTTTCCGGGAAGAGGATCTCTATTGTCCTGCCAACCAGCTCGTCATGCTCCCAGCCGAAAATATCCGTCAGCCCCTTGTTACACCAGATGAAAGCATCCTTCTTTATCAGACACATGCCATGTGTGGTGGCGCTTAATATGGCATTAAGAAGTTCCTGGGTGTGTTTAAGGTGTTCATGTTCTATGGCAAGATCTTCTGCCATTTCCTCCTTTTCTTCCAGGTTGAAGATATACTCCTGAAGCCTGCGCCTTTCTATCTCATCGTGCCTGTTTTTATTATTTTCCATAATGATTTGTACCGGTGAATGAATGTACGGGATATTGGGTTATGATGACTCGCCTTTATCCCTCTTCATAGTTCTGGACCTCTTTCAGGATATCTGGAAAGCTGATTGGCTTACAGAGATACTTATCCGCCCCTGCCTTTAGCCCTTCCTCAATCTCCTCCGACTGGGCCTTTGCTGAAAGCATGATAATGGGGATTTTTTTTGTCCCATCATCAGACTTAAGTCTCTTGCATACCTCGATCCCATTTAATTTCGGAATTTTGATATCCAATAGTACAAGATCGGGTAAAAGGGAAAAGGCCTTTGAAAGTGCCTCTTCACCATCCTCGGCTATGTAAACGGAATAGCCGAGTTTGCTGAGTTTTCTTTGCAAGTAGGAATGAATGGACTTCTCATCATCCACTACAAGAATTTTCTTGATTTTCACAATTAACTCCTTTTTAAACTTATAATTCCTTCTCTTTTTTTATTGGCAAATGAACCATAAAAACAGTCCCTTTACGCACACCGCCAAGGGGTAAACTGGGGAACCGGCCTTCAGGCACCGGGCTTTCAAAATGTATGCTCCCGCCGTGTTCTTCCACGATACCCCTGGCAATGGTGAGCCCCAAACCGCTGCCCCCGACCCTTTGGGACGTAATACTATCTGCCTGGAAGAATTTTTCAAAGACCTTATCGTGGGCCTCTTGAGGGATACCATAACCATTATCAGCTACGGAAATGAGGACCTCATCCCCCTTCTTTTCCGCAAATACGAGGATCTTGCCCCCTTCCGGTGTATATTTGATTGCATTGCTCAATAGGTTCATGACAACCTGTATGATCTTCTCCCTATCCGCATAAATATCGGGTGAATCTGCAGAAACATTCGTATCAATCACATGTTGATGGGATTCAATCAACAGGGAGACTTGTTCTATCGCGCTTTTGACTATATACTCTACCGATATCCTGTCAATATTTAATTGAAACTTGCGGGCCTCAATTCTGGAAAGATCGAGAAGGTCCTCGACAAGGCGCATGAGTCGAGTAATCCCTTCATCCACTATTTCAAGATCTTCCCTGGTCTCGTCGTTAATTTCACCGGAGTACCCTTCCAAAATGCCGGATACAGCCAAAAGCATGGCATGTATGGGTGTCCTGAGCTCGTGAGAGGCAATGGTAACAAATTCGGATTTCATCCGGTCCACCTCGGCCACGGCAGTGGCCATTTCATTAAATGATTCAGCCAGTTGACCTATCTCATCCCTTGATCTTGTCTCAATGTGTTGATCGAGATTGCCCTTACTTATGGCCACGGCTCCCTCGGTTAAACGCTTCAGTGGTCTGGTAATAGTAAGACTCAGCATAATGGAAGCACAAATAACGGCCAAGGCCGCGATAATAGTAATTATAGTAATCAAGTTGCGGTTGTTTGCAGTATCTTCTTTGATTAATGCCCTTGCCTTCTCATTGGCCTCCCGAATATCTTTTCCCTGCTTTGAGATGCTTTTCTCAATATTGTCCCTGGTTATGTTGGCGGCCTTATGGAAATCATCTACATTAGCGCCAATCGTTACATAACCGAACCCCCTCCTTGAAGAACCGTAAATCCCCGTATAATATGGGACTGTGGCATAGGTGGTCAGCTTCCATAAACCGCTCCAGAGGATCAGGAAAGAACCGGAACCACCATCTTCAGTGCCCCTATGCCAGCCCTGGCACTGGGGGGCCGTATCCAGGATACTGCAGTCCAGTGAAATACGACCTGATTTTAATTGCTCCTTTGAACCCTTCTTCCTCTGAGTGAAATCTCTGAATTTTGGCAGATCTTTCACAAATTCTCCTAAAGTAAGGCCACTTTTTTTAAATTCTTGATATGTATCGTTGCTAATCCATCCAGGAACCTCTTTGCCCGTTTGCGGATCATACCCGCAGATAAAAAAATCACGGGCATGGGAGATACATTGATCTTGATCATCCCAGAGGAAGGCGTAATTACCGGAACCGCCGTCTGACAGGTCGGAAAACCTCTCCTCGGAAGGTACAATATGATCGGTAAATTCCATGATATGAGTATGGTCCAGGGCCATGGTCAGATAACCTGTCTTCCTGTCGCCTCTATAAACGGGGGTGACCCATCTGATGATGCCCTCAAATGGTTGACCATAGGGATTCTCCTTTCCTGCATAGGCGCTTTCAGGTTTCACCCTGATACCTTCGTTGGTTTTGTGAAGCCAGCCCTTTTTATATGGGCCTATGACTCTGGAAACGTAGATTTCACCTCTTTTCAAACTTTTTAGATGGGAAAAATAGTCTTCCGCCTTGCAATAGGTGTTTTTTGTAAGGCTAACGTTTCTCAGGTCATCAGAAATATTCCCGTCCTTGATCTTGATTTTTTCACGGCCCTTCAGGTCGATAAAAGTGATCTCTTTATAAATGGGGATTGATTTTTTTTTGAAATTATCAGGAGATCTGTGACGCCATGAAACCCTGTTTTCAAGATTTTCCCAGAGTAATTTACCCTGATCAGTCTTTCCTGTTTCCATTTCTCGGGGCCAGGGACCAGGAATGATGACGCCCTTTTTACATGATAAATATGCCTTGAGATACGTTTCAGGATCCGGTTTTGAAGTGCATAAAAGAAGGATGTCCTTGTCTCTTTCATATAGAAAATCGGCGATCTTCCGGGCCAGTTCCACAGTCCTCAACTCGATTGCCTCCGTGGCGTTGACATCCAGTGACCGTACACTATCTTCAATGGCCTCATTTCCTATTTCCCTTGCTGATCCCAAATTTCTCTCCCCCATTCCCCTGGCAATGGCAATTGCCTCTGAACCTGTCTCGGCCATATTCTTGTTTGCCATGTATCCCAGGACAATCAAGGGGATAATAGAGAGGGTCAAAATAGATAAGAGGAGTTTGGGGAAAATTCCCAGGTTCTTGCCCTTGGTCTTCTCTTTTTTATTCATCTTAGTCATTGTGATCTCCATTTTGTGAACCGGATTGAGGTCAAGGCCAATTTTAAAGCCAGAGTGTCAAATTTATGACTGGATCATTGGCATTTGAGGTGATCGGCATAAATCAAATACAAGAAAAAGGGTATTGCATGATTTCAACAAATTGAAAGAACAGCAAGGCGTCTAATTGCTTTTAATTAAACCACGGCCTATGCCCGTGCGACCTCACAAGGTTGCACCGTTTCGGCGAGAAATAGAATAGGTTTCTCCTCCGGGAAAGCCCCAAAAGGGCAAGAAGAGGAATCAATGAGCGACTGGAAATCATTATCATATGTAAGGTGGGACTGTAAATACCATTTAGTATTTATCTAAAATAGCGACATAGGACCATTTATGGCGAATTGAGGAAGAAGATAGGAGGGATAATAAGAGATTTCTGCCGCCAAAAAGGGATTGAACTGCATAAGGGCCATGCGATGCCGGATCGTCATCTTGTTGTTTTGAGTGAGCCGTTAGCCTTCGACGTTCACCGTAGACCAACCTTTTCCTTCTTTAACCGGGCCAAACAGGAAGGCGGTGGCTCTATGTGACCACTTGGATCCCTCTGATACCCGGAATCGTTTTCATGATCTCCCCCATTCTGCTGACTATCTCAGACTCTTCACTTAACGGAACCGCAGGTTTCAGATAAACGAATTTGTTGTCGATAAATACATCCACCCTTGGTCTTACATCGATGAGGAAATTCTCGACCTTAACGGCGAGAACCAGATCATCAATTGCTTTTTCAGATTCGGGGGTTATTTGGAATTGCCTTAACCTTGAAACCTGGCATATTGTTTCTACAGCATCCTCTACCGTGATCCTGTCGATATGGAGAGTCAGATCGTAGAGGCAAGGATCCCACGGTTCGATCCCATACAGCGTTTTCCCCCATCTCCTTCTCTGATCGTCAATCTTACTTATTAGAAGGGAAGCCTCTTTTCTCGAAATTTTATCCCGTTCCATCACAAGGGAAATTCGAAATTTGATATTGGCGGTAATCAGTATTTTGAGGACGTGGGATATACCCTCAATGAAAAAGTGACCTGCAAACCCATGGTAAACTACATTTCCTTTTGTTAAATGCTTTAAGAGGACATCCCGAGTATAAGCAATGTATTTTCTCTTTCCATGGGTAAAGCGATCTAAAATGGAGGGAGCATCCTCAAAGGCCTGAGTTAGCTTTATCTCGGAAATGTTAAATTCTTTGGAGGCTTCCAGAATAACTTCCCGAGAGATACAATCGTATCCTAACTTTTGCGCTACGTTTTCAGCAATTTCTTGCCCATAGCTATACGAACCTCTTGCGACTGTTATAATGCCCATTAACGACCTCCTTTACCCTAACGTTGCATAAATGTTTGGCCCAAAACCGCTTCGCTCGCTCTATATCAGGTCATCAAGTAACGTTTGCCCATTTTCAAGACCTTACCGTATGTTTAATACGCTTTCGTCCTTGAAAATAGCCAAACATCCCTTGCTGACCCAATCTATAGCGTTTTGAACTCAAATTTTGTGCAACGTTAGGGTTTACCAAAGATGTCGAGAAAACCATCTCCTTTAGATATCTCTACTGATGAGCCTGTTAGCGTTTCTTGGCAGGCCTTTTGAATCAGACGTTCCACATATAATTTATAGGATTTGGCTTTGATTAGAAGAAAATTTGAGCTCCCAACAGGGGAAACTACTCCCTATTAGGAGCTGAGCATATACATCTTGAGTGTTTTCTCATGGGCTAACCTCCTGAATAGAGGTTGAATGTTTGGTGGGAATACCCGTAACTAGTGTCCGAACGAAAACTTGGATTTTTCGTTCAGATCAAGGAAAACGATAATTTTAACCGCAGGAATACATTGAGTATTTCGAGGATTAAAATTTGAGTCTGACACAGATATGGGCGAAAAAGACAGTTTTCGTTCAGGCACTAACTAATGAAATGATAAAAGATGCCTTATGTCAAGAAAAATCGGCTACTGCATTTGTCTCTCCTACACCCTCCGAAAACAGCCTTCTGATTCTTCAACGAGTCCGTCCCTTACAAGAAGGGCCAGAATCTTTCTGATCATGTTGCCCTCGAATGTTCTCTGGATTACCTTGTCTGGCATCCGGCCCTTGAAAAAAGGAGACATAGCCGTAATTTCTTCAATGGTTGTGTAGGGATGACAGAGGTCTAATACGGTACGCCTGTGGCGGTCGAAATCTGCCAGAAAGGTTTCGAACTCAGTAGTGGCGCGGTCTTCAAAGGGTTCGCTGTGTGATGAACAGACGCGAGAAAAAGGTAACGACATAATCTTTTTGACAGTGGCCTGAAAAACCTCTATATCGGCTTCAGGATTACAGTACCACGGCCCAAAAGGCGAAAAATCGATGTCTGTAGTTATAAGGATTCCGGTCCGCCTGTCAAGAAAACAGTAATGATCGTTCAAGTGGCCAGGCGCATGGATTGCTTCAAGCTCGGCACCTCCCACCTTCAATAAATCACCGTGACAGAATCTGCCGTCAGGTTCCCTCAATGGGTAAAGCCCCAGTCCACGGCCAAACACTTCAACCCACCTTGCGCCGCCTTCCTGATTTCCAGCGAAGCGTTGGCCGAGCAGATCGAGGTCGCTGACCGCGTCAGGAGTCTCTTCTGGCAGCAGGAGGTACCGGTCTCTTAACAGGCCCCAGTTCAGAATGTGGTCAGGGTGAGAATGAGTGATGATGACCCCATCAATCCGCTTTTTGGCGTCGATCTCCTTAATCTTCTCAGCGCCCATACCGACATCGATCAAGAAAGTCTCTTTGCCTGAGAGCAGGTATCCGTTGCAGAAAGGAAAATGGCCCTGACCATCTCCCTGGACGAAGTAGAAATTCTCTGCAAGCGCGTGTATATAATCTATTTCTTCAAATCCCATATTCATTCCAATTCCCACTCATAGGTCTCCGAATCATGGTGAAGGATGTGTGTTGAGTTGAGGAGTCTCCTTGCCTCGATACCCTGAATAGCAATTGACCCGGACTCTCATAGTTTTCCCATTAAGCCTCGGTCTTATATTGGCACAATGCACCGGCCCTGTCAAAAAATGCCACTTGGAGCCGTTGGTAGATCGATTTTTCACTGAATAAACCCTAACGTTGCATAAAATTTGAGTTCAAAACGCTTTAGATTAGGTCAGTAAGGGGCGTTGGGCCGTTTTCAAGGATGAAAGCGTATTGAACATAGGACACAGTCTTGAAAACGGGCCAGCGTTTCTTGATGGCCTGATATAGAGCGGGCGTAGCGTTTTTGGACCGAAGGCTTATGCAACGTTAGGGTATAGACAGGGGCTTTGCAGCGTGTCAAAAAAAATCATATTGGGCCCCTTCCACAGGCCGGGATCAGGAAATGAAAGAGGGTAGAGAATCATGTTCTGAAAATCCAAGTTAAAACCCTTGAAAATGCTTGACCCCTGGAGCATAATCTGTACAAGAGAGTCTGAGAGAGACGACATGCATATGGCTCTTGGAGAAAAGAGGATATTGGGGGGCTCGGGACTCACGGCAGTATGACTGAATAGAAAGGGAAAAGCCCATGATAGAATTAAACGCTGAACAGAAGATGATACTTGCCACGGTTAAGGAGATTGTTGAAGAGAAGATCCGGCCCAGGGCTGCAGAAATAGACGAGCGGGCGGAATTCCCTTGGGACACGGTGAAAATATTTACGGAAAACGGTATCTTAGCGCCCCTGCTCCCCCCCAAATATGGGGGTATCGGGTTAGACTATCTGACCTTTTCAATGATTTTGGAAGAAATCTCAAAGGCCTGTGCCTCTTCAGCCCTTATCCTGATTGCCCAGGCCGACGGCATGCTCCCTATTCTTTGTGCCGGGAGTGAAGCGCTGAAAGACCAATATCTTCCCGGACTGGCTAAGGGAAAACTGGCCGGATTTGCAGCCACAGAGCCCGAGGCCGGATCGGATATCCTTTCCATGAGGACCCGTGCTGTTCGAAAGGGAGATGTCTATATCTTAAACGGCCAGAAGTGTTTCACCACCAATGGGAGCATTGCCGATGTCTTAACCGTCTACGTATTCACAGACCCTGAAAAGGGATCAAAGGGGATTTCGGCCTTTTTAATAGAGAAAGGCACCAAAGGCCTCAATTATGGCAAGAACGAAAACAAGATGGGTATGCGCGGCTGTGTCAATTCGCAACTATTTTTTGAAGATATGAAGATACCCGCAGGGAATATCATCGGCCATGAAGGTAAAGGGATTGCCCATATGATGGCTGCCCTGGACACCAGCCGGCTTTTTTCCGCTTCCCAGGCGGTCGGTCTGGCTCAGGGCGCCATCCATGAGGCCGTTAGCTATGCCAGACAAAGGGTCCAGTTCGGGAGGCCCATTGCCGACCTGCAGGCCATTCAATTCATGATTGCAGATATGGAGGCAGGCACAGGGGCCGCCCGTCTCTTGGCCTACCAGGCGGCAAGATACCTTGACAGGAAAGAATGGAGACTTGTTCGCAAATCGTGCGCCATGGCCAAATTTGTCGCTTCAGACAATGCCATGAAGGTTACGACCGATGCCGTTCAGGTGATGGGGGGCTATGGCTACATGAAGGATTATCCGGTAGAAAGGATGATGCGTGATGCCAAACTCATCCAAATTTACACCGGCACGAATCAAATCATGAGGCTCGTCACGGCCAGAGAGATATTCCAGGAATAGCCGGGGAGATTCGTGGGAACGTAACCGGGAGCATCCGGTCTTTTCATACTCCTTTTCCCCTCCCCGATCCTAATCGGCTCAAAAAGGGCTCGATAAAGACCGATCCGCAAATGACAATAATGGCCAGGATTCCCCAGGTGGTGATCATTTGGTTGAGAATGAACACTGCCAGACATGCGGCGATGACCGGCTTCAGATAGAAGAGGTAACTCCCCCTGGTTTGATCCGGTACGGCCGCCAGCCCCCCGATCCAGAGGAATTGGGTGATGGTGGTGTTCCAGATGCCGAGGCTCAGGAGGGCAGTTATCTGCCCGGGAGGCCGCTGGAAAAGGCTCAGCGGATTGACCCAGCGTCCAAAAAAGATGCCGACGCCCACCCATAATCCCAGGGCGCCGATGCACAGGGTTAGGGTGGTAATCCGAAGGGCACCGTGCCGTTCGATAATGGGACGTACGATAACCAAGTAGCCGGCCATGGAGATAGTGCAGGCCAGAGCCATGGCCATGCCTGTCAGGTTGTTGGCCGACGTAGCCAGTTTATTTAGATAGCCATCGGTGATAAGGAGGGCAACCCCCACCAGAGCGCAGAGACCCGTAAAAATCTTGGCCGGTGTAAAGGGTTGCCGGTTAAGCCAGAGGTTAAGCAGACCGACAAAAATGGGAACTGTCGTTACCGTGGTAGCCACCTGGGGCACTGTGGCGTAGTCCAGAGACCAGTGAAACATCAGGTAACAGAAGCTGACTCCCCAGAGGGAAAGCAGAATGAGTTTGAAACCCTCCTGCCGCAAGGGTTCGAGGAGATTTCGGGTGGATGGGAGGATCAGGGAGATGATCACGAGCCCGGCGCTCCCCAATACGAAGCGCCAGACCGAGAGTTCCGGTCCGCTCACTTTGCACAGGACTGAAACGAATTCGCTGGAAGCGTGACCGACCACGGCCACAAAAACAGCGGCGTAAGCCAAGAAGGCGTATCGGTGCCAGAGTCCCATATCACACCTCCTGAGCGAACTGGATGAGCAGATCAGCTAATTCGGCCGGTCTCTCGCCCGGTATGAGATGGCCGGCCTGAGGCAGATCAATCCGCTTGGCTCGGCTTATGCGGGAAGTCAGGGCGGCCACATCCGGTTCGTTGTAAAAGACATGATCCTGAAGACCCGTAATAACCCGGGTTGGCAGATACAACTCTTCATAGGGGAGTGCCCAGTCGGATAGCCGGCCGGCCTCTGATAGGAGTTTGCAGGCGCCTGCTTCCGGATCAAGCCCGGTATAGCCGGCCCGGGCCAGGAAGTTGTTCCGGTTTGCCTCGAGCCATTCCTCGTTCATCAAAAGGGGTAGATAGAGGTCGCGCAGCAGCTCCAGTCCACCGACCCGGGCCACTTGGACCAGCGCGTCCCCAAGCCATTTCAGCCTGGGCCCATCGCGACGGAGGGTGTTGATGAGGATCAAGCCGGCTGCCTGGAAACCTTCCAGTACGACTCGGGCGGCAAAAAGACCGCCAATGGACAGACCCACAAGAATAGCCCGGGGTGGTTTGATTACTTCTAACAAACGGAAAGTATCGGCCACAATAAGCTTGTCGTCAAGTCTGAGATCAGGAGAAAAGGGACTGCCGGTCTGGCCCCTATAGTTGAAAACCAGGGTTCCGTATCCGGCCCCGCGGCACTCGGGGCCGATATAGGCCTCCCAGGTCTCATGGTCCCCGGTCAAGGCATTGAAAAACACGAAACTGGGAACGCCTTTTTGGGTCGGAGGCGTCCACTGAAAATACAATCTGTTTTTATCGTCAAAATCGATTTGCCCCATTTTCTCTCCCTGAATGGCGTGAAATTCTCTTCTTCCGTCTTCAACTATCTGTGGAAAAGATCAGGATGCCAGCGTGTTGAAACAGGCGTTGGTCGACAGTGTGCGATTCATATATCAAAAGCAGGCCATAAAAGTCAACCTCTGGTCTTGAAACGAAAAACAACCTCCCTTACATACCCGGAGATCATGGCAAATGACCTTTGCCCCTGATAACCTGCATTGGGGTAAGATCTTAAATATTAATTATTGACCTTCCAATCCGATTCTCCTATCCTAAAGCGGCGAAGCCGGAATTGCCTATTGAAAATTGAATATTTATGGAAGTCGTTTCGCTCCAGGATTCTTTTACCGAAAGCTGATCGCTTATAGCTGAGCGTCTTTAAATCGAGGATATTATGGATTTTGCTTTTACTGAAGAACAAATGATGTTTAAAGATCAGGTCATCCGCTTTGCCACAAGAGAGATCGTGCCGAGGGCCCAGGAACATGATCTCAAGGGGGAATTTGACTTCAAGTCCTTTCGAAGGCTTGGCGAGTTCGGAGTCTTAGGGCTTCATTTCCCGGAAGGCCTGGGAGGGAGCGACGCGGATGTGGTCACTACAACTTTAGCGGGAGAGGCGTTAGGCGAAGCCGGCGTGGACGGCGGTCTGTCACTTGCCTATGGCGCCCACACCTTTCTTTGCGCCGATACTATCTTTGCGCATGGAACGGATACCCAGCGAGGAAAATATATCCCAAAGTTGTGCTCGGGCGAATTGATAGGCTGTATGGGCCTCACTGAGCCGGGCGCAGGCTCGGATGTGGCATCCATGACCACGCACGCACAAAAACGGGAAGATGGTTATGTCCTGAACGGGAACAAGATGTTTATCACAAACGGGCCCATTGCAGACGTGGCGGTTGTCTATGCCAAGACCGAAAAGGATCAAAAACATACAGGGATATCCGCCTTTATAGTAGAAAAGGGCACACCCGGATTTTCCGCAGGAAAGAACCTGAACAAAATGGGGGTGAGGAGTTCTCATACCTCGGAGCTGATTTTTGATGACTGTAAGATCCCGAAGGAGAACCTGATCGGCCAGGAAAGGGCCGGTTTCCTCATGGCCATGCAGACAGTGGAGTGGGATCGGAGCGCACTCATGGCCCCGTTTGTCGGGGGCATGACCTATGTCCTCAATAAATGCGTCCGATACGCCAGGGAGCGCCAACAGTTCGGGCGGCCCATTTCTCAATTTCAGGCCATTAAACACAAATTGGCGGACATTAAAATATTTATTGAGGCGGCCAGGTCCCTGGTTTACCGTATTGCCTGGAGCAAAGATCAGGGGAAACCGCTTAATCATCTCGAAGCGGCTGTGGCCAAACTCTTTATCGGAGATTGGAGCCTCGGTCCGGCCAACGATGCAGTGACCCTGCACGGCGGGTACGGGTACTGCCACGAATATGACGTGGAAAGGGCCTTCAGAGACGGCAGGCTTGCGCCCATAGGCGGCGGAACCTCGGAGATAGCAAAGATGATTATCTCCAAGTTGATTTGACGAAATCCGTATAAAGGAACTCAAACTATGAATTTCGATTTTGGAGAAACGGAAAAGGCCATTTGCGAAAAGATCAAGGGACTGTTTGACGCTAATTCCAGAGCCTCTCTTGCAAACCTTGAAAGTGTAGACGTGAATGACATTCGCGATGCGACCATGAAGTGGCTTAGGGTCCTTGCTCAGGCAGGCTATCTAACTCCTGGTCTGGATGACCGAAAAAATAACGTGGGGCTTACGGCAATCCAGGAAAGCTTAGCAGCGATCTCCCCATCGCTCTTTTTGACAGTGGAGGTTACCGCCCGGATCTTCGGCCGATTGGTGGCTGTTTACGGTACTTCTGATCAGAAGGATGAAATCATCCCTTCCTTGCAGGAGGGACGGCTTATAGGGGCAGTGGCCATTTCCGAAGATACCATGAACATTGAGAACGATCCCCTAAATGCCTCGGGAGTAAATAATGATGATGGTTTCCTGGTCTCCGGGTCAAAGGGTCATGTAGTTAACGGCCCTATTGCAGATTGGATTGCGGTGGCGGCAAAGACGGGTGACGGGCTTGCATTTTTTCTTGTCAAAAAAGGAACTAAAGGGTTGGCCATTGGCCAAAGGCTCTCCATGCTCGGATACGATGGGCTGACCATTTCCCGGGTATCTCTTGAAAATTGTCCTGTCCCAT
>Ga0307424_1000229_pt1 | contig 29092 bp, 23 predicted proteins | sample SalMarWE160320MG_FD_202157 | JGI IMG/M metagenome (GOLD analysis project Ga0307424, IMG submission 202157) | Salt marsh sediment microbial communities from the Plum Island Ecosystem LTER, Massachusetts, United States - WE1603-20 | ecosystem: Environmental > Aquatic > Marine > Intertidal zone >... | reverse complement strand
CCCCGGGCCAGGCCGGCCAGACCATGGTGAAGCAGTTCCGGGCCGAGCGGGTGTCGGAGGTGGTGGGCACCGCCGCCTCCCTGGGGGTGGACGTGGAGCACCTGGGGACCGGGCTCCTGCCCCTGCGGCGGGCCGGGTTCGGGGTCCGTCTGGTCTCCGACCTCCTGGCCACCCTCCCTCCTCGGGCCCGGGTGGAGTCCCTGCTCGGGATCTCCTGGCTCCTGCTGGAGCGCCCCGCGCTCCGCCCCGCCCACTTCGGGAAGCGGGCCCTGGACCTGGCCGGGGCGCTGCTCCTCCTGGCCGCCGGGGCCGCCCCCTTCGCCGCCGCCCTGGCCGCCCGGGGGACGTCCGGGCAGAAGATCTGGGAACCGGAGGGGGTGTTTCTGGGTCGATGGGGGGAGCGGTTCCGGCGCCGCCGCCCCGCCGGGAGGGGGTGGCTCCGGGACTATCCGGCCCTTCTCGACGTGCTGCGCGGCCGGCTGAGCCTGGTCGGGCCCCGCCCCCTGCGTCCGGACGAGGAGGTCCCCGGGGGCGAAGCCTGGCTCCGGACCCGCGAGCACTACCGGCCCGGGATCCTGGGGCCCTGGAGCCTGTCCCCGGTCCAGACCCCACAGGAGGAGATGCATCAGGAGCTTCGCTATCTGGAAGAATGGTCGCCCGAACTCGACCTGAAACTCCTGGCCCGTGTGATCCTGAAGCGCCCAGGGAGCGGTCCCGGCAGCGGATCCGCCTCGAAGGCCACACGGGAAGAACCCAACCCGGAGACCCCGCCGGCGCCGGAGCCGCGGCGGGTCCACTCCACGGGAATCTGATGCACCATCCTACCTTCGCCGCACCGGCCCCCGGCCGGGCCCGATCCGTCCCCTCGCGACTCCTGGCCGGGGCGGCCCTGGCCCTGGTCCTGGCCTGCGCCCCCGGTCCGCTCGCCGCCCAGAACGTCAACGACGCCTTCACCCCCTTCTCCGCCGCCTTCGATCTCCGGGACCTGGCCAGCGACGGCGCCGGCCATCTGTGGATCGCCTCCGGAGGCGGGGCCCTCCGCTTCAACGTGCAGACCGCGGAGTGGGACCAGTACCTGAAGGGACTGGGCACCGGCCCCCGCGGCAACGACCTGGTGACCGTGGCCATCGACGCCTCCGGACGCATCTGGACGGGAAGCGCCACCCGCGGCTTCACCTTCTACGACCCCGTCACCCAGCGCTGGGACCGGGACTCCGAAGAGTGGCCGGACCCGCACATCCGGGTCATTCGCGCCTTCGGGCTGGGCGTCTACATCGGGACCCAGAACGGGCTCTCGCTCAAACCCACCCCGAACCGCACCGACATCTGCGCCGACTCGGACCCGAGCTGTATCGTTCCCTCCTTCGCGGTGAACGACTACGCCCTCCTGGGCGACACCCTGTGGGTGGCCACCCAGAAGGGGATCGGCCGGTACAACGGCGTCGCCTGGGACTCGGCCGGCGCCCTCCCCGCCGGGTCGACGGGGTCGGCCTCCCTCTCCCTGGCCGTCCACCAGGGGGTGCTCTGGGAGGCCACCTCCGGCGACGTCCGCCGTCTGGTGGCCGGCGCCTGGGAGTCGTTCCCCATCGCCGCGAACCGGCTGGTGGAGTCGGGGGGGAGCCTCTACGCGGTGGCCGACACCCGGGTCTGGACCTGGAGCGGCACCGGCTGGACCGAGATGACGATCCCCCTGCCGGCGGGGGCCCGGATCCGCGATCTGGAAGTGGTGGCCGGCTACACCTTCTTCGCCTTGAACTCGGGTCTCGGTCTCGTCCCGCCGGGAGGGACCACGATGCAGCGGTTCTATCCTCCCGGTCCCCAGCTGGTCGGGGTCTTCTCCGGGCTGAGCGTGGATCGGAGTGGCGTCCTGTGGGCGGGGACCTCGGAGCAGGCCATCGGCATCCTGGGCTTCGACGGCTCGACCTGGTCGGTGACCTACGGCGGCTCGAGCGGGCTCAACTCGCAGTGGATCTCCGGCCTCCGGACCGACCCCGCGGATGAACTCTGGGTCGCCCACTGCTGCTGCTTCTCCGATCCCGCGGGCTGCCCGTTGCAGCTGCGTGACGCGGCCGGGTTCAACGACGTCCCGGGCATCCTGAACGCCCAGGTCCTGGTCCTGGACGGGGCGAACCGGATGTGGGTGGGCACGGAGACCGACGGCGTGTTCGTCCTGGAGCGGAGCCCGGCCACCGGGGCCTGGAGCGAACGCTTCCGGCTCACCCCCGAGAGCACCGGCGGCGCCCTGGTCAACGCCCGCATCTCGGCCCTGGCCGTCACCCCGGACGGCACCTATATCGGCCACGGGGCGGCGGGGGTCGACTACTGGCCCCACGGGGGGAACCTGGACTCCGGGCAGGGGGGGCAGGGATGGAGCCACATCGGGGAAGGAGGGTTCGGGCTCCTCGACGTCAACGTAGGGGCCATGACCGCCGACGGCGAGGACGTGTGGGTGGGCACCTCCGGGGGGCTTCACCGGTTCCGCAAGGGCGTGCTCCTGGACCGTTGCCCCACCCGGGACCGGCGGGCTCCGGCCGACCTCGCCCGCAAGGTGAACGCCATGGTCGTGGATGCGCTGGGCGGGCTCTGGATCGCCACCGACAACGGGGTGCTCTACCTGCGGCGGGGCGCCGGCTGCGGGGTGGACGGCGGCGACTTCGCCGTCTTCGACGAGTCCAACTCGCCGCTGCCCCACAACCGGGTGAAGACGGCGGCGGTGAGCCCCACCGACGGCTCGGTGTGGATGGGGACGGCCTCCGGTCTCCTGCGCATCGATCCCTCGGTGTACACCGGCTCCGCGCCGCCCCCCGACCGCTACGTGATCTACCCCAACCCGCTGGACCTGCGGCCCGGCGTCCGGTCCGTCCTCCGCACCGTCTATTTCGGCGTCGAGGTGGGGGGGGTGAGCGTGGCCCCGGCCTCTCCCGAGGCCGTTTCCCAGCCGGAGATCTACGACCTGGCCGGCAGGCGGGTGGGGGTCTTCTCCCGGAGGACGTCCCCCGGAGCCGGTTCCTGGACCTGGAACGGCGCCAACGCATCCGGCCACTTCGTGGCTCCGGGGATCTACGTGGTGCGCGCCCGCACCGCCGGCGGCGAGGTGGTGGCCAGGAAGGTGGGAGTCCTCCGGTGACCCCCCGCCGGATCCTGGTGGTGGGGGCGGGGGACGCCGGCCGGATGGCGGTCCGGGCCATGCTGGCCTCGCCCGAGTCCGGGTTCCTTCCCGTGGCCTTCGTGGACGACGACCCGGCCAAGGTGGGGACGGCCGTCGAGGGGATCCCCGTCCTCGGCGGAAGCGCGGCCATCCCCGAGGCGCTCGACCGGTCCGGCGCCGACGAGATCCTGATCGCCCTCCCCTCGGTGCACGGGGGCGTCATCCGCACCGTGATCCAGACCTGCCGTCGGGAGCGCGTCCGGTTCCGCATCGTGCCCGGGATCTGGGAGATCATCCGGGGGGACGTGCACATCGAGCAGATCCGTCCCGTGGAACCCGAGGATCTCCTGGGGCGCGAGACGGTGGAGCCCGACCTCGAGCTGCTGCGGGAGGCGTACCGGGGAAGGCGGGTGCTGGTGACCGGGGCCGGAGGGTCGATCGGCCGGGAACTCGCCCGGCAGGTGCTGGACCTGGCTCCGGCCTCCCTGGTGCTTCTGGGCCGGGGCGAGAACAGCCTGTTCGAGAGCCGCCTGGCCCTGCCCGCCGCCCCGCCGGTTCCGGTGGAGCTGGCCCTGGTCGACCTGCGGCGGCCGGACGCGGTGCGGCGGACCCTGGCCGCGGCCCGGCCCGACGTGATCCTCCACGCCGCCGCCCACAAGCACGTCTCCTTCATGGAGCGCGCGCCCGAGGAGGCGATCCAGAACAACGTGGTGGCCACCCGGGATCTCCTGGATCTGGCCGGCGAGGCGGGAACCGAGCGCTTCGTCATGGTGAGCACGGACAAGGCGGTGAACCCGCGGAGCGTGATGGGGGCGTCGAAGCGGGTGGCCGAACTGCTCCTGGCCGGACGGGCCGATCCCGGCCGGCGGCCCCGTCCCATCGCCGTGCGCTTCGGCAACGTCCTGGGGAGCCGGGGCTCGGTGGTGCCGCTGTTCCTGCACCAGATCCGGACCGGCGGCCCCATCACCGTGTCCGATCCCGAGGCCGCCCGCTACTTCATGACCCGCAAGGAAGCGGTCCTCCTGGTCCTGGAGGCGGGGGCGATGGGGGACGGGGGGGAGATCTTCATCCTGGAGATGGGAGAGCAGATCCGCATCATGGACCTGGCCCGGGATCTCATTACCCTCTCCGGCCTACGCCCGGAGACCGACATCCGGATCACCCTGTCCGGTCTGGGGGCGGGGGAGAAGCAGCGGGAGGACCTGATCCACCCCTTCGAGGAACTGACCTCCACCCGGAGCCCCCGGATCCGCGCCGCCCGGCGGCGGGAGGGGGAAAACCCGCCGGTGGAGGAGGCGGTGCGCCGCCTGGAGGCGCTGGCCGGCCACGGGGACCGCGAAGGCATCCGGCGGGAACTGGCCGCGCTGTTGCCCGAGGCCGACCTGGGCCCGGCTTCCGCCGCGCCGTGATCCGCATCCGGCGCGTCCGGCGGCCGCCGGAGACCTGGGAGTCCCTGTGGGCCGCGGATCCCCGGGCCACCCTGTTCCTGCACCCGCGCTGGATGAACGCCCTGCTCGAGGGCTATCCCCGCTACCGGCCCCTCTACCTGCTGGTCGAATCCGGGGGCGGGACGGCGGGGCTCCTGCCCCTGGTCCGGGTCTCCCGGTTCGGGTTGCTGCAGTACCTGTCCCTCCCCTTCGGCACCTACGGGGGGCCGCTCCTGGCTCCCGGATCGGACCCCGGGGTGGCCGGCGCTCTGATCCGGGCCTTCCGCGATCTCGGTCGCACCCCGCGCTGCATGCGGTTCGAACTCACCCTGTTCGATCCGCCCCCGGATCTCCGGCAGGCCGCCGCCGCCGGACTGGGGGAGGCCGTCCAGGAGTTCCGCACGCACCTGGTGGACCTCTCCCGGGGAATGCCGCATCTTTGGGAGCGCGGCTACCGGCGCGGGACCCGCAAGTGCGTGCGCGCGGCGGAACGGGCCGGGGTGACGGTTTCCGTGGAGGAGGGCGAGGACGCAGTGACCACGCTGTACGGACTCTACGCGGCCCAGGGCCGGGACTGGCAAGGGATCACCCCGTATCCGCTCCGCCTGGTCCGCGCCCTGGTCCGCGGGTTCGGGACCGAGGCGCGGATCTACGTGGCCCGCCGCGCGGGAACCGCGCTCGCCGCCTGCCTCTTCCTGGACCACGCGGGCCGGGAGATCCATCCCTTCGTGAGCGGGGCGGCGTTGGAGGGGCGCCGCCATCGCGCCTTCCACCTGCTGATCCACACCGCCCTGGAGGATGCCTGCGCGCGCGGGCTCCGGCTCTGGGACTTCGGCGGCAGCGGCGGCGACCGGCGGATCGAGTACTTCAAGGAGTCCTTCGGGGCCGAGCCCCGCCCGCTCCTGCGCGGTTTCCACATGCCGGCCTGGGCGCGCCGCCTGAGGAAGCAACCGGCATGGGACGTCTGACCCGGGTTGCTCCCGTGGCCCTGGTGGTGGCCGGAGCGGGCATGGCCCTGCTCCTGCTGCTGCCCCACCGCAGCCGGCCCTTCCGCCGGGCGGACGGGCAGACGGTGCAGCTCCTCTCCGGCCTTTCCCACACCTCCGACGCCTGGGACTACCTGCAGCTGGGCCGGCGGCTGGCCTCCGGGGACGGCTTCACCAGCCGCTTCACCTACGTTCCCTTCCTGCCGGAATCGGTGCCGGCCGGGGACGGCGAGGTCCGGGCCTTTCCGCTCTTCTGGCGCCAGCCCGGCTACCCGCTCCTGGTGGCCGCCGCCCTGGGGATCGCCGGCCGCGGCAACGCGGACGGGTTGCTGTGGGTGGCCGGGGTGGCCATGGCGCTCCTCCCCTGGGCCGTCTACCTCCTGGGGCGCCGGGTGCTGAGCCCGGGCTGGGCGGCGCTGGCCGCGCTCTGGACCCTGCTCACCCCGGCCGCGCTGGGGGAGCCGGCGCCGATGGTGGCCACCTCGTGGTTCGTTCTCCTCATCGCGCTCCTGTTCGCGGCGGCGCCGGCGGCGCGGCGGCCCGCGGCCTGGGCCGGGGCCGGCGTGCTCCTGGGGCTGGCCGCGCTGCTCCGGCTGGAGACCTGGCTCCTGGTGCCCGGGCTGCTCCTGGCCCGCCGGGGGAGCCCGCGGTTCCGGGTCTCCGCGGTGGTGATGCTCGGGGTGGCCCTGCTCCTGGTCCTGCCCTGGCACCTGCGGCTCTGGAGCCTGACCGGAAACCCGGTCTACAGCGCGGGGTCCCTCCTCTTCCACGACACCCCGCCCTTTCCCGGCTGGGACGCCTCGCGCACCCTGGCCGTGCGTGATCTCTCCGCCGCCGCCTTCCTGCAGGAGCACGGGGGGGCGGTGTTCCGGAAGACGGCCCTGGACCTCGCCCGCTTCGGGCGGGACCTGATGCTCCTTCCCTCGCCCTTCCTGGCCCTGGTCTTCTGGCTCGGGGTGCTCCGGCCCGCCGGCCAGCCCCGGGCACGGTGGCTGGTCCTGGGGGCGGCGGTGGCCGTGGTGGTGCTCCTGCTGGCCCTGGCTCCCCTGGAATACGCGCGCCGGTTCCTGGCTCCCCTGGTGCCGCTCCTGGCCGTGGGGGCGGCCCATACCCTGACCCGCCTGCCCCGGCACCGCCGGCTCCTGGCCGGCGCGGCCACGCTGGTGGGACTGGCCATGACCGCGGGCAATCTCCCCGTGAGCGCCCCCGACGGATCCGCCGGGCCGGCGGCCGAGGATCTGAACCGGCTGCTTTCCCTCCCCCAGGCCGCCCCCCTGGCCACGGAGGCGGTGGCCCTGACCGACAGCCCCACCGTCTACGCCTGGATCTGGGACCGCCCCGCGGTGTGGGCGCCGCTCCCCCGCGATCTTCTCCGGGTGCGGGAACGACTGCCGGGTTCGATCGGCCTGTTCACGCGGGCCCGGGGCCGGGGGGATTCGATGGAGGCGACCGTGGTCGCCGACTATGCGGCCCAGGGCGGCCGGGTCATCGAGGCGGGGGAGGCGGCCCTGGTCGAGTGGCCCCGCCGGCCGGCCCCCGGAGGCGCGCGATGAGCGGCCTGCGGCTCCTCCGGTTTCCGCCGCCCTACCGGGCCGGTCTCGCCCTCTCCAACGACGCCGACGACCTCCTGGCTCCCGGCGGCTGGTGGGAGTTCCTGCGCTACCTCAACACCACCGAACCGACCCGCTTCGGACAGGGGCTGGGCCTGGAGGTGGGGGATTCGTTCTGGTTCTGGAGCGATCACGGGGCCGAACAACCAGGCTCCTACTTCGACGGGCTCTCCGAGCGCCCCTCGGCCTTCGCCCCGGCCATCGCCGCCCTGGGACGGGCCGGCTACCTGGACACCCTGCACAGCTGGGGGATCTTCAGCCGGCACGGCGGCTTCACCCGCCGCCACGCCGAGGTGGCGGCCCGGGTGCTGACCGAGGATCTCGGCTTCCGCCCCACCGTCTGGGTGAACCACGGGGGGGGCCACGACTTTCAGAACCTGTGGAGCGGCTGCGGCGACGTCCCCGAGAACCCCGAGGCCCGGGGCGCACCGGCTCCGGAGTATCACCTGGATCTCACCTGGAGCCTGGGATTCCGCTACGCCTGGATCGGGGAACTGACCCGCGTTCCCGGCCAGGGCCGGCGGCCGGGGCTCGGGGACTGGGTCCGGCCCGCGTCCCCGCTCCGGCGCGAGACGCTGGCCTACCTGGGGCGGGCCCTGGCTCGGCGCGTGGGCTACCGCGACCTGCTCGCGCGCTATCCCAACTACCCGGCGCCGGCCAACCCGCTTCTCACCCCGCGCCGCCTGCGGGACGGGCGCACGGTCATGACCTTCGTGCGGGCCGGGGACTTCACCCGGGCCACCTTCGGCGATCTGCCCTGGCTCCTGCGGGACGCGTTCCTGGACGGGCTCGAACGGTCCGGCGGCGCCTCGATCGTCTTCGTGCACTGGAACCGCCATCCCGGGCGGTCCTTCACCGATCTGGACCCCCGGGGGCTGGCCGCCCTGTCCGGGCTGGCCCGGCGGGCCCACGACCGGCGGGTGTGGGTGACTACCACCGGCCGGCTCCTGGCCTACTCCGAGGCCCGGGACGCGGTCCGGTTCGGCGTCCGGGAGGCCGACGGCGGCCTCCGCCTGGACCTCGCCGCGCCCCCCCTGCCCGACGGCCGGCGGCTGGTGGCCGAGGATCTTCGCGGGCTCTCCTTCCAGGGCGCCGCCGGAACCGCGGTGCGCGGGTTCTTCCACGACCAGCCGATCCCCCTGGAGCCGGTCCCCGGCGCGTCCGGTTGCGTGTGGGTCCCGTGGAAGGAACTCCGCTTTCCCGAGGCCCCGGTCCGGTGAGCGAGTGGACGGTCCGGGAAGCCACCCCCCGCCAGCGCGAGGAGCTGCTGGAGACCGAGGGCCGGCTCTTCAGCCCCGGTTCCGCGCTGCGGGCGCGGTGGCTGTTCGAGGCCAACCCGGCCGGGAAGGCCCTGGTCCTGGTGGCCACCACCCCGGGAAGCCGCATCGCGGGGACCCGCGCCCTGCTTCCCTGGACGCTCCTGGTGGACGGGCGGCCGGTCCGGGTCGGGCAGTACGCCCGCACCTGGACCGATCCCGAGTTCCGCCATCGCGGCGTCTCGGTGGCCATCGGCGAGGCCCTGAACCGGTGCTCGGTCGAGCGGGGCTATCCCCTGGTGTTCCTCTTTCCCAGCGTCCGTTCCATCCCCGGACACCGACGGATCGGAAACCGGGTGGAGACCCTGCTCGAACGCCGCCAGACCCTGGCCAGCCTGCGCTTCTTCAAGCCCTGGCTCCCCGGAGCCACGGTGGCGCTGGCCATGCTCCGCCGGGTTCGGGCCCGGCACGCGGTCGGGCAGGTGACCTGGCAACCGGAAACCGACGCGGCGGGGCTGGCCGAAGCCCTCCTTCCGCGCCTATCCTCCCGGCCCGGGGTGTTCGGGATCCGCGACGCCGCGTTCGTGGGCTGGCGCTACAGCGCCGACTCCGGTCGCATCTACCGGGCCTGGCGGGAACATAGCGGCCGGTTGGCTGCGATCACCCACTTCGCGGACGGGCGGGCCAAGATCGTGGATCTCTGGGGCGAGGCGGACGCGGCGCTCCTGGCCGCCGCCGCCGCCGCCCTGGTGGAGATCCTGGCCCGGGAAGGAGCCAGGCTGGTGGAGTGGTGCCCCTCCGCCTTCGGCCCCCAGGCCGCCGCGGCCGGACGAGCGGGGCTCTTCCGGCGGCGGCAGGGGGTGCCCCTGGCTCGCTGGTTCAACCGGCCGGAGGGGGAGCTGGGGGCGCTGGCCGATCTCGAATCGTATCGACTGACGGAAGGGGACAGCGACTATGCGTGACATGCCGGCGCGGCCGGACCCGGTCCGGAGGCGGCCTCCGTCTCCCGGCCCCGGGAGACGCACCCCTTGAGCCGCATCCGCACCAACGCCCTGGCCCTGGCCGGTTCCTTCTTCTCCACCGCGTTCCTGGCCTTTCTCCAGGTCAAGATCATCACCAACTACCTGGACCGCACCGAGGTGGGGATCTGGTCCACGGTGATCGCGGTGGGCGCGCTCTGCGCCACCCTCTCCGAGAACGGCCTGCCCATGGTCCTGGTGCGGTTCGGGGCCAAGTACGACGCCGAGGGCCGCCTGCCCCGCCTGTTCAAGCTGTGGTGGTTCGCGGTGCGGGTGTTCTCGGTCGCCCTCCTCGGGGTGATCGGGCTCCTGATCGTGGGCGGGCCCGGCATCTCCCGGCTCCTGGGCGGGGGCGAGGTGGACCGCTGGATCCTGGTCTTGGGCTACGTCACCGTGGGCAGCGGATCGCTGCGCGCGTTCAACAACGCCTCCTTCCGCGGCCTGCGCCGCATGACGGCCATGGCCGTGCTGGAGATCTCCTTCGCCGCCACCGTGACCGTGGTGCTGTTCCTGTTGCGGCACCGGCTCACGGTTCCCCTGGTGCTGTCGATCTCCCTGGGCTCGGGCCTGCTCTGGGCGTCGATCGGCATCGTGATCCTGTTGCGGATCCTGCGCGGACTGCAGGTGGACGCGGACCCGGCCCGGATCGCGCCCCCCATCCGGCCGGAGATCCGGCACTACTGGCAGGGGGCGGCCGCGGCCGGCATCTTCCTGGTGGCCATCGAGCAGCTGGACAAGCCGATCCTGGCCACCCTGGTCTCCTTCGACCGGCTGGCCCTGTTCCACGTGGCGGCCCGGCTCGCCCTCTTCGCCCGCCGCCTCATCTACGTGCCGTTCCAGGTCATGAACCCCGAGGTCACCCACAAGTGGGAGAGCAACCGCCGTGAGGAACTCCGGCACGACATGGAACTCTTCTCCAAGCTGACCCTGGGCCTGGGACTCTCCATGGCCGCGGGGCTGGCCGTGTTCGCCCGCCCCTTGCTGTTGCTGGTCAGCACCCCGGAGTTCCTGGCCGGGGCTCCCGTGCTCTGGATGTTCACCGCGGTGCTGCCGCTGATCTGTCTGCACCAGCCAATGGTGATGTTCCTGCGGGCCACGGGACGGGTGTGGTACGCCTTCATCGGCGACGCGACCTGGCTGGTGACTTACCTGGGGGTGGGTTCCCTGCTGGTCCACCGCTTCGGCCTGGCCGGGTTCGTGTTCGGACAGGTGGTGGCCTCCAGCCTCATCCTGGTCTACAACCTGGTCATCTTCCACCACCTGGAGTTTCCGCGGCCGCCGGTGGCCTTTTTCCTGAAACGGCTGGCCCTGGGAGCGGTGGTCTGGGGAGCGGCCGCCGCCGCCGGCCACGTGCTTCCCATGTGGCCCTGGTGGCAGCTGATCCTGCTCGCCGTCCTCATCGGGATCGTGGGGAACTTCCTCATGGTCCGCGGCCGGTTCCTGACCCCGGCCGAGGAGAAGCGGACCGTGCACATGCTGGCCGGACGGGGGGGCCTGGGCCGTGCGGCCCAGTTCCTGCTCACCTGGCCCCGGGGGATCGGCGCCCCCGGAGAGTCCCGGTGACGGTGCGGGTGACGGAGGCCGCCGCCTTTCCCGAGGCGGCCCGGCCCCTGCTGGATACGGACCCCCGGGCGACGTTCTTCCTGGACCCGTCGTGGCTCGGGGCCCTGGTGGAGGCCTACCCCCGTTTCCGCCCCTTCCACCTGGTGCTGGAGGAGGGTGACCGGGTGACCGGGGTGCTGCCGGTGGCCGAGGCCCGGCCGCTGGGGCTCCGGGAATTCGTCTCCCTCCCGTTCGGAACCCACGGCGGGCCGCTCCTGGATCCCGGGGCCAGCGAGGCCGGGCTCCGGTCCCTCCTCGACCGCTACGCCGAGCTGACCGGACGGTTGCGCACCGTCCGCTTCGAGATGACGGTCTTCGACCCGCCCGCGTTCCTGGAGGCGAGCCTCGACCGGGTGCTGGGAGAGCACAAGACGGCGGAGACGGACTGGGTTCTCGATCTCGGCTCCGACCCGGAGGCGATCTGGAAGGGCTACGACACCCGGCTGCGCCGCAGCCTCCGCCGGGCCACCCGGGCCGGGGTGTGGGCGCGCGCCGTCCCCGACCGGCGGGGATGGGACACCTTCCACCGGCTCTACGCCGCCCAGGCCCGCACCTGGCCGATCGCCTGGACCCACGGGAGGTCGCAGCTCCAGTCGATTCGCGAGTCGCTGGGACCGGCGGCGCAGGTCTGGCTGGGGGGCCTGGGGGAGGAGACGCTGTGCGCCGAGATCGTGCTGTATCATGAGGCAAGAGATCTGCATCTCTGGCTGAGCGGCGCCTCCCCGGAATCCCGTCCGGTGGCGGCCTATCACCATCTGCTCCACACCATCGTCCTGGACGCGGCCCGCCGGGGATTCCGGGCGTGCCATTTCGGCGCCAGCATGGGAAGCCGGGACATCGACCGGTTCAAGCGGGCGTTCGGCCCGGTGGCGCGTCCGCTCGTGAGGTTCTACCATCAACCGGCCTGGGTGGATCGCATCCAGCGCGTACGCTGGCGGGGAGACGAGGCATGAGGAATCGGGGGATGCGGATCGGGGCCGGGCTCGGGATCGGGGTGTGGCTGGCGGTGACCGCAGGCCTGTGGGGCTGCGGCACCCGCATTCCCGAGGGCTGCTCGACGGGGGACGCCGTCCCCTCGGGGGTCCGCCGGGGCGTGGTGAAGGCGGCGGGACTCCTCTACGACCGGGTCCGGAGCGGAAGGTGGCAGGAGATCTACACCGGGGCGGCCAAGGCGGTCCGGGAGGAGCAGACCCCCCAGGAGTTCCTGCCCCCCCTGGCCCAGGTGGCGGGGACGGTGGGTATCCCCGAGGACCTCACCGTGCGGCAGATCGCCGTCATCCACTTCGAGGGCCCCGCCCTCTCCCACGTCGAGTGCACGGTGGAGGGCGAGGCGAACCCGATCACCTTCCTTCTCACCGATTTTCCCACCCAGGCCTCGCTGGTCCAGGCCGGGGAGGTGGGGGGGGAGACCTATCTCTATTCCACCCTCTGGTACCGGGAAGACGGGGACTGGCGCCTGGCCAGCTTCTACCTGAAGCCCGGCACCTGGGACGGAAAGGACTGGCGGGCCTACGCCAAGGAGGCCTCGGACCAGCGCCTGGCCGGCCATTCCCGCAACGCGGCCCTGCTCTACAACTTGGTCCTGGATCTCCTGGTCCCCAACATCTGGACCCAGCCCCCCAATCTGGAGGAGATCCGCCGCGAGCAGGGACGGATCAACGTGACCCACCTCCCGGTGGGCCGGGTGGATCCGTGGCCCGCCGGGGCCGACACCTTCCAGGTCCGGACCATGGGATACACCTTTATCCCCAAGGACCTGGCCCTGCTGGTCCGGTACGTGGCCCAGGGCGCGGTGGACGACACCACGGCCCAGAAGGCCTACGCCGACCGGCTGGCGTCCTACATCCGGGAGAACTTCCCGGAGTACGCCGAGGTCTTCGGGGCCTACTCGCTGGTGGCCGTGGACGCCCACGACCCGAACCGGACCTGGACCCGGCTCTACCCCGTCCACGAGGAGCCATGATGGGGGACGCCCTCCCCGGAGACCGGCACCCGTGAGCGCGCCCAAGCTCCGCCTGGCCTATCTCTCCATCGGGCGCCACATCCACACCGAACGGTGGCTCACCTGGTTCGCCCGGCGCGGCCACCAGGTGCACCTCCTCACCGTGCAGCCGGGGCCGATCCCGGAAGTGACGGTCCACGACATCCGGACCGTGCCCGGACCCAAGCCGCTGCGCTACGCGGTCAGCCTCCTCCGGGTGAAACGGATCCTGACCCGCATCCGCCCCGATCTTCTCCACACCCACTTCCTCACCGGCTACGGCTACTGGGGGGTGTTCAGCGGCTGGCGCCCCTTCGTGCTCACCGTCTGGGGGGACGACGTCTACGTGACCCCGCACCAGAGCCTGCTCAAGAACCGCCTGGCCCGGCGGGCCCTGCGCCGGGCCGATCTGGTCACCGGGGATTCCCGGGACATCGTGGACGCCTGCGTGGCCCTGGGCGCGGATCCCGGCCGGTGCGAGGTGGTCCAGTGGGGGGTGGACTTCTCCCGGTTCCATCCCGGGGTCTCCGGGGATTCGGTGCGCGAGCGGCTCGGCATCCCGGCCGGGGCCCCGGTGCTGCTCTCTACCCGGTCCTTCACCCAGCCCTACTACAACATCGACGTCGTGGTGGAGGCGGCGGTCCGGCTGCGGGAGCGGTTCCCCTCCCTGCACGCAGTGGTGGCCGGCAACGAGGGGGACGACGCCCGGTTCCGGGAGCAGGCGGCGCGGACCGGGGTCGGGGACTGGATGCACTGGCCGGGGCGGATCCCGCACCGGGAGCTGCCGGCGTGGATCAACGCCTCCACCGTGTTCCTCACCGTCCCCTCGGTGGATGCCACCGCGGTGAGCCTGCTGGAGGCCATGGCCTGCCGGGCCGCGGTGGTGGCCACCGACCTCCCTTCGGCCGCGGAGTGGATCACCGACGGGGAGACCGGGCTCGCCGTGCCGCCCCGGGACACCGGGGCCCTGGTGGGGGCGGTGTCCCGCTTCCTGGAGGATCCCGGCCTCCGCCGGCGGACCGGCGAGGCGGCGGAAGCGGTGGTCCGGGCCCGGGCCGACCACGACCGGAACATGGCCCGGGTGGAGACCCTGTACTACGACCTGGTGGAGACCCGGGCGGCCTCGCGCCGGGCGGCGGAGGCGGCCCTGGGCGCGGGGAGCGGGCCGGACGCCATGCCATGAAGGTCAGCCTGGTCATCCCCACCCACAACAAGGTCGGGCTCCTGCGGCGCACCCTGGACTCCCTGGGCGGCCAGCGCACCGACGGCGGGTTCGAGGCGGTGGTGGTGGACGACGGCTCCACCGACGGCACCGGCGCCTTCCTGGAGTCGTTCCGCCCCGGCTACCCGCTGATCCCGGTGGCGGGGGAGCGGAACCGCGGGCGGGCGGCGGCCCGGAACCGGGGCCTGGCCCGGGTCACCGGGGACCTGGTGGTGTTCCTGGACGACGACATGGAACTCGACCCGGGTTTCCTGGAGGCCCACCGGGCCTTCCACGCCGCCCGTTCCCGGGCGGCCGGGGTGGGGAACGTGGTGAACCACCCGGAAGTGACCCGGGCCCCCATCGACCGCTACATGTCCACCCGCGGGGCCCAGAAGATCCGGGACCGGGCCCCGCTGCCCTGGAAGTACTTCACCACCAACAACTCCTCGGTCCGGCGGGAGGACCTGGAGGCGGTGGGCGGGTTCGACGAGGGCTTCGTCACCTACGGGTTCGAGGACCTGGAGCTGGCCTGGCGCCTGGAACGGGAGCGGGGGCTCTCCTTCCACTTCGTCCCCGAGGCGCGTTCCCATCACATCCATCCCCACTCCCTGGAGGACGTGCTGGAGAAGAAGACGCTGTGCGGCCGCTCGTCCCTGTCCTACCTGTTCCGCAAGCACCCGGAGACCCGGCGAGCCCTCGGCTACCACCGGTTCGACCCCCCGCGTCTGGAGGATCCCCTGGCTCTCAACCTGACCCGGCTCCTGTACCGGACGCTCCTCACCCGGCCGGTCTACACCCTGGTCAAGCCGCTGGCCCGCCTCCCCCTGGGACCGGTCACCTTCCGGGTGCTGGACTACCTGGTGCAGTACCACTACCTGGAGGGGATGAAACACCCCCTGCCGTCGCCGGGGGAAGGAAGCGCATGAAACGGAAGGAACGGGCGGCGGGGATCCTCGAGCGGCTGGTGGCCGAGTATCCGAAGCCCCGCTGTGCCCTCGTCCACCGGAGCGCGTTCCAGCTCCTGGCGGCCACCATCCTCAGCGCCCAGTGCACGGACGAGCGGGTGAACCGGGTGACCCCGGCCCTCTTCCGGCGCTACCCGAACCCCAAGGCCATGGCCACGGCGGACCTGGACGAACTCAGGGACCTCATCCGCTCCACCGGGTTCTTTCGCAACAAGAGCAAGTCCCTGCTCGGGGCGGCCGGCCGGATCGTGGAGGCCTACCGGGGGCGGGTCCCGGACACCATGGAGGAACTGCTCACCCTCCCCGGGGTGGCCCGGAAGACGGCCAACGTTGTCCTGGGAACCTGGTTCGGGAAGAACGAGGGGGTGGTGGTGGACACCCACGTGGGCCGCCTTTCCCGGCGCATGGGGCTCACCCGGGAGACCGACCCGGTCAAGGTGGAACGGGGTCTCATGAAGCTCTTTCCCCGGGAGGAGTGGACCGACCTCAGCCACCGGCTCATCCTGCACGGCCGCGCGGTGTGCACGGCCCGGGCCCCGGCCTGCGACCACTGCGTGGTGGGGGCGGCGCTCTGCCCCTCCTACGAACCGGAAACCGGCCCGGCCCCCGGGAAGGGGCGGCGGAAGGCGGCGGTCCGGAAGCGGCGGTGAGGGGCGGCCGTCACCACCCCCGCCAGAAGTCGGGATGGCAGAGGGCGGCCAGCATGAAGATCTCCAGCCGGCCCAGCAGCATCAGCGCCATGCAGATGAACTTGGCCTCCTCGGGCATCCAGCCGTAGTTGTCGTAGGGGCCGACCGCGCCCAGGCCCGGGCCCACCCCGCCCAGGGTGGCCGCGGTGGCGGTGACCGCAGTCATGGGATCGATCCGGCACAGGACCAGGGCCACCGTCCCCGCGAAGGCGGTGGCCAGGTAGGCGAAGATGTAGAGGCCGGCGCTGCGCAGGACGTCCTCGCCCACCGTCTGCCCCCCGATCCGCACCGGGCGCACCACGTTGGGGTGGAGCAGGGCGGTGAACTGGCGCCGGACCACCTTGCCCAGGGCCAGGATGCGGAAGGTCTTGATGGCCCCGGCCGTGGATCCGTTGCACCCCCCCAGGAACATGACGGCGACGAGGATGATGTGGCTGAAGGCGGTCCACTGCTCGGAGTCCGCGGTGGCGAAACCGGTGGTGGTCATGAGCGAGGTGACCTGGAAGGAGCCGTAGCGGAAGGCCTCCCCGGGATGGGAGTACACCCCCCGGGACCAGAGCTGGAGCGAGACCAGGGCGCAAGCCGCGGCCAGGAGCCCCAGGTGGAGGCGGGACTGCGAACTCTCCAGGTAGGCCCGGGGATTCCGCAGGCCCCGGTAGTGGACCCAGAACGGCAGCGACCCCAGGACCATGAAGACGATCACCACCAGCTCCACGTAGAGGCTGTGATAGGCCCCGACCGAGGCGTTGCGCGTGGAGAATCCGCCGGTGGCGATGGTGGCGAAGGAGTGGGCCAGGGCGTCCAGGGGCGAGAGCCCGCCCAGGAGCAGGAGAACGGTCTCGGCCAGGGTCAGGGCCACGTAGACCGTGAGCAGGGCCTGGGCGGTGCGGGTCACCCGGGGGATGAACCGGTCCTCGTCCATGGCCGGAGCCTCGGTCCGGAAGAGCTGGTAGCCCATGGGGCCGAGCAGCGGGAGGGCGGCCACCACCAGGACGATGATCCCCATGCCCCCCAGCCAGTGGGTGAAGCAGCGCCAGAACTGGAGTCCGGCCGGCAGCGCTTCCACCTCGGCGATCACCGAGGCTCCGGTGGTGGTGAACCCGCTGATCGATTCGAAGAGGGCGTCCACCGGGTTCAGGGTTCCGTTCAGGATGAAGGGGAGGGCCCCCAGGACGCCGAGGCCGACCCAGCTCAGGACCACGACCAGGATCGCTCCCCGCTGGTCGATGTCGATCGCCTCGCGGCGCTCGAGGAGGGGCAGGGCGAGCAGCCCCCCCAGGACGAGGCCGATGCCCGTCGAGAGCCCCAGGGCCAGCCGGTCGGGGCCCCCGGTGGCCAGCGCGATGAGGAACGGGATGAGCATCCCCAGGCCGCCGAAGGAATACACCACTCCAAGGAGCGGCCAGATGCCTTGCAACCGATGTCGTTCGTGAGGGTTCAAGTGGACGCCCCGCTGACGCCGCAAGCTCCGGAAAGGGCTCGAGGAAAATCGCCGGGGAAGAAGGTACCAGAAATACCGGAGCGGCACCCCGGGATTTGATGAGGGATTCGAAGGACTTCATTCACTTTCGGAATAGACCGGGCCAAACCGCAATGGAGACGGTTGTAGCGGGGTCAACCAGAAAACCGCGCTCGCTTGCTGCGCAATCTGTTGAGGAAATCGGCCCGGTTCACCTACAATCATCCTTGCCCTTGGCGACACAACATGCACGACACAAAAGGAGGCTCGCCATGCCGAAAGGACGCGCGACGGGAGAGGAGATCGTGGAGCATTTCGACAGCCTGCCCCGGGGGGCGGGTACGGTGGAGCAACGGGTTGCTGCCACGGCCAAGTACTTTCGGGTAAGGCCGGAGACGGTGAAGAAGCACCTCAAGTTCTGGTGGCCGGGTAAGAAATATCTCAAGGAATTCGAGGAGGAGAAGAATAGCCGGGTCAAATGGGACCGCCCCACCGAAGTGCTGGTCGAGGTCATGAACAAGCACGGAAACGTGGCCCGGGCGGCCAAGGCCCTGAAGACCACCTCGATCACCCTGACCAAGGCCTTGGCCCGCCACGGGGTGACCCAGAAGTGGGTGGTGGAGAACAGCGGCCCGAGGAGCAGCGCCTAGCCGGCCGCCGGGCCCTCGCTCCTTCCCGCCCGCCCTTCGACCCCCGGCGGGCTAGGGGCGCGGGTAGTGTTCTCGAGCCCAGCCCGCGGTGGCCGCCACCGCGGCGGCCGGGTCGGCGAGGGTGGGGGAGAACCGCTCGCGGAACCGCCGGTCATCCACCACGAAGGGCTCCTCCCACTGATAGGCCATCTCGTCGAGTTCGCGCAGGATCGGTACGAAAAACCCGAGCGACTTCAGCATCCACCGGGGGATCCGGCTCAGCCGGATCCCCCGTCCCAGGGCCGTGCCCAGGCGCTGGGCCAGGCTCCGGGTGGTCCCGGGCGGGGCGCAGGGGAGCATCCAGGGACCTCCGAAGGCGTCGTCGCCGGCGGTGCCCAGGGCGGCCAGGGCCGCGGCCACGTCGGGGATGTAATGGTAGGTGTGGACGGTGTCCAGGTTCACCGGCATGCGCACCGTCTTCCCGGCCAGCGCCGCCGGCCAGAACGGATCGCCGAAATAGGTCTGGGTTCCCCCCGGGCCGTAGTAGTCCGAGGCGCGACCGGAGGTGGCGCGCACGTCGCCCCGGCGATGGGCCTCGAACAGCCGCTCGGCCGCCCGAGCCCGGATCTCGCCCTTCCGGCTGCACGGGTTCATGGGCGTGGTCTCGTCCAGGGGCCGGCCGTTCGGTGCGCCGAGCATGTAGAGGTTGTCCAGCACCACCAGCCGGGCCCCGGCCCGCCCGGCCGCGGCGATCAGGTTCTCCATGTACCGGGGAACCTGCTCCGCCCACACTTTGGAGCTGTAGGGCGGGTTCATGCAGTGGTAGACGGTGGCCGCGCCCTCGGCGGCCCGGATGCAGAAGTCCGGGTCGGCGGCGTTCCCGGTCACCAGCTCTACCCCCCCGGGAACCCCGGTGGGGGAGCGCTTGGCCACCCGCACCCGCTTGCCGGACTGCCGGAGCCGTTCGGCCAGGCGACTCCCCACCTGGCCGGCCCCGAAGAGGACGTGCAATTCCCCGTCCGCGCCGCCGTTCGTCCGTTCCATGAACTGACCCTAACGTGGATCGGTCCGAGGGGAAACCCGGGCTCCAGGATCGTTCAGGGCAACGACTTCCGCACCGCGGCCACCAGCGCGGGGGGAACGGTGCCGTCGCCTCCGGCCCCCGTTCTCAGGAACTCGGCCAGGAGCGCGGCCATGGCCTGGTGCCCGGCGGCGGTGAAGTGGATGCCGTCGGCTCTCAGGAGGGGGAGGTTCGCTCCCAGGGCCCGGAACACCGCGTCGGCCTCGATCACCGACACGTCGGGGCGGCCCGAGAATCCGCACACCACATCCAGGTAGGACCGGTGCAGCTCGCGGACGTCGTCCCCGTCCACCAGGTAGTGGTCCTTCACGTACTGGGCCTGGACCCCGGGGGAGAACCGGTAGGGGCCGGCGATCAGCGCCACCCGGCCCCCCTGGCTGCGCACCAGGTCGATGATCTGCTCCAGGTTGTCCCGGTACTCCTCGCGGGAAACCCGGAAGGGCGGCGGATGGTGGTGTCCCTGGAGCACGGTGAGAACGCGGGGGTAGAAGGTCTCCCGGGAGCGTGCGTACTCGCGATCGGTCTTGCCCGTGGTCCGCCAGTGCTCGTTCCACCCGAAGTAGACCACCACCACGTCCGGGTGCGCGTCCAGGAGCTGCGAGCGGAGCCAGCGCAGACCCTGGTACGAGGTGTACCCGGGCACGCTGGCGTTCAGCACCTCCCAGCGGCCGGAGCCCAGGTCCCGTTCCAGGAGGGACGAATAGGGCAGGCCGTCCCCGGCCACCCGGGAACAGGAGTCACCCAGGATGAGGACCCGGGTGCGCTTGCCGTGGGGGGGAATCGGCCGGTCCGGGCTCAGGATGCGGGCCTCCCGCTCGAAGGCGGGGTTGAGGTCGGGCCGCACCTTCCAGAAGAGGGTGGGATCGGGGAGGAAGTAGCCCCGGTCGAGGGCGATCTCGGCGTGCATGCCGAAGCTCATCTGGGGGGTCACCACCCCGAACCCGCCCACGCGGAGCACGATCTCGGCCACGACCAGGGTGGCGAAGAGGGCGACGAGGGATAGCGAGAGTTTCTTCAGGATCATGCGTGGCCGGATGTCGGGAAACGGATTCGGGGCCGGGTTCCGGCCCCGATGAGTCTACGAGCGCAGGAAACCGACGAGTATACCACTCAGACCGGCACCCGCTTCCGCTTCCCCAGCCACCAGCGCATGCAGCGGTGGACCGGATCCACCGGGTCGCAATACATGAGAGGACAGCCGCCGGCGATGCACTCCACCCCCCGCTCCCGGGCCTCGGCCACCGCGGCCTCGGAGACGCTGCCGGCGCCGAAGGATCGGTGAAGCCAGAGGCGGGGGATCCCGGCCTGGGCGCACTGGCGAACGAGGTCCACCCCCGCCCCGGGGGGCGTCACCGCCACCACCCCGTCCACCGGCTCGGGCAGGGAGGCGAGGTCCGGATAGCAGCGGGTGCCCTCGACCTCCCGCGCCGCCGGGTTCACCGGCACCACCCGGTAGCCGCTCTCCCGGAGCTTCCGGTAGACGGCGTTGGCGGTCTGCTTGCCGTCCCGGGACACGCCGGCCACCGCGAAGCGCCGGCCCCGGAGGAAGGCGGCCACCGGTTCGGGGGGCTGTTTCATGGCGTCATCCTTCCTTCATTTGCGGGAACCTCCAGACTATACAGCCTGATGGGGCCTCTGGACTCAGAAGATGCGAAGCGCACCGGGTTCAATACGAAGCGAAATCGTCCGGAAGGCCTCCCCGGCGAACTCGCCGTCCACGTAGACGGGGATCGGCTCCATCGCCTCGATCCGGAACTCCCGCGAGGTGTCCAGGTGCACTCGCGGCGACCGGACATGAGCGCCGGTGAAGAGTTTCGAGAGGAGCCACAACGCCCGCGGGAGCGACAAGGCGTCGCTCCGCACGAGATTCAGCAGGCCGTCGGCGGGGTCCGCATCCGGGGCCAGAAGAAAACAGCCGCCTACCCGCTTGCCGTTGGCCGCGGCGAGCAGCGTCACCGGTCCCTCGAACGAGCCGCCGTCCCAGCGGATCCGGACCGGGTAGTTCCGGTAGCGGGGAAGCGATCGCAACAGCGCGGCCACGTAGAGGAGCGGACCGCGGAGCGGGGTGGGCCGGTGGCTGGCCTCGTTCACCGTGGCCTCGAAACCCAGGCCGACGCTGTTGTGGAAGCGGGCGCCCGCGGTTTCCCCGGAGGCGCGCTCGCCCTCCCACACCCCCAGGTCCACCTTCCGCTCCGCCCCGGCGGCGATCCGCCGGGCGCAGGTGTCGACGTCGGCGGGCCATCCGTGGAGCCAGGCGAAGTCGTTGCCGCTGCCCCAGGGAACGATCCCCAGTCGCTGGCGCGGGAGATCCATCCCCTGCAGCACCTCGTGCAGGGTGCCGTCGCCGCCGGCCACGATCACCGCGCCGAAGTCCGCGTGGGATCCGGCGGCCAGATGCACGGCGTGATCGGGGCCCTCGGTCTCCCGGATGACGGCCTCGAGCCCCGCACGCGCGAAGGCCGCTTCCAGGGCGGCCCGGGTGCGTCCCTTGCGACCGCGCCCGGCGCGGGGATTGAGGATCACCAGGTGGCGCACGGCGCCTCGTTCCTGCAGGCCCCGGCCACCGCTAGCCCGGATTCGGGCCCGCGGCCAGCCGACCCTCGACCTCGGCGGCCAGGGCGTCGGCCCGCCGGCGCGATTCCACCACCAGGTCCCGGGCCCGGGTCCGGGTCTCGGCCGTCCACGCGTCCGCGGGCATCCCGTTCAGGTTGATGAGCACGTTGTAGTAGGCGCCCTCGGCTGCGGTGCGCGCGGCCAGCCCCGCCACCCCGGCGTCGCTCAGGGAGTTGGGGTTCCCCTTGGCCGCCACGTCGGCGGCCAGCCGCAAGGTGGAGGGCGTCCGCTCCAGCACCGAGAGCGGGACCAGGGTGGCGCCGCGGTTGGCCTCGCGCATGGCCGCCTCCTTGGCCGCGCGCTCCTCGTCGGTAGCGGCCCGGATGCGTAAGGCGTCCATCACCTTGTTGAAGGCGTCGGTGTCCTCGTCCACCGCGCGCAGGTAGGAGTCCTTCTCGGCCTGGGCGCGTTCGGCCAGCCCGATCATCTCCTCCCACACCGACTCCTGCCCCTTCCGGCCCACGGTGAGATTGGCCACCATGGCGGCCAGCCCCGCGGCCAGCGCCCCGCACAGGGCGGCCACGCTGCCGCCGCCGGGGGCGGGGGCGTCGGTGGAGAGGAGGTCGGTGAAGCCGGTCACGGTGCGGTTCACCAGCAGGCGGTCGCGCGCCGCGCGGGCCAGGCGGTATTCGATGATCTTCTCGTCGGGGTCGAAGGAGGCGATCTCGTTCAGGCCCAGGGAGACGACGGCCGTTTCCACGATCTGCCGCTCGGGGATGCCGGTCGACTTGCCTTGCCGCTTCAGGTAGTGGCGTCCCGCCTCCAGCACCGCCTCCAGGGGCATGAGCCCCACCAGTTCGGAGCCGGTCACCCGGAGGCCGCGGCGCTGCGCCTCCTCCTCCACCGCGTCGAAGGCGGTGTGCACCCCGGTGCTGTGGTAGTCGACCAGGTTCATGGAGACCTGGGCCCGGTCATACTCCTCGATGAACCAGCCCACCCCCTTCATGGCCTTGAGCTTCCCCGGCACCTTGACCGCGCTGCCGTCGGGATGGCGGACGATCTCCCCGGCCGCGTCGCGCTTGGCCCGCCCCGCCTCCCGCAGATCGAGGGCGATGTCGTGGGCCAGCTTCCGGTCCCGGGTGTTCAGGTTCACGTTGTAGGCGATCAGGAACTCGCGGGCCCCGATCACCGTGGCTCCGGCCCGGGCGTGGAAAACGGCGGGTCCGAAGTCGGGCCTCCCGTCCGGGTGCTTGAGCTTCTCCGGGAGCCCTTCGTACTCGCCGCGCCGGACCTCGGCCAGGTTCCGGCGGTCGGGCCGGCTGGCCGCGTGCTCGTACAGGTAGACCGGGATCTCCAGTTCCTCGCCCACCCGCTTCCCCAGGCGTCGGGCCAGCTCCGCGCAGTCGTCCATGGTGAGACCGCTGACCGGCACGAAGGGGCAAACGTCGGTGGCCCCCATGCGGGCGTGGGCCCCGCGGTGGAGGCGCATGTCCAGGATCGTGGACGCGGCCCGGATGGCCTGGAACGCCGCCTCCAGCACCGCCTCCGGTTCGCCCACGAAGGTGACCACGGTGCGGTTGGTGGCCTGGCCGGGATCCACGTCCAGGAGCACCGCGCCGTCCACCTGGGTGATGGCCTGGGTGATCTGGTCGATGGCGGCCCGGTTCCGGCCTTCACTGAAATTGGGGACGCACTCCACGATGGGCATGCCAGGGACTCCTTCCGCGGGACGAATCGGCGTTGCGAGCGGGCGGAGACCGAGTCTATCCGAAAACCGGGGGGCCCGGAACCCCGCTCAGGGCTGGGGAGCGACCGCCGGACGAGCGGCCAGCGCCACCGGACCGTCGCTGTCCAGGGGCACGTCGTCCCGGCGGATCTCGCTCTTCAGGGTGACCACAGCCATGGCGTCCTCCTCGAAGTTGACCGCGAACAGGGTCGGTCCCAGGATCGCGACGTCCATGTAGCCGGTCTCCGCCAGGAGCGGATCGCCGGGGCCGTGCACCACCTGGAAGCCGGCGGTGTCGTAGGCGAGTACCCCGCCGACGTAGGAGACGAGATAGGCCACGCCGTCCTGGTCCACGACCCCCTTGGCCGGCGAACCGCCGATGTCCAGGGTGTCCCGCACGGTGGCGCCGTCGCTTTCCAGACGGACGATCCTGCCGAAGATCCCCGGGGCGGGAAAGCCGAAATCGCCGCTGCAGACGACGTGGGTGCGGCCGTCGGCCCCGGTCAACAGGACCTGCGGGTTGGTGGGTACGGCCGCCCGGGCCGTCTCGGTCAGGGTCGCCTTGTCGTAGGTCACCACCTCGCCCTGGCCGTAGGCGAAGGTGTTCAGATCGAACCCGGTCAGCGTCACCTGCACCCGGTCGGCGGTGATCAGGAGGCCCTCCAGCGCCGGTCCGACCGTGACCCGGCGCAGGACCTTGAGATGGTTCAGGTCCACCTCCAGGAGTTCCCCGCTGGTGAAGGTGGTGACCCAGCCGCGAAGCCCATTGGAGGGATCGACGGCGAAGGTGTACGGGCTGCTTCCGGTCCCGGTGTCGATGCAACCGAGGGTTTCCCCGGTGGACAGATCCACCGCCGAGACCGTGTTGTCGCCGGAGTTCACGATGTAGGCCCGGTTCATGGCCACGTCCACGTCGTTGGGGGCCACCCCGGTGAGCCCGTGCGTTCCGAGGGGAGCCGGGTTGACGCCGAGATGGACCGCCCCCCAATCCTCGCTCAGGGTGCCGACCTCCAGCATGTAGTTCAGGGTGGAATTCAGCGCGGGTCCGTCGCCGAAGGTGCACGCGGTGGGAGCGTTTCCGGAATCCGAACAGCCTCCAAGGACCGCGGCCAGGAGAAGCGGCAGCGCCGCGAACAGACGTTTCATTCCTCTTCCATCCCTTTCCGGTGGTGGGATCCGGCCGGGGCCGCTCCCGGGGTGTAGCGGATGCCGGCCAGGAGTTCGCGGCCGGGGGACGCGTAGCCGCGGATGTCCTCGTAGGCGGTATCCAGGAGGTTCTTGCCTTCCAGGTCCAGGCGCAGTCCGGGCTCCACCTGCCAGCGCAGGCGAGCGTGAAGGAGCGCGTAGGGTTCGGTCCATTTGCTGTTGGCCGCGGTGAGGGGGATGCGCCCGACGCCGCGCACCCCGGCGGCCACGCTCCAGGCTCCGGGCTCCCAGGAAAGTTCCCCGAACCCCAACGCCTGCGGCCGGCCCACCAGCTGCTTGCCGCCGGTCACCCGGTCGCCGGTGTCGTCGCGGGCCCGGGTCCAGGAGGCGGAAACCTCGAGCCGCAGGGGGGGGAGGGAATCGGGGAGCCGGATCGAGCCCTCGGTTTCCAGGCCGTCGATCCGGGCCCGGCCCACGTTGTGCGGGCGCCAGACCCCGTCCGGCCCCGGAGACCACTGGATGAGGTCCCGTACCCGGGAGGCGAAGCCGGCCAGCCGCAGGCGGCCGTTCGGAAGTTGCGCCTCGAGGCCCAGGTCCAGGTCGCGCGACCGCTCGGGGCGGAGATCCGCGTTCCCCGCCGCGCCGGCGCGCGCGGGCCAGAAGAGGTCGTCGAAGGTCGGGGGGCGGAATCCGTTGCCCGCTCCCGCCCGCACCGCCAGCCGGCGGGGGCCGGCCCCGGTTCCGGCCAGGGTTCGCGTCACCGAGACCCGGGCGCTGGCATGGGGGGCGAATCCCTCCAGCACGTCCGAGCGCGCGGCCGCGGTCGCGCCCCAGCCGCCCAGGGACTGGTGGCCGGTCACGGTCAGGGCCCCGCGGTCGCGGCTCCGGTCGCCGTCCGTGCTGCTGGCCAACCGGTCCCGCACCGCCTCGCTCCGAATCTCCGTGCCGCCGCCGGTCCAGGCGCCCTTCCATCCCGCGCGAACCCGCTCCCGCCGGTTGAGGTGAATGTCATCCACCGCGCCCAGCGGGTTGGAGGGATCCAGGTAGTGTCGTTCCATGCGGCTGGCCGCGGCTTCCAGGTCCACCAGGCCGCCCAGGGCTCCGGCCCCGCGCAGGGCCAGGAACGCCTCGCCATAGGTGTCGGTGCGGCGGGCCTCCGGGGTGGGGAAGTGCCGGTTCCCGGGCACGTCGCGCGCGTCCCGGCGAGCCTGGAATCCCGCCTCCACCGCGGCCGCCCATCGCGGGTGGACGGCCAGGTGCAGGTTCCCCCCGGCGCCCTCCCCGCGGGAGCGGCGGTCGCCCAGCTTCGGGGACGCGGTTTCCGCCCGCAGCGCGCCGTCGGCGGTCCAGCGTCCGGTGCCCAGCCCGTAGCGAAGCCGCAGGAGGGCGCGGTCCTCGGTGCCGGCCAGGAACCGGAAGGACCCACCGGGCAGGCGGTCCAGCCGCGACACCAGGTTCACCGCTCCGCCCAGGGCTCCCGGGCCGTAGAGCGCGCTCATGGCCCCGCGGGTGATCTCCACCCGCTCCACCGTGTCCAGATCCAGCGGCTCCAGATCCACCCCGCCTCCCTGCGCGGTGTTCAAGGCGCGGCCGTCCACCAGGATGGCCACCCGGTCCGCGGCCAGCCCGCGCATGGAGACGCTCCGGCTCAGGCCGTCGCCGGCGTCCAGGATCCGCAGCCCGGCCACCCCGACCAGGGCCTGGGCCAGATCCTCGGGGTCGGTCCGGTCCAGCCAGTCCCGGTCGAGCACGGTGCGGAACCCGGGATCGGGGATGGAAGGAGGCATCCGGGACGCCTCGACCCGGACCGGGGCCACGGTGAAGACGGGGGCCCCCGCGGTATCCGGGGGCGCCTCGGCCGCGATCCCGGACGGGGGGGACGCCGCGGTCAGCAGTCCCAGGAGGGCGGTCGCCCCCGGGAGCCTCCACGCGCGCACGTGTTTTCGGACCATGGGCAAGTCCTCGCACCCAGGCCGGCCCGGAGGGCATCCGGGCTCGGGCAGGCTCGAGGAGGCAGCGACGCGGCTACCGGGCAGGCGACGACGGATCGACGGGAATGACGGGTCGGCGCGAACGGGTAGTCAATCGACCTTACCTCCTCGAAGGTTCACGACTGACGGCGTCCACGGCCGGTCTCCTGACTTGCGGGTCGTCCTCCGGTTGCCCCTTCCCAGGGCCGGTGCCCCAGTGGGTTTCCGGTCGGTTCCCCCGGGCGGAGAGCCCGGAAGGAGGCGATCGGATGCAACCGTCGTCGCCGCTCACAGTGGCGGGTCCGTGCCGGATTCACACCGGCTTCCCGAACACCATGGAACGCTGTTGGAATCCTGATGGTAGTCCCGGGGTCGCCGGAGGTCAAGGACGTGTCCCCCTTTCGCGGGAACCTGATACCGTGGGGCCGCTTGCGGCGAATCCGGACCCCGAGGGGAGTGCATGAAGTCCTGGAAACAAACGCTCTGGATGACGGCCGCCACCTTCGGTGCCGGCGCGCTCATGGTGGTCCTTCTCTACCGGGTCCCCCGGAAGGACATGGTGGCCATGACCGGGGACGTGGGGCTCCTGGACCACATCTCCGTCGTCTTCTACGCCCTGGCCACCCTCGGTTTCTTCTGGATCCGCCGCCGCGCTCCATCCTGGGACGTCCGGGCCGGCGCGCTCTTGTTCCTGCTCTTCGTGCTGGAACTGGATCCCGGGGGCTGGATCGCCGCCCACGAGCCCAAGAAGATGGCCTTCTGGCGGTCGGCGGAGGTTCCGATCGTCGCCAAGGCCCTGGTCGTCGGGGTGGTGGCGGCGCTCCTGTGGCTGGGGGCGAACCTGGCGCTCCGCCACGGGCGCAACTGGTTCCGGCGCCTCCGCCGCGGCCGGCCCGAGGCCATGCTCGTCTTCCTCGCCGGGGTGTTCCTGGTGGTCGCTGCCGGTCTGGATCACTACGAGATCCACCTCAACTGGGCCAACGGCTACCGGGCGTGGTCGGGGATCAAGCTCACGGTGCGGGTGCTGGAGGAGGTGCTGGAACTCCTGGCGCCGATCCTGCTGGCCTGGGCGGTGGTGCTGTTGCGGAAGCCGGTCAGCGATAGAGGCTCTTGATGCGGCCCCAGGTGACGGGGAGGACGGGGGCGTGGTCGGGGCACCTGACGGTCCCGTAGTGAAAGACGTACCCCAAGCAGGGATTGACGCCGCGGTCGTACCCTCCGAATGAGACCGACCCCATCTGGGTGTCGGTCTCGGGGCCGAAGGTCACGGTGCTCCCGGCGCAATCCATGACCGACAGGCTGCGCGCGATCGGAACCCCGGGGTGATAGGCAATCCGGAGTTCGTCGGGGCTGTGGGCCACCAGGCGAAAGACACCGGCAATGGCAAGGACCCCCTCGTCCTCGTAGCCGGGCACCGTGTGCTTCTGACAATCGTCCGGAATCAACCAGGTCAGGATGTTCCCCGAGCACGAGGCGGGCCAGGGTCCGTTCAGCCCGGTATAGGGGAAGTCGAGCCCGCTCGCGCAGAGGGTCCAGTCCTGGACCTCCATCCCCTCGTCGTAGCGGATTCCGAAGACCATTCCCGCGATCCCCAGCGCCGTGTCCCCCTGGGCGACCATGACATAGGCGTAGTAGGGGATCTCCAGCTCGCCGTGGGTCGTAGTCTGGGTGCAGGGCACGCCGGTGGGTTGCTGGGTGCAGCCGTCGCCTCCATTCTGGATCTCCACCAGGTGGAAGAGGAACCGCACGTTCTCGTTGGAAGCGACGCCGGGAGAGGGCGTGCCCAGCAACAAGGCCAGGGCGGGAAGGACGATAGATGGACGCATAATCGCTCCACGAGCCCGGGAGTGGGTTCAGTATAGCTTGTCGCGAACCTCCGTGCGGCCCGATCTTCCCGCCTGCTACACTGGGGCGCCCCGGCCGAAAGGAACGAGACCCTTGGAAACCCGCGCCTCCGCCTGCCCCCTCGACTGTCCCGACGCCTGCAGCCTCCAGGTCCAGGTCGAGGACGGCCGGGTGACGGTGGTGGACGGGGGCGAGGCCCATCCGGTCACCGCCGGCTTCATCTGCGCCAAGGTGCGGCGGTTCCCCAAGGCCATGTACGGCGAGCACCGGGTGCTTCGGCCCGCCGTGCGGACCGCGGCCAAGGGGTCCGGCGCGTTCCGTGACGTCTCCTGGGAGGAGGCGCTGGAGACGATCGCCGCGCGTCTGGCCGAGGCGCGGGACGTCCACGGCGGGGAGTCGATCCTTCCCTTCTCCTACGGCGGCTCCAACGGGGTGCTGTCCCAGGACACCACCGACGCCCGACTCTTCCGGCGGCTGGGCGCCTCGCAGCTGGCCCGAACCGTGTGCGCCGCCCCCACCGGGCGCGCGGCCGCCGGGCTCTACGGCAACATGCCCGGCATCGCCTTCCAGGACTACGCCCACGCGCGGCTGATCGTGGTGTGGGGGGCCAACCCCTCGGCCTCCGGCATTCATCTCCTCCCCTTCATCCGGGAAGCCGTGAAGCAAGGGGCCAAGCTGGTGGTGGTGGATCCGCGGCGCACGCCGCTGGCCGCCAAGGCCGACCTGCACCTGGCCCCGCGCCCCGGCACCGACCTCCCCCTGGCCCTGGCCGTGCACCGCCTGCTTTTCGGGACGG
>Ga0307424_1000226_pt1 | contig 29201 bp, 35 predicted proteins | sample SalMarWE160320MG_FD_202157 | JGI IMG/M metagenome (GOLD analysis project Ga0307424, IMG submission 202157) | Salt marsh sediment microbial communities from the Plum Island Ecosystem LTER, Massachusetts, United States - WE1603-20 | ecosystem: Environmental > Aquatic > Marine > Intertidal zone >... | reverse complement strand
CCAATGAGTCTGATCTCATGCTCGGAGGCCCGAAGATCAAGGGCCTATGGGCAAATGCCCGATAGAGTTTGCCTATCGATCCGCGGGCAATCCCAGTGGACAAACGCCCGAGGGCCTGGAATTGTGCAGCGCGATATCTCGGAGGTGTTCACATTGCGGTTACCGAAGAACCTGATCGACGGATATTGGCGGTTTCGCCGCGAGCGGCATGCTCCTGAAAAGGGGCGCTATCGGCAGCTTGCCGAGCTTGGCCAGTCGCCGACCGCCATGGTTATTGCCTGCTGCGATGCGCGGGTCGACGTTTCGGCGATTTTCGACGCCGGCCCGGGCGACCTGTTCATCATGCGCAACGTGGCCAATCTGGTGCCGCCCTTCGAGCCGGAAGGTAAGTTCCACGGCACCAGCGCCGCGGTCGAGTATGCGGCGCTCGTGCTCAAGGTGCCGAACATCATCGTGCTCGGCCATTCCCATTGCGGTGGTGTCGCGGCCTATCGCGAGAAGCTGAAAGGGAATGTCGACGAGACGAGCTTCATCGCCCGATGGCTGACGCTGCTTGACGGGCTCGAGGTGAAGGAGAGCGACATCGCCGCCTATGACAAGGAGACCGCGTTCGAGCTCGCCGGCGTCCGCCAGTCCCTGGCGAACTTGCGGACCTTCGATGCGCTGAAAGAGCGGGAGGCGGAAGGCCTGCTCACGCTGCATGGGCTTCACTTCGACATCGCCAGCGGCACCGTGATCGCGCTCGACGAGCGCGACCATTTTGCCCCGGTGCCCGAGGAAGTGAAGGCCTAGGCCGCTTTCCTCAGCAGGTTGCGGTTGATGATGGTCTCGGCGATCTGGATGGTGTTGAGCGCCGCGCCTTTGCGCAAATTGTCCGACACGCACCACAGCGACAGGCCGTTATCGACGGTCTGGTCGTCGCGAATGCGGCTGACGAAGGTCGCGTAGTCGCCGACGCATTCGACCGGCGTCACGTAGCCACCCGGCTCACGCTTATCGACCACGAGCACGCCCGGCGCCTCGCGCAGGACCTCGCGGGCCTCGTCGGCCGACAGCGGATTCTCGAACTCGATATTGACGGCCTCGGAATGGCCGACGAACACCGGCACCCGCACGCAGGTGGCGGTCAGCTTGATCTTGGGATCGAGGATCTTCTTGGTCTCGGCCATCATCTTCCATTCCTCCTTGGTCGAGCCGTCATCGAGGAAGACGTCGATGTGAGGAATGACGTTGAAGGCGATCTGCTTGGTGAACTTATGGGGTTCGGGCGGATCGGTGACGAAGATGCCCTTGGTCTGGTCCCACAGCTCGTCGATCGCCTCCTTGCCGGCGCCGGACACGGACTGATAGGTGGCGACCACCACGCGCTTGATCTTGGCCGCCTCATGGAGCGGCTTCAGCACGACGACGAGCTGGGCGGTCGAGCAGTTGGGGTTGGCGATGATGTTCTTCTTGGTGAAGCCCGCCACCGCGTCGGCGTTCACTTCGGGCACGATGAGCGGTACGTCCGGGTCGTAGCGCCAGCACGAGGAGTTGTCGATGACGACGCAGCCTTGGGCCCCGATCTTCGGCGCCCACTCCTTGGCGATGGCCGAGCCCGCGGACATCAGCGCGAAGTCGATACCGTGGAAGTCGAAATTCTCGAGGTCCCGGCACTTCAGACGGTTGTCGCCGAAGGACACCTCCACGCCTATGGAGCGGCGCGAGGCGAGCGGAATCACCTCGTCGGCCGGAAAGGCGCGCTCCGCCAGGATATTGAGCATCTCGCGCCCGACATTGCCGGTCGCGCCGATGACGGCGACTTTGTAACCCATTTCTCACTCCGTGATGCTTCGGGCCCTCTTAAAGGCAAGGCGGGCCGAAAGTAAAGCTATCCCGCGGGGAGAGGGCCCTTGGCCCCTATATTGTCGCGGCGGGGCCGCGCCGCCAGAGGTGGCGCCCGAGCGCTCCGCGGCGCTTAACGAAGGGATCAGGCTGCAAGCGCGAACCGCTGGTCAAGTCCAAGCCTGCGCCATAGCGTCGGCGCCCCATGGCCTTTTTTCGCTCCCGGACGGTCAACCTCCTCAATCTGCACTACGCCCTTCGCATCTTTGCGTTGAGCGGCGGCGGGGCATTCTTTGCCGTCTATCTCTTGAAGTCCGGCGTGTCGGTTCCATGGGTGTTGGCAACCTTCGCGCTGATCCTTGTCGGCCGCTTCATCATAAGGCCCATCGTCGTGCCGATCGCGATCAGGACCGGAATGCGGACGATCGTCGTCGTCGGTTCTATCCTCACGGCGCTGCAATATCCGATCCTGGCCGAAGTGAGTGGGTTTGGACCGGCCCTATTCGCGCTGGCCGCCGTGGCGGCCCTGGGCGACGCCTTCTACTGGCCTGGCTTCCACGCCTATTACGCCGCGCTCGGCACACACGAGAACCGCGGCTCTGAGATCAGCGCGCGCGAGGCGCTTGCGGCGCTCGTCGGCATCGTCACGCCTGTGGCTGCGGGCTGGATTCTCGTCGTTTACGGACCCCAGGTGGCATTCGGCGCGACCACAGTGTTCCTTCTGCTCGGCACGCTGCCCTTGCTGTTCACGCCGGACGTCGCCGTCCCGCGCCATGTCGAGGGCGCGTATCGCGCTGCACTGCCTGGCGTGAAGCTGTTTGTGGCCGACGGCTGGATCGGGGCCGGGTATTTTTTTGCTTGGCGTATCGCGTTGTTCGTCACGCTCGGCCAAGACTTCGTCGCGTTCGGCAGCACGCTAGCGGTTACGGCGCTCGTCGGCGCCATCGCCGGTCTCGTGCTCGGCCGGCTGATCGACGCCGGACATGGCCGGAAGGCGGTGGTCTATGCCATCGGCGCGCTCGTGATCACCATCCTTCTGCGGGCTGCAGCGCCTGGGCATGTCGGGCTGGCCGTCATGGCCAACGCGCTCGGCGCGCTTGTCGTGTGCCTCTATGTGCCGACCATGATGACGGCGGTCTATACCCAGGCCAAGCGCTCGGCCTGCGCGTTGCGATTCCACGTGGCCACGGAAGGCGGCTGGGACGCGGGCGGGGCGGCAGGCTGTTTGATCGCTGCGCTGCTGGCCGCTGCCGGCATACCGTTGTCGGTGGCGATTCTTCTGCCGCTTCTCGGAGCTGTCTGGTCGTTCGTCCAGCTCCGCCGCTATTACACGACCCATCGAGTCGAGCGGGAGATTGGCGTCGATCCGCTGGCGCAGAACGCCATCGTCAATCTGAGCGAAGGCGCCTAGGGCAAGCGTTTCGCCGCTAGCGGCGCAGGTTGTCGAGGGCAAGCGCGCCGGGGCCGGCGCCGGCCAGTGCGAAGAGACCGCCGGCCATGCAGATATTCTCCAAGAACTGCACCATCTGCGCCTGATCGCCTGGATCGAAATGGAAGACGAAAGCGGCGAGGAGGCAAAAGCCGGCCAGCGCCAGCGCCGCCCAGCGCGTGCCGAGCCCAACGAGAACGCCGAGACCTCCCAGAACCTCGACGATGATGGTGGGCGCTAGCAGGAGCCCGGGCAGGCCGTGGGCCTCCATGAGGCTTTGCGTGCCGGCATAATCGAAAATCTTGGAGAGGCCGGACTTGATGAAGACCGGCGCCAGAAGCAAGCGGCCGAGGGTGACCAGGTAGGGTGCGAAAGAGCCCATCATCCCTCCTATTGGACGCGCCTCCCGGGAAGCTCGTCCTTCACCTCGGCGCAGCCTTTGCCGATGAACTCGTTCGTCAGGCGCACGACCTCGGGGCCGAGCACGTTGGCGGAGTTGTCGAGGCTGCTGCCGGCATAGAGCAGGGGATAGATCAGCATCGGCGCCGAGACATCGCCCCAGTTCACGTGTGCCTCTTTCGCCTTGCCGTTCTCGAACGTCACCTTGGGCGCAAGGTCGATCTCGATCACGTAAGGCTTGCCCCCCTTTTGGTAGAGCGAGCAACGCACGGTCTGGGATTCCATCGCGATCTTGTGGCTGTGTTCGCTCATGGCCTTGGCGAGCCCCGCGCGCTTCAAGCGAAGCTTCGATTGGCAGACGGCCTTGCCCCAGGGCCAGTTGATGTGGCCGCCCAGCATTTTCACGATGTCCTCGGAGCGCCAGGTCTTGATGATGTCGCAGGCGACGTCCGGGCCTCGTGGGTCCTTGGTGGCCATGATGTCGCAAATCTCGATCTTGCAGGCCTTGCGCGCTTCCTTCTCGGCCTTTTCCTGGGGCGTGAGGACGCGCTTCGAGGTGACCTGAGGGCCGAGATCGGGCGTGGGTGCTTGCTCGGCGGCCAGAGAAGGAGTCATGCCGAGGCAGATCGCCACGGCGAACAGGCTGGCGATGTGTCGCATGATTTCCCTCGAGGACATGAGTGGCGCAGGCGGCAGAGTATGCTTGGCGACTGGCCGACAAGTCCAGCAGGGCCCGCCGCCGGCGCCCGGCCCCTGTCGCAGGAAAATACAGGCTGCTGATCAGTTGGGTTCATCTAGTGGCTTGAAGACTTTTCATTCCACTCATATGCCAAATGTTCCTAGGCTGTCGGGAAAGATTGGCAATAAGCGGGGAAGGCATGAGCGGGGGAGTTGGCGGCTTTGGGCGCTGGTGCCCAGCCCTTTGGGCGGGATTTGCATTTTTCCTTCTCGTCCTTTCTACGCAGCCCGCGCAGGCGCAGTTCTATGTGCGATCGCCTGAGGTTGAGAAAGGCGTACTCAAGTTCGAGGAGCACGGCGCGGTCTATTCCGGGCCCGGTACGGAAGAGCGGCGTCGGCAGTCCCACGAGGTCGAGGGCAAGTACGGCTTTACCGACCGTTGGGAGGGAATCGTCGAAGGCTTTTTCCGGCAGGACATCGGCGGGAGTCTAACGGCCCGGCAGTTCGAGCTCGGCAGCCAATACGAAATCATTGAGCGCGAAGGCGACGGACTCGGTCTTGCCTTTCGCGGCATCTACGAGTTCGCGCTCCAGAACGGCAGTCCGGACGAGCTCTTGTTTGGCCCGATCGCGAAATATGTGTGGGGCCGCGACTCGGCCACCATCAACACCTTCTTCATCGGGCAGGTCGGCAACAATGTCGGGATCAACAGTCTTGAGATGAAGGTGAACTGGCGGCTCAAGCGCGAGTTTGGCGACACCTTCGCGCTCGGTGTCGAAGGCTACAGCACGATCGAGGACCTATCCCACGCCGGAACGTTCGATGAGCAGAAGCACCGCGTCGGACCGGTCGCCTACTTCGAGTTCGAGGATCTCCTGCCGAGGTGGGAGTTTGCCGGCGGTGCGCTGTTCGGGGTGTCGGACGCCACGTCCGACGTCACCTTCAAGTTCGACGCCGAGCTTGAATTCTAGGTTCTTAGCGCAGAAAGGATGGCGTCTCCCATCTCGCGTGTGCCGACGGTCTTGCAGCCGTCCTGCTTGATGTCGGCTGTGCGCAAGCCCTGGTCGAGCACGTCGGCGATGGCCTTCTCGATGGCGTCCGCCGCGTCGCTGAGATCGAACGAATAGCGCAAGCACATTGCGAAGCTGGCGATGGTGGCGATGGGGTTGGCCACGCCGTTGCCGGCAATGTCGGGCGCCGAGCCGTGCACCGGCTCGTACATGGCCCGCCGCATGCCCTTATCGTCGGCGGCGCCGAGGGACGCCGACGGCAACATGCCGAGCGAGCCGGTGGCCATGGCCGCCTCGTCGGACAGCACGTCGCCGAACAGATTGTCGGTGACGATGACATCGAATTGCTTCGGTGCGCGCACCAATTGCATCGCGCAATTGTCGGCGAGGATGTGCTCGAGCTTCACGTCCGGATAGCGCTCCTTGTGAACGCGCGTCACCACCTCGTTCCACAGCACACCGGTTTTCATCACGTTGCGCTTCTCGGCGGAGTGCACAAGATTGTTGCGCTTGCGCGCCAAGTCGAAGGCGACATCGGCGATGCGCTCGATCTCGTAGGTCTCGTAGACCTGCGTATCGACGGCGCGCTTCTGGCCGCCGCCAAGATCGGTGATTTCCTTGGGCTCGCCGAAATAGACGCCGCCGGTGAGCTCGCGCACGAACATGAGATCGAGGCCCTCGACCAATTCGCGCTTCAAGGAGGAGGCGTCGGCGAGCGCGGGGTAGCAGATGGCGGGGCGCAGATTGGCAAACAGCTCGAGGCCCTTACGCAAGCGCAGCAGACCGGCCTCGGGGCGCTTGTCGTAAGGGACGCCGTCCCATTTGGGGCCGCCCACGGCACCGAGGATCACCGCATCGGCGGCGAGCGCATCCTTCATCGTGGCTTCGGAGACGGCCTCGCCATGGGCGTCATAGGCCGCGCCGCCGACCAGGTCCGTCTCGGTCTCGATGGCGGCGATGCCGGAGGAGTTGACCCAGTCGATGAGGCGCTCGACCTCGCCCATCACCTCAGGTCCGATGCCATCACCCGGAAGCAGCAAGAGTTTGTAGGAAGCCATGAATCGATATCCGCCTTGTGCTAAGCAATCGCTCGACGCGCCGGAGGAAACCGGCGGCATTGGGTAACGGGAGAGAGGAATGCTGACAAGGGTGCTATTTGCCGTCGTGCTGCTCTTTGGCCTGGCGTCCGCCGCTTGGGCCGAGGATGCCAAGGTCGCGGCGTTGGGCCTCACCGACCACGTGGTCACGGAGGACGAGCTGGCCAAAGGCGAAGCGCTGCCGCAGCCCAAATTCAACACGCCGGGCGTGGCCTACGCCCTGGTTAAGAATCTCAAGAAGGGCGATGCGGTGGAGGTCGTGCTCACCAAGGACGGTGCGTCCCTGATGCACAACCTTCGCGAGGTCGATGCGGATGGGCAGACTGTCCTGTTGCTCGCGGGCAAGTCCGGTGTGCCGGCCGGCGGCTGGCCTAAAGGCACCTATACCGCGCACGTCACCGTCACGCGCGACGGCAAGACGATCGCCGAGCAGGAAACAGACGCGATCCCGTTCGAGTAAGGCTTAGACCCAGGGGCGGCTCGCGGCGGAGGCCTTCTCGAAGGCGTCGATGGCGTCCGCCTTCTCCATGGTAAGCCCGATATCGTCGAGCCCTTCCATCAGGCAGCGCTTGCGGTGGGGATCGACGTCGAAATGGATGACGCCGCCGTCGGGGCCGCGGATCTCCTGCGATTCCAGATCGACGGTGATCGTCGCGTTGGCGCCGCGTGAGGCATCGTCGATCAGCTTGTCGATCTCTTCCTGCGGCAGGACGATCGGCAGAATGCCGTTCTTGAAGCAGTTGTTGTAGAAAATGTCGGCGAAAGACGGCGCGATGATGCAGCGAAAGCCGAAATCGAGCAGCGCCCAGGGCGCATGCTCGCGCGAGGAGCCGCAGCCGAAATTCTCGCCGGCGATGAGGATCTTCGCTTCCGTGTAAGGCGGCTTGTGCAGCACGAAGTCGGCCAGCGGCTCGCCCTTCTCGTCATAGCGCAGCTCGGCGAACAGGCCCGTGCCCAGCCCGGTGCGCTTGATGGTCTTCAGATACTGCTTGGGGATGATCATGTCGGTGTCGACATTGATCATGGGCAGATGGGCGGCGATGCCCGTGAGCGTGGTGAATTTTTCCATCTTTATCCTCTTATTCCGCCAGCATATAGCGGCTCACGCGCCCAGTTTCCACCGTCACGATATCGCGCTTTTCTCAGGCCAAGGTGGGCCTTAAGGTCCGGGGCCGAGTGGCGGGAGGTTTAAAGAATGGCGGGGACGGTGGTCTACGAGGCGCACCCGGCGATGTTCCGGGCGCATCCCTTCTGGTTCATCTTGTTCGTGCTCCTGATCGCGGCCTTCGGCGTCGGGCTCCTGATCCTCCTTTACTGGTACATCAAGACGCGGGCGACGGCGCTTACGGTCACCCAGCATGAGCTCATGTACGAGCGGGGCATCCTCAGCAAAGACCGCCTGTCCGTGTCGCTCCGGCATGTGCGCTCGGTGCATGTGACGCAAGGCTTCATCAACCGCATTCTCGGTGTCGGCACGATCCAGGTCTCGACCGCAGGGGACGAGCCGGAGTTCACGGTGAAGGATCTGCCCGACCCGCACGAGATCAGAGAAGCGATCTCACGCGCGCAAGAGCTGAAGCTCGACAACGACTAGACGGCGAGAGGCAGGCGATGGCAGGCGACGGAGACCGCCGCGACCGGAAAGAGGCGACACGGCTATTCGTGGCGGCTGCGGTCGCGCTCATCATCCTGGTGGCGATGGGGGCGGCCGGCCTCTACTACTTCGCCGAGGTTCTGGGATCGGCGGACCCGTTCTCCGAAGGTCTCGGACTCAAGAACGCGGCGCTCATCTCCTTCGCCGTCTCGTTCGTGGCCATCCTGGTGATGGCGGTGGTATCAGGCGGCGACGCTATCTTCGGCGAGCTGCCATTCACCATCGCCGGCTTTCTGGTCTTCTTCGTGATCTTTTGGCTGATGATCGCCTGGATCTTCTAGGCGATTGGTGCAGGGCGACGCTAGTTGGACGGCCCGAGAGTCAGGGCGCCGGAGCTCGAGCCGGAACTTGCCTGCTGCGTGCCGCCGTTGATCAGCTGGCGGTAATAGGCGCGCATGGTCTCGCAGCGCTTCGGCCCGGGCGGGTGCACCGCATCACCCTTGAGCTGCGAGATGAAGACGCAGATCTCCTCCATCCCTTGCGCATTGAGCCAGCCCCATTTGACCCCACGCCTGATGGCGAACAGATCGGCCTTGGTCTCGCTGGCGCCAATGAACTGGTGCCCGCATTCATGGGAATAGATGTAGAGCTTCACCTGGGTGGAGAGGCCCTTGATCTTCTTGGTGTTGAGAATGAGGAAGCCGGGGAACGCGCCGCCCCAGCTGTCGAAACCGGGGTTCATCACGGTCGGCCGTGTGCCGCAATTCATCGGGATGCCGTCGATCTTGAGCTGTCCCTGGGCGACGAACGTGGCCGTGGGGCCGACCTCCTTAATATATTGATTGACGGTCGGGCCGTCGGCCGTGCTGCCCCGATAGACGAATTCCTGGGCGTGGGCAGAGCCGCTCGCGCCCGCTAGGCTCGCGAGCACAAGCACGAAAACTGCCGCAAACTGAGAGACCACCCGTCCGTTAAGCATAGCGAGTCGCAGTTTAAGGGGCGAAAAGTGTCCACGCAATGACCGGGAAGCACTCCTGCTCCAATTCTATGGGCGTCTTCTTGTCAAATCATTGCTGAAGCTGAGCGCTAATGCGCGTTCTTGGCGCTGCGGAATTGGGCCTTCTTTTCGAGCGCCGCGGCGTAGCACCGGCGCATCAACTGACACCGCCTGGGGCCCGGCGGGTGCACGGCGTCGCCCTTGAGCTGCGAGATGAAGGCGCAGATCTGGTCCATGCCTTTGGCGTCGAGCCAGCCAGTGCCGACGCCGCGCTGGATTGAGAAACAATCCGCGCCGACCTCGCTCGCGCCGACGAATTCATGGCCGCACTCGTGGTAGTAGACGTAGAACTTGACGGGCGTTGCCAGCCCCTTGAGCCGGTCGGGGTTGAGGATGAGGTATCCGGGAAAGGACCCGCCCCAGCTGTCCAGCTTGGCGTCGATCACGGTCGGCCTCTTGCCGCAGTGCACGGGGTGGCCGTCCAGCTTCATCTTGCCCTGAGCGATCGTTCGGGTCGCGGGACCCTGCTGGGAGACATACTGCTCCAAGCTTGGGCCGGTGATCGGCGGCGGTCCCATCTTGCTCGGCTCGAGGCTGCCGAAGGACGTTTGCTCCCCGCGGTCGATGTTACAGCCGGCAACGAGGAGGCCGCACAGACCGGCGAGCGCGATGGACGAGAGCGTCTTCATGGTTCGGTAACCATACCGGCTTTTCCGGCCCGGGCAATCGCACGATTGTCGCCTCAGGCGCGCGGCGCTTGCGCCCTAGGAGGCGGCGCCGGACTCGATGCTCTCCATGTCGTCGTCCGACAGGCCGAAATGATGGCCGATCTCATGAACCAGCACATGGGTGATGATCTCTCCGAGCGAATCCTTGTGCTCGGCCCAATAGCCGAGGATGGGCCGGCGATAGAGGAAGATCATCTCGGGCAGGGTCGTGACGTTGAAGACGCTCTGGTTGGCGAGATTGACGCCGTGGTAGAGGCCCAGCAGGCCGAAGGGCGACGCGATGCCGAGGGAGTCGATCACCTCTTTGGTGGGGAGCTCCTCGACGCGGATGACGACGTCCTTGGTCATCTCGCGGAACGGAGCCGGCAGCTTCTCGTAGGCAGCGTGCGCAATGGCCTCGAACTGGGCCAGGGTCGGTGCGCGGTGCTGATGCCAGTCGGCTACGCTCTTCATTCTTGCGGCTCCTTTCGCGCGATGATGATCGCCTCGCGCAAGGTGAAGGTGAGGCCCTCTTCCGTCTCGCGGGGGCGCAGATAACCGTGCAACGGCTCTTCCTGAAGCATCTCCCTCAGCCGCGCGACGGTCGGGGCTGAGCAGCGCATGCGCTGGAACCAGGGCTCGAAGGGAATGTCCTGATCCATTACCTCGACCGAGACCGTCTTCAGTCCCGCATCGCGGATGATTCCGATCCATTCCTCGACGCTGAGGGCGCGCCCATGGCTCGGGTCGCGCAGCTTCTCGAATGTGTTGTAGGCGGCTGCCAAGCCTTCGTCCTCCGGCGAGACATTGTCCACCAGCGCGAACGTGCCGCCGGGGATGAGCACGCGCGCCGCCTCGCGCACGAACGCCGCCGGCTTGGGGAAGTGATGGGCGGCGAGCCGGCAGGTCACGAGATGATAGCTCGTGTCGGGGAAGGGAAGGTCATCGGCCGGGGCTTGCGCCGCGACCACGTTGCCGAGCTTGCGTTCCTTCGCCAGCGTACGTGCCTGCTGCAGCATCTCCGGCGTGATGTCGCTCGCGGTGACCTTGGCAACCCTCGGCGCGAAGGCGAGCGCGGTGTGGCCGGCGCCGGTGGCGATGTCGAGATGGCGCCAAGTCGGCTTGGCGTCGATGAGCTCCAAGAGGCGCGCAAGACTGGGGCCCGTGGCGTGCACGGCAGAAGCCGCGTAGTCCGCGGCGGCGTCACCGAATTTCTGTTGGACCAGGGATTTCAACGGTTCACCCCCCGGCGTCTCGCAGGCCCTAGTGGTGCTCGCGGATGTCGACGAAGCGCCCGGCGATGGCCGCGGCGGCCGCCATTTGCGGCGACACCAGATGGGTCCGCCCCAAGCGGCCCTGACGGCCTTCGAAGTTGCGGTTCGAGGTCGAAGCGCAGCGCTCGCCCGGCGCCAGCTTGTCGGGGTTCATGGCAAGGCACATGGAGCAGCCCGGCTCGCGCCACTCAAAGCCCGCGGCCTTGAAGATCTTGTCGAGACCTTCTTCCTCCGCTTGCGCCTTCACCAGCCCTGAGCCCGGCACGATCATGGCGTTCAGGTTCTCGTTGACGTGCTTGCCTTCGACGATTCTGGCGACGGCGCGTAAGTCCTCGATGCGGCCATTGGTGCAAGAGCCGATGAAGATGCGGTCCAGCGTGATGTCGGTGATCTTCTCGCCGCCCTTGAGGCCCATGTAGTCCAGCGCGCGCACCGCCGCCTTTCGCTTGGTCTCGTCGGCGATCTCCTCGGGCGTCGGCACGCGGCCGGCGACGGAGACCACCTGCTCGGGGCTCGTGCCCCAGGAGACGATGGGCGGCAGATTCTCGGCGTGCAGCACGATCTCTTTGTCGAATTCGGCGCCTTCGTCGGAGAACAAGGTTTCCCAATGCGCTTTCGCCAGCTCGAAGGCGCCGCCTTTGGGCGCGCGCGGGCGGCCCTTGAGGTAGTCGAAGGTCTTCTCGTCGGGCGCGATCAGGCCGGCGCGGGCGCCGCCCTCGATCGACATGTTGCAGATGGTCATGCGCCCTTCCATGGAAAGGTCGCGGATCGCCTCGCCGGCATATTCGATGACATGGCCGGTGCCGCCGGCGGTGCCGATCTCGCCGATGATGGCGAGGATGATGTCCTTGGCGGTGACGCCTTCGGGCAATTTGCCGTCGACGCGCACCAGCATGTTCTTGGCCTTCTTCTGGATCAGCGTCTGGGTGGCGAGCACGTGCTCCACCTCGGAGGTGCCGATGCCGTGGGCCAGCGCGCCGAAGGCGCCGTGGGTCGAGGTGTGGCTGTCGCCGCAAACGATGGTGGTGCCGGGCAGGGTGAAGCCCTGCTCGGGTCCGACCACGTGAACGATGCCCTGGCGCTTGTCGCGCTCGTGGTAGTAGTCGATGCCGAAGTCCTCGGCGTTCTTCGCCAGCGCTTCGATCTGAATCTTGGACTCGGGGTCGTCGATGCCCTTGGAACGGTCGGTGGTCGGCACGTTGTGGTCGACCACGGCAAGGGTCTTCTCAGGCGCGCGCATCTTGCGGCCGGCCATGCGCAGGCCCTCGAAGGCCTGCGGGCTCGTGACCTCGTGCACCAGATGGCGGTCGATATAGATCAGCGAGGTGCCGTCAGGCGCCTCGTGGACCAGGTGCTCGTCCCAGATCTTGTCGTAAAGGGTGCGGGGCTTCGCCATTTTCTTAGGTTTTTCGGTCATTTCGGCAGTGATCTAGGCGTCAGATAGCGTCTCGAAGCTCAGTTTACAAACCCCTGACCTCCAACACTGTCATCGCCCGGCTTGACCGGGCGATCCAGAACCACCGGTTCGGGTTGTAGCGCGAAGTCCTAGGTTACTGGATGCCCGCCCAGCACGGGCATGACAGCAACTGGGGCCAGCCGACCTACTTCTTCTCGGCTTCCGCCTCGCCTTCGGCCGGCGTCTCGGCGGTCTCGGCCTCTTCCTCGGCAGGGACCTCCTCGGCCGTGGTCTCGGCCATCAGCGCGACCGCTTTGCCCGTCCAGTCGTCGTGTTCGATCTGGTTGCCGAGCGACAGCGTGTCGTCAACTTGCGCGATCTCGTCGTCGGTAAGGTTGGCGATCTGCTCGAACTTGATGATGCCGAGCTTGTTCAGCTTCTTCTCGAGATCCGGCGTAATGCCTTCGATGAGCTTGAGATCGTCGGGCTCGCCCTTGGGCTTGGTGAAGCCCTTGAAGGCGGCCTTCTTCTTGGTGCGCACGTCCTGGCGTTCGGGAATACGGGCGGCCTTACCGCGGCGGCCACGCAGATAATAGAGCTTGGCGCGGCGGACCCGGCCGTGGCGCACCACCTCGATGGAGTCGATCAGCGGCGAGTGGATCGGAAAGACGCGCTCGACGCCCTCGCCATAGGAAATCTTGCGGACGGTGAAATTCTCGTGGATGCCGCCGCCCGCGCGGCCGATGCACACGCCCTCATAGGCCTGGATGCGGGAGCGCTCGCCTTCCACTACTTTGACGTTGACGCGGACGGTGTCGCCGGGGCCGAACTCGGGCACACTGCGCTTCTTGAGACGGTCGGCGACCTGCTCTTTCTCGAGCTGGGCGATGATATCCATGAGCTTAAGCCTTTCATGGGCGCCTGCCTGGCCTTTGGCCTCGTTGCGAACGCCATTCTTTTTGATTGATCCAGAAGATGCTGGGTGCGGGGGGATAGGCCCGCAACCAGCGGGGGTTTCCTATCCTAGGTTTTGCCCCTTGTCGATGGATTTTCAGCGAAAAATCCGCTGAACGCCGCCGTTTACCCTTTGCTTTTGAGGCTACGGATATAGGCGACCACGTTGCGGATCTCGTCCTGGCTGAGAACGATATTGGGCATGGTGGGGTGGGAGCTTTGCAGCCACACGGACAGCGCCATCTCGGTCATGCCGGGCGTGTCCGCCACGGATTGGAAGGTCGGGGCCTGGTAGAGCGGAGATTCTTCCTCGCCCTGCTCGACAGCATGGCAGGTGGCGCAGACCTGTTCCGCGTAAGCCTTGCCCGCTGCAATGTCTGCCTCTTGCGCGACAGCGCCTCCGGAAAGTCCGAACGTCACGATCCCGGCGAGTATCAAAGCTTTCATGCCCAGCTCCTCATCGAATTCTTGGTTCGTCGCTCTTTATCACCATCACCGGTAGAGGGCTCGGCCTAAAGGCAAATCAGCTCTTTTTCTTGGCAAGACGCTCCCAAAGCTCAGGCCGGCGTTCTTCAGTGATCTTCTCCGCCTGCTCGCGGCGCCACTGCGCGATTTTCTCATGATCGCCGGACAGAAGCACGTCGGGAATGGCGTGGCCTTCCCATTCACGCGGGCGCGTGTAGTGCGGATATTCCAGAAGCCCTTGGGCGAAGCTCTCCTCGGCAAGCGAGCTCTCATTGCCGGCGACGCCGGGAAGCAGCCGCACGCAGGCGTCGATCAGCACTTGCGCGGCGAGCTCGCCCCCGGACAGCACGTAGTCGCCGATGGAGATCTCCTCCACATTGCGCGCCTCCAGCACGCGTTGGTCGATGCCTTCGAAGCGGCCGCACAGCAGAAGGACGCCAGGGCCTTGTGCGAGTTCGCGTGCCCGCTCTTGGGTCAAGGGCGTGCCGCGCGGCGAGAGATAGAAGGTCGGCGTGCCCGGAACCATATCCTTCCGCGTCGTATCGATCGCCGCGGCGGCGATGTCGGCGCGCATGACCATGCCGGCGCCGCCGCCGGCCGGCGTGTCATCCACCGAGCGGTGCTTGTCGGTGGCGAAGTCGCGGATGTCGATGGTCTCTAGCGCCCACGTGCCTTCGGCAAGCGCCTTGCCGGCGAGGCTAAGTCCCAACGCACCCGGAAACATCTCAGGGAACAGGGTGAGGACGGTGGCGCGCCAGGTCATGGGCTCACTCCTCCTCTTCCTCAAATTCCTCCGGCGGCACGACGACGATGCGGCCGGCTTTGGTGTCCACTTCCGGTACGTTCGCGTCGGTGAAGGCGATGAGGAGGGTCGGACCGCTTTCGGGCGCGATCTCGACAATGTCGCTCGCGCCGAAATTATGGACCGCGACGACTGTGCCGAGGGGCGCGCCATCGGCACCCATCGCGGCGAGCCCGATCAGATCGGCAACGTACCACTCACCCTCCTCGCGCGCTGGCAGCGCCGCGCGCGGGAGGTACAGCTTCGTGCGGACAAGCGCCTCGGCGCTCTCGCGGGTGGTCACGCCCTTGATGCGGGCGATGAGCGCCTTCGGCGTGACGCGCACCTGCTCGATCTCGAAGCTGCGCGCGCCCGCCTCGTCTTGCAGCGGACCGTAAGCGGCGATGTCGGCCGGCTCTTGCGTGTAGGAGCGGAGGCGCACCTCGCCCTTCAGCCCTTGCGCCGCGCCGATCTCGCCAACAAGCACCCGGTCCGCGTCGTCGTCCAAGGAGACTACTCGGCCTTCTCGGCCTCGCCCTCGGCAGGCGCGTCGGTGGCCTCGTCGGCCGCTTCCACGACCGCTTCGTCGGCAGCCTCGACGGAGGCTTCTTCCTCGGCGGCGGCAGCGGCATCCTTAGCGGCCTCAGCGGCGGCGGCCTTGGCTTCTTCGGCGGCTTTGGCTTTCTCCTCCTCGGCGGCCTTCTTGGCCTCCTCGCGCTCGAGACGCTTCTTGCCGGGCTTGGCCTTCTCAGGGTTGTTGCGCGCCTCGCGCTTCATCAGGCCCGCGGCGTCGAAGAAACGCAGCACGCGGTCGGTCGGCAGCGCGCCGTGGGACAGCCAATGCTTGGCGCGCTCGGAGTCGAGATTGACGCGCTCCGCGGAGTCGCGCGGCAGGAGCGGATTGAACGTGCCAATCTTCTCGATGTAACGGCCGTCGCGCGGGCTGCGCGAGTCGGCGACGACGATGCGGTAAAAGGGCCGCTTCTTGGCGCCGGCCCGCGACAGTCTGATCTTCAGTGACATGGCTTTGGTTCTCCTAAGCGATCGATCTCAAAATTTGGGGTTCAACGTTTCTTCTTCTGCTTCTGCGGTAGGCCGGGAAGGCCGGGCGGCAAGGCGCCGGGCAAACCTGGAAGCCCTCCGGGAAAGCCGCCGGGCGGCAGGCCCGGAAAATTCGCTGGTAGATCAGCGCCTTGTGGAAGTTCGGTGGGCATCTCAGGGACCCCGCCACCGCCGAACAGCGCGGAGAGCGCTCCGCGCTTCTTGCCCATGGCCTTCATCATGTCGGCCATCTGGCGGTGCATCTTCACGAGCTTATTGATGTCCTGCACGCTCGTGCCGGAGCCCGCGGCCACACGTTTCTTGCGCGAGGCGTTGAGCAGTTTCGGGGTCTTGCGCTCGGCTTTCGTCATCGAGCTGATGATCGCCTGCTGGCGCTTGAAGATGCTCTCGTCGAGATTGGCGGCGTCGAGCTGCTTCTTCATCTTGCCGATGCCGGGCAGCATGGAGAGCACGCCGCCCATGCCGCCGAGCTTCTGCATCTGCTTGAGCTGCTCGGCGAGATCCTCGAGGTCGAAGGCGCCCTTCTTGACCTTCTTGGCGATGGCCTCGGCCTTGTCGAGCTCGACGGTCTCCATTGCCTTCTCGACCAGGCCGACCACATCGCCCATGCCGAGAATGCGGCCGGCGATCCGGTCGGGATAGAACTCCTCGAGTGCGTCGAGCTTCTCGCCGACGCCGATCAGCTTGATCGGCTTGCCGGAGACGGCGCGCATGGAGAGCGCGGCACCGCCGCGCGCATCGCCATCAACGCGGGTCAGCACGATGCCGGTGAGGTCGACGCGCTCGCCGAAATTCTTGGCGAGATTGACGGCGTCCTGGCCGGTCAGCGCGTCGGCGACGAGCAGCGTCTCGTGCGGCTGGGCGATCTTCTCGATGGCCGCCGTCTCGGCCATGAGCTCTTCGTCGATATGGGTGCGGCCGGCGGTATCGAGCAGGAGCACGTCATAGCCGCCGAGCTTCGCCGCCTTGATGGCACGTTCCGTGATCTCGGTGGGGCTTTGGCCTTCGACGATGGGAAGCGTGGCGACGTCCGCCTGCTCGCCCAGCACGCGGAGCTGCTCTTGCGCGGCCGGGCGCCGCGTGTCGAGCGAGGCCATGAGCACTTTCTGCTTGTCGCGGGTCTGAAGCCTTTTCGCGAGCTTCGCCGTGGTGGTGGTCTTACCGGAGCCTTGCAGGCCGACCAGCATCATGACGACAGGCGGTGTGGCGGCGAGGTCGATGCCTTGGGCTTCCGCGCCCAGCATGCGCACCAGCTCGTCGTTGACGATCTTGATGACCATCTGGCCGGGGGTGATGGAGCGCACCACCTCCTGGCCGACGGCTTTGGCCTTCACCCGGTCGACGAACGAGCGCACCACGTCGAGCGCCACGTCGGCCTCGATCAGCGCGCGGCGCACCTCGCGCATCGCCTCGCTGACATCAGCTTCGGTCAGCGCCCCGCGGCGCGTGAGCTTATCGAGAATGCCTGATAGGCGATCTGAAAGGGTCTCGAACATCAGCCAGCAAAGTCCCCAACATATTTACGGTAGACCCAGCCGGACCGGCACGGCCCCGTATAGGCGCCGGGCCTCGGCCAGGGCGTGCCGACGCCGCAGTCCATTGTCTCGTGCGAGTAGACGACGCCGAGCCAATTGCCCCGCTGGTCGCAGAGATTGAGGATGTAGCCGTTATAGACCTTGTCGAGCATGGCGTAGCTGGAGCCGGGGCCAGCGCGCACGGCGAGGAAACCGTCGCCGTGCGGGTCGAGCCCGCGCACCACGCCCTGCGACCCGCAGGCGTCGTAGCCGGGCTCCTGGCCGGCGATTACGGGCACCCGGAGGCCTTGGGCGCCGCTCGCCGTGGGCAAGCAGCCCAGCGCGAGGGCGGCGAGGATGCCGCAGATGCGCCAGCGGCGGTCTATGATCATGGTCTCCTCCTCGCATCGAGGAACAGGTAAAGCAAAAACGCACCCGTGGGCGCATCGCGCTGACGGGTGTTGACCCCCCTGGCTCCCTTTGGTTGCTCTTCCGCGCGCTGCGCTACTTGAGAGCAAGTGCTCAAGTAGGCCGAAGGCCGGTAGCACACCAAAATGTCCAAGGCGGCGGCTCGGATTAGGAGCTGCCTTGAATTTCGGGCGGAATGTCGGTGACGGAGGCCCTTAAGTCAAGCGCGGATCAAGGGGTCCAGCTTGACGGCGAGGTCGAGCAGGGCCTCGTCGCCGCCTGGCCAGCCGATGAAGGAGAGCCCCACGGGGCAGCCTGCCGCCTCGGCCGCCGGGATCGAGATCTGCGGCAGACCGGCATGGCCGGCAAGGCAGGTGCTTTGCAGGGTGAGCGCGCGGAACTCGGCGAAGGACGCGCCGTCGGGGATGTCGCGCTCCGGCGGGAGCGTTGGCGTGGTCGGCAGCACGATCAGCGTGCCCGGCTGCAGAATCGCCCGCAAGTGCTCGGCCACCGCGGTGCGCACCGCGCGTGCTTTCTCCACCTCATCGAAGGTGATGGCGCTCGCGATCTCGAAGCGTTCCTTGATGCCGGGCCCAAGCTTCACGTTGTGGGACTGAACAAAGGGCAGCAGCGTCGACTTGATCTCGAAGCCCTGGATGGTGGCGAAGGCCTTGCGCCAGGCTTCGATCGTGTCGCCGGCGATGTCCACATGCAGGGGCTTCGGGATCGCGCCAGCGAGCTTGTCGAGCACTTGCCACAGGGCCTGGTCGGCGCTCGCCTCGGAATAGACGACGATGTCCCGGGCGAGGACGAGCCGCTCGATGGGGGCCTGTGTGTGTGTCCCGCCGAGCAGCACGCGACTGACGTTGCGGAGGATCTCGGCGTCGCGGGTGAGGATCCCGACCGTGTCGAAGCTCGGCGCCATGGGGGTCACGCCGGTCATGTCGATGCGTCCATGAGTCGGGCGCAAGCCATAGAGCCCGCTGAACGAGGCCGGCACGCGGATCGAGCCGCCGGTGTCGGAGCCGAGTGCGAAGTCGCACATCTGGGCCGCGACTGCCGCCGCCGATCCGCACGACGAGCCGCCGGTCACGTGCTGCCGGGCGCGCGAGTTGATGGGCTGGCCGTAGTGGACGTTGGTGCCGAGCACGCTGTAGAAGAACTCATCGCACACGGTGATGCCGGTCAGGGACGCGCCCGCGTCGAGCAGACGCTGGACGGCGGGCGCCGTCTCATGCGCCGGCGTGGCGTGCTCGTAGAAGTCCGGATTGCCGTTCGAAACCTTGCGACCTTTGACCGCGAACAGGTCCTTCACCATGAAGGTGAGACCGGCAAGCGGACCGTCTCCACGGCCGAGAAGCGGCTCTTTCAAGGTATGTGGGACGAGGGCGCCAACGGGGTCGTTGCTCGGAACGGCGATCATGGGGCTCTCCTTCCGGGGTGCGATCTGGAGAGAGAACGCCATATAAGTGAACGCTTCGCAACTTGAGACGGCGGGCCTTGTGAACACTGAGAAGACTCCACCTACGCGTCTGCCCAAGACGGTCTGGGCGCTCGGCTTCACCTCGCTGTTCATGGATGTCTCCTCGGAGCTGATCCATGGGCTGCTGCCGGTCTTCCTCGTGGTGACGCTGGGGGCGAGCGCAGCGGCCCTCGGTCTCATCGAGGGCATCGCCGAGGCCACGGCGCATATCACCCGCGTGTTCTCGGGCTGGCTGTCCGACATGCTCCAACGGCGAAAGGCGCTTGCCGTCGCGGGCTACGGTCTCGCCGCCGTCACCAAGCCGCTGTTCCCGCTCGCCAACGCCGTGTGGCTCGTGGCCATGGCGCGCTTCCTCGATCGCATCGGCAAAGGGATCCGCGGCGCGCCTCGCGATGCGCTCATCGCCGACGTGACGCCGGCGGAGAAACGCGGCACCGCGTTCGGCCTGCGCCAGTCGCTGGACACGGTGGGCGCCACGCTGGGGCCACTGCTTGCAATCGGGCTGATGTATCTCTTCGCCGACGACATCCGCACTGTGCTGTGGTTCGCGGTGATCCCCGCGGTGATCGCCGTCGTGATCCTCGTGACCTTCGTGAAGGAGCCGCAGCCTGCGCGCCAAGACAAGCGCGTGCCGATCAAGGCGCGCGAGATCAGGGAGCTCGGCTGGTTCTACTGGTTCGTTGTCGTGGCGGGCGCGGTGTTCACGCTCGCCCGGTTCTCGGAAGCGTTTCTGGTGATTCGGGCGCACGACCAAGGGCTTGCGCTGGCGCTGACGCCGGCCGTGATCGCCGTCATGAGCCTCATCTATGCGGGAGCCGCTTATCCGGCCGGGCGGCTGCAAGACAGATATGGCGCGCGGCCCCTCCTGGTGGCGGGGCTCGTCGCGTTGATCGCCGCCGATCTCTTCCTCGCGCTGGGGCAGGGGCTCACCCTCATCTTCCTTGGCATCGGCCTCTGGGGTCTCCATATGGGGCTGACGCAAGGCGTGCTGTCGGCGCTCATCGCCGAAGCCGCGCCACAGCGCCTGCGCGGCACGGCGTTCGGCATTTTCGGCCTGATCACGGGGCTTGCGGCACTCACGGCCAGCATCCTGGCCGGCGTCCTGTGGGATGCGATCGGCCCCGATGCGACCTTCCTGGCAGGCGGCGGCTTCGCGGGCCTGGCCCTCATCGGCTTTCTCGTGGTCCGGGGCCGCGCCAGCGCCTGACGGCTTTGAGACTTTGTGAGCCCGCCAGTGCTATAGAGGCGGCAAGATCTAGGTATTCGGTCATGGATGCGAACGTCCTCAAGTTCCGCAAGATGAACGGGCTCGGCAACGACTTCGTCGTGGTCGATGCGCGGGCGCATGCGCTTGCGTTGGCGCCTGAGGCCGTGCGCGTCATCGCCGACCGCAAAGAGGGGATCGGCTGCGATCAGCTCATTGCGCTCGAGCCTTCGACCGAGGCCGATGTGTTCATGCGCATCTGGAACGCCGACGGCGGCGAGGTCGCGGCCTGCGGCAACGCCGCGCGCTGCGTGGCGGGGCTGATCGCTCAAGAGCAAGCGCGCCCGCAGGTCACCATCGAGACGGAGGACCAGGTCCTCGGCGCCGCGGTGGTGGGAGACGGCTTGGTCACGATCGACATGGGCGAGCCCCGGCTCGGTTGGGACGAGATCCCGCTCGCCGAGCCCTTCCACGACACGCGCCGCATCGAGCTGCAAGCCGGGCCCATCGATGCGCCGGTGCTGCATTCGCCCGCCGTGGTCAATGTGGGCAATCCGCATGCCCTGTTCTTCGTGGATGACGTCGAGGCCATCGATCTCGGCCGTATCGGGCCGATGCTGGAGCATCATCCGCTGTTTCCAGAACGCGCCAATATCTCGCTGGTGCAGGTGCTGGGCCCGGAGCATGTGAAGATCCGCACCTGGGAACGGGGCGCGGGGCTCACCCGCGCCTGCGGCACGGCAGCCTGCGCCTCGGCGGTCGCCGCCATCCGCCGCGAGCTCACGGGCCGCAAGGTCAAGGTCAGCCTGCCTGGCGGCGACCTCGTCATCGAATGGCGGGAAAATGATGGCCATGTGCTGATGACCGGGCCTTATGCGCTCGACTTCGAGGGCACGCTCCCTGCGGCACTGTTGGAGTCCGCAGGGGTCTGACTCCCGTCAGTTTTTCGTGTTAGAAGCCGCCCATGTCGGACCTTGAGATCATCACCTTCGGCTGCAGGCTCAACGCCTATGAGTCCGAGGTCATGCGCGCGCATGCGAACGCCGCGGGGCTTGACCGCGCGGTGATCGTCAACACCTGCGCAGTGACGGCCGAGGCGGTGCGCCAGGCACGGCAGGCGATCCGCAAGGCCCGCCGCGCGCATCCCGACGCCAAGATCGTGGTGACCGGCTGCGCGGCGCAGATCGACCCGGATCGCTTTGCAGCGATGGACGAGGTCGATCACGTCATCGGCAATCAGGAGAAGACGGAAGCGCGCACCTTCCACGGGCTCTCGCTCCAGGACAGCGAGACGGTCGCGGTCAACGACATCATGTCCGTGCGCGAGACGGCCGGCCATCTGATCGAGGGTTTCGGCACCAGAGCCCGCGCCTATGTGCAGATCCAGAACGGCTGCGATCATCGCTGCACGTTCTGCATCATCCCGTTCGGCCGCGGGCCGTCGCGCTCGGTGCCGGCCGGCGAGGTGGTGGCGCAGGTGCGTAAGCTCGTCGAGAACGGCTATGCCGAGATCGTGCTGACCGGCGTGGACATCACCGCCTACGGTGCGGATCTGCCGGGCGAGATGACCCTCGGCAAGCTCACGCGCTCCGTGCTCAAGCTGGTGCCGGAGTTGCCGCGCCTGCGGCTTTCCTCGATCGATTCCGTCGAGGCGGATCCGGATCTCATCGCGGCGATTGCCGAGGAAGAGCGGCTGATGCCGCATCTGCATCTGTCGCTGCAAGCGGGTGACGATCTCACGCTGAAGCGCATGAAGCGCCGCCATGCCCGCGCCGACTCTGTCGCCTTCTGCGAGGCCATGCGCCGCGCGCGGCCCGACATCGTATTCGGCGCCGACATCATTGCCGGCTTCCCCACCGAGACGGAGGCGATGTTCAAGAACTCGCTGTCGCTGGTGGACGATTGCGGGCTCACCTTCCTCCATGTGTTCCCCTTCTCCGCGCGGGAAGGCACGCCCGCCGCACGCATGCCGCAAGTGAACGGCGCGATCGTGGCGCGCCGCGCGTCAGAGCTGCGCGACAAGGGCGTCGCTGCGCTGAGAACGCATCTTGCCGGCGCCAAGGGACGACGCATCAACGTGCTTATGGAAAACGAGGCTTGCGGCCGCTCGCCTGACTTCACGCCGGTGCGGCTCGATCCTTGTACGGCAAGCGCCGGCGCGCTGGTCGATGCGGTGGTCTCCGGCGACGACGGGGCGTCGCTTCTGGCGGAGGCTGCCCAGTGAGCGATAAGCCGGCGTCGCCGGATACGAAGAGGAGCTGGTTCGCCCAGCTCAAGGCCGGGCTCTCCCGCACCTCCAACTCGCTTACCGAGAATATCGCAGGCGTCCTCACCAAGCGGAAGCTCGATGAGGAGACGCTGGACGAGCTGGAAGAAGTGCTGATCAAGTCCGATCTCGGTGTCGGCATGGCCGACCGTATCCGCGAGGCCGTCTCGAAAGGCCGCTACGACAAGGGGCTCACGGCTGACGACGTGCGTCACGTCTTGGCCACCGAGGTGGCGCGCGTCCTCGAGCCGGTGGCGCAGCCGCTCGAACTCGAGAAAGACGCAAAGCCCCATGTCATCCTCGTCGTCGGCGTGAACGGCACCGGCAAGACCACGACCATCGGCAAGCTGGCGCATCAATTCGAGCGCGAAGGTAAGAGCGTGATGCTCGCCGCGGCCGATACGTTCCGCGCCGCGGCCATCGATCAGCTGAAAGTGTGGGGCGGGCGCGTGGGCGCTGAAGTCGTCGCCAAGGACGTCGGCGCCGATCCGGCGGGCGTCGCTTACGAGGCGTTGGAGCGGGCAAAACGTGAAGGCACGGACGTGCTCCTCATCGATACCGCGGGGCGGCTCCAGAACAAGGGTGACCTCATGGCCGAGCTCGCCAAGATCGTGCGTGTCCTCAAGAAGATCGACGAGACCGCGCCGCATTCGGTGATGCTGGTGCTCGACGCTACCACCGGACAGAACGCGATCAGCCAAGTGCAGACCTTTCAGGAGATCGCCGGCGTCACCAATCTGGTCGTGACCAAGCTCGACGGCACGGCGCGCGGCGGCATTCTCGTCGCCATCGCCGAGCGCTTCGGTCTGCCGATCAATGCCATCGGCATTGGCGAAGGAATCGAGGACTTCGAACCGTTCGATGCGCACGACTTCGCCCGTGCCATTGCCGGAGCAGGACGCGAGAATGACGCAGCCGCCTGAGATCGAGACCGTCGCCAAGCCTTCGGACAAGGATTCAGCCGCGAAGCCAATGGAATCCGAGCAGTCGGTTGCCACCAAGCTCATCGTCGAGCTCGGGCCGCTGCTGGTGTTCTTCGGGGTGAACGCGCTGTACGGCATCTTCGCCGGCACCGCGGCGTTCATGGTGACGACCATCTTGTCGCTCGGCTTTGCGTGGTGGCGCTATCACAAAGTCGCGGTGATGCCGCTCGTCAGCGCCGTCATCGTGCTCGTGTTTGGCGGCCTCACCCTCTATCTGCACGACGAGACGTTCATCAAGCTCAAGCCGACGATCGTCTATTCGATGTTCACAGTGCTGCTGTTAGGTGGGCTTGTCACGGGCAAGCCCGTGCTCGCGCTCCTGTTCGGGCCCGTGTTCAATCTCACCGAGGAAGGCTGGCGCAAGCTGACGCTGCGCTGGGCCGTGTTCTTCATCGCCATGGCGGTGCTGAACGAGCTCGTATGGCGGAATTTCTCGACCGATACCTGGGTGAGCTTCAAGGCGTTTGGCTTCTTGCCGATCACATTTCTCTTCGCGATGGCCCAGGTGCCCTTGATGCAGCGCTACGGCGTTCCTGAGGATCAGGCCTCCGACTAGAGTGGCATTTGCTTAAGCTTACTGATAATCTACTTGATGTTGTCCACTTGTAACGGTCTCGAGTCCTTCTGATATGTCTGCCGACCGCTTTGGGTCGTGCTAGGCCCCTCATACAACTACAGGATTTGGTGCAACCAGACGTTTGCCGTTCGCGCTTTCGGGTTGTAAAAGGACCGACGCAGTTCCCTCCGGGACGGCCAGCGCAGCTGCGGAGATTGGTAGCCCTCGCATGATGGTTAAGGCTGTAAATCCTTTGAATCGCTCGGCGACGCATCTATTGCACCGCGCCGGCCAGCGGGCCGCGGACATCTTTTCCGAGGAATCGCGGGCCGGTGGTCTGACGCCACGCCAATTCGCCGTGCTCATGGCGGTGTCCGAGCAAGAAGGGCTCACGCAGACCGAGCTCGTGGAGCGGACGGGCATCGACCGCTCGACCCTGGCCGATATCGTTGCCCGGCTGTTGAGCCGGGGGCTGATCCAGCGCCGCCGCGCCAAGGACGATGGTAGGGCCTACGCCATCAAGCTCAGCGCGCTAGGCGCCAAGGCTTTGCGCGACGCTCAGCCGGGGGCAGCGGCAGCGGATACGCGGCTGTTGGCCAGCCTGCCGCCGGGCAAGCGCCAGGACTTTCTCGAGTCCCTCAATCTGATCGTCGGGTCGGACGATACGTAACCGGCCGTCACCCTTGTGGTGAGGCCTTGTCGGATTGCAGTAGCGGCAGGATCTTTTCCTTGATCGCCTGCTCGGTGAGGGGTCCGACATGGCGGTAGGCGATCTTGCCGTCGGCGGTGATCACATAGGTCTCGGGGACGCCATAGACGCCGAAGTCGATGGCCGTCCGGCCGGTGGGGTCGACGCCGACACGGGCGAACGGATCGCCGTAGCGGCCGAGAAAGCGCCGGGCCGAGTCCGGATTATCCTTATAGTTGATGGCGTAGAGCCGTACGCCGGGCTCCTTGGCGAGCGCGAGAAGCATCGGATGCTCCTCCAGGCACGGCACGCACCATGAGGCAAATACATTGACGATTGTGGGCTTGCCGTCCGCGAGATCGGCCGAGCTGAAGCTCTGCACGGGGGCGCCGTCTTTGCCCTTCAGCCCGTCAAGCGGTGCAAGTGTGAACTGTGGCACGGGCTTGCCGATCATCGCCGAGGGAAGCCGCGACGGGTCGCCGGTGTGGAGCGCGTACCAGAACAGACCGGCAAGGCTCACGAAGATGACCAAGGGCAGGATGACGCCCCAGCGGCGCAACGGCCGCGGTTGCGGTGCCTTCTCTTTGGTCTTTGCCGTCATGAGCGCGCCTTCCCGCCGCGTGGCCCTGCCGCTTTCCGCTTCGCTGGCGCTCTGGTGGCTTTCGGCTTCGCCAGCGTCTTGACGGTTGGGCTCGCGGGGGCCTTGGCCGAGCGCCGCCTGATGCCGAGACGCTCGAGCTCGGCAAGCTTGCGCCGCTGCTTGCGGTCGTCCTCGATTGTGGCCAGCACAAGCGCGCCGACCGCGATGAAGGTCACGCCATAGGCGGCGATGATGAAGCTTGCGTGCGTACCGAGGTCGAGCATGGGTCCCGCTTTAGGCTTCAGCCAGGGCGGCGCGCTCGACCTGGGTCTGCTGAAGCGCGTGCACGCGGCGGCGCAAGATCTCCGCGCGCATGGCGATGAGGTGCAGCAGCACGAACAGCGCCGTGAAACCGATCGCCATGACGAAGAGCGGCGTGAGCAGCGACGGGTCGATTGTGGGGCCGCCCGCCCGGAATATGCTCTCCGGCTGATGGAGCGTGTTCCACCAGTCCACTGAGAACTTGATGATGGGGATGTTGATGGCGCCAACCAGCCCCAGGATCGCGGCGGCGCGCCCGGCGCGGCCCGGCTCGTCGATAGCCTGCCACAGGGCGATCAGCCCGAGATAGAGTAGCAACAGGATGAGCATGGAGGTGAGCCGAGCGTCCCACACCCAGTAGGTGCCCCACATCGGCTTGCCCCACAGCGAGCCGGTGACCAGAGCGATGAAGGTGAAGGTGGCGCCGATGGGAGCGGCGGTCTTGGCGGCGACGTCGGCCAGGGGGTGGCGCCAGATCAGCGTGCCGAGCGCGGCGATGGCGATCAGGATGTAGCCGAACATGCCAAGCCATGCGGAGGGCACGTGGACGAACATGATCTTGACCGTCTCGCCCTGCTGATAGTCGGGCGGCGCCACGAACAACGACAGATAGAGACCGATGCCGAGCACGATCACCACGAGCGCGCTGAGCCAGGGAACGACCCGGTCGACAAGGTTCAAAAAGCGCGTGGGATTGGCGAGGCTGATCATGGGGCTGATCTAGTGGGTTTGGGGGGGAAGCGCAAATGAGGCCTATCGAAGCGCCGTGCGGAGCGCGGCCGCGGCGGCAAGGGGCGCCAGCACCACGCTGGCGAGGCTCAGGGCGCAGAGAATGAAGAAGGGTGGCCAGGTGGAATTGGGCCCGCTCACATAGGGCGTGACCGCGGAAACCCCGAAAATCAGGATCGGCACGTAAAGCGGCACGACGAGAAGCGCCAGCAGCAGGCCGCTGCGGCGCAGACCCAGGGTCAGGCTCGCGCCGATGCCTGCGACAAAGCTCACGGCGGGCGTGCCGGCCAGCATGGCGAGCATGAGCGAGGGGAACGTGCCCATGGGAAGATTGAGGAGAAGGCCGAGGACGGGTGCGAGCAGCACCAGTGGAATTCCCGTGGTGAGCCAATGGGCGAGGCATTTCAAGCCGGCGACAACCGATAGGGGGAGAGGCCCGGTGGCGAGCACGTCCAGCGTGCCGTCCTCGTAGTCATTGTCGAAGATGCGGCCGGCGGAGAGCAGCGCCGCCAGGAGCAGCCCGACCCACAAGATCCCCGGCGCGATGCGGGCGAGCAGGTTGAGGTCGGGGCCGAGCCCAAGTGGGGTGATGACGACGACAATGAGATAGAAGCCCAGCGCCACGCCGACGGCGCCGCCCTCGCGCCAGGCGAGCCGCACGTCGCGGGCGAGAAGGGCGAGGCCTGCGCTCATGCGGCGCGCTCCTGGCCGAGGGCGAGCTCGTGGTCGAACGCGGTCTTGAGCGGCACGTGGGTCGAGACGATAGCGATGCCGCCCTTTTTCAAGTGATCGCGGATCGCCGCATCGAGCCGGGTCACGGTATGCACATCAAGGGACACCGACGGCTCATCGAGGAGCCAGACGGGACGGGGCGCCGCGTAGAGGCGCGACAAAGCAAGCTTCCGCTTTTGCCCGGCGGAGAGCAGCCCGGCCGGAAAGTCGGCAAGGGGCTCAAGCCCGAAAGCGGCGAGCGCGCCCGCAAGATCGCTGTCACCATCTCCGAGAAACTCGGCCCAGAAGGCGAGGTTCTCCCGCACGGTGAGTGCCGTCTTGGCGGCGTTCAGGTGACCGATCGCGTGGCAGAGCTCGGCAACGGGCGTGTCTGCTTCGGCGCCGGAGACGGAGAGGTGCCCGGCGGCCAAGGGTAGGAGGCCTGCCAGCTGCCGCAGCAGGCTCGTCTTGCCGGCGCCGTTCGGCCCGCTGACAAGGAGCGCCTCGCCGGGTGCGAGGGTGAAGCTCAGCCCCTGAAACAGGGTCCTGCCGCCCCGCTCACAGGCGACGTCGTGGGCCGAAAGGCTGACCTTGAAGGGCAATTGCATGAATCTTACGCAAAGCTGGAGGCGGGGCCGGGCTCTTAAGAGGCCTAGGGGGGTCTCTTCGCGTCATTGTCTCGTCGCCGCAAGGGCTTTTATAGTGCGCCCAAGAGCACGCATCCAAAAGCCAAGGGCGGCCTGGCGCGAGATGACGGCGTTTCTCGCGGCGGTTGGCCGTGCCTTTGCATGCTCATTTGCTGGGACATTCCCCGTTTTTCCGGGGCTTCGAAGGAGACTTCATTGACATCGGCGGCCACCACCTCGCTCGACAGTTTCAAGTGCCGGCGCACGCTTAAAGTCGGCAAGCGCGAATATGACTATTTCGATCTCAAGGTGGCCGAAGCCGCCGGGCTCGACGGCATCAGCCGGCTGCCGTTCTCACTCAAAGTGCTGCTTGAGAACCTGCTGCGCCACGAGGACGGGCGGAGCGTCACCGCCGACGACATTCGCGCGGTTGCGGATTGGCTGAAAGAGAAGAAGAGCGACCGGGAGATCGCCTTCCGTCCGGCGCGGGTCCTGATGCAGGACTTCACCGGGGTGCCTGCCGTGGTCGACCTTGCCGCCATGCGCGATGCGGTCACCGCACTCGGAGGCGAAGGGAGCAAGATCAATCCCCTGGCGCCGGTCGATCTCGTCATCGATCACTCGGTGATGGTCGATGCGTTCGGCTCCGGCATGGCGTTCCAGGTCAATGTCGATAAGGAGTATGAGCGCAACCGCGAGCGCTACGCCTTCCTGCGCTGGGGTGCAGGCGCGTTCGACAATTTTCGCGTGGTGCCGCCGGGCACCGGCATCTGCCACCAGGTCAATCTCGAATATCTCGCCCAGACGGTGTGGACCAAGAAAGAGGACGGCGGCACGAAGCTCGCCTTCCCCGACACGCTGGTCGGCACGGACAGCCACACGACCATGGTCAACGGGCTCTCGGTTCTCGGCTGGGGCGTGGGCGGCATCGAGGCCGAGGCGGCGATGCTCGGCCAGCCGATCTCCATGCTGATCCCCGAAGTGGTGGGCTTCCGGATCACCGGGAGCTTGCGCGAAGGCGTGACCGCCACGGACCTCGTTCTGACGGTGACGGAAATGCTGCGGCGGAAAGGCGTGGTCGGCAAGTTCGTCGAGTTCTATGGCGAAGGGCTGGATCACCTTCCGCTCGAAGACCGGGCCACCATTGCTAACATGGCGCCGGAATATGGCGCGACGTGCGGCTTCTTTCCCATCGACAAGGAGACGCTCGCTTATCTCGAAGCGACCGCGCGTAAGGACTCGCGCATCGCCCTGGTCGAGGCCTATGCCAAGGCGCAAGGGCTCTATCGCAAGGACAAGACGCCCGATCCGGAATTCACCGACACGCTTCACCTCGACCTCGGCGACGTGGTGCCGTCGATTGCCGGGCCGAAGCGCCCGCAGGACCGCGTACCACTCGATCACGCGGCATCCGCCTTCGCCGAGGTGCTCGACAAGGAGTACGGCAAGGGCGCCGAGGCGAACA
>Ga0307424_1000224_pt1 | contig 29340 bp, 24 predicted proteins | sample SalMarWE160320MG_FD_202157 | JGI IMG/M metagenome (GOLD analysis project Ga0307424, IMG submission 202157) | Salt marsh sediment microbial communities from the Plum Island Ecosystem LTER, Massachusetts, United States - WE1603-20 | ecosystem: Environmental > Aquatic > Marine > Intertidal zone >... | reverse complement strand
CGTCCGCCGCCAGAATTCCCGGTCCTCCGGAATTGGTAATGATGGCGAGCCGGGCACCTCTTGGGAGGGGTTGACTGGCAAAGGCCATGGCATAGGAAAAGAGAGCCTGCATGGATTGGGCACGTATAATGCCCGACTGTTTAAAGGCTGCGTCGTAAGCATGCTCAGAACCCGCTAAAGCGCCTGTGTGGGATGACGCCGCCTTGGCCCCTGCGGTGGTGGTTCCTGACTTAATGACAATAATCGGCTTCTCTTGGGCAACTTGGCGGGCCGCTTTCATAAAAGGCGGACCATCCTCGATGCTTTCCAGGTAACCGAGGATCACCCGTGTGTTTTCATCTTGTTCCATGGCAAGCATCATTTCTGTCTCTGAGATGTCCATCTTGTTGCCCAGACTGACAAACCTTGAAAAGCCCACATTTTCCCCCAAGGCCCAGTCGAGGATAGCCACACACAGGGCGCCGGACTGGGAAAAAAAACCGATGTTCCCGCCAAGCGGCATCCCTGCCGCAAAGGAGGCGTTTAGAGAGCTTTTTGTGTCGATAAGACCCAGGCAGTTAGGGCCCACCACGCGGATGCCGAGCTTGCCGGCAAGCCCGGCCAACTCCTCTTCCAGTCGCGCCCCATGGGGTCCGACTTCCTTGAATCCGGCCGAAATGATCACCACCGAATCGATTTTCTTCCTGCCGCATTGCTCTATCACCTTCATAACCGCTGCAGCGGGCAGGGCGATGACAGCAAGATCAATGTCAAAGGGAACCGAAACCAGGTCCGCATAGGTCTTGCGCCCCAGGATTTCTTTGGCTTTCGGGTTTATGGGATACACGGCACCCCTGTACCCATGCTGGAGGACGTTGTTCAAGATATCGTAGCCAATCTTGCCCGGGGTTTGTGAAGCCCCAACCACGGCAACAGAGGATGGATTGAAGAAATGATCTAACATGTCGTGTAAGCGCTCACCGCGGCTTGATTGAACCCCGTGGCTCAATCGAGATATAACATGTTTGTGATCAAAGGCAATATCCAATTGACCAGCGATTTGGACGGCCGACAACGATCCAAGGCCTGTTTTCCCTTGACCTTTCATCGGCACGTTTCCTATAAGACGAGGCACCGTGAACGTTCTGCTGATTGAAATCAATCCCTTTGCCCCAGCGTCTCCTCCCATCTCCCTGGGATACATCTCGGCCTTCCTCGAATCGAAGGGGTTCACCGTCAAGATCTTGACTCTGGGAGAGGACACGTCTGTATCGTGCGCCGGCCTCCGCGAGCTCCTGACCGGCTTTCGGCCGGCCTTGGTGGGGCTTTCCGCCTACCAGAGGACCATGCTCTACGTGATCGGCCTTGCAAGATTCATCAAGTCAGTAGATAACAAGATCAAGATAGCCATTGGAGGCCCGCAGGCCACTTTCATGCCATCGGCCGGCTTTGCCCAATTGCATGACGTGGACTACGTCTGTCGATCTTCGGGTGAGGTTACACTGCTCACCATTGCCCGGGCGATCAATGAGGGCGCCCCTTTTTCAGGACTTTCGGGGGTCAGTTACAAGAGCGCGGACGGTGGCATTCATGATACAGACGCCCTTGAGGGTTTCGCGGATCTGGATCGCTATCCCTCGCCTTATCTGAATGATGTCTTTGACTACTCCCGGATGAGGGAGGCCATTATGCTGACGTCTCGCGGGTGCCCCCACCGCTGCATATATTGTTATACGCCTCAGGCCTTCCAGCACCAGGTAACCTTTCATTCGATAGACCGGGTCATTGAAGAAATTCAGTGGATTCGGAAAAAAGGGGTAAGGAGGCTCTGGTTCGCCGACCCTAATATTTCTTATAAGTGGGTGCGCTTTCAAGAACTTCTTGACAAGATCTTGACAGAGGGCCTTGAGTTGGAAATGTGGTTGCAAACCCGGGCCGACCTCGTAAACCCGGCGTTGATGAAAACGATGAAACAGGCCGGTGTGAGCACCATTGCCTTTGGGTTGGAGTCGGCTTCACAACGGGTCATGCCAGGGCTTGATAAGCAGGTGTCGATTGAGAAGGTGGCCGAGGCGATCCGACTGGCCCAGAGCCAGGACATAGAAGTGGAGCTGTTTACCATGTTCGGGCTTCCGTACGAAACATTTGAGGATGCTGTGGAGACACTGGAGTTCGTGAAAAAGAACAGGGTCAAGATCATGGGCAATACGAATTCCCAGCAGATGCAGATCTATTTCGGGACGCATATGGCCAGACATTACGAGGAGTACAACATCCGGCCCATGAACCCCAAGCGCCCAACGTATCTTTCCATTGGCTGCCAGTATGAAACCGATCACATGAACATTGACGAAATCAACAGAATCCAGGACCTGTGGAGGGCCCAGTCCCTTGACAGGGGTAGGCGAATCGTGTCGTGACGAAGCCGGCCATACAGAAGATATATGTCATACTGAACGAACCGGATCAGGAACAGCTCGACAGGCTTTGCCGGCTGCTGCGGAGCCTCTTTTCATACGTGAACCTGACATCCAATCTCTACCTGATCACCTCGAGTCTGATTGATGGCATGTCCCAGGTCGAATACATTCAGAAGGCGGTCAATGCCTTCCTCAGGGCCAACCTCTTCGCCCGGCTTTATGTTCACTTTGTGCACCGCCCCCCCCCGGCAACTGCCGAAGAGATAGGTTTTTATTACCAATATTATTACCAGAACTGGAAGCGGACAACCAGGCAGTTTGACCAGGAAGGTTATATGCACCAGGAAGTGCCCAGGCTCATGTTGCTCCCCGTTATTGTTCCTGATGACCGCGTGGAGCCCACTGCCCTCAGAGGCCTGCTCGGCACGCTCAAAAGCGCTTTTATGTTACCCGGTCTTTACGTGGATCAGGGCTCATCTTTTCTGGCCCGCTACCAGGATCTCCTGGCCGGGGCGGAAAAAGTCTACTACGGCCATGGCCACGGTGGGCAGCCGGCTGACATCCTATGCAATCTGTGCCGTGAAGACATCCTCCATGACACGTCGGCTAAATTGGAGCCGGACCCGGTGTCCATGGCCGAGCCATGCCCCGCGGCCCTGATCATCTCGGCCACAGAGGGCAAGATGTATGTCTGTATGGATGCGTTCCTGAAAAGGGAAAGCTTGGCAGATATGTACGGGGACCTCGATCCGGCAGCCCTGATGGCTCGGTACCATGAACGCCGCAACGGCCAACGAAGCTGCCTGGCATGCAGAGAGAGGGGGGTCCTGTCTTTGTCAGATGTCTCCCTGCCAAGCGGCGCCACACACGAGGTGGGTGACTTGCTTTATCATTTTGGGACTCTGCACCAAGAGGCGGAAGACCATGTTCAAGCCGTGGCAAGATACGAGAAGTCCCTAAGGCTTTCTCCTGTTGAAGAAGCAGACCCGATATATTTTAGACTCGGCCTCAGCTATACAAAGATCGGCCGCTATGATGAGGCGCTCGTGGCCTTCAAGCGCGCTGAAAAGACATACCGCGATCAGTACTATTTTCATTTCTACACGGGGCTTTGTTATTTTGAGAAAGGAGACTACGGCATGGCCATCAAGAAGCTCTCAAGGGCCGCCGACATGAAGCCCCAACAGGAGGACATGGTCCGGGTTCTCATTTATATGGGAACATGTTACAACCACCTCGGCGAATATGAGGAGGCATGCTCCCACTTGGAAAGGGCACGGCACAAGGCTCCTGGCATTAAAGAGATATACAGCGCCCTCGGTTTTTCTTGCTTCCAGCTCAAGGACTATGACCGAGCCATCGAATATCTCAGGACAGCCGTTGAACTGGACCCCCATTCTGCCATAGATTATGCGAGCCTTGGCGCCAATTACCGCGAAAAGGGAGATATGAACATGGCGATGGCCATGTATGAAAAGGCCCTGGCATTGGATCCAAGCATGACCTCGGCCAATGAAAACCTGGAAAGGGTGAAAAGAACCGTGAATGAACAACAACTCTTGTCCTTGGAAAATGACCTTGGTTACCACTTCAAGGACATCGGGTTTCTCTGTGAAGCCGTTCGGCACAGCTCCTATGTGAACGAGCAGCGAGAGCCTGCTTTGAAGGATAATGAACGCCTTGAATTCCTCGGGGATGCCGTCCTTGATCTGGTGGTCACCCATACCTTGATGAATCATTTTCCGGAAACGCGTGAAGGCGATCTGTCAAGGATGAGGGCGACCATCGTCAACGAGTCCCAACTTGCCATAGTGGCCCACAAACTTCATCTTGGCGACCACATCCTCTTGGGCAGGGGTGAAGCCTTGAGCCATGGGGAAGGAAAAAGCTCGATCCTGGCCGATGCCCTTGAGGCGGTCATTGCGGCTGTGTACCTGGATGGGGGCTTGGAGGCCGCCTTTGAGGTCGTCACGAGACAGTTTTCCGAGGTTATGGCCCACATCGGAGAGAGGCTGTCGGCCGAGGATTTTAAGAGCAGGCTTCAGGAGTTTGTGCAGGCTACATTCAAGACTATACCTCAATACAGCGTGGAAGCTGAAACGGGTCCTGACCATGACAAGAAATTTGACATCCGCCTCACTATCGGCACCGTTTTGACGGCTCGAGGCACGGGTAAGAGTAAGAAAGCCGCTGAACAGGCAGCCGCCCGCGTCGCCCTTGACAAGCTTCAGGGCGACGCCAAGTAGCTATCCCCGGGCCTGACATCCTTGATCGAGTTTGCCATGATGTAGGTCTCTGACTTTACACGCATCACGGCCCCTTTCGGGAAGATCTCAAAAAGTCTGGACTCATCCCATTGACCAGAGTGGGCACGGCCTCCTGGACCGACAAGACATTGATCGAAAGCGGCGCCTTCTACCCGAGGCAAGTCACAACGGCAGAGGGCCGGCTTAGATTTTATGCGGCCCATTTTGATACCGTAGAGGTCGATTCCACCTACTATGCCCTGCCCGCTGAGAGAAATGCGGTCCTTTGGGCAAGGCGCACGCCGCCGGGATTCATTTTTCACATCAAGGCCTACTCCATGCTCACGGGCCATCCCACTTTGGTCAAGAGCATCCCAAAGGTACTGCAACAAGGGCTTCCAAAGAACATTCTGCAAAAAAAACAGGCCAAGGAGTTCCCAAAGGAGGTTGTAGAGGCCGCCTTTGACATGTTTCAAGCCACCCTGGCGCCCTTGAAAGCATCCGGAAAGCTCGGGTGCCTCCTGTTTCAATTTCCTCCCTGGTTTGTGCCCTCTCCCAATGCCTATACGTGGTTGGAGTTGGTGAGGGAAAAACTTCCCGACCACCATCTGGCCATAGAATTTCGCAATCGGCGCTGGATCACGTCCCCGGACAAGGAAAGGGCCTTGCAGTTTTTAGAGGACCATCTCCTTTCCTATGTGGTCATCGATGCCCCCTGGATCAAGGGTTGGGAGGGACCGGCGGCCGTCACCTCAGCCGTGGCTTACATCCGCCTGCACGGTCGAAACCGCGATAACTGGTTCAAGAAGGGTATAAGAACGGTTGAGCGTTACAGGTATCTTTACAGGGAGGAAGAACTGAAGAAGTGGGCGGACAAGATACAAGACATAGCCAAGGAAGCCGACAAGGTTTTTGCCATCTTCAACAACTGCTATGAGAACTACGGCATCAAGAACGCGCAAACGCTTATGCGATTGATGCACTAGTTCACACCCCACACCCCAGGCCTCTTTCCCGGGCAAGCATCCCTGTAGCCCATGAACACGTGACCAAGAGCTGATCTGGCGTCTTTGCCATCTGGCTTTTTTGTGAGACCGTCAACCTTTAATCTTATTGCAGAAGTCTCAAAAAAAACAGGTTAACCAGAAAAACGCGCTGTCCGGAATCTTGTTCATGAGATCGGTGCCGGGCATCTTGAATCCACCATATTCTGTGTCCCTTCCGCCATAGAATATGGTGCCTCCGAAAGTCATTTGCAAGTCCTGGGCTATATCCCAGGTGGTCCGAGGCTGAAGTATCCCGGAAAAGCGCGTCAGGTTGTTGATCACGGTCAAGTAGACGTTGAACAGAGGGTGTAACTCCACCCTGATATGCCCGCTCACGTAAGCCCGGCCTAGGGTGAACAACTCTCCTCGGTCGAGACGTTCCAGAATATCCGGATCGCTCAGGGCTTCTGTGTATTGGTCATCACCCAAGCCGTTATAGAAAAACTCCAAAAACCCGTAACAGTTCTTTTCCCACCACGCCCATGAGTAATCCATGTTGGCCACCAGGGATAAGTAATCGCGTGAGTCGCTATCCTCGTCCAGGAAGGTCCAGGTGGCGTCCAGGCGCCAGGCCGCATCCCCAAGATATCCGGTGCTGCCAAGGCCGACGACGGCGTCTCTGTAATGTTTGGCAGCCACGACATCGAACTCGGTGGTCCCTGAGGCAAGGTGTAGCTTTCCAGCCAGAGAGTTCTGGTCCCATGCTACATCTCCACTGGACGGATTGCGTCTGGGCACATACAGAAACTGGAAGTCACCGATTTTGTCTACGCAAAATTGTGCAGAAACGATGTCGTCTCCTGTCTTGTAGTCCCGCTCAATATCCGCTGGTGAAAAGGGGTTAAACAAATCCATGGGATTGAACAGCAGACCATTTCCCCAGGTGACCGCCTGCCGACCGATGCGCACGACACCCCACTCGGGCAACCAGGTCAACGAAAGCCGGTCCAAGCGATGATACAGGACATAATCGTCATTCTCATCAATGGGTTTGGTCAGATCCATGAGCCGACGATCGTCTTCCAGCGGCCGACTCATCAGCAGGCTCGCATCGAGAAGATCCGGGGGAATGCCTTCCAGTGTTTTTTTGTGACTCCGGGTGTCTCCTCCTGCAAGGACTACTTCATAGTGAGTCTCAAAGGATCCCCGCTTCCCAAAGAAAAGCTTGCTTTTCAGCCGGCCCTGGACGTTACCGTCATAGTAGGTTTCCGTGTCCACCGGTTGAAAAATGGATTCGTCCTCAACCCATGAGGCGAATCCTTGGACTTTGATTTGTCCACCCCATCCGGCTTCGACATTCTTGTACCAGGGCTCAGAGGGTGCAGTGTCGTACCGTGAATCGGCTACAGGCTCATTCTGAGAATTGGATGACGCCCGTGATGACGCAATGGCGAGGATCTGCGTCAAACAGATTCCGAGCAGCAGACATTGAGCAGTGACAGAAGATCTTTTGCAGTGATTGGTCACAATGCTTCCCACATCCCGGGAAAGATGCTCCTGGCTGTCTTTATTGATGCCTGTTTCCTATCCGGATGGTGAGGTTCCTCCCGTAGCTCCTAGCCCTGCCCTACCCCCGTGTTAATGTTTCTTGATATGGTCGTCCGCCACCAAGCCGTCCCTGATGTGGACTAGTCGGCGAGCATAGTCCATGACCATCTGGTCGTGGGTGGAGAACACAAAAGTGACCCTCTTCTTTTGGTTCATTTCCTTCATCATTTCCAACAAGCCGTTTCCGGTCTTGGAGTCCAAGTTGGCCGTAGGCTCATCCGCCAAGACAATGGATGGGTGGGAAACGATAGCCCTGGCGACGGCCACCCGCTGCTGCTGTCCGCCTGAAAGTTCGGCAGGGCGCCTGTCATATAGGCCCTCCAGGCCCACCTCATCCAGGATGGCCTTGGCTCGCTGCCTGCGCTCGGTTGCCGGAATGCCCTGAAGGAGCATAACAAATTCAACGTTTTCTAAGGCAGAAAGGACAGGGATTAGGTTATACGCCTGGAATACAAACCCGACCTTGTGCAAACGTAAATCAGCCAGCTCCGACTGGTTCATATCGCCCAAGGCATTTCCATCAACCATCACATTGCCGGAATCAGGCGAGTCTAAGCCACCGATGATGTTGAGCATCGTGGTCTTGCCCGATCCTGATGGACCGGCGAGGGCAACAAAGCCTCCCTTTTCTATGGACAGGTTTACCCCCCTGAGGGCCTGGACCGCTATCTTGCCTTGTTGATAGGCCTTCTTTATGTCTCTGCATTCCACGATGTGCATGGTTCAGCTCCGCTCGTTATCGTAAGAGTGACGGTTTCGTAAAAAGTTGATTCTCGGCACCCTGCCGTCACTGACTAGGTATGCGCCATGGCTTCCACCGGAGTAAATCTGGCTGCCTTGGCGGCCGGATACAAACTAACCAGACATCCCAAAACGAATACCACTGAGTTCGCCATGACGACGTCTTGCCCCTGCAGTACAGGATAGATGACTCTGGTCATACCTACAAATTCGAGCCCGGCGGCAAGCGAAGAAAGATCAATGCCGTGGCCAGAGAGGGCGAAAACACTCAAAAATCCCATGCTGTTTCCGATTGCCATGCCAAGAACAAGGATGAAGAGTGATTCAATGAGGACCCCTTTGATAATCCACAGTGGCTTCATACCCAGCGCCTTGAGTAGGCCGAATTCGCGAATCCGCTCAAATACGGCCATGAGCGTGGTATTGACAATGCCGAAGCCCATGGCGATGAAAACCACCAGAAACCATAAGAAAATGAAACCATCATACATCTCCAAGACCCCGGTAACCAGGGGCAGGAGCTCCCGCCAGGCAAGCACTTCATATGCGGAAGGCAAACTGCTTCGCAAGGCCACGGCTACCCGGTCCGCTTTCTTGTGAGAGGGCAGAATGATGGATACTTCGGAAACGGCTTTCCCCATTTTCAACATCTGTTGCGCTACGGGCATGACCGCGAAGACAAATTGCTTTTCCGTGGCCTCCATTTCAGCCCTGAAGATCCCAACGATACGGAAGGCGCGGGAGGCGATTTCGCGGCTCGTATCCTGTGACATGAGGACCACCTTGTGGCCCAGTTTGGTCTCAAATTTGTCTGCCAGGGCCTTGCCTACAATAATCCCGTACTTGTCATCGGCCTTGAGGTACCGTCCCTGTGTGATGGCCTCTCCAATAAACGAGATTCCGGCCTCTCTGTTGGGTTCGATGCCTACGAGGGTGACCCCGCCGGCGTGCCGAGCGTTGCTGGCGATGGCGTTGACCCTGACCCGGCAGGTCCATTTGGAACCGGCAGGGAGGTGTTTGTTGAGAGCCGTCTCCAAGGCCCGGGGGTGGCTGATCCTGTTTTCTATAACCGGGTCGTTTCGGTAGCCCTTGAGGTGTACCTGGATATGTCCGGTCAGGGTGGCGATTCCGTTTCGGACCATCTCGTCGGATATTCCACGCATCAGGGCCCCCATGAAAATCATGCTCCAGACGCCGATAATCACAGCGGTCATGATCACCCAGGTCCTCCTGGGGTTTCGCCAGACGTTACGCCAACCCAACTGAAGGTACATGAGCATTCCTCTCACCATTGACGCGTTCAGGGACAATCGCTCAACTCCGCATTGTCATGCAGCCGCCATGGCTTCCACCGGCCGGAGGCGCCGCACCCTCAACGCCGGGTACAGGGCCGTCAAGAGCGTGATGAGCAGCACGACGCACGGTCCTATGGAGACGGATAGAAGCGAAAGCTGAGGATACATCCGCTCGGGCAACCCATACTGTCGCATGATCTCAGTGGCACCGGGAATGACTATTCCATGCACCTGAAAATACCAGGTGGTCAACACCCCGGCGACGATACCGACAAGAATGCCGACAAAGGTCATGCTCGCCGATTCAATCAAGAGTAGTTTGGTCAACCGCCCAGGAGAGGTTCCCATGGCCATAAGCATCCCGAATTCCCTGGTGCGCTCGAAAATGACCATCAGAAAAGTGTTCAGTATGCTGAAGGCCACCACAATGATCAAGATGATGTAAAAGATGAACCCGCTGACCAGATCCATCTTGATGGCTTCGATCAAACCGGGCATGAGCCCCATCCAATCCAAGACCACCAGGTGGTCTTCTTCGTCTAACCGTGCAATGCCGGCTGCTGCCGCTCTTCTTATCTCCGGCACTTGCCCCAAAGATCCGGCCGCTGCCACCACTTCGTGGACGGCTCCGCGCATGGAATAAACGTCCTGGAAGTCTTCCAGGGGGATATGAACAGCGCCGCGGTCAAACTCGTCCTGGCCGGAACGGAAAATGCCCTTGACCTTGACCACGGTGGCCGCGATGGAACCATCTCGCCCCTGACCCAGTACAACCAGCTCATCGCCTAAGTTCACCTGCAGGTTTTTTGCCAGAAGGTTGCCCACGAGGGCTTGATTGCTATCGGTGGCGGTCAGGTAGCTCCCACGGCGTATCAGTTTCTTTAGGGTGGACACCCCGGCCTCCCTTAAGGGGTCTATTCCGATGACGACGACACCGTAGGTGCGCTCCTTGGAAGAAACCAGGGAGAAAGCTTCGGCCCTGAAGGTGTAGGCGGCGACGCCCGGGATCTTGTTCAAAACAGCGCCCACCGCGGCCGGGTCGTCTACGACCAGCCGCATGCTCCTCTTGTCCATATACCCTTTGGCCTGGATCTGCAGATGGCCGGTATGGATCTTTACAGAAGCATTGATCATGGTGTCGTAGGAGCCGAACTGCCAGGACAACATGAACACCAGAAGGGTACTCGCAAAAGCGATGGCAAGGATGGTCAGCACGGATCGCCTGGGATTTCGCCAGATATTTCGCCAGGCCATTTTGACGTCAACAGACAAGATGTTCTACCTCCCAGGGTTCTTTAAGGCGGACAAGGTGAAGAGACGACCAGGCAGATCTTGTTCAAATGTGAGTTCCTTATAGTCTAACAGGGTATACTCGTCCTGCACATCGGCCTTCTGCATCTTCCACACCTTGGGAAACAGCTTGCCGCCGAGCATCTGGATCTGCTCGCCGCTCATGGCCTTGACCAGTTCGAAGTTTTCATCATAGTACTCCTCTCTCAATAAGATGTGGTCATCCCGAATCTTAAGCCTTTGCATGCCCCACACGACCGGCGCCTCGGGTTTTGGCATGGACTGGACAATGTACACCTTCTTTCCACCATCGCTCTCAGTACCCGTGATCGTATGGGTGTAATCCTTGATGATGCTATCAGACTTGGCCAGGTCGTTGTTGGAAAAATCAGATCCCATCCAGGCTTGGGACATCATAGAGGGCGGCAGCTTGATAATCCGGTTGACCTTGGGATTATAGATCCACATCTGCCGGCCTCTCTTGAGGGTGCCGTTGCCTTCATCTTTGGGCGGGGCGATAATGGTGAAAATGGAGTCCTTCTGCCCCCGGGTCCAGCCCTTGATGGTTAGGGTACGCTCCCAGTGCGTTCGATGAATGGTCATATCCACCAAGGCCATGGAAGCCTTACCGCGGTAATAAGTCACGGCACCTTCCACCAGGGCCTGGGCATCTTGCGCGTATGTAGGCGGGCAGAGGGCTGCAAGAACAAATAGGGGTAACAAGGGCGCCAGAATTGATTTTTTCGTCATGCCGCGCTCCTAACCCGGACAAGCCGGAACCAAGAATGAAGAGATCGTTTTCCTTTATGCGCAGGTATCGTCTTCAACTTGCAGCGTTGGTTGGTCCCCGTCGTTCTCGGTTCGGATGCGGGGAAGAATTGGGCAAAGGCAATGACAATTCTTGTCACCTGTTTTGTCAATCCACGACGGGAGGGCCTCCCGTCGTGGATATGCTTTCGTGTCCAATATACGCTAACTAGTTAGAAATGAAAGGGAAAAACTTTAGCACACTGGTTGGCACGATATTTTCATAGCAGTCAAGGAAAGACAAGCTGGATTTGAGGACGCTTGTGTTTTTGCCTTTTTCCCGATTCTCTGATTTCGAGACAGGCCGGGATCAACAGCGCCAGGAAGGCTTTGCCCATGATAGAGATATTACGCAGTGAAAAGTCCAGGATACGTACCTTGTCGGTGCACATCATGCGCTCTATTGCGGAGCGACATGGCGGGACCATAGAAAAAGATCTGCTCACAGACACCATCGACATATGGGTCCCGGAGCGCAAAAGGGCTGTTTGCGCCCGAGAGATACAGGAGCGCGTCGGGGCCATGCACCACTATATTGACACCCTGCTCGTTGCCTTTTTCAGTGGAAGGGAACTCGTCTGGGTCGGTAAGAATTGAGCCGCGTGTTGGAACCTAAGGAGAGGCCGTGGCTATGTAATCGTGCGGATCCTGACGGCCTCCGAGGAGCCCATGTAGCGTTCCGCCATTTTCCTCGCCTCCCGGGAACGCTCGGGAAGCAGTCGGCTCACGCCTTGAAGCTTGTTGTATATGGCGCTGCACTTGGTATGAAGTCCCCTGAAAAAATCAATGTCAAAGTCCCCTCGGTCAATGTCGACAAGCCTTCCACCGTACATCCTGAAAGTGGCTATCAAGTCCGTCAGTTCCTCCATGCAGGTGTCGATGGTTTTCGAGGCTTCCTTGAAGTCTTGTTGGGATAGCGACATGATGTTTACCTCCTGTAGGCCATTGTTTCGGTGATACGGGGTGGCAGAAAGAGACCTCGATGCCCCCCGCATCCATTGATCCAGGCACAAAACATACCAAGAGCCGGCGTTCGTTCATTTCTATTTGTATTCGCCTAAAAGCTTCTCGCGGGGCGCTCTGCTTTTTCTTGCATTCCCAGCATGTTAAATGATTTTTGGGCAGCCGGCCTCCTCGGCGTAACGGCTCTCCTTGAGGATCAATGCCCTGTCGTGCCGGAAAAATCTTGGAGCCCTCCGCCGTGCCAAGTACGTATTTGTAAGTGGATTTGCCATGGCAAAGACTACCCTCCCAGCCCGTTTCAGGTCGGCTATCTTGCTTTGACACCTTCCCCCTTTTCTGCTAGAAATTTTTCATGCCCGCCTGCCTGGAAATCACCCTAAAGCCTGATCTTTTTGATGCCGAGGGGGCTGCTATTTGCCGCAAGGCCAACGACTATTTCGGCTTCCGTATCGAGTCCGTTCGCACGGTGCATGCCCTGACTATCGATGTTGACCTCACCGCAGGTCAGTTCAAGGCCATCCAGGAAGAGATCTTTGCGAATCCTGTTATCCAAATCGCTTCCTACAAGTCTCTTGATATTGATTTCGACTGGATCGTCTGGGTCGGTTATCGACCTGGCGTGCGTGACAACCCGGGAAGCACGGCCGTGGAAGCGGTGGAAGACCTCCTTCAGATCCGTGTGAAACCCCACGAAGGGATCTACACCTCAAAACGGTATTGCCTGAAAGGTCGAAGGCTTTCGTTCCAGGACGCCAGCCGGGTCGCCCGTGAACTCCTTGCCAACGATATCATCCAGCAATGGAGGGTGTTTTCCCGAAAGGACTGGGACCCGGCCGTGGGTGTGGGGACCATGATTCCCAAGGTCAAGCTGGATCACAAACCCACGGTCACAGTCATCCCTGTTGAAAGCGATGAAGCGCTAAGGCGCATCAGCAAGGAGCGCAACCTCGCATTAAATCCTCAAGATGTGCCCGTCATCCGAGCCTACTTCCTCAGAGAGGATGTCCTGGCCCAACGCCAGGCCGTTGGGCTCTCGGCGCCCACTGATGTGGAATTGGAATATATCTCCCAGGCCCGGAGCGATCACTGCAACCACAATACCTTCAAGGGCCTGTTTCATTACCGTGATCTGGCAGCCGGCAAGGCCCAGGACGTGGACAACCTTTTTGCCACCTGCATTGAAGCGCCAACGCTGGCCATTAAGAGGAAAAAGCCGTGGGTGGTTTCGGTCCTGTGGGACAATGCGGGGGTGGGCCGGTTGAACGACGAATACTGCTACGTCATCACCGGCGAAACTCACAATTCTCCATCGAACATGGAGGCCTACGGCGGGGCCATCACGGGGATTGTGGGGGTCTATCGGGACCCCATGGGCACGGGCAAGGGCGCCAGGCTCATCATGGGCATGTATGGATACTGTGTGGGATCCAGAGACTATCACGGTGAGTTGAAACCCCGTCTTCATCCAAGAAGGCTCCTTGATGGAGTTATCGAGGGCGTCCGGGACGGCGGTAACAAGAGCGGCGTCCCCACCCCTTACGGACAGGTCTGGTTTCACGCGGGCTACCTGGGGAAGTGTTTGGTCTTTGTGACAGCGATCGGCGTGATGCCGGCCATGGTCACAGGTGCCCCCTCGGAGGAGAAAACGACCTCTGCCGGCGATCTGATCGTCATGTGCGGCGGCCGTGTCGGAAAAGACGGCATCCATGGTGTCACTGCGGCCTCGGAGGGCTTCTCAGCCCACACCCCTGCCGGTCATGTGCAGATCGGAGACCCGTACACGCAAAAAAAGATGCACGATTTTCTCCTGGAAGCCCGGGACGAGGGCCTCATTGCTTTCATTACAGACAATGGTGGAGGCGGGCTGTCTTCTTCCATTGGGGAGTCGGCCCGCTTCAGCAGCGGGTGCGTGGTTGAGCTGAATCGCGTCCCCCTGAAATACGAGGGCCTGGATCAATGGGAAATCTGGGTTTCTGAGTCTCAGGAGCGCATGACGGTGGCCATCAAACCAGAACATCGGAGACGGTTTATGACCCTTTCCGAAAAACATGCCGTAGAAAGCACCGTCATTGGTCGTTATACAGACTCTGGAAAACTCCACATTACCTACGATGGGCAGACATGCGCCTATGTGGATCTCGACTTGCTCACATCCCGGTTTCCCCAATGGACCTTTGAAGCGGAATGGATGCCTCCGGAGATGAGAGGTCTTTTTGAGCCGGTTCTTGCCGAGCCAGAGGACGCCTCCGGGTTGCTTCTGGATCTGCTCTCCCGGCCCAATATTTGCTCAAAAGAGTGGATTATCCGCCAATACGACCACGAGGTGCAGGGGACCAGCGTGATCAAGCCTCTTGTGGGAGAAGAGCGTGATGTGAACAGTGATGCTGTGGTGATCCGGCCTGTGCTCGATTCGCTCCAGGGCTTGGCGGCGGCCCAGTCCCTGCTGCCCACTTACTCCCAAATCGATACCTACCACATGGTGGCCTGTTCGGTTGACGAGGCCGTCCGCCGCGTGGTCGCAGTAGGCGGCGATCCGGATCATATAGGAGGCGTGGACAACTTTTGCTGGCCATCGGTGCAGTATGATTCATCAGATAACCCGGATGGCAAGTACAAGGCGGCCCAACTGGTGCGGGCGAACTGGGCCTTGAGAGATATGTGCCAAGCCTACGAGGTGCCGCTGCTCTCAGGAAAAGACAGTATGTATGTGGACGGATATCTGACGGGGCCCTATGGCGAGACACACAAGGTGTCCGGGCTGCCAACGCTACAGTTTACTTGCACGAGTGTGGTTGAAGACCTGACGCGCTGTGTCACCATGGACGCCAAATTTTCGGGCGATCTGGTCTACGTCTTGGGTGAAACCAGGAATGAGCTGGGCGCATCTGAGTATTATGAGCATATGGGCTACGTAGGGCTTCAAGTTCCGACGCTGGAACCTGAGGTGTCCATGCAATGCTATCGGGCCTTGCACCAGGCCATCAAGGAGGAACTGGTCGCATCTTGTCACGGGATCTATCGTGGAGGTCTGGGCATTCACCTGGCCATGGTGGCCATGGGCAGGGGCCTGGGGATCGCGATTGACCTGTCAAAGGTCCCGAGGGCAGACGCGGAGCAAAACCACGTTGTCCTGTATTCAGAGTCTCCCGGTCGATTCATCGTGACCATCGACCCCAAGGACGGGTCATCGTTTGAATCGCTCATGAACAATTTACCATGCGCCTGTATCGGGACCGTTACCGAAGGGCCCGATCTTGTTATCCATGGTCTGAAGGGGGAAACGCTCATCCGGGTGCCTGTCTCGGCGCTCAAGGCGGCCTGGAAGCGCCCGTTCGGAGGGCTTGTATGACGACACAGGGGAATACGGCCGAAAAACAGGTTCGGGTTCTGGTCCTCTCGGGCTATGGCTTGAACTGTGATCTTGAAACCGCCTATGCCTTTGAACTTGCCGGGGCCGTCTCCCACCGTGTCCACATCAACAGCCTCGTTTCAGGCGAGGTCTCGCTGGCAGACCATGACATCCTGGTCTTTGACGGAGGCTTTAGCTGGGGTGACGACCATGGTGCAGGGGTTCTAGAAGCCGTGCGAATAAAACACAACATAGGGGACGGACTTCAGCGTTTCATCAAGGAAGGCAGACTTGTTCTGGGCATTTGTAACGGCTTTCAGGCCCTGGTGAACCTGGGTCTGCTTCCCGGTTTTGACGGGGATTACGAAACACGGCAGGTCGCCCTGACCTTTAATGACTGTGGAAACTTCAGAGATGACTGGGTGACCCTCTTGGGCAACACGGGCTCTCCTTGTGTCTTCACCCGCGGTATCGTCCGTCTGGAACTTCCCATCCGGCACGGCGAAGGGAAGTTTTTCGCTTCTCCCGATGTCATCCGGCGACTGATCGACCAACGACAGGTTGTGCTCCAATACGCCATGCCGACCGGCAAAGCGGCCAAGGGGCAGTTCCCGCATAACCCCAACGGCTCCGTCCACGACATTGCGGGAATATGTGATCCTACGGGCCGCATCTTCGGCCTTATGCCCCACCCGGAGGCCTTCAACCACTGGACCAACCATCCCGATTGGACATGGACGAAGGCGCGTCTCAAGCGACGAGGCGAATCGATCAAGGTTGAGCCCACCCCGGGCGTCAAGCTCTTCAAGAATGCAGTTGACTACATACGAGACACGCGGCCCTGAAGGTACTGTCCCACATAATCCGAAAAAAGAAGGCCTTTGGAGATGCCCAAGGTTGACTTGAAAGCATCTGCAACCATCATTGCTGTGGCGTGTCTTTTCATCTTTGGGGTTGCCGTCTCCGCTCTTGCCGTTTCACCTGGCGTCTACCATGACCTGGTGGTCACCCTTTATCCTGAATCGCAGCGCCTGACAGGAACCGACACTCTTGAGCTCAACCCCCGGGGCGCTGCCCACATAACCTTGGCCCTGGCTCCACAGGCCCATATCATCGATGTCTCAGTGGATGGGAAGGCGCCTCCGTTTGCGTTTGAAAATGGACGCCTTCAAATTGCCCTCCCGCCCAATGGGCTGCGCCATGGTGAAATTACGATCGCTGTGTCATACGAGGTCTTCTTCCGCGATGCTGTCCCCAAAAATCCCGTCCACACGGAAGATCCAAGCTATGGCGTCACGGGCGTTATCTCATCAGAAGGGACCTTTTTGCTGCCAGCCGCCGGGTGGTATCCCGCCCTTCACGAAAGCAGCTCAACGTTCCGTCTTAAAGTCCGGGCTCCAGCAGGCTATGAGGCCGTCACCGCAGGCAAGCGGCTGTCTCGGGGTACGGAGGCGGGCGTCACGACTTCCGTTTGGGACATCAAGCATGCCTTGCCAGGGCTCCCCTTATCAGCAGGTCGATACGTCATTCGAGAAAGGGGTGTGGAGGGTATTGTGGTCTATACCTACTTTTTTCCCGAAGATGACACACTTTCCGAGAGGTACCTGGAAGCAACAGCTCATTACCTGAATCTTTATACAGACCTTCTGGGCCCCTACCCCTTTGACAAGTTCGCCGTGGCAGAAAACTTTTTTCCCACAGGATACGGTTTTCGCTCCTACACCCTCCTCGGCCGAACAGTGATCCGCCTCCCATTCATCCCTGAGACGAGTCTGGGACATGAAGTGGCTCACTCCTGGTGGGGCAACGGCGTTCTGGTTGATGACGAGCACGGCAATTGGTCAGAGGGTCTCACCACCTATGTGGCCGACTATCTGTTCAAGGAACGATCCTCGGCCGCCGAAGGCCGTGCCTATCGTCTGAGGATTCTGCGGGACTATGCCACCTTGGTCCCGCCAAGAGAGGACCTGGCCTTAGAAGCCTTTACCCACCGATTCAGTCTCTCGACACGGGCCGTGGGCTATGGCAAGGGGGCCATGGTTTTTCACATGGCCCGGCGCCTGGTGGGAGACGAGGCCTTCTGGAAAGCCCTCAAAGCTGTCTTTCGAGCAAAATGTTTTCAGAGGGCCACTTGGGACGACTTTGCGATGGCCCTCGGGCGGAGCAGTGATCGCAACCTCAAACCCTTCTTCCGCCAGTGGGTGACTCGCTCCGGAGCACCAAGGCTGGCCCTGGAAGACGTGGAAGCCAGGGAGGACCATCAGGGCTGGAAGATCACCGGCATCCTGACTCAGCAAGGGCTTTACTACGATTTGGATGTTCCTTTGAGACTTGAGACGGCTGGAGCCCACCTGGAAACCAAGATATTGTCAACCGGCAGAAAAGCTCCTTTTACCCTGCATTCCTGCTCCCGTCCCCTAAGGCTTGCGGCAGACCCTGACGTAGATCTTTTCCGACGTCTTGATCCGTCCGAGGTGCCGCCCACCGTCAACGCGGTCAAGGCTTCAAGAACTTTGGTTGCCGTGGTCGCCCGAAGCCTTCCGCCCCAAGCGCGAGCAGTTTCCAGCATACTTCTTGAGGGCCTCGGCCAAGAGACATGCCCTTTGCTCCTTGAAGATGAAGCAACCCCTGCGCGCCTCAAAGGGCACGATGTCCTGTACCTGGGAGTGCCGGGAAGGAAGGCGTCTCTGGCGACGCTACCCAAAGGGCTGGTCATGTCGCCTCTGGGCTTTACGCTTAACGGTGTCACCTATGATGCGCCGGAAGATGCCCTGTTTACGGTCCTGGGCCGTTCTCAGAGAGGCGACCGGCTGGTAGGTGTGTTCTTGCCCCTTTCCGCCAAAGCGGTTGCCAGGACTGCACGCAAGATCCCCCATTACGGCAAGTACAGTTACCTTGCTTTCCGCAAGGGCATGAACGAGGCCAGGGGAATATGGCCTGCTGTAACATCACCGCTGGTCCACAGGTTCACTTGCAGGGAGACTTCTTCTCCCTAAAAGCTCACCGTGAGGCCGGCGTAGGGGCCTGCGTTGTCGTAGTTGAAGGCTACGTCGTCGGCGTCCACATCAACAGACAGGAACCGGTACCCCCCGTGGATGTCCAGAAAGGGAAGGGGGGTAAAGGAGAGTTCGGCCTGACCGTCAAAGATGGTCCCGTCACTATAGCCAATGCCGGTCGCCAGCACCCGGGCCTCCAGAAGGTCGGCGAGGATGCCCAGGTGGAGATTGAGGCCCAACATGGGGATGGCCGCAGTGAAACTCTCCCGTTCGATCTTGTTCAGCGCTGCAGACGCGATCTCAACGTCGCCGTCGAAGACCTCGACCCTGCCGACGATTCCCACTGTGAACCCGGCCAGGACATTTTCGAAATCCACCAGGTCATACTGGTACATGAAATCGTACACATCATATTCCAGGCTTGATGTGACGGACTCATCCACAGAAAAGGTCTCACCGTTAAAGGTCACACTTTCCGTCAGGGTCCGGGTCCCGGAATAGTCAGCGTTGTAATAAGTCGCCCGCAGGTGGTGGTTGCCCAGGCCCACAAAGACCTCAACAACGGGGTAAGATTCATCATCGAAACCCAGGTCGGTCTCCAGATCCAGGGAGGTGCCGGTGACGCCGTTGGCATCCACGCTCAGGTCGCCACTGATATCAGGAAGCCAGTAATCACCCCGCACGCCTGCTTCAAATGCCAGGCCAGGCCTGGCCATGCTAAAGATTGCTGCAAAGCAGATGATCCACAAGAATGTCTTTTTCATATTTCCTCCTGCAAGACAAGAGATTTATACGTCAAACTTGGACAATTCGAAGCAACATGCGTGCCAGACGAGGGAGGGAGAAAGAACGTACAGGAAGAAGAGGCAATTATACAGTTATATCAGCAAGTTAAAAACAGCACCCCCAAGTTCGCCCATGCCCTGAAGGAGAAAAGCTGGATCTTGAGTAGGATCATAGTGCCTAGCGGGGCGCTTTGTCTTTCAGTATTGTAATTACGATGCGGGAGGGATCTTGTGAACTTCGCACGCAACTTTCTCGGGGGCACTCCACTGGAGGGCGTTCGCACCACCCCCTCTGGGCATTCGAGACGCTTCTTGGGCTTTGCCGCGCAAAGGAAAAGCCTTTTCAGGCGCTGTGTTGTCCCAAAGGAAATCTCTCCTAGAATTTCCTGAAAATCAGCGACCTCTGGTTTTCGCCTTTTGCTGCTCCGTGGTCAGGCCAAAAACCATCAGGATAATAGGTTGCTATGACCTCGCCACACTTGTCACAGGAGATCAGTGCGCCCTCGCCCTCGCCGAAATGACTGAGCGTTGCATGTAGCTGACCATCAAGAAAAGGGACCACGGTGTAGCTCTTACTTTCCCCGCGGGCGCAATCCACGCAAAGATGCTGAACATCGCCTTCCATGGCCTTGTTCCTGAATGCCTCTATGCCGTTCAGTGTAAATCGCCTCAAGCTCATTTCCTCTTTTCTCCTTTCGTTCGAGAATGAGAGGCCGAACCGGCCCCTGGATAGTTGGTTTGAAAAAACCGAGCCCTTTATTACTATTACCAGGGGTAAGTGTCAACTATATTGTGGTCTCGATTCTCCAAAATGCCATATATGGTATACAATTCTCAAACAAAGGTATTTTGGAGCTTCACATCGGCCGTGAGATTTGTGAGTTGAGACACGATAGAAGGAAAGGCTTGCGTTGATTTTTCTTGGGCACCAAAAAGCTTGCTTCCATTGAGAAGGCCCTTCTATGGATGGGGGCTCATCACCTCGTTGGGGCAAATCACCCGCCGGTTCTGAATTCATTTCTCAAGAGTTGGATTGCATTTCACACCATGGTATGAGGGGGACGCGCTAAAGGAGGGGGCCTACAGGGTGACCGGGGTCAGCCTGTCGCCGATCAGACCATTGTGAAAGTGTCCGAGGGGTGGTATCCTTCATGAGCCTGGCGAGAGTGTTTGTTCACGGCTTCGAAAGCAGCAACCGTGGGACCAAGGGCGTATTTTTCAAGCAAAGATACCCCGACATGATCATCGAAGATTTTCACGGAAGCCTTCCGCAGCGGATGCGCAGGCTCAACGCCCTCCTTGCCAATAACACATCCTTGATCATAGTCGGCTCAAGCCTTGGAGGCTTAATGGCTGCGATGTATGCGTGTGACAACCCGGGGCGTGTAAGGAAGCTTGTCCTTTTGGCCCCGGCCCTGACCTTTCCGGAATTTGAGCCCTATTTACAGCACCAGATAGATATCCCTGTGGCCATCTATCATGGAAAAGAGGATGATGTTATTCGTGTGGCACCCGTCCATGAAGTGGCCCGTATGGTCTTTAGCAATTTAGCCTTTAACACGGTTGACGACGACCACGCCCTGAGAAAAACTTTTAAGAGTATGGACTGGGACAATCTCCTTGAAACAAAGCCGGCCCCAGCGCGGGCTTGAGAAAACCCGCTGAACCGCAATAGCGAGCGCTTACCTCGCAGCCTGCTGCAGGTGCTTCAAAAAGCAGGGCTACCGTTTACAACTCGTGATGGAGAATGGCGACATGACTACAGATGCGCTGGATATACGGGCCATTGAACACACCCTGGTGACCCTGAACTACCGACTTACGTCCCGGGCCTTGAACCTCTGGCAGGGAAACGACTCCCCCCCATCTAGCCGCGGCATGTACGATGATCTGGATGATCATCTGAAACCCTCCACCATAGCCATGTTGCGGAAGGCCCCGATACCTAAGAAGGAAGCAGAGCGGGTTTTTCATGGGCTTCTGGGACACTATCTCCAATACCGCCTTTTCCCCTATGAGAATGAATTGTTCACATGGATGAAAGGGGCGGCGGCCCGCGTCGATGGAGAAAAGATTTACTTCAAGGATATTCTCTCGTGGTGCCAGAAGCGAAGCGATCTTGAAAAACGCCGAATGCTTGAAAAGGAGACAACGAGCCTTTGCAAATTCTTGAAACCCTTTGCCCAGAGCTTCTGGGAATACTTGCTCGAATTGCTCAAGGACGAATTCGCATACCCCGGCTATGCAGCGTATTGTAAGGATAAGAAGCACGTCGATTACGACGCCTACGTGCCAAAGCTCCACGCGATATTGGAACAGACCGAGACCTTATACTTTGAGGCCATGGAGCTCTGGACCCAAAGGAGTTTGGGGCTGCCCCTGTCTGAGCTGAACCGCTTCGACGGTGTTTACCTCCTTGGGTTGGGAGAATTCGATCCTCTTTTTCCGGGTGACATCTTCCTGGGAGAGCAGCTCGATTTTTTCGATCAATGGGGCATGAATGTCAAGGACATGCGGGGCGTCCACCTTCACATCGATCACTCCGCGGAAAAGGGTGCCCAGGCCATGAGTTTTGCCTTGAGGATACCAGACGAAATCCACCTGGTCATGAACCCACAAGGAGGCTGGATCGATCTTGAGACCCTGTTTCATGAAATGGGTCACACCCTCAGTCATGCCCTAACGTCGCCGGAGCTTTCTTTCGCGGAAAAGGATTTTTTCACGTCGAACACCCTCTCAGAGACCCATGCGTTCTTGCTCCAAAACATGTGTTTTTCCCCTGTGTTCTTGGAAAGAGCGCTCAGTCTGGCGCCCGCAGCAATCGAGGAAATCACTTTTTTCAAGGCGCTCAAAGATCTGTCAGTGTTTAGGAGATACGCGAGCAAGTTCCTGGCTGAGTATGAAATGTTTGACAGCAATGACATTGGAGGCGGGAGTATTTATGCCCGTCTATTGAAAGAATACACGGGTTTTTCCTATCAGCCGGAAACCCAGCTCTTTGACCTGGCCCCGGAATTCTACGCCCTCGATTATGTCATTTCATGGATCGCCGAGGCAACCATGGAAAAATGGCTTGTCCAAACCCTTGGCGATGACTGGATGTTTCAACCTGAGACTGGAAAGATTATGAAAGATTGGTGGCAATGCGGCAATCGTTACGAACTCGATGAGTTCTTTGTCGTCAAGGGGATCGGGGCTATTGACACGGAAGATATCGTAAACAGGTGGCAGCGCAATATAGGAGGAAGAAACAGCAGGGCAGGATAGTACAGACACTTTCAGTCAACTGCTTGCAGGCTGTTTTGCAGACCTCTTCTTGCTTTTTCCAACATATTTTTCCAGCTTGCCACATGCCGACAACTCGCCAACAGATGATCTTGCTGCTGTCTGAAGGGGACTGCACGGCCCGAGATCTCTCGCAGATATTGGGGGTGCGGGAGAAGGAGGTCTATGCCCATCTTGTCCACATTGCCCGTTCTGTGGTGCCGCAAAGGCAAAGGCTGCTTGTCATACCCTCTGAGTGCCTTTCGTGCGGGTACGTGTTTGACGCCCGCAAACGCTTTACCAAGCCGGGGCGCTGCCCCACGTGCAAGGGCGAACGCATCCAGGAGCCGAGATACCGGATTGTCTGACCTTAATTGAGCGAAAAGTCGAGGGCGTCCCAGCTTCAAGACGTCCGAGGGCGAAGCTGTGGTCGTCCACTGCGAGCCCCTGGCAACAAAGAAGATGGGATGGCATCGGCTTTCCCGAAGGGTAAACAAAATGAAAAAATCTCTAAAGACTATATCTCATCAATGGAAGACATATTGAACCGCAAAAGCGAGCGCATTCCCCGTAGATTGCTACAGGGAGCTTCAATTGTGCAAAATATAACAAGGATGATCACTATTTTAAAACCTTACTCCTCTTTTTCAGTTTGTTTACAATCAATTAAGGTATGAGAAACGTGGAACAGTGGCAGGAAAAACGGACGAGCTAGAACCATGGACGAGTCAGAAATCAACAGACTCTTTATGAGGGTTGCAGGACAGGCCAGCGAAGTGCCTGAAGAGGCTAGAAGGGTCTTTTCAATCCTGGTTTCCTCCACCCTTCGCTACAGAGATTCCTTAAAGGCGGAGTTGGGCATCGTTGTCACGGTTGAAGATGTTCGGGTGGCGCTCGACTGGTTATTGGAATCCATGAACACGAAGCGACTCCCCGAAACCAATCATGCGGTACGGTTGGACCTTCTCAAGATATGGCTGGACGCCCTGAAACCGTATTTGTGACGGATAAGAAACGTTCCCACAAGACAAGGGTTAGCCAACATGAACGCTAATCCTCCTCCGCGTCATCGCCATCGTCCTGGTCCTCGTCATCATCTTGGTCCTCCTCATCATCAGAGGCGGTTGTCATCGACGGTTCCTGTCCCTTTATCATCTCTGCACCAGGTTCTGCCCTGTCAGTTGTAGCTGGTGGTTTTTTTGCCTCCATGACCTGTCCGCTAGTCTCAACGCTTTTAACATGGGTTGTCTCTTCTTGAGGGACTTCAGACGGCCTGCGAACAACAACGGAGGCCATGAGGACCAGGATGCAAAATATGCCATACTTAAGAAATTTCACGTCAATCTTTCTTACCGAACTGTCAAGTCCAAACCGTCATGCCTCTGTTTGTGATCAGCTCTATTATAGCGCAAAAAAAGCCCGGTGTCATGGACCGGGCCTCTATCTTCAATGTGGCTCCCCGTGTGCAACCCTCTTCATAACCGTTCTCGTTCTCCGGCTGTTAACCGAAAACCGTTGTGATTCAATGAGCTATCAAAGAGCATGTGGCCCCCGGCAGGCCGGAAACCCCGACAAGCCCATTTTCCCACTCACCTTACCAAAGGAGGTGTCACAAGTCGAGTCGTGCGTTTGTCGCAAGTTGTGTCGCAAGATTGTCGCAAGTTCAGCGGGTCTCCTTCATCCGGTACATGAGCTTGTTGGTCGCCCCCTCTGAAACTAACAGCCCTACATCCACCATTATCTTTAGGTCCCGCTGCAGAGACCGGCGGTTCACCTCGGGGCAAAGAGCCTCGAAATCCTGGATGGTCAGACTGCCGTTTTCAAAGATGTGAGCGAGGGCCTTGGCCTGGCGGTCGGAGAGGTTGTGCTGTTTGGCCATCACGTCCCGTCGGATAGCCTGCTCGCCGCGCTCCCTGACCTCAGCAAGCTGGGTGCTCAGGCCCTCAACAAAAAACTCCAGCCAGCCGGTCATATCTATGTTGTTTTCCCGGACCCCTTGAATTGCCCGGTAGAATGCGGTCCGGTCCCGGTCATAGTATTCGCTGATGGTGAAAAGCCGTTTGAAATCGTATCCTGCCCGATAAAGACACAACGTGGAGAGCAGCCGGGAGGCGCGGCCGTTGCCATCCAAGAAAGGATGGATGTGCACCAGCTGAAACTGGGCGATGCCACTTTTCAGCACGGGATGCATTTCGGTTTTGCTGTTCAGATAACCCACCAGTTCGGCCATCATGATGGGAACATCGTGCGCCGGAGGCGGCGTATAGATAGTTTCACCGGTTGCAGAGTTGACTACATAATTCTGGATTTTGCGGTACTGGCCCGGTGCCGCCGAGCCGCCTCTGACACCTTCCACCAGCCGCTTGTGAATTTCACGGATAAGACCCTCCGTGATCGGGTCCCCGCTGGTAAGGTATTCTGAGACAAAATCAAAGGCCTTTCGGTAATTCAGGAGTTCTCTTGCATCATCCGGGTCGGCCTCCGGAACACTGCCGCCATACCAAAGGCGTTCGGCCTGGTCCAGGGTAAGACGCGTCCCTTCGATATGGGTCGTATGATGGGCCTCCAATACCAACGCACGTCGGCCCATCTCCCTCACCCAGGCATCGGATAAAGTCGCGGCTTCTAGGAACCCCCGGGCCCGCTCGATTTGGGTCAGCCCGGAGGTGATCTTGTTGGTTATAACGAAGGTCGGTTGGAAGGTTTTTGTCATTCCATTATTCGTTTTCACGATCCTCCCAGGCTGTTTTCGCCTTCACCTCATCAATGAGAAACCGCGCGCCCTGGTTGTCCGACGGGTTCAGCCAAAGCATCTGTTGAAATATTTGCTCCGCCTCGTCAAAGCGCCCGAGCCGCCAGAGACACAATCCATAGCCGTGCATGCAGCGCAGAAACGGACGGTTGTCGATAAGGCCCCACGGCAGCACGCCAGTTAAGTCGCCACCCAAAGACAGCTCGCCGATGCGCAGGCCGACTTCGTAATGCCGGATGGCAACTTGTGGGCTGTGATCAAAGACGAAATTGCCCAGATGCGAATGGGCATCGAGACAGCGCAGGTCCGCTTGGCACAGCTCCATCAAAATCTTAATCGCCTCTGCCCGCTTTCCGGCATCTTTGAGATCGTTGGACCGGGTGATGGGGTCATTGAAAGGATCGTCAGGGTTCTCGCCGGGCAGCACCTGCTCCATCTCGAACATGGGGCGGGGGCCGTGAGCGATGATCGGTCGGGCCCATTCCTCGATAGGTTCGTCTTCTTCTCCCCAGTACTCTTCCTTGGGGTCCCACATGCCCATATCTTCAAGCCCAAGAGGCACCAGATCGAGGGCCTTCACGTCGATTCGAGTCGACTGAATCTCGCCGGAGAGATATGGATGGCCGCCGTAACGCCACTGCTTTCGGGGCGTTACCGTGACGATGGCACCAGGCACCACCTCCCAAAGGCGGCTCGCGCGCAGGGTAATGATACGGTCACTTCCCAACAAACGGCACCGGGCGGCCCGCTCCTTGACCGCGAGGGCAACCATTTCGACGGGTTTGCTCAGGTCGATCTCATCGTCTGCCGCCTTGTGCTGCCGCCCCCGTCGGGAAGGTTGTTGCGTTTCGGAAGGGTAAGGATCGAGGTTGAGCCACCTCCGGTAGGCGGCGATGTAGCGTGCCCCTGCCGACGCCCGCGGCAACACGACTTCAGAGACTGCCACCACATATACGGAACCGTCTTCCCGCTGGCACCTTCCAGTCAAACCGCGCCGTTCGTTACCGTCGTAGTCCACCGCGATCACCGAAACCGGCTCCCCGATGACGAAACCGTCGGCCGGCAGCGCAACGTCATCCTCGAAAGCCTGCCGAAAAGCCCAAAGCTGCTCATCATCGCCATATGCGTCGACTGTGATTTCCTCTATAAGCTTGTCCAAGGCTTCGAGTTTCTTATGCCCCTTAGGACTGCGTGGCTTCATTTTTTTATTTTTCCTTCCAGATACCAGCTTTCACAAGACGTTGAATCAGCGTCTTGCGCCGCATGTGACCGGCCATGAATTTTTTCAATTCGTTTTGAAATTGCCTCTTGGTCGCAAAAAGGGCGTAGGCTTCGGAGATGTCGACGAGGGCGCGGCAGGCCTCGTCATACCCCCGCCCCGATCCGCGCTCGACGGGTTCCCGAACCGAATCCCATGCCTTGGGAAAATCGTTGGACAGGTCCTTCAGATACGCTTCACGCTCCTTTCGGCGCTTGATTTCCCGTTGCTTGCGGTCACGTTTTTGCTTTTCCAGCCTGATTTGGCGGGCCTTTTCGGCATTCTGCCGCAATTCTCCCACCGTACGCCGGGACGCGTCGGTCTTGTCTGTCTGAAGGTCGCGCCGCCATGACGCGAACCGGTTCCTGATAGACCGTTCGGTCTGCTGCCCCTTGCCCTCGAGAAGTTGTTTCAGAATCGAATTGACCTCATCCCGGGGCAGGGCATCGATCCACTTATCCATTTCCTGTCGCGAAATTTCCGCCTTCGGCGCAGCCGGGCTGCCCATGCCGGCGCCTGCCAGCAGGTCCGGGTCCACCTCCAGAAATTCGGCCAGCGCCTGCTGCGCTGCTGTCAGGCTCGCCAATCCGCTCACGGATAGCGGCTCCATCTCATCGTCATCCATCATTTCCCCGGTTATGGCCGCCAGCCAACCGATGTACAGAGTGCGCAGATCCCCGCGCAGCAATTCATCCCGCACCGGGGCCAGACGCGCCATCCAGCCCCGGCCGTCTTCCAGGCCGAAACGGTCGTAGTTTCCCGACTCTTCCAGGCTCCATGTGACTATCCAGTACTTCTTGGTGGCCTTGATATCCAACATGTAAGGCACGGCCACGGCTTTAGCCGTCTCTTTGGTCAATACCTCGATGGGCAGGCGAACCATGAATATAGCCGTCATCCAGTTGGCCACATAGACATGGGCATCAAAAAACCGTTGCATCAACATATACGGGTCGCCGTGGAAATTGCCCCAGTGGTATTCGTTGGTGAAACTAACAGGCGTGATATGGGCACGGGTCGAAAGCCCCCGCAGTTCGGCCATCTCATCCGCTGTCAACGGCCGGTCGATGGCGAGAAACTCGTAATATTGGTATTCACTCATGCTCGTTCGTCCCACATGTCGCGATAGGCGTTGACATATGAGGCCGTGGACTCTGGGTCAATCTCGAAGTAGTACCGGCAAAGCTTTTTGTACAAGGTCAACATTCTAGAATCGAAACAGAAATCGAGTATGCCGTCAAGGCACCTTTCGATGCGCTGTGGATCACTGCTTTGCATGTTCAAAACGGCCTCAACTTCATCCGCATACAGCCGCGCAGCCTGACCGGCAAGCTCTTCTACGGCCTTGGCCTGTTCGCGTATTTGCTGAACGAGATTTTCCTCTTTTGAATCCGCTTCACTCTTCATCAGAACCCTTGTCTTTGACCGATTACGTAATGAGACCTTGCGCCTCACTTGTCAGCTGGAAGTCTGTTGTCAAGTGGTTTGTCCGTAGGCTGTCCATTTTTTTCAAGAATTACCCGCAGGATACACCCTTCAATTTGAGAAAAAGATAAGGCTAGGTCACGTAGACCGGTCGGACCACTTGGCGGCGGGCCGCAAGTATTAGGTTATAGATATTTGTCAGACGTGTCTGGCAAATCAAACGGCGACCCTCCTCCCGTGCGTTAAACCGCCAGAAAAAGATGGTAGATGGTGAAAGAACGGTTTCTCAGGGCATGTTGTGTTTCGTCAATGGGCTTTTTGGGGAGAATTGAGGAGCGAACAAACCGGCCTATAAGACTAAGTGCGACGGCCTCCCTCTCGATATAACCGGCTACTCCGGAACGAGCTTTTTGTATGTCTCCGTCATAAACATACCCGAGCATGGCACCCGTATTCATAAGGGGGGCGTACTGCCCGGTAATGAAACGCATCATGCCTTCATTAACATAGTCGTCGTTACCAGCATCCAGTTTTCCACTGGTTAAACGGAGTCTCAAACGCTTCGCCTCAATTGCAAAGTAGACTTCGGCGCCAAGGCAGCAGGACACCAGAAAATCAATTTGCCCGGACGCTTTGTCCTCATCCAAATCAGTTTCAACAATCTCGGGTTGCAGCCTGATATCAAGAGGGCCGTCCCGAAAAGGAAAAATCCTTATCACTCGCCCATACAGACGCCTTGAAATCCAGTTCTCATGATCATTGGCCGTCTTCTTCCGAAGCGTTACACCGGCTGCAAGCAAGGAATCCAACACAGCGGGGATATGCTCACGCGGGAAAAGCCGTCTAAACTTGCCGGCCGGGTGACGCGTCATCGCGATTCCCTTCTTGCTATCGCGATTTCGCCATATATTCTGGCCGCATCATTTAAAGCAGCCGTGCGCGTCCAGTTCAAGAGGATGTTTGGACGCACTATATATATTGTCTCACCTTGGAAAAAAAGAATGTCGCGTTCATATCTCAAAGTGCCTTGTTCTTTTGATACGCGATCCCGTAAGGCCTTCAAAACCTTGGATAGATCTGAGGATAAAGCCTTGGAGCTAAACGGCGCTTCTTTTTTGGTAATGTGGACCGTAACCATGGCTAAGCCTGTGCCGTCGTCAGTGCCGCCTTCCGTAC
>Ga0307424_1000223_pt1 | contig 29349 bp, 30 predicted proteins | sample SalMarWE160320MG_FD_202157 | JGI IMG/M metagenome (GOLD analysis project Ga0307424, IMG submission 202157) | Salt marsh sediment microbial communities from the Plum Island Ecosystem LTER, Massachusetts, United States - WE1603-20 | ecosystem: Environmental > Aquatic > Marine > Intertidal zone >... | reverse complement strand
TTACCTAAATGAAACACATCTACATCTATTTTCTTGTTCCTCATATATATAAACATAACCGGACAGATTTGTCAATCATAATATGTTTTTTTTTAAAAACAATTCAATTTTAAGGTTTTATCTATTGGAATTTTGTCATTCTGTACGAGAATTTCAATTTCAAATATCAATACGCTTGTTTTTTTTCCGGTTTATACGGGTTTTTTGGAAAAAAGCATTCGGCAAGTGATAAATTGTATATTTACGATTGATAAGTCACTTACCTATTTATTTAGTACTGATTTTTGCGCCTTCGCCGCAATAATCAGTACCATTCAGCCGTGTCGACCGCAAACATTGCTCAACACGTAAAACTTTTTATGTTTAATATGTAAACGTTTACCTTGACATTTCCCTACACAACAGATATACTCTTTAACAACTCAACAGGGAATTTTCAATGACTACCATACGGGACGTCGCGGAAAAAGCCGGCGTGTCGATTGCCACAGTATCCAGGGTACTCAATAAAAAGGGCAGTTACACCGGCGCAACAGAAGAAAATGTCTTCCAGGCTGCAAGAGAGCTCGGTTACACCACAAACCTCACGGCAAAAAGTTTAAAAACAGGACGTACCGGAAACATCGGTATAGCAATAAAGCCATTTTATTTTTTAAACCTTCCTCAGATTCTCGAAGCGGCAATGACTGTTTTTCACGAACAGATGTTCACCACGGAGGTGCTCGCGAATATCGAGTTAAGCGAATGCAGCGCCCGATTCAGAGAAGGCAGGTTTGACGGACTTCTCCTCGTGGAACCGAAACGTGATGACAGATCTCTCAAAGAGCTCATAGAGATGAAAAAAAATTTCGTGCTGCTCGGCGGCGAAACCGGGAGGGAAGACGTCAACCTCATTGAGATCGATTATTTTCAGGGCGGCTACAGCGCAACGAAACTGCTTCTTTCTCTCGGCCATCGGAATATACTGTTTATCGATGATAACCCGAATCTCTACTTTACACAGGAAATTAAAAGAGGGTTCCTGTTCGCCCTCGATGAAAACGGCCTTCAATACAGTGAGGATCTGCTCATATCAAGCAGCACCGCTGTATTATATGATAGAGAGCTGTTCGGGTATCGCAAACTTACCGAGTATTTACGCTCAGCCTTATTCACCGCAGTTTTAACAACAGACGATAGAGTCGCCAGCGGTGTTTTAAAAGCTGCGCGCGAGGCCGGAATCGCAGTACCGGAGAAACTTTCTATAATCGGGTTTGGAGATATGAGCCATTCTGCGTATCTTTTCCCTCCCCTTACAACGGTAAGGTCCCCGGCAGCGCAGATGGGCGAGCTCGGCGCCGAAATTCTCTTAAACAATATCAGGAGAAACGATGGCGTTGTAAAACGTGTTAAACTGAAAACTCAGCTCATCATGCGGAAAACCCATCAACAAAAAAAACGTCACACCAGCGGAAAATGACAACAGCCATAACAGGACACTTCCTCTGTTGTATTCTTATACCAATGAATGAATAGAGGCCTCAAATAAGATTGACCTGCAGAGATGAAATATGTAGTTTAAACTGATTAACAATTATAGCAGGGGCATAGATATATGGAAGTCCTGTCACGTCTCGATCAGCTGGTAAAAGAAGCGGCCCGGGAAATAAAAAACGCCTCATCCCTCCATGATGCAGAAAATCTCAGAATAAAATATCTGGGAAGAAAAAGTGAACTGACCTCCATCCTTAAAAACCTGGGAAAGCTCGAACCAGATCTGCGGCCCAGGGCAGGCAAGGCATCAAATGAAGTGAAAAAAAAGATAGAGCAACTGCTCCTGGAGAAGAACGAAACCCTTGCGGACCTGATATTTACACATATCGGGCAAAGCGAGAGAATCGATATCACCCAGCCGGGGGACGTACGTGAGAGGGGGCATCTTCACCCCATTACACAGATGCGAATCGAGGTAGAAGACATCTTTACTTCGATGGGATTTACCATTGCCACGGGACCTGAAGTCGAAACAGATTACTATAACTTCGAGGCTCTCAACATTCCGCCTGATCATCCGGCGCGTGATATTCAGGACACTATATGGACGGCTGACGGAAACCTCCTTCGCACCCACACCTCGTGCGTTCAAATACGGACCATGGAAAAATTCAAACCACCGATCCGTGTCATCGCTCCAGGTAGAGTTTTTAGATATGAAGAAACTGATGCTTCGCACGAGCATACCTTTTATCAGGTCGAAGGACTTATGGTCGACAGGGACATTTCAGTTGCAAATCTCATAGCTGTTATGAAGACTATGCTCAGAGCTGTATTTCAGCGAGAGGTCAAGGTGCGTCTCCGTCCCGGATATTTTCCCTTTGTCGAACCCGGATTCGAATTAGACATCAACTGTCTCCTGTGCGGCGGCACGGGCTGCCCGGCATGCAAGAATTCAGGCTGGAACGAGCTGCTCGGCTGTGGAATGGTGCATCCGAATGTGCTCAGAGCAGGCGACATTGATCCGGAGGAGTATTCAGGATTTGCGTTCGGGATGGGGCTCGACCGGCTCGTTATGATGAAATACGGGATAGATGATATCAGGCTTTTTCACAGCGCCGACCTTCGTTTTCTGGAACAGTTTTAGTAATCCTGCTGCTACAAAAAGATGTCTGATAATGCTCGTGAACGGCCAAAAAATCGGTTCAAAAAAAACTGCCGGATGAAATTTCCTTCACATACAAGACGCGGGGCTATCTCTTCGTTTCAAAGCTTTTATATGCAGACTGCACGAGCAGGCAGTCCAGAAGTGTAATGGCGGCCATTGCCTCAATGACAGGAACAATTCTCGGCACAATACACGGGTCATGCCTCCCCTCCACCTCGATCGTTCGTGTATTCCCAGCTGTATCGACTGTTTTCTGGATTTTCGCAATCGATGCCGGAGGACGGACAGCAGCTCGGAATTCTATTTGCGCCCCGGTCGATATGCCACCGAGGACCCCCCCTGCATTGTTGCTTAAAACCCGAACCCGATCGTTTTCAACAAAATATCGGTCATTATACTGCGAGCCTTTCATACGTGCCGAACTGAAGCCGGCACCTATTTCAAATCCCCTCACCGCGCCGATCGACATCACTGCAGCTGCGAGAAGGGCCTCCAATTTTTCAAAAACAGGATCACCGAGTCCTGCAGACACACCACGTATCATCGTTTCCACAATCCCGCCGAGCGAGTCTTTTTCCCCGACCGCCTCTTCGATCCGCCGTATCATACGCTGAGCAGCTTCATTGTCCGGTGCGCGGACCGCATTCTTCTCTATCACCGCCAGATCCCTCTTCTCCGCAGTTACACCGCCTATTTCAACCGTGTATCCGGTCACCGTTATTTGGCGCGTCTTCAAAACGAGCTTCGCAACCGCGCCTGCGGCTACGCGTGCAGCGGTTTCCCTGCCTGAGGCTCTCCCGCTTCCGCGCCAGTCGCGGAAACCGTACTTTGCTTCATAGGTAAAATCCGCATGTCCCGGCCTGTATACATCTTTAAGCTTCATGTAATCAGAGGATTTGTATTCCCTGTTGCGAATGAAAAGGGTAATCGGCGTTCCGGTTGTCTTCCCTTCGAATATGCCGGACAGCAGTTCCACCCGGTCCGTTTCCGCCCGCCCGGTTGTTATCGAACTTTGGCCAGGCCTGCGGCGGTCGAGCTCCTTCTGTATATCTTTCGCGTCAATGGTGACACCGGGCGGCGTTCCGTCAATAACCACGCCAATGCCGTTCCCGTGACTTTCACCGAACGTGGTAATGCGAAACAACCTGCCGAAGCTGCTGCCAGCCATACTACACCCTCCCGGGTATGTTCCGTACGTCGTTAAAATAATACTATATTAGGGAATATTCGCAACTGAATATAATAATGCTGTTTGACGGCGGCACTATAGATCGGTAAAATCCTTGTAGGATTACAGGGCATGCACTACACTCATTCCATAATGAAAAACGGAAGGATAGCTTTATATAATAATTTTGAACGTGCATCCTTTATTGCCCGTGAAAACAGGTTCACCCTTGTGCTGAATCTGGGCAAAACCCAAAGCACAGACATCACACGGGCATACATCCCCAACACCGGGCGAATGGAAGAGTTTTGCGTGCATGGACACCCTTTCTTTGTGACGACTTCTCACTCTAAAAAATTCAAATACCGGGTTGTTTCAACCGAGTACCAGGGGTCCTTTGTTCTCCTTGACACCGTCGCGGTACAACGCACAATACAAAAACTGCTCGAAAAACCCGCCGCCATCGGTTTATCCATGAACACCGGCTACCGCTTAACGCAGGAAAAAACAATAGGTAAAAGCAGGTTCGACTTTTATCTTGAAAAAACAGGCCTGCCGCCTGTACTTGTTGAAATCAAATCCTGCACGCTCTGCCATAACGGAACCGCACTTTTTCCCGATGCTCCAAGCACACGTGCGTCCTCTCACATACGGCATCTCAGAGAACTTGTAAAAGATGGCATGAAGGCTTATATGGTTTTTATCATTACCAATGGATCCGCACGCATTTTCTACCCGAACTTTCACACCGACCCAATGTTCAGTTCCCTGGCTTTTAAAGAGGCAGGTGCAGAAAGAGGCGTGTGCTTCAGGGCACTGACCGTGCCTCTTGCTGACCCTGTAACCGTGGACACCGCCCATATCAGACAGGTGCCGATCGACTGGAAAAGTGTACTGTCGAACAACCCCGATTTCGGCAGTTATATCCTGGTATTGAGAAACGAAAGGCTGCAAACAATAAGAGTCGGCGCCCTCGGCAGCACACGATTTGAAAGGGGTTATTATGTATATATCGGGTCTGCACTTGGCTCTCTGAGCAACCGGGTACATCGCCACCGTCTGAAAAGAAAAAAACTGCACTGGCATATCGACTACATTACACCCTCCCATATGCAACTTAAAAAAACATACCTCATCAGAAGAGGGGATAGAATCGAGACCGAGCTGGTTGGAAGGCTCAAACAGTACTGTAGTGACTATGTGCGTGGGTTCGGTGCGTCTGACAGCAGTCAGCCTTCACACCTTCTCTACTTCAAAGAAGTGCCGTTCAAGCAGCGTTTCTTTATGGATACAGTGCTTGATTTCAGAACATTTACCGAACACGCGCTGAAAAACTACCGTAACAGTCTTACTTATCAAGAGGTCTAATGATTATATAATCATTGTCCTTTTTTCCGCAATGGCAGGATACTCAACCGTCGACTTTCCCCTGGACAAGGGTCTTGCCGTCCGGCCCACAGGCTGCCCAGTACCAGTCGCCTGCTTCAGGCGCAAATCCTGCAACTTTTACCATAACGGTTATTTTTGTGACCTTTTTTTCTGCATTGAGATTTTCCTTCACAATTATACTGCCGTTCGGGGCTTTTCGATCTATAACGGGAAGACGTGCACAGCAATATGCGTTAAGTATAAATATTTAGCTGAAATACTATTATATTTCATTACCTTGCAACAAACCGCACTGACAAGAAATATGGTTTTATCCAACAGATTACTAGTATATTCTTTTAAAAGATATGGTTTTATACGGACAGTACAATGCACTCCTTTTTTCATGAACATCGGGTCCTCATAGAAACCGAACTCAAAGGCTTTTTTGCCGGGAAAAAGAACAACCTCCCGTACGCAGGGATCTGGGGCCCTGATCTTATGGACCGGTTTTATTCCTTCGCCATTCAAGGAAAGATGATACGCGGTGGACTCGTTATTCTCGGTTATTCACTCTTTCGCGACCATGTACCCGAAACGGTGTTTAAAACCGCCGCTGCCATCGAAATCATCCACTCCTCTCTTCTCATTCACGATGACATCATGGACAGAGACGATCTGAGGCGGGGTAAAGAGACCTTTCATGTCCAGTATAGAGACGAGTGGATGAAAAGACAGGCACCGGATCCGGACCACTTCGGTAAAAGCCTCGCAATCTGCGCAGGCGATATCGGGTTTTTTCTCGCCTTCGATCTGCTCTCCGAACTGAATATCGACCATATTCTCAGGGCGAAAATACTGGCATTATGGTCGCATGAGCTTACCACGGTCGGACTCGCGCAGATGCAGGATGTTTCTCACATCTTTTTTCCCAACCGCGTCACACAAAGAGACATACTAGAGCTGTATCGCTACAAAACGGCGCGTTACACCTTTTCGCTCCCCCTTGCAACCGGGGCACTTCTCGCAGGACAAATCGAAGACGTAACCGGCAGTTTCAGCAGGCTTGGCGAGCAGGTTGGAATCATTTTCCAGATAAAAGACGATGAAATAGAATTTTTCGGAGACAGCGACAGTACCGGCAAATCAGCCGGGTCCGATATACGCGAGGGTAAAAAGACCCTTTTCCACCTCCATTTGCAAAAAATGCTCGATGCTTCATCTTCTCCTTCCGCGGAAATACAACCGTCGATATCAGATGATGAACGCCGTTTCCTAGAGCGAATACTCGGCAGGGTCAAGATAACTGCAGCCGATCTCTCAAAACTCAGGCAGCTCGTCAAGAGATATGGAATCAGAGAAAAAATTCAACATACGATAAATAAACTTCAACAGAACGCTGAAAAAGAGATTTCAAAATTACCGGTGGGCGAAGCAAAAAAGCGCATCCTTACGGACATTCTTGAATCCAGTATCTCACGAACATACTAATTCCCGGTAATTCGGGGCTATAAAATATTTTTATTTTTTGCATATTCACACGGGGATACACAAACATGGTAATAATTGTCGCAGATACAGCCGGATTCTGCTCGGGAGTTAAAAGGGCGATTCAGCAGGTTCAGGAAGATCTTCAAAAGAGAGAAGTATTTTGTCTCGGTGAGATTATACACAACCACAGCGTCGTCGAGCACCTTAGAGATTTGGGCATGATAACTGCTGACAGTATGTCGGACATACCGGACCAGAGCCGTTTCGTGGTTAGAACACACGGACTTCCAAAAGATGTCATCAAACAGGCCGGGGAAAGAAACTTTCATATCCTGGATCTCACCTGCCCCAAGGTAAAAAAAATCCATCACCTGGTAGTTGATCTTACAGACAAGGGGTATTTCATCTATATTGCCGGAAATCCTGATCATCCTGAGGTGCAGGCTATTTTTTCCCTTACCCGGGGGAATGCAATGGTGGTGAAAGATCCTGAATCTGTCCGAAAAGTGCCGAACAGCAGGACCGCTGTGGTGGTACAAACTACGTTCAACCCGGAGAAATTCCTGCTCATTGTCGACGAGATAATTCTCCAAAATAAAGAAACGCGGATATTCAACACCCTCTGCGAGGAAACGATTAAACGTCAGCAGGAAGCAAAACGTCTTTCCGGCATTGTTGACCTCATGGTCATTGTAGGGGGGAAGAACAGCAGTAATACGAAAACACTGTACAATATTACGCAAAAAAGGGTCCGTTCAGTTCATATCGAAAGCGCCCCTGAGCTGGAAGAGCACTGGTTCGTAGATGTTCGGAAGGTGGGAATTATCAGCGGGGCCTCAACTCCGGTAGAAGAGGTCCGCAGAGTGAATGAAGTGATTTCTGGTTATCGCGCAAAGGCCATATAAAAGTGGCATATCCCGCCAGGGACGTTCACCACTTCGCGGCCGATCCTCGGTGGGATTGGATATTAAAAATACCTTAATTGAAGCTGCCTAGAGGCGAAGTCTATGCCGCCGGGTACAGGTGCTGTCAAACCACCCCTATACATTCTGGACGATTGAGGCATAGTCGGGTTTTAAATGCCTGAGAAATGACTCCCGGTCGCAATCCTCCTTCAACACAACGAGCAGTGTATCGTCACCGCCCACTGTGCCAAGCACTTCGGGAAGCCCGAGGTGATCGATTTCAAAGGCGATCCCTGTTGCATAACCGAGTTTTGTCTTTATAACTGCAAGATTTCCGGAGAACGTAACTCCTTCAATACCCTCAATGGCCTGTTCAACCGGTGGCTGGGTTCTATCGTTCGTCCGAAGAGAACGCATATATACGTATCCTCTTTTCGGATCAAAGGCACGAATAATTCCGAGTATTTTCAAGTCCCTGGACAGCGTTGCCTGCGTTACTTCGATACCCGCCCCTTCGAGACGCGCTTTCAGCTCACATTGACTGTGTATGCTTTCATTACGAATGAGAGCGAGAATCTTCCTGTGTCGTATCTCCTGCCTATTCAGCTGCTTCCCCCTTTCCAGGCAGCTTTGCCTCCATGATTATTGCACCTCTCGGGCATACCGAGGCGCATACTCCGCAGCCCGAGCATACTTCATAATTTATATTAAAATTTTCACCAATGCGTTCAATAGCCTGTCTCGGGCAGTTTTCAACACAGATATCGCATTGAATGCAGGTCCCGCAGGAAAAACAGGCATCCAGATCACTGAACAGTGAATCCTTTTCTTCGAAATAAACGAGATTTATCCTTTTCTTATCGACCACTGTCTCGAATTCTGAAGACTGAGGAATACCACGAAACAAGGAATGAATCGCCAGCGCAGCATTCTTGCCCATACCGATCGAATGCGTTACAAGGCCCGGTACTGCGGCATCTCCGATGACATACACACCCGGAATATTCGTCGCAAAGGATTCTTTGTCCAGAACGATGCTTTCTCCCACAAAATCGAACTCCGGTACCTCACCTATCGATTCGATGAGAACATCTGCATCAAGGGTCTGTCCGTTTTTCAGAAAAGCCTTCCCCTCACTGTAATGGTCGACCGACCTCGGATAGATAACCTTCAGACCGAGACCGAGCGCATGCTCGAGTTCCCTTCCGAAGGCCGCGGGTTTCTGTATATCGATTGCAGCAACCGACTTCGCACCGAGACGAAAACACTCTCCTGCAACATCCATAGATACATTCCCTGCACCGATAATGACAACCGCCCGTTCATCAAGCCGCATTTCTTCATCCATCTTGACGGACCTGAGAAAGTGAAATGATGATAGTGCCTTGTCTTCTCCTTCAAATCCAAGCATCCGCGGTTTTTGCGCACCGACTGCAAGTATAACCGCATCGTACTCATCCCTCAGGTGGTGAAAAAGCTCAGCGTCAACACCCTTTCCGGTAACAAAACGTATCCCCAGAGACCGAATGCGTTGGAGGTCTTTTTCCACCTCTACACGCGGAAGCCGCTCTTCAGGGATGTTATGGACGAGCTTACCACCGATGTCCTCTTCCTTTTCATATACGTCAACTGTATAGCCCCTCCGTGCCAGGTGCCACGCGGCAGTGAGGCCGGCAGGACCCGCACCCACAACACAGACCTTCTCCGTTTTCCGGTCCTCAATGATCTTTACCTGGCCGGTTGGATGAAACTGCCGGGCAATTTCATCGATTTTCACCGCATCATCGAGATTGTTTCTTGTACAGGCAGCCCTGCACAACCCGGGGCAGATCATTCCGCAGCATGAGTATCTGAACGGCGTGTAATCATCGATGAGATCGAAGGCTTCCTCGGTTTTCCCCTCCTTCAACTTTCTGATTATCACAGGGTTGGGTATGCCGATCGGACAAGCATGCGCACACGGCGGTGTAATATTTCGATGAACGGGAATAAAATCACGGGATATCTTGCTGGAGGGAACATACAGATTTCCGTAGGGCCGTTCAGCCGCACGGACGATCACAGAAAACGGTGCATCGACAATTTTCTGCAGGTCAAGATCAAACTCTGCGGCAAACTCCTCAAGATACGGGTACACAGCCTCAATGTCACACTGATCGGCCTTTTTCATCAGTGCGCCTTTTCCAAGCTGTGCTTCTGTAATAGCACCCCTGACATAGATTGTGCCTCCGAACATACCCGAGGCGACATGGCGTGAAACGGGTGATTCGTGATCTTCAAGACCATACCCGAGCACGATGATCGTCCCGCCTGCCATATACTCACCCACATAATCACCAATCCTCTCGCCGACAACCATAACTGGGCTTTTTGCGCCGTACTCCTTCATCATGATCCCGGCCCTGAATCCGGCAGAACCTTTTATATAAATCTTGCCGTTTCTGACCATGTGCCCCGGTATATCTCCCACGCTCCCATGCACTGCAATATACCCGTCGTTCATCGTATTACCCACGCCGTCCTGCGCATTTCCGAATACCCGTATCCGCGCTCCTCCGTTGAAAACGGCAAGGTCCTGTCCCGGAACGCCTATGATGTCTATCTCGACATCATGGCCAAGGCCAGCCCCTATGTATCGCTGACCGATGACACCTTCAAGCACGAATCGGCGGACACCCTGATCGATCTGCTCTCGGATTATATTCCCCAGCTGCCGATAATGCATCGTGCCTACCATAATTTTACACGCAGTTTTCGATTTTTCCATGTCTCCTCCGCAATCCTTTTCGCCGATCAATCCAGCCGTTTGAATGAGTTCATCTGTCCAGCAGCTAGCTCTTTGCTCCGTATCTGGACGAATAATGGATGGATGATGTATTCCTCACATGAGATCAGCGAGCCCCAGTTCGTCTACTTTCCCGCCTGTTTTACTCCTAACACATCCAGTTCATCTTCGGTGAGATGTATTCCTCGCAATCGCTCCCGGTTACCGACCAGTGAACCGATTGTATTGATGCCCATTCCTCCCATAAGCTCCTTGATTTCATCCGTCCAGGCCCGCACCAGATTGACAAGCGCCTCCTGGGCAAGATCGATATCCATTCTCTGTGCAAGATCAGGCCTGTTTGTGGTGATACCATAGCTGCATCTGCTCGCATAGCAGCGTTGGCATAACCCGCAACCGAGTGCGACGAGTACCGCTGTTCCGATATACACCGCGTCTGCACCAAGACAGATCGCCTTGAGCACGTCTGCTGAGTTTCGTATGCCGCCTGCAGCAATGAGGGACACCTGATTCCTGATCTTCTCCTCCCTGAGCCTCTTATCCGCCGCAGAAATAGCAAGCTCTATGGGAATACCCATAGACTGTCGTATTCGGCGAGGAGCTGCTCCGGTCCCTCCCCTGAATCCGTCAATTGCGATAATATCCGCGCCTGCACGCGCAATTCCTGCGACAATAGGCGCGATATTGTGCACCGCAGAAACCTTGACCGATACCGGTTTCCTGTATTGTGTTGTCTCTTTGATCGCGAATATCAGCTGTCTGAGGTCTTCAATCGAGTAGATATCGTGATGCGGCGCAGGCGAAAGTGCATCGGCTCCTTTGGGTATCATCCTCGTTTTTGATATTTCATCTGTGACTTTTTCCCCCGGCAAATGCCCACCGATGCCGGGCTTTGCTCCCTGACCTATCTTTATTTCGACTCCCGAACAGTTTCTGAAAAATCGAGGATTTACCCCAAATCGCCCCGATGCAACCTGCACGATAGTGTTGCCGGCGTATTCGTTGAGTTGTTTGTGAAGCCCGCCTTCACCCGTATTCCAGTAGGTGCCGAGCTCACGGGCCGCTTTTGCTTCGGCTATCTGCACACGGAGATTGATGGATCCGAAACTCATTGCGGAGAATAGTATGGGAGTCTCCACTTGCAGCAGAGGCGGCTTTTCCACAGTGGAGAAATCTTTTCTCCCGAGAAATATCCTTGTTTCCATCGGTTCCCGCAAAGGATCAATCGGCGGATTGGTTACCTGGCATGCATCGAACATCAGCTGATCAAAATAGCTCATAAGCGCCGAATCCGACCCGGTCGATATCAGGAGGACGTGTCCCGGATTGTTCGGATCGGCCTGCCGCCATAAATTTTTCTGATCTCCCCGCCAGTACCGGTGTGAAGAAACGAAAGGGATATCGACAATGGTAATGGCATCCTCCGGACACTGGCGCTCACAATAGTGGCATGCGCCACATGAACTTCTGTTTGCAACCGGTATGGTAATCGGCTTCCCCTCGACAACCTTCTCCGGCACGAGCCGTATCTCTCCCCACGTGCATGCAGTAGCGCAAAGCCCGCATCGCGTACAGCGGGTATAATCGAACACTGGCATATACTTGACCGGCCGTCTCCAATTTCGTGACATATCGAGTCTGGGACCATTCCCAGTATTTTTATTCGCTGACCCGTCGTCAGCAGGCTTTTCCGCATTACGCTGCAGCATCGGCATCTCCCTTCATTCTTACTATTGCAGGCCGTCCTCCGGGCAGCATCCAGGTTTTCCCCCTCTCAGGACAGAGTATCTCAAAACTGCACTCTTCACTTGAAAAGAAAAACCGATCTCCGCTCTGGGCACAGACGAGTGGGCGAAGCTTCAGGTTATCGTTCATAGCAATCATCTCTTTCCCATTGGTAACGAGGATGGCAAACGGTCCGTTCAGCAGGGCCTGAGGGTAGTACTGTCTGAGGTAGGTTAGTTTTTTCTTCTCCCTGTCATCGACCTTTTCGATTTCATCCCAAAGGGGAGGTGAAAGAATGCTGCAGGTATCCTCGAGGGACATCTTCTGCTCCCGGACTAAGAGGTCGAAGAGATAGCTGATCACCTCGGTGTCTGTTTTCAGGGTACACTCATAATCGAACATTTCGAGATAGTTGCGATTCACCCCGTATGACGTAATTTCTCCGTTGTGCACGACGGACCACTCGAGGAGTGAAAACGGGTGCGCGCCTCCCCACCAGCTTTGCGTATTCGTCGGGAACCTGCTGTGGGCGATCCATACCGGCGCCTCTATTTTGTCTATAAGATAGAATTCACCGAGATCTTCAGGGTAGCCGACACCCTTGAATACACCCATGTTCCGCCCACACGACATGACAAATGCTCCCCGAATAGAACGATTGAAGCTGAAAACGAACTTCTTCATAAAGACATCGAGCATCTCCCGTTCCTCATGAACAGTGGTAACGCTCAGATTGGAAAGTTTGAGGTCTTCATTACTCGGTCCCGGGTAGGTAAAGTACCTCTTCAACAACGGATGCCACGTAATGCTCGTCACATCCTTTGTGGGCATGTCCTCTGCTATCTTCACATAAAGATGCGCCCTGATAAACTCATCCGCTTCCCTCGCAGCCTGCTCAGTGTCACAGGCGACATGGAGTGCATAATAATTTGGAAACTCCGGATATATCCCATATGCCGCAAAACCGCCGCCAAGACCGTTGCCCCGTTCATGCTGAATTTTAATTGCCTGTATGAAGTCGGCCCCGCTGAGCACACCGCCTTCAGTATCGATACCACCCACTATCCCGCACATATCCCCTCCAATTTAAAATTATAGGCAAGTTCATTTTTAATCGTAAAAGGTTCAAACCAATAAATTTCTGATGGTGCACTTGCCTGATGGGTTTTACCTTAATTCCCCAATGCTTAAAAGACCATGGAAAAGTAAAAAACCATTATCTTTTGTAAAAACCGGTTTTAAAAAACCGGAGGATACTGGTACAAAATGCCAGAATTTTGACAGACAAAATCATAAATGTTTTGTATATATATACGATTCTAACCGTATTGTCAAGGAATTTAGCCTATTTTTGCATAATTATTTAATCTTTTGAATATTTATTCAATTAAAATAAAGGGAGATTTTTTTAGTCACACAATGTTGGTGGGGCTGAACCTGCCTGAGTTTACCCTGAATACAAACTTGTCGCCTCTGTAGATAGAGTGTAAGAGCTCCACGGTAATATTGTCCCTATCGTATATTATCGATTCCTGGAGCATGGCGGGAAAACAGGAATCAAGCTCCAGCAACTTCGCGTCCTCATCGGGAAGATCGATTGCCCGCAACGTCTGGGCTGAACGCTCAAGAGAAACGTCGAAATGCTCTATGAGCGTTTGATAGAGCGAATCGGGTATTTCCATTTCCATGATGTCGCTGTACTCACGGTAGGAGAGATAGCTTCGCTCGATAACGAGTGGAATGCCGTTTCCATACCGGACTCGCTTGATACGTATAGCCCGATTATCACTGCCGAGCATGAGCTTTTCTGCCAAATCATCGGTTATCCGCATGACCTTTTTTGAAAGAAGTTTGGTATCCGGCCTGATCCCAAGCCTGGTAAGCTCCTGGGTCAGACTCTGTATGTTCTGCAGGGAGTACTGTAATTTATTGTCTGTTCTCGATGATACGAACGTGCCGATACCGTTTTTCTTTATGACAAGGCCGGTGTTCACAAGCTGCTGTATAGCCTGGCGGACAGTGTTCCTGTTGACATTGAACATATTCGAAAGATCCATCTCAGACGGCAACCGTTCGCCGATAGCATATCTGCCCTTGTCAATCATGCTTTTGAGCCATTCGCTGAGCTGCAGATATTTGGGGAGTGCGCCTTTTTCTTTTGTAATTTCAACCATAGCCGATTTCACACAGGTACATTTTGTTGTATTTGTACCCTCCGGAAGGGGGTGTCAATACTATTATATACCCTATCAATCACAAATTCAACGGCAAAATACGACATGAATGTACGTTCGGATCAACAGCGAAAAAGGTGAGCGTGCTCTCATTCGACCGTGTGCGGACAGTGTCATCCGAATTCTTTCATACAGTAAATTTTCAATTTTACACAGCATAAAATCACCGGAGCGGACACAGTAAAAATTATCTTGAAATCAGGCTTCTCTTCAAATTATTGCTGGAATTCACGCCGTCCCGCTAGTATCATATGCGTACAAAACAAAAACGGAGTTTCATATGCCGGTGCAGACCATTGCATGGGAAAATAGAAGAGTCCGCATCATCGACCAGACCAGACTCCCTGTGCAAAAGAAGTTTATTACCATCGATACAAAGGAGCAGATGTGGGAGGCAATCAAAAAGCTGAAGATACGGGGGGCACCTGCAATCGGGATTGCGGCCGCGTTCGGCATCTATCTGGGTATACGCGATTTAGCCGGGGGGTCAGAGGGTTTCATGAAGCGTTTCGATGAGGTGTGCAATTACATGGGCTCCTCGAGGCCGACCGCGGTCAATCTCTTCTGGGCTATTGAGCGGATGAAAAACCTGTTGTCCCGTAATTCCGACCGTGTGGTCAATGATCTGAAGGACATCATCCTGAAAGAGGCGGTATCGATGATCGATGAGGATAACCGCATCTGCCGGGCAATAGGAAAAAACGGCAGGGCACTTATAACAGAGGGGTGTTCGCTCCTCACCCATTGTAATGCAGGCGGACTCGCAACAGCGATGTACGGGACCGCCCTCGCTCCAATGTTCAAGGCGCACGAGGACGGACTTTCAATTCACGTATTCGTCGACGAGACACGGCCACTTCTGCAGGGTGCGCGCATTACCGCGTGGGAGCTTCTAGAAGCCGGCATACCAGCAACACTCATCACGGACAACATGGCAGCAAGCGTTATGCAGCAGAAAAAGGTGGATATGGTTATTGTCGGCGCCGACCGGATAGCCGCAAACGGCGATACGGCAAACAAGATCGGCACTCTCGGCGTTGCGGTGCTGGCCAAGGAATTCGATATCCCCTTCTATGTCGCAGCACCGGTATCGACTATCGATGTGAACACGTCCTCAGGAAGCGAAATACCGATTGAAGAGAGGGGGAAAGAGGAGGTGATACGAGGTTTCGGCAAACAGACCGCTCCGGCCGATATCAACGTGTACAACCCCGCATTCGACGTAACACCGGCGTCGTATATTACCGGTATTATTACCGAAAATGGAATCATCAATTCGCCCTATGAAAAAAGTATCGCAAGCATAACCGGATAGGGAAGGTCTCTCATTGTACCAGATATCAGCGAGTTTCATCATCTTTATTGTACTCATTTACGGATTTCTCTTTTCCGGATACGCCCTCAAACTGCGCTTCAGGGGATTGGACGCCTACAGCAGAGAGCTGTCCCGATATATCGTCATATTTCTCTCGCCGATCATCACTATCAATGCTCTGTGGTCGCTCGAAATACAGAACGCCCGATTCGCCTCGCTACCGTTTCTGCTTACCGGCATGCAGCTTTTTGCGATTATCCCGGCCCTCATCATTGCGAGGCTGCTGAAATCGACTCCCGGTGAAAAGGGGAGTATCATTGCATGTTCGATGTTTTCCAACAATGGGTACACGCTCGGGAATTTTCTCTGCCTGCTCTTTTTCGGAGATGAGGGCCTCTACCTGGGGAGCTGGTTAATGGCACTGTTTCTTCCGGTGTTCTATCTCATCGGTTTTCCCACCGCAAGTATTTTATCAGGTAAAAGAAAGGTCGGGGTTAAATACGCTCTCATCGAGCTTGCCCGGGACCCGGTAAGCGTGGTACCGATTTCATCTATGACACTTGGAATGCTGCTGAACCTGTCAGGGCTGCAGAGACCGGCAATTGTGAACACCATCGCGTCACACTACGCCACATACATACTGGTGGCAGGCTCCTCGATTGCAATCGGAATGGGACTCAACTTTAAAAAATCCCTTAAGTACGTTAAACACGCACTTCTCATTGCCCTTGTAAAGTTTTGCTACACCCCGCTGACAGGCACTCTTCTGCTTCTTCTCTTCGGATATTTCAGAATGGAAAACAGCCTGCCTGCAGGGGTTGTACTCCTCCAGTCTCTCATGCCTTCTGCGATCATGGCCGTTATTCTTGCAAAACTATTCTCACTAAACAACGATCTGGCGAATGCCGCATGGATACTGACAAATCTCCTCGTAATCCCGCTTATCCCGGCCGCTCTTATCGGCATTCGTTTTTTTATATAAGCGCATATGTATCCTGCAATTTTTTGATTAATATTCATGCCTGCCGTATATTAATACATACGCTGCCCTGTATTTTAGTGCTTGCGGTTCAGCGATGGAATAGATATGAAACTGCAGGATCTAACCGAATTATGTACAAAATATTCCGATGGCATCGATGCGGTTGCCGTCATTCCTCCCGTCGACCTCTCCAGCCCCCTCCGTCATACACTCAGAACTCTTTCTGCAGGATATATTCCGGAAAGCTACCGGTGGACCCCCGAGAAAACCGCTTTCGCATATTCCTATAAATCATATGGAACCTGGGTGAAGAGTATCATCCTTGCCGCCAAGTACTACTTTACAGATGAAACGTTCTGTGACGATCCCGGACGGGGAAGAATCGCACGATTTAGTTGGAGAAACAACTACGGGTACTTGAAGATGAGGCTTACAGCCCTGATCGATTCCCTGCAGGCATACACCGGGAAACGGATACAGAGCAGGGTGCTCTCGAATTACACCTCGATTCCGGAAAAGGCGCTTTTTAATTTTTCGAGGCTCGGGAGCATCGGTAAAAACTGCGTTGTTGTAAGCAGGAATATTGGCTCCTTCTTTGTCATGGGAGAAGCTGTAACCGACATCGAGGTTTCGGACTTTCAAACCCCAGAGCTCCGACATCCCGATTTTTCCATTTGCGGATCCTGCCGCGCATGCATCGATACCTGTCCCACAGGCGCCATTATCGCTGACGGAGTTGTTGATGTCAACCGCTGCTTCCAGTATATGTCGGAAAATCTCATGTCCGTACCGAGGGACCTTCGCGCTCAATGGGGCAACAGACTCTATGGATGCAGCAGCTGTATCGATATATGCCCCTTCAACAGCTCACTCGAACCGAACGCAGAGAAGCACAGTGTCGGCTATGTAGGGCAGGACATCACCATCATCGATCTTCTGGGCATGAGTGATGCACAGTGGCAGGCACGATTCCGGAACAACCAGATAGGCATACGCAGGCGCCAGGCAATTGAAAAAAACGCAGTGCTGGCGCTCGGGTGCCTGGAATACAAAAAGGCCGAGGCCATTCTTGAAGAGTTTCTCAGCCACGAGCACCCGGTTTTACGCATCAGCGCCGCGTGGGCCCTCGGGAGGCTCAGGACAAAAAGCGCGCTCAAATCCCTTGAAAAAAAATACAGGGAAGAACCGGACCGGAGTGTGCTAAAAGAGCTCGAGCTCAGCATTCAGGGTATTTGACGTTCATTAAAGAAGTGGCGTGCATTAGGCTTCATCCTTGTCCGGACTCTTTCACGAACTTCCACCGGGTCCCCTCTTTTGTGTCCTCGAGCACCACTCCACGCTCGAGGAGTTTCTGCCGTATCTCATCAGCGCGTGCGTAGTCCCTGTGTTTGCGTGCCTCCTCCCTTTCCCGAATCAGCGTTTCAATCTCCTCGGGCAGCATCTCCCGCTCGAAGGTAAAAACTCCCAGCACAGAATCTATATCTTTTATAAAATCGAGCACCGCGCAGGCATCGGCCGCAGAAAGCTCACCTCTCTCGAGAGACGTATTTATATCTCTGATAAAAAGAGAAATTGATGCAAGAGCTTTCGAGATATTTAGATCATCATCCATGCCACTCTCAAACTCATCCCCTGTCCTCTCGATAAGCACGTGTACCGGGTCGCTTTCCACGCCGCGCATCCGGTTTTCAGCCCCATTTTCTCCACCGGACTCTGCAGCTTCCGAAACACGGAGAATAAAATCGCTTATACGGTTGAGTGTATGCTGCGCATGGTCGAGATTTTCAAGGCTGAAGTTCAAAGGCGCCTTGTAATGGGCGGACAAAAGAAAAAAACGCACTGTGAGAGGGTCGTATTTCTTGAATATTTCACGGAGGGTAAAAAAATTCCCCAGTGATTTGCTCATCTTCTCGTTGTCGATATTCAAAAACCCGTTATGCATCCAGTGCCGCGCAAACCTGTATCCTGCACCACGGGTCTGAGCGATTTCATCCTCATGATGGGGAAAGGTGAGGTCCTGCCCGCCGCAGTGGAGATCAAACTCCTCTCCGAGATAATGAATGCTCATAACCGAACATTCAATATGCCAGCCCGGCCTCCCTTTCCCCCACGGGCTCGGCCAGGACGGTTCGCCCGGCTTTTCGAACTTCCACAGGGCAAAATCACCCGGGTTCCTCTTCGACTCATCGACCTCAATTCGCGCGCCGCTTCTGAGGTCTGCAAGCGACTGGCCGCTCAACCTTCCGTATTCCGGGAAAGTCGAGATATCGAAATACACACCGTCTTCCAGGGTATAGGCATGATTGTTGTCAAACAGCTTTTTAATAAAAACGATTATTTCATCGATGTGGTCTGTCGGTTTCGGCGCAAAATCAGGCTCCAAAATATTGAGACGGGCGTAATCCTCCTCATATATTCCGATAAACCGCTCGGTCATCTCCCGTACGGTCATCCCTTCTTTGTTTGCCCTTTCGATGGTTTTGTCATCGATATCCGTCCAGTTCCGCACGAAGGTGACATCATACCCTCTGTACATGAGATAGCGTCTGAGCAGATCAAAAACGACCGCCGATCTTCCATGGCCGAGATGCCCGTAATCATACACAGTGGGGCCGCACAGATAGATACCGATCTTTTTGTCGTCTATCGGCTCGAACTCAACTTTTCTACCCTGTAATGTATCGAATATCTTCATACCAGGTTCAGTACCCTGCCCATTCAGTTTTTTATTGAAAATAAGCAAGTGAATTTGCAATTATAAAAAGTAAAAACAGATCGGGCTCGCTGATAAGTGTTTCTGTATTGCAACTATACCGCGAGCCCATTCTGACAGCCGAAGGCCGGAAGAACACGTACCGTATGGTTTTTAAAAACAGGAAGAAAAACCGCCAGCCGTACATTGATGCGCAATCCGGTATTTTTTCCAATAATGTAATCAATACTTGCTGTACCAGGAACTAATAAATGACTGTTAATTTAAAAAAAAATCAATTATTTTGTATCGGGATTCAATACTTTGTAAACAGTATAAAAACGCCGGGAGACATCGAACCGGGTGTTGGAAATGGGGAGAACGCAATGAGACACATCATTCTTCAGTATGCGAAAGATATGTGTGCAGGAAGGCTTGCCCGTGGATTCGACCATGTTAACAGAGTATACCATCTGGCAAAACAGCTTGAAAACAGCTACGATGATGAGGTTCTCTATGCAGCAACCTATCTTCACGATATCATACTCGCCGAGCCCCACCAGCTTCAGTCTGCGGAAAAAGCGGAAGCCATCCTACACGAAGTGGGTTTCAGACCAGGAAAAATCGCGCTTGTAAAAGAGGCAATACTGAACCACATACCCGAGGGGAATCCGGTCTCAAAAGAGGCAAAAATGCTTCATGATGCGGATATCCTCGATTCTCTGGGCATGACCGGCATGACTCGGCTTGCCATCGGCGCTTTTTTCTGGAAAGGAGCGCGAACGCTTATCGACGTCTCTCAGCTCATTACCGAGTACAAAGACCGCGCTGCTGGACATCTCACACTGGACAGGAGCAGAGAGATCGCCTGTGAACGGATAGAAATAATGGAAAATGCCCTGTCCCAGCTGAACAGGGAAATATCCATCGTGGAGACGGCGTGAACCAGGGTTCGAAATGTTGGCTTCGAAAGGAGCCGAAAAACAACAAACGACACCATACACAGGGATTATACCACGGCTGAATTTTTCCCTTGATCCGATTTCTGAAGAACCAGTACAGGTGGATATTGTATATGTTGTGCTTCATTTTCGGACCCCTCTGAATTTCCCCGGTATTCTCCCGTACCTGAATAAAACATGCCACCTATTCCATACATGTTTGACATCTCCTACTATACAAATTAATGTTTTTATAAGATTTAAAAAAGGAGTGGGGAAACTCCCGGCACTGTGGTTTGGTTAGAGGTTAATCCTAACCTCCTTGCCTGGGTTTAGCTATGATCTCTCTGATCTCCATATCTTTAAATTTCCGCGCATAGGCCGGTTTGAGGACAATTGCAGTATCCGCTCCATCACTGGTACCTCCGATGGCAATCACCTCATGTAAGATATCTAAAACACCTGCATCCGCGGCCATAAGGGCAACCTCCACTGCAACCTTCATACCCTGGCAAAACCTGTAGAGAGTCTCACGAATGACCCTGTTTGGAGCCGACCCACCAAAGGCCTCGCTAACATCATCGCCCAATGAATGCAAGCTTGTAATGACCGTAATGCCTCGCTTCTCAAGCTCTTCCCTTTCCTTTCGAGTCATTGTCCAACCCTCTTCATCGAAGCTGGCACAGATGGAGACTGCTATGATATCAACATCCATCCCTTGAAACACCTCTGCAGCCCGTTTGGCGGTGTATCCATGGGTTGAAGCGAGGACGATCTGCTTGATTTTGAGTTCATCCGCCCTCTGACGGGCAGCCTCCAGAGTACTGTCGGTATTGATCTTTCCAGGAGTATCAAAATAGAGAATTTTTCCTTCCATAGCTTGCCTTCCTTATCATTTTATCTCAAGAAAATATTGCTAGATTTCGTCTAAGAGGATTAGAATTGTAAATCTTATTGTTGATTATTATATCTCTCTGAAAGATTTATAGCAATTTTTATGGTAAATGTAAAAATGTAAGATAATTAGTGAGATATGTCCACCTCTCAATCTCTTCCATGCTGATATCATTCGAGCTAGCAACCAGGACAGCCTGATCAAGACACTGAAGATAATCCCAATGATAGAAACCAGCTAATCTGTCTTTCACACAGTCAGACGATAACCGAGCGATAGTAAAGCCGGCTCCAACGAGTTATTATCCGGACGCTTAGCGTCTGGCTAATGCCGCCGGTGCAAACACCAGTACCTATCAACAAGTACAGTCGAGCGGACATAACCCCCGCTTGCAAGCCTTCGACTTGACACGGAGAACATGCCACTCACCGGCGGCATTAGCCAGCCGGAACATTACTCTGGCCTGCTCGTCACTCCCTCGGTAAGGATTTGATGAACTTGCCCACCAGATTTATGATCGCCCCTTCGTATTTCCATCCTGCATCCCCCGGTAGCTCGTGCAACGGATCTGCGGTAGTGACTACAATCATGTTGAGCTCATCCAGCAAGATAATCAGGTTCCCGCCATGCCCCCACGCGAGGTTGAAATGATGGTCGCCTGCCCTGGCGGACCACCACTGATAGCCATACCCGATGTCGCGAAGGTAAGGCCCCGGGTAGTTGCTTGCTTCGTTTCGCCATTCATTGTCATACATACCCTCCGAATACGTTTGCAGGGATTCACTGACCCAGGCGTCTGAAAGGACCCGGTTCCCCTCGTATTCCCCGTGGTGGAGATATAACAGGCCGAACTTTGCCATGTCACGGGCCGTAACGTAGATTTCCATGCTGCCGAAGTTGTAGTTATCCGCATCGGCGGTCCAACCGCCCACTTCCGCGTCAATCGGGGAGAAAAGATGCTCCTGAGCGTATGACTTAAGATCTGTATTACACGCCCGTGCCACGATGATCCCCAGGATATGGGACGTCAGATTGCTGTAATTGAACCCGGTCCCCGGGTCGCTTACCAGAGGGAAGTCAACCAGGTGAGGCAGCCAGTGCAAGTTGCTGCTCAAAAAGAGAATATTAAAATAGGGAGGCGTGCGCTGCTCATCGGGATATCCGGCACGCATCTGCAGCATGTCCCGGATCGTGATCTGCTCCTTTCTCGGATCAATTATCTGTCCGGCAAACTCCGGGAAGAAATCCATCATCTTCTGATCCACGCTCGACAGGCAGCCCTGATCCAGCGCAATCCCGACCAATGCCGAGGCATAACTCTTCGTCGCCGATTGCCGGCCGGACAACTGCTCAACCCCCCCATTATTGAAATACCCTTCAGCGATAAGATAGCCGTTCTTAATCACCAGCAGCCCATAGAGTGTCTCCATTTCAGCCGCATCGAGATAGAGCTCCGCCACAAGCATCGGATCCAGTCCCTGCTCTGCGGGCGCAGACACCTCCCAGTCATCCCCTGGCAGCGGTGTGTAATCGACCGCTGCGAGATCCTCAAGCCGAGGTCGCAGCATCTCCGCAATCCTGGGACGAGTCATTTTTATCCGCTCGTAGTCCAGTTTCAATCCCAGTGGCCCAAGGGCCTGTCCAATGCTGTCGTAGAATCCTCTGACATCATCGAAAGGAGCTGCAACGGAATCAAACGCAGTAGATCCGGCGTTGTTCCTTAAATACTTGTCAGCACCTTTGTCAAGCAGGGCCTTGACGATCTCTGTTCGGCAAAAGAAAGCGGCAATATGAAGCGGAGTTGACCCATCGTTGTTTCTGATGCTTAAATCAGCCCCGGCCTCGATCAAGAGTCTTGCCGCTGCGGTCTTGCCAAATGTTGTTGCAACAATCAGGGGAGTAGACCCATACACATCTTTTTCATTCAGGTTCGAACCGGCCTCAATGTGCTGTCGAATGGCTTCAATATTCCCCTGAAGGGCTGCCAGGTGGAGGCTTACACTCGGAGTTGGGTTCTCCTGCCCACAAACCGTCAATGGTGTAAGGAGTGTGACTACTATCATTGCTGTCATTACTGTTTTCATTGGTACCTCCTCCATGCGGGCTCTCACATCGCAGATCGTAGAGGTGAGACCCGATACTTTTCAAGCTGGCAAACAACCCAAGTTCAGTTGCGGCGGGGGCTGCCGAAAGCCGTCCGTCCAACCAAAACCCGTTGCAACCCTACCCGGATTCCCCCCCTGCTCACCGGCCCCAGCCGCCCTCCGCGTCGCTTTAAGTCTCGGAGAAGTTGCCCACCGAGGTCTCGTTCGAAAACGAAGTCCCCATCCCTTCGGTACGGGTTGTACTCAGGGAGATGCTGGAGCATGGTCATCCCGCGGTTGATCCTTTACACCTTTAATTAAAAGCCATAGGAAACATAAAAACTGCAATACCAACAATTGCAATGCCATCAATAAACGCAATGAGCAATCCTATTATCACCTGGGTTTTATTTTCAGAAACATTAATAAGATAATCTGGACCATCTATAATAGATTCTATAAGTCCTGAATCACCTATCATAAACGTAGCTGTCGAGATTAGAAATAATGCTTCCACAATTATTGCGGTCTTTCTGTCCGAATTCATTTTTTTCCACCTTGTCATGGAAAATCGTCATATCTTGACTTACAGAATAGGGAACGGATCAGAGAAAATACTACATTTTTAGAAACTCAAGTAAATTGTAGACCAGGAAAGCCGGCCAGACCAGAGCTTTTAAGAAACCCAGCACCCCCATGCCAAAAGAAACTGCATTTTGGATATAGTAGACTGCTGCTGCAATTAAACCCATAAAATAAACTGCACCCGCTATACCTGTACCACTATTACTTTTTCCTCCATTCGCCATGATTGTCTCCTCCTTTACCTTCCTGCAATTCTTAATTTTTTTATATATTAATTCAATCTTGTTATTGATACTGAGGAAACATTTAACATACTGAGCCTTTTAATGATTATTGTAAGCCAAATATCTTTACCTCAGCGTATCGTAATAGATTTATTCCCAGAGCTTGAAAGGAGGGTATTGGTCTGTCATAAGTCCGATGTATGCCAGTACCCGGAACGACCATCTGACTATGCCTGTGTTCAGTTTGAATATGTCCTCGTTGTACTTCTTTGTGAAAAGCAGCACAAATGCAATGATAACCATGAGGATCAAGATAAGCCCAATAACCGGTGCTTCTGCATCACTGGTATAGTGCCAGATACCCCATCCCATGAGCGGTGTCAAGCACAGATAGTGGGGTACCGCGAGAAGCCATTTTACAAATATCAGCCCCCGGGAGAGCCTTTCAGGGTATTCTATCTCAAGATCAGCAGGGTAGCCCTCAACAGTTTTCAGCGAGAAAGGCGGATACTCATCTGTGCCGAGAATCCAGTAACCGTAGAATCCGACCCTCCAGCTCCAGCGAAGTACCCCTGCATTAAAATTAAACAGTTTGCGTGGAAAACTGCCAGTAAACAGGATCGCGAAAAACGCTATTATACCTACAATGACGTAGGCTGCCCATAGAAGTGCAAGCACAATACAATGCGGAAAGAGAAGAAGCCATTTCACCAGCCAAAGCGCCCTTGATGGTGGCTTACTGAGATCGGCTTTAAGAGTTACAGGAGAGGATTTATTTTGTTTTGCCATTTCATTACTCCTTATCAAATAGATTTAATGAGATACTTATGTTTTCTATCTAAATATTAAAGACGGTTATTGCATTCGTCTTTTAAGTAACTTCTCGCGAAGTTACTTACAGATACTCGGTCGCAAAATGATACATCCTGTCAAGGACGTAAGCCGCTTCTAAGTAAGAGGCTATCCAAGCGTATCATGAGTACTAATAATAATCTACAGCTATTTTTAGCTCATTAATATAATTTTCATCTATTTTATCACATTTGTGATATAATAGATGATTAGTATCTTAATCGCCAATTTCTTGCTAATATGGCAAGAAAAAATTAACGACATTGGAGCCTGGTTACTGATAATTCAGGTATAACAAACATTTCTTTTATGGCAAGGCCTGCTGTAATAACAGCCTTGCCGAGTTTCGTCAGATAGTATTTATATGTGTGAGCAACACGTTTAATAATGCCATGAACCCGTTTAATTATCCGGGAAATTGCGCTGCTGCTTTTATCGGGGAAGTACACGCGAAGGTATTTATTGTATAGGCCATTGATGTTGAATTCCCCTCGTGCCAGGACTTCAAACAGCTTCTTATCGTCGGCACGGTAGAAGTTGAATCCCTTGTAGGGGCGGTTTTCTGATCTCACGGTCTTTGATATTTTCTTGAGATGTTTCACTCCCTGGCTTGGATCGTCGAAGGTTGAGATGAGCTCCCGGTAGCGTCGGTTCGATGCCTTGAGAAGCCCGGCGAGGAAGTAGAGGCTGTACATGGTCTTTTTCATGGGAGCGACTTTCCGGACTATCCCTCCTTCCCGAGTCTCCACTTCTCGTAGGATATACCATACTGTGCTTCAACAGGACAGTATCGTTGGACGAAGATGTCCAGTGCCTGGTGAAGCTTCTCGATTCTTATAGAGTGGGTCAGCTCCGAGCGGTTCAACAACGAGAATCTGGGCCGACGGCTAATCATTTACTGCAAGGAAAGGGATTCGCTTTTCCACACGATCAGCAGGAAGTTTTGTACCGGAGGGTGCGATCTTCGGCTCGCAATGCTGGAGCTGGACGATCAACTTTCTTCCGCCCCTGCTCGAACCGCTTTTTTACCTCTTCGCTTTCGGTGCCGGGCTCGGAACTCTCGTCGGCAGCATCGTTTACAGGGGTAGCGCCATATCCTACATCGGGTACATTGCTCCTGCACTGGTGGCTATCAACATTATGTACAATGCCTTCTTCGAGACCACCTTCGCATCCTACGTGCGGATGTACTACCGGAAGACATTCGACGCGATGCTCGCAACACCACTTTCCATTCAGGAGATCATCACAGGAGAGATCGTGTGGGGGGCAACAAAATCCGTCATCGGAACCTCAATCAGGGGGATGCGGAAAAGGCTCATAAAGTGACAGGGGGTGTTGGCACTCATGATACAGAATTCTTGATACTACTACTTTTTTGTTTCGCTGTCATAAGGTCAATGATAAATTCTGTCTGTTTTCGAAAATGAATGAACATTGCCATGAGGTTGCATTCTTCTACAAGGGCAGATGGGTTGATCAATAGAACAATAAAGATATTTCTCCAAAAATAATAACAAGCAGGCGGCTTCAATCCAAGCTTATTAATCAGTCTGAAAAATGCAATTATATTTTTCAAGTTTCCGGTAAACGAAGGTTTGCTTTTTCTTTTCACATTCAGAACCTTCGCCAGCTTCAAACACCTATCGAAGTAACTCTTGTGTGAATATATCTTTTTAAGAATGTAAGTAAAATCATTAATAATCTCATTCCTTGGTCTTTTAGTGATAAAATTGAGTCCACTGGTAGATTGATCAATAGTAATATCGTTCACATCCAACTGGCTTGAATTATCAAAAAATCTCTGTTCCCTTATCAATCTACGGGTAAGCTGCGTATTGGGTAGCGCATACAGTAAACCGACCATCGCTATACATATCTTTCCATCAGTAACTGTTTTTTCAATCAGCCTTGCCATTTCACTGGTTTCATCATCAAAACCGATGATAAAACCACCACTTACGAACATTCCGTAATGGTATATTTTATGAAGATCATCACATATTTTTCTGTTGACATTTTGCTTTTTCTGAGTCGATTTAAGTACGTTATCGTCAACAGATTCTATACCGATGAATACATACCTGAAATCCACTTCCTGCATCAATCTAAGAAGCTCTTCATCATCTGCAAGATTAATCGAGGCCTCTGTTCCAAAATAGAAAGGATAATTGTTAGATTCAGACCACTCACGAACAGCAAAGAGAATTTCCTTTACCTTTTTCTTGTTCCCGATAAAATTATCATCCACAAATTCCACAGAACCTCTGTATCCAGCCCGATACAATGCATCAAGTTCAGAGATAATTTGCTCCGCAGTTTTTGTACGTGGTGTTCTTCCATAAAGTTCGATAATATCACAAAACTCGCAGTTAAACGGACAACCGCGTGTAAACTGTATACCGACTGTCAGATAATCCTTAAAATTGAGCAAATCGAACTTTGGAACAGGGCTTCTGGTAATATCAGGTTTATTTCGAGGAGGTAGAAAGGTCCCCTTTTCAACTCCCTTTGCGAGAGCCTCCAGAAATGGTATGATGGTATCCTCAGCTTCACCCAAGACCAGATAATCAGCTTTTTCATAAATTTTTGGCTGTGAAGTTGGGTCAGGGCCTCCCGCAACAACCTTTTTTCCTCGAGAATGGACTCGATCGATGAGTTTAAGAAAATTGATTTGCTGAGGGAGCATCCCGCCTATAAATACAAGGTCAGCCCAGTCTATATCTGAATCATGCAACTCAGCTGCGTTCATGTCGAGCAGCTTGATGTCCCACTCTTTAGGGAGAAGTGCCCCTAATGTAATCATTCCGAGTGGTGCAGCGGGGCATTTGGCTCCCGCTAATTTCGCAACGTCTTTGTAATTCCAGAATCCAAATGCCGAGAATTCAGGATAGATTAGTAAAGCATTTCTCATAGTGAAAGCAAATTTAAATCAAGAATAGTGAGATAGCAAGATTATTTGGTGAGATATTGTTAAATTTTTCGGCGCCTTCTTTAATCCCCTATGTTACAAATCCAATAACATTTCCTTCTTGCTAATAGTACTCTCTCTGCACCCGTCGTCTGCGGATGTATGCATAAAGACAATATATGCTCCTGCCGCTCACGGATCGGCTTTGCTTTGGCCCATGCACCCAAGATTCTTGATCTGGTTAAATCAGTAAAGTATGATACACCAAAAGATAAATCACCAAATTAAATTTTTTCTTGATAGTAAAGAAATATGTAATTACAATAATTACATAAAGTTGTTTTGAGGAGACAATAAATAATGGAAGCTAAATTAATCAAAATAGGCAATTCAAAAGGTTTAAGGCTGCCAAGTAAACTGATAAAGAAATATCATTTACATGACCATTTAACAATTATAGAAAAAGATGGGGGCATATTGATAAAATCGGATATTCCAGATAATAAATTATCATGGGAAGATACTTTTAGAGAAATGGCTAAAGAAAAAGAAGATTGGTCTGACTTCGATGTAACTGTTAATGATGGTATTGATTAAAATGAAGATCAAACGCTATGAGGTTTATTATGCTGATCTCAATCCTACTATTGGAGGGGAATTGAAAAAAGTCAGACCTGTTGTAGTTGTCAGCAAAACTGAAATGAACAAGTATTTAGATACTGTTGTTGTATGTCCATTAACGACAAAACTTCATCCCAAATGGAGGAGTAGAATCCAGACGAAATGTAGTCAAAAAGATGTTGAAATAGCAACAGATCAAATCAGGACAATTAACAAGAAAAGGCTTCAAAATAAGATTGATGAATTATCATCAAAGGGCGCCTTTCAATTAAGGTGTCTTATTACTGAGTTGTATGGGGAATAAACGTGTCATAATTTTTGAAAAATCTTACCCTTGTAGGGCATATCAATAAATATTTCCTTTTTTATATTTTACTAAGATTTGCTATAATTTTTCCTTGAGATATAATAATTAATGATAGTATTGGCAACGCCGAAGGTGCCCTATGATCCATACAAAATCGCCGTAGTAAAAACTGGGATTGTTGTTTCATACCAGTCGTTTGGCGACCTGATGAGATGGAATCCACACTACCACTGTATTGTTTTGGAAGGAGGAATCGACGAGGCGGGCTCTTTCCATCACACCCCTATTACAGATACCGCAAAGCTCATCGAGATTTTCAGGAGGCGAGTAATAAAGCTGTTCGTTGACAGGGGATTGCTCGACTGCAGTTTCGCATTAAAAATTCTTTCCTGGAACCATTCCGGGTTTTCGGTGGATAACTCCGTCCCAATTCCCGCCTCAAACCGGAAAGCACGGGTGAATCTTAGCCAGTACATTGTAAGGCCGAAGGTGCTGTCAAGTACATCCCGTGTCGTTACAGAAAATCCTCTATGCACGCTCAAATGGCACAATCATTTACAAGACGAACTACAATGACTACTGGAAAGAAAACATAAAACTCTTCAAGGCAGGTAATTTCATCG
>Ga0307424_1000222_pt1 | contig 29374 bp, 19 predicted proteins | sample SalMarWE160320MG_FD_202157 | JGI IMG/M metagenome (GOLD analysis project Ga0307424, IMG submission 202157) | Salt marsh sediment microbial communities from the Plum Island Ecosystem LTER, Massachusetts, United States - WE1603-20 | ecosystem: Environmental > Aquatic > Marine > Intertidal zone >... | reverse complement strand
CGACGTGGCGAAGGGCTCGGGCGGCTGCTGCCAGAGGGGCGAGGTCCTCGGGATGCCTCCGCTCTGGGCCCCCGGCCCGCCCCCTCGTCCGGGTGGGGCGGACAGGTTCTGGAGGACCGTGCCCGCCTCGTCGAGGATCTCGAGCGTCACCGCCCCCGGGGCATCCGCGCCGAGCCAGTAGTCGATGTACACCCCTTCGGGTGGATTCTCCGCCTGGGGCTCGTCCTTCTGGAAGGGCGTGCCGTTGTCTCCACCCTGGTCGTACAGCGTCGTGTCGGTGGGCCGGAAGAGGTACGCGTCGGTCTGCGCCACGTCGGCGTCGGCCTGGCGCAGCGCACCGATGTCGTCGATCACCCAGAACCCGCGACCGTGCGTGGCCACGATCAGGTCGCCCGCGTAGACCTGGAAGTCGCGCACCGACGTCACAGGGAGGTCGAGCTGCAGCGGCTGCCAGTGGTTCCCGTCGTCGAAGGACACGAACGCGCCCCGCTCCGTGCCGGCGAAGAGCAGACCCTGCCGCTCCGGGTCCTCGCGCACCACGTGCACGTAGCCGTTCGCCGGCAGACCCTCCGTGATGCGCTGCCACGTCCGCCCCATGTCGCGGGTGCGGTAGACGTGGGGCCCGAAGTCCTCGAGCTGGTGGCGATCGACGCTGGCGTACGCGGCGTTGAAGTCGAAGTGCGACGCCTCGATCGTGGTCACGCGGCTCCACGACGTCACCTCCGGCGGCGTCACGTCGGTCCACGCCTTTCCGTCGTTGGTCGTGACCTTGATGAGCCCGTCGTCCGTCCCGATCCACACCATGGGCACCAGCAGCGGCGACGGCGCCACCGTGTAGATCACGCCGCGCTTGCCGTTGCGGTCCGTCTGTGCCGCCGCGGCCGCGTCCAGGTTCGAGGGGATGCCCGGGTCGGGGCGCGTCAGGTCGTCGCTGAGGCGCGTCCACGAGCGCGCGCCGTCCGTGGACTTGAAGAGGTATTGATTGGCGTAGTACAGCGCCCGCGGATCGGCCTGCGACAGCACCAGCGGCTGCGTCCAGTCGGCGCGCCCCTCCTCGGGGCCCTCCGGCGCGGTGGTGCCCGGGATCGTGCGGTTCTCCTCCATGTCGTAGCGCGACCCCGTGCCCCCGTAGATGATGCCCGGGTGCAGGGGATCGCCCGCGGTGCAGCCGCTCTCGCCGCCGGCGCCGATGGGCTCCCAATCCCGCATGGAGATCTCCGCGAACTTGCCCCGCGAGCGCACGGCTACCGCGCCGCTGTCCTGCTGCGCCCCCGTGACCCAGTAGGGGAAGCGGTGGTCCACCGACAGGTGGTAGATCTGGGCGATGGGCTGGTTGAGCCACGAGCTCCACGCGACGTCTTTCGCGTCGGCGCGGGCGTTCTGCGTGACGATGCAGCCCTGGTCGCTGGACATGATCATCGTGTTCGGCTCGTCCGGGGAGATCCACGCCTGGTGGTAGTCGTCCCCCCCCGGCGAGCCCCGGATCGCCTCCCACGTGTGCCCGCCGTCCCGCGAGCGGGGGACGACCACGTTGGACACGTACACGAGGTCGGCGTCCTCCGGGTCGACCACGACGTGCTCGAAATACCAGCCGCGGCCCCACAGCCCCGAGTCGTCGGAGAGCTTCGTCCAGTGCGCCCCGCCGTCGTCCGAGCGGAAAAAGCCCCCCTGCCCGGTGGCGCCCTGGCCGTAGGCGCTCGCGCCCGGCTCCGGTGCCGGCGCGCCTGGGGGCGGCTTCAGGTTGTCGATCACGGCGTAGACGCGGTTTGGCTCGCTGGGGCATACGGCGATCCCGCTCCTACCCATCCCGTCCGTCGGCAGGCCGTCGGTCAGCTCCGTCCAGGTGTCGCCGCCGTCGGTGGACTTGTAGATGCCTCCGCCGGGCCCGTTGGTCGGCGCGTAGACGAACCACGGTGGCCGGCGCGTATTCCACAGTCCGGCATATACGGTGCTCGGGTTCACCGGGTCGATCACGACCTCGATGGCGCCCACGTCGGGGTTCTTGTAGAGGACCTTCTCCCAGCTCCGGCCGCCGTCCGTGGTTCGGAAGATCCCCCGGTCGGGGTGCGGGCCGTAGAAGTGGCCGATGGCGGCCACGAAGACGACGTCGGGGTTCGTCGGGTGCACCGCGACGCGGCCGATGTGCTGCGTGTCCGCGAGCCCGATGTGCGTCCACGTCTCCCCGCCATCGGTGGACTTGTACATCCCGTTGCCGTAGCCGACCGAGTCGCGCAGCGTGGACTCGCCCGAGCCCACGTAGACCACGTCGGGCGCCGACGGCGCGACAGCGAGCGCCCCGATGGAGGCGACGGGCTGGTCGTCGAAGATCGGCGTCCACACCCGTCCCGAGTCCACCGACTTCCAAACACCGCCGTTCACGGCGCCGAAGTAGAACTCGTTGGGCCGGCCCGGCACGCCGCTCACCGCATCCACGCGGCCGCTGCGGAACGGGCCCAGCAGCCTCCAGTGCAGCCCGGAGAACAGGCTCTCCGGCAGGGGACCGTCGGCGGCCGGCGAGGTCGCCAGGACGCCCCGGGCGAGGTCCTCCGGGGCGGCCGTCGTCGGTGCGGCGGCCAGTGCGTCGCCGAGGACGGGGCTGCCTACGAGCAGGGCGCCGCCCACCTGGCCGGCGCGCAGGAAGAAGGTGCGGCGTGAGAGGCGGCGGTCTTCGGAAGGGCTGGCCACGGATGACTCCATCGGAGCGGTGATCGACGGCCGTCACGAGGAGGGGCGCGTGGGGCTTGCGCCCCTTCCGGGCGGGGGAGGCACGGTGGGGCGGCGTGGGCAGGTGGTCAAGGGGAGGGGGGAGTGTCGTGCCGGCGCACTCGACGCCGTACTCTTCCGGAGTCGGTCCAACCGGGACTCGTCGGACTCCGGCGACTGGAGAGAACGATCATGAGGGTCACGAGGACGGCGGCGACGCTCGCCGTCGCGTTCGTGTTCGCCTCGGGACTGCGTCCCCCGGCAGGGACGGCCCAGCAGGAGGACTACGGCTACGTCGAGGAGACGGACCCCCTCGTGGCCGAGAAGCTCGAGCGCTGGCAGGACCTGAAGCTCGGGCTGCTCATGCACTGGGGCACCTACGCGCAGTGGGGGATCGTGGAGTCGTGGTCCCTCTGCTCGGAGGACGAGGACTGGTGCCGGCGACCGCCGGACAGCGACTACGGCGCGTACAAGAAGGCGTACGAGGCCCTTCAGACGACGTTCGACCCGGTACGCTTCGACCCGGAGCGGTGGGCCCGGGCCGCCCGGGACGCCGGAATGCGCTACGTGGTGTTCACGACCAAGCACCACGACGGCTTCTCGATGTTCGACACGCACCAGACGGACTACCGGATCACGTCACCCCACACGCCCTTCAGCCGGAACCCACGTGCCGACGTGACACGGGAGATCTTCGAGGCCTTCCGGGCCCGCGGCTTCATGATCGGGGCGTACTTCTCCAAGCCCGACTGGCACAGCCCCGACTATTGGTGGCCCTACTTCGCGACGCCCGATCGCTATCCGAACTACGACGTCACGAAGTACCCGGAGCGCTGGGCGCGCTTCGTGGCGTTCACGCACGCGCAGATCCACGAGCTGATGTCGGGCTACGGCCCGGTGGACATCCTCTGGCTCGACGGCGGATGGGTGCGCACGCGCGCGGAGGACGACCTGCGGGCGATCCGCGCACGCCCCGGCTTCCCGAAGCAGCGGGTCCAGAGCCTGGACATCGACATGCCCCGCCTGGTGCGCGAGGCGCGCGCGCTCCAGCCCGGGCTGATCGTCGTGGACCGGGACGTGCCGGGGCCCTACCAGAACTACCTCACGCCCGAGGCACGCGTCCCCGACGAGGCTCTTCCGTTCCCGTGGGAGGTTCCCATGCCCATGGCGACGAGCTGGTCGTTCGTGCCGGGCGACCCGTACAAATCGGCGCGCACGCTGGTGCACATGCTCGTGGACGTCGTGTCCAAGGGGGGCAACCTCCTCCTCAACATCGGCCCCGGGCCGGACGGCACGTGGCACGACGAGGCGTACGACCGGCTCGCGGCGCTCGGCGCGTGGATGCGCGTGAACGGCGAGGCGATCTACGGCACCCGTGCCGTCGCCCCGTACGAGGCCGGCAAGATCCGCCTCACACGGGGAAAGGACGGCGCGCTGTTCGCGCTGTACCTGGCCGAAGAGGGCGAGCGCACGGTGCCCGAGACCGTCACGGTTCCCGGCGTCCACCCGGCGCCCGACGCCGCGGTGACGCTCCTCGGCTCCGACGCCCGCGTATCATGGGGGGCTACGTCGGACGGGATGCGGGTGCACGTCCCGGCCGGCACGCTGCCGCCGTCGGAGTACGCCTGGGCCTTCCGGATCTCCGGGGTCGCGCGATGAGCGATGCCGGCACCGGCGACGGGCTCACCCGCCGGAGCTTCCTGGCGTCGGCGTTGGCCCTCGGGCTGCGGCCGGCGTCCTCGCGGTGGGAGGGGCTCGTGCGACGGGCTCGGCCCATGCCCACGGCGGCCCAGCTCGCCTGGCAGCGGGACGAGCGGGCGCTCTTCGTCCACTTCGGGATGAACACCTTCACGGACCGGGAATGGGGCGAGGGAACGGAGGACCCCTCGCGCTTCCGGCCCTCGCGGCTCGATGCCCGGTCCTGGGCACGCACGGCCCGCGCCGCGGGCTTCCGGGCGATGGTCCTCACGGCCAAGCACCACGACGGCTTCTGCCTTTGGCCCACGCGCACCACGGAGCACTCGGTGGCGTCGAGCCCCTGGCGGGGCGGGGCGGGCGACGTGGTGCGCGACTTCGTGGACGCCTGTCGTGCCGAGGGCCTGAGGGCGGGCCTCTACTGCTCCCCCTGGGACCGCAACGCCCCCTCCTACGGTGATTCTCCGCGCTACAACGACCTGTACGTCGAACAGCTCACCGAGCTGCTGGGCCGGTACGGCCCCATCCACGAGGTGTGGTTCGACGGGGCGAACGGGGAAGGGCCGGGAGGGCGTCGCCAGACGTACGACTGGCCGCGCTTCTGGAGCGTCGTCCGGCGCCTCCAGCCGGAGGCCGTGATCTTCTCCGACGCGGGCCCCGACGTCCGATGGATCGGCAACGAGACCGGCTCCGCCGGCGACCCCAACTGGTCCACGGTGGACCCCGCGGTGGTGCCGTTTCCCGGAGTGACGGGCGAGGCCGTCCTCGAGCAGCTCCAGCATGGGGATCCCGACGGCACCGTGTGGCGGCCCGGGGAGACCGACGTCTCCATCCGCCCCGGGTGGTTCTACCACCCCGGGGAGGATGCGCGCGTCCGCTCCGTGGACGACCTGGTGGGCCTCTTCTTCACGTCGGTGGGCCGAAACTCCAAGCTCCTCCTCAACGTGCCCCCGACGCCGGACGGCGTGTTCCACGAGACCGATGCGACGCGCCTCCGCGGGATGAGCGAGGCGCTCACCGCGCTCTTCGAGGACGACCTCGCGACCGGGGGCCGGCGAACACGAACGGTCACCGGGCCGCGGACCGCCGTGCAGGAGATCGACCTCGGCCAGTCCCTGGAGGTGGGTGTGGCCGACCTGCGCGAGGACGTCCGCGCCGGGCAGTCCGTCGCGGGCTATCGGCTGGAAGGCCTCGTGGACGGGTCCTGGCGTACGTTGAGCCTGGGCCTCACCATCGGCTATCGGAAGCTGGACCGGTGGGAGCCCGTCCCGCTGCTTCGGCTGCGGCTGCAGGTGGAGGATGGGTGGGGGACGCCCCCCGAGGTGAGTGTCGCGCTCTTCGCGGGGCGATCTCGCGACGGCGCCGCGCGGTAATCCCCTCGTGCCCGCCGAGTAGATAGATCGTGTCGGCCCTTCCCGGTCTCCCCCGACGGTACGTTCATCACGAACGGGAGCTCGAGCCATGAACGCGACGCGCCGCGCATCGGCCCTCGCCGTCGTCCTCCTTGTCCTCACGACCCTCGCGTCCTGCAACGACGACCCCACCGGAGGCGACATACGCCAGCCGGGGGAGCTCACGGCCTCGCTGGTCTCGCCCAACGGGGTGGAGGGCTCGGCGCTGCTCGAGGTGGCGTCCGGCACCGTCCTCGACGTGACCGCCGTCGAGCCGTACGTGCATGTCTTCCGGGTCGGGGTGAACCCCGTACGCATCGTCGTGCTGCGCCTGGAGCCGGGCGAGATCTCCCTCCGCCTCACCATCGACGACGTGAATCATCCGCCGGAGCTGCGCGTGGTGGACGTAGGCGGCCCGGACGACCAGCTCCGGGCGAGCCTGGCGGGCTATTCGGTGAGCCTCGGCGGAGGACCGGGGTCATGACCCGCACCGCGGCGCTGACCGTCCTCCTCTGGGCCGCCGCCTCTCCGGTCGCGGCGCAGTACGCCGAGCCGTTCGCCCGCCGCCCGGGCGTGTCCCCCCCGCCCATCAGCGCCGCCCGCCTGGACGCGGAGGCGGTGCGCCTCGGGTTTCCGGGACCGGGCTCGCTCCCGGCGCCGGCGCGGGTGGAGCGCAGGGGAACGCGGGGCATGATCGTGATCCCCGCCCTCTTCGCCGACTCCCCCGAGCCCTTCGCCACGGCGGAGGACATCCAGGCCTTCCTCTTCGACGGGCCCTCGCCCCGGGGGACGGTGGGGGACTTCTACAGCGACCAATCCGGCGGCGTCTTCACCATCCACGGCGAGGTGGCTCCCTGGGTGCGGACCTCCGTGACGCTGGTGGAGGCAGCGGGGACCGACGGCACGTTCGGCGACCGCATGCGCGACTACATCCGCGAGGCGATCCGGCTGGCGGACGACTCCGTGGACTTCGGGCTCTTCGACAACGATGGTGCCGACGGCGTCCCGAACTCGGGCGACGACGACGGGACGGTGGACGGCATCTCCATCCAGTACCTGGAGGTGGCGGGGAGCTGTGGCGGCCCCGGGATCTGGCCTCACCTCGGGGGACTCTTCGACGAGGACGGCCAGCCCTTCGCGACCAACGACAAGAGGCCCGACGGGAGCCCGATTCTCGTCCAGGTCTACATCGCGGACTCCGCCGTGGACTGCGAGGGCACGCACGTCCAGGGACCGGAGGTGATGGCGCACGAGATCGGCCATCTCATCGGCCTGCCCGACTACTACCGGCAGGCGGAGGGACTGCAGCCCTGGCAGCGGCACTGGGCCGTGGGGTGCTTCGACACGATGGGCGCGGGGTCGTGGGGGTGCGGGTCGGGGACGAAGATCACCAACTTCGGCCCGACGGGTTTCTCAGCGTTCTCCCGCTCGACCCTGGGATGGGCCACGCTGGAGCGCGTGGGGAGCGTCACGGACCAGGAGTTCACCCTGGCCCCGCTCCAGGAGGGACTGCATGCGCTGGAGGTTCCTCTGACCGAGGACGGCGGGGAGACGTTCATCGTCGAATACCGCCCGCAGATCGGCTACGACCGCGACCTGCCCGCCGGGGGCGTGCTCGTCTACCACTTCGACGCGCATGCCGACCGGGACCGCTGGATCCCACCGGGCCTCCCGCCCGCGTACTACTACCAGCTGGTGGAGGCGGATGGCGACGACGCGTTGCTCAAGGTCGAGGCCCTGGGAGGCAACCGGGGCGTAGCCACGGACGTCTTCGCGCGGGACGGCGCCGTGGACTCCATCGGGGACGCGACGAATCCCTCCACCCGCGACCATCTGGGCAGGCCGACCCGCGTCCGCTTCCACGAGATCCGGGTCGCCGACGGCGTGGCGCACGTGCGCCTCTCCACCACGGTCGGCTTCGTCGTCGCCAGACGGGATGCTCCCGGCTACGTCGAGGGAGGGCGCGCTTTCGGGATGACGTCCACACTGGAAGGGGGCACGCTTCCCCTGGAAGTGAGCGAGGCACCCGGCGCCGAGGCCCCGCCCGGGGTATCGGTCGTCGTGAGCGGGGCCCAGGTCTCCCTGTCCGGCACCCTATTGGAGCCGGGGCCCTTCCACACCTCCCTCCGCATCCGGGACGCTACGGGACAGGAGCTGCTCGAGCACATGACCGCGATCGTCGTCGACCCCTCCATCGACGAGCTCGCCCTGGTGGGAGCGCTGGCCGGCGGGGCCGGGGGACCGTCCGCCGACGAGGCGACGTATCTGGACAACGCGGGCAACCGGAACGGGCGCCTCGACGTAGCGGACGTGCGCGCCTCGCTGGACCGCCGCGGCGTCCTCTGGCAGCCTCCGGGCGGCTGAGCGCCCGGGGAAGCTCAGCGCTTCATCTCGAGGAGCTTCATCGCCGCGGCGGAGTCACCGCGGGCCATCTCTCCGCCCGGCATCGTGTCGAGCATCGAGTCGCGCATGGCGGGGTCGTGCATGGCCCGGGTGATGTCCGCGGTGTCGGGCATCTCCGCCCGCTCCGCCATGTCGCGCTCCATGCCGCAGGCGGCGAGCGCGGTGAGAGCCGCGCCCATGACGCAGGCCGGAATCAGACGCCGCCGTACCATGGGTATCCCTGGTCCTCCCAATACCCGCCGGGGCGCTCGTCGGTGAACGTGATCCGGGTCAGGTACTTGGTGAGCTTGTAGCCGAGCTTGTGGGGGGCGTACAGCCGGAGGGGTGCCCCGTGATCCGGCGTCAGGTCCTCGCCGTTGAAGCCGTAGGCGAGGATGGTCTGGGGATGCAGGGCCGACTCGATGTCCCACCCGTTGTAGTAGTCCGAGTCGAACGAATCGAACCGCACGTACCGCGCCTCGGGCAGCACGGCGACGGCGGCGGCCAGGGAGCGGAAGGGCAGTCCCGTCCAGGTCGCGATGGCCGACCATCCCTCCACGCAGTGATGCTTCACGGTGTAGGTGAGGCTCGGGCTCCGCCGGATGTCCTCGAGGGAGAGTGTGAGGGGGATCTGGACCAGCCCCCCGATCTCCAGGCGCCACGAGGCGCCCCGCGGCAGCGTGGGCGTCGTCCGGCTGATGTGGTAGGCCGGGAAGTCGCTCGTCCGTTGAGCGGGGTCGTACGTCGGCGCCAGCCGCTCCTCGGAGAAGAGCGCCCTCCCGACCCAGTCGTTGAAGCGCGAGAAGCCCTGGAGTCGCGGCCGGAGAATCGGCCCCCCGTCCCATCCGCAGGCGGACAGGAGCGCGCCCACGGTTCCGGCCAGGAACGCGCGACGATCGGGTCTACGGCTCATCGCGTGTGAACCTCCCGAAGTACCTGCCGGTGACGATCGCGCGCAGCGACGCCGGGTCGGCCACGAACACCATCACCACGTGCACGAACGTGAACGCCACGAACAGCCACACGGCCCAGAAGTGCCAGTATCTGGCGGCCTGGAATCCCCCGAACACGTCGGTCAGCCAGTGGAGCTGCACCGGCTTGTAGACCGCCCATCCCGTGAGCACGGACAGCGCGCCCAGCAGCAGCACGAGGGTGTAGGCCAGCTTCTGGAGCGCGTTGTGCTTTCCCTGGGGCGGGTGCCCCCGCAGCAGGCGCAGGTAGTACTTCTGCATCCGGATCGCAGGTCGCACGTCGCGGGGCCGGAACACGACCTTCCTCCACTCACCGCTGAACAGGAGGTAGAGGACATAGACGGCCCCGGTGACCATGAGGGGCCACATCAGGAGGAAGTGCCAGTTCAACCCGCCGGCGAGCCATCCGCCCAGGCGCGACCACTCGGGGAAGGCCACGTCCTGGAACGGTTGCGGGAGGAAGGGGCCGCCACGCTCGCCGAAGCGCGGATACGCCCGGTAGATCTGGAGCCCGCTGGCGACCATCCCGAAGATCAGGATCGCCGCGAGCCAGTGTGTGACGCGTACGATCCAGTGATGGCGTCTCACCGGGCCCTCCGGGCTCAGTCACGACCCATCCCGGACGTGTCGGCCATCGCGCCGCCCCCACCGGCCGGGCTCTCTTCCATACTACGCATGCCGGCCGAATCCCGCATCATTCCCGGGCCCGCAGAGTCGTGCTTGGCCCCCATGCTGGACGAGTCCGCAATTGGAACGTCGGCGACGCCGGCTGCAACGGTGCCGCGGCGCCGCCTCAGGTCCCCGGGACCAGCAGGCGCACCGTGCTGTCGTGCTTGTCGAGAAGGAACACGCGTCCGTCCGCGCCCGAGCCGAAGCGGAGGTCCACGCGTTCGGCGGGCCGCTTCCCCTGGGCCGCGTTCTTCTCGCGGACGAGCTGGAGCAGGGTCTTGGGCGTTCCGCCGTCGGAGAGGAGGATCCGGCCGAAGCCCTGGTCGCCGCCGTCGGGCGGCCGGTCCGCGTCGAAGTGGAAGATCTCGCCGGAGGGAAAGTCCCCGAACAGCACGCGGTTCCGGAGCTGGGCGATCTCCGTCGCGCGGTAGACGTGCACGCCGGTGGCGGCGGCGCGGGAAAGGAGCAGCGGATCCCCGTGGGCATACTCCGCCACGGGGTACGTGACGCCCGGGTCGCTGCGGGGATCGGAGACGTCCACGCCGGAGCGGCCGAGGTAGCGGAAGCTCCCCTCCCACAGGTTCCAACCGAGATTGGCCCCCCGCGTCACGGGGCTGACCTCCTCGACCAGGTTCTGGCCGATGTCCGACATGTACATGGCGCCGGTGGCGGGATCCCATCCGAAGCGCTGCGGGTTGCGCACCCCGAAGGCCCAGACCTCCCCGAGGGCGTCCCCGGCCCGGTCGACGTACGGATTGGTCGCGGGGATCCCGTACTTCCCGTTGGGCGCGTCGGAGCCGAGCGGATCGATTCGCAGGATCTTCCCGAAGACGGACGACAGGTCCTGCGCGAGGTTCATCGGGTCACCGCCGCTGCCGCCGTCGGCGACGCCCACATACAGCAGGCCGTAGTCCTCGTCACCCGGCCTGGCGGTCGCATTGAACGTGAGGTGACCCCCGTTGTGGTTCGAGAAGGGCTGCTCCACGCGCAGGAGCTCGCTCGGCGGTTCGCCGTCGTACGTCGGCGACGCGGCGTCCCGCGCCCGCCACTCGTGCAGCACCGTGTGATGGGTGTCGTCGCCGCCCGGCGGCCGGAAGTCCGCCGCCGCCTGGTTGTTGCGGCTGTCGGTCCAGGTGTAGAATCGGCCGTAGCCGGGCGCACCCTCTCGCCCGAAGTCCGGATGGAACGCGAAGCTCTGGAACCCGCGCTCGCGTCCGGAGGACTGGACATCGACGCCCCATGCGGGATCGTCGATGTCCACGTAGCGGATGACCGAGCGCCCGTCGTAGCTCACCCCGTACAGCGGACCGCGCATGTCGTTGACGAACAGCCGTCCCGTTCCCGGCTCGTCCACCAGGAGCATCATGCGTGCGGCATCCCCGTCCACGTCCGGGATCGAGGCGAACTCCTCCACGCGCACGACCGTGACGTCGTCGGCGCGGATGTCCGAGGGGAACGGGTCCCGGGTCGTCTGGGCAAGCGTCGGCGATGCGGCCAGGAGCGCCGTGGCGGCCAAGAGCGTCGGATGGCGCGACATGGGGTCCCTCCGTTGGGGCGGATGTTGGCGCGGGACCGGACCACGCTACGGGTGTAGGGAGTGTGGCGGCAACCGTGAAAGCACGGCCCGCGACCACCTATCGAACTCGAGATCGGCCACGTCATGACACCCGACCGGCTCCGCGGGACCGCCTTCCTCCTGACGCTCCTGGCCGTCGTCGCGGGGTGCGAGACCACCGGCACGCTCGCTCCGGGAGACCTCACGATCGCCGTGGATCCGAGCGAGCTCTCGTTCGACGCCGGCACCGACGCTGCGGCAACCGTTACGGTGGTTCGCGGGGGCTCCTATCAGGGGCCGGTCACACTCGGCGCCCAGGGGATGCCGGAGGGAGTGACCGTCCGCTCGGGGATCCTCTCCACGGTGGAGAGTGTCGGGGTGGTCACGTTCGTGGCCGACTCGTCCGCGGCGGGCAGCAGCGCGAGCATCACTCTCACCGCGACGGCCGACAGGCTTGACGGGCAGGCGACGGCGCAGCTCGCGCTGACGATCGACACGCCCCCGCCGCCTTCGTTCTCCATCGCCCTCGAGCGCGACACCGTGACCCTTGCGCCGGGCGTTCCCGACACCGTGGCCGTGTCGATCACCCGTGCGAACGGCTTCACGGGTGGAGTCGCGTTCGCGGTGGCCGGAATGCCGACCGGGCTCGCGGCCGCGTTCGTCGAAGATACGGTGGCGGGCGAGACGGCACGGCTCGCCCTCGCGGCGGACCCCACGGTGGCCATCGACACCACCTTCCTCCTGGTGGTCACCGCCTCCGCGGAGGGCCTCGACGACCGCACCGACACCCTGGCAGTCGTGGTGTCGGCGCCTCCGCTGCCCTCGTTCTCGATCGCGCTCGAGCATGACACCGCGACCCTGGCTCGCGGTGTTCCCGACACCGTGGCCGTGTCGATCACCCGTGAGAACGGCTTCGCGGGCGGAGTCGCGTTCGCGGTGACCGGGATGCCGACCGGGCTCGCGGCCGCGTTCGTCGAAGACACGGTGGCGGGCGAGACAGCACGACTGGTTCTCGAAGCGGACTCGACGGTGGCCACCGACACCACCTTCCTCCTGGTGGTCACCGCCTCCGCGGAAGGCTTCGACGACCGCACCGACACGCTGGCCGTCGTGGTGCCCGCACCCACCGTGCCGGCTCCCGTCCGGCTTCGGGTCGACCGGCGGCCGTCCCCCCCGCCCGTCTTGGGGAGGGACCTTCAACCCTTTCTGGCCCTGGAGGGTCCTAGGTCGTCGGCACCACGTCGCCGAAGGCCCGCACGGAGGGTCGCCGACCTCGGAGTCTCGTAGAACCTGACACCGGCGGGGACAGAGATGTCACGGTGGCGCGCTGACGACCTCGCGGTCGTCTGCTCACGCTGTTCGTCGTGCCCAGCGCCTACCTGGTGCTGAACCGCGCGGCGGAGCGGCTGCAGGAGTTCCTGGTGGGTCGCGCTCCGCGCGAGGAGGGTGTCGTCGTGGTGCCGGAGGAGCCGATCACCACCTGAAGACGGGACGACGGGGGGCGGGGGCGCCGTTTCAGCGGGAGAGGTAGCCCCCGTCCACCGCGTAGAATGCCCCGGTGATGAACGAGGCGCGCGACGAGCAGAGGAAGACCACGACGTCGGCCACCTCCTGCGGTTGCCCGATCCGGCCCATCGGATGGCGCGCGATCAGGGCCGCATCCGTGGTCGGATCGTTCTCCAGCCCCGCGATCATGGGTGTCGAGATGAACGCCGGCCCGATGCAGTTCACCCGGATCCCCTTGTCCGCATACTCCAGCGCCGTGTTGCTCGTGAGGCCCACCAGCCCGTGCTTGGACGCGACGTAGGCGGGCGCGCCCTCGAAACCCACACGCCCGAGGATGGACGCCATGTTCACGATGGCCCCGCCCCCGGTTCGTAGCATGGCGGGGATCTGGTACTTCATGCAGTAGAACGGCCCCGACAGGTTCACCTCGAGCACGTGCCGCCACGCGTCGAGGCCGTAGTCGGCGGTCGGGGCCTGCTCCCCCGCGATGCCCGCGTTGTTGCACGCGAAGTCGAGGCGGCCGAAGCGCTCCAACGTGGCGGCGGTCAGAGCCTCGCAGTCCTCAGGTCGTGACACGTCCGTGCGCACGAAGACCGCCGTGCCCCCGGCCGCCTGGACGAGGCGCACCGTCTCCTCGCCTCCCTCTACCGCGACGTCGGAGACGGTCACCGCGGCGCCCTCGCGGGCGAATGCCTCCGCCGTGGCCCTGCCGATCCCGCTCGCCGCGCCCGTGACGATCGCCACCCTGCCGTCGAACTCGCCCATGGGCCCTCCTACAGGCCGGTTTGCATGTAACGCCGAATGGCCTCCCCCCCCCGCTCCACGTCTTCGAACGTGTTGTAGAAGTGGGGAGAGAAGCGGATCCCGGGACGGCCGCTGCCGGGTGCGCCCGAGGCGACGATCCCGTCGGACTCGAGGGCCGCCACCGTCTTCCCCGGATCCAACCCACCGGGATCGAAGGACACCACGGCCGCCCTCCGCGTGGGGTCGGCGGACGTCCAGAAGCGGACGCCGTCGATTCTCCCCAGCTCCTCGATGAGGGCGGTGGCCAGCTCCCGGCTCCGCGCCTCGATGGCGTCCTGGCCGATGGTGCCGAGGAACTCGATCTCCCGTCCGAAGGCCCGGATCGCGGGCTCGTCCCGCTGACCCATCCCCTCGTGTGTGCGCGCCAGTGGCGTGGCGCCGGTGTAGGCGCTGTAGAGCGAGGGCCAGAAACGGTCCTGGACGCGCCGGCTCACGAACAGGACGCCGGTCTCCTTGGGACCGCACGGCCACTTGTGGGCGCTCCCCGTATAGAAGTCGGTTTGGATCGCGGAGAGATCGACGTCGAGGAGGCCGAAGGTCTGCGCACCGTCCACGAGTGTGAGGACGCCGCGCTCCCGCGCCATGCGGCACAGCTCCGCCGCGGGGAGGAGGTCGCCGGAGGTATTGGTCAGGTGCGTGAAGGCGAGGACCCGCGTGCGGGACGTCAGCGCGCTGCGGAACGCATCTACGTACCAGTCGGCGCCCGGGTGCGGGTTGACCTGGGCGACCTCCTTCACCGCGAAGCCGAAGCGCTCGGCCCTGGCCTTCCAGGCGAGGTTGTTGCTCGGGTGGTTGTCGTCCAGGATGACCACCTCGTCGCCGGGCTTCAGGTCCAGGCCCCCGGACACCCAGTTGTTGGCCTCGCTGGTGTTGCGCGTGATGAGGATCTCCTCCGGCGAGACACGCAGGTGCGTCGCGACGAGCTCACGCGTGCGCTCCTTCACGCCGTGCATCTCGGTGCGAAAGGTGGGCACAGGCTCACGGTCCAGCCGTTCGGTGTCGTCGTGCACCGACTGGAGGATCGCCGCCGGGGCGGGGCAGAGGTTCGCGGCGTTGAGGACCGAAAGCTCCCGGGGGAGGAGGAACCGGTCCCGCACCGCCTCCCAGTCCACCGCACCTCCCGCCCGTACGGGTCGCCGGGGGGTCGCGGCCGCCAGCGCGCGAACCGCGGGGTGGGTGAGGAGGGCCGCCGACCCGCCGACGGCGAAGAGGCGCGCGAAGTCGCGGCGGGTGAGCTGCGAGAGGCTCATCGTGGCTCCGGGGCGCGAGGGCCCGGGCGGTTCGGGCCATCACAGACCCGAGGGGTTGGCCCAAGCTTGATGCCTGGCACGCACGCGGGCAACAGGGTGGTGCGGCGCGCATGCCGTCGCCACCCCGGCCGACAGCTCCGCGCGCTCCAACGAGCGGTCGTCCATCACCTGAAGCCGCTGGACAAGACCCTGGTCTCAGGACGGTGACAGCGCGTATTAGAAGAGTGCCCGCAAGCCCGGGGACTCGTCGGGGAGGTGGTGCCCGCTTCTCCGGCAAGAGCCGCAGAGCTCTCCCAACGAAGCTCGCGGGATCAGAGGATCTCCGTGCTCAAAGACCCCGCGTCGCGCCTCCTGTCCACCCGCCGCCTTCCGCTGGCGCTCGGCTCGCTGGCGTTCCTGCTGACCCTCCCCGCGCTCCGAGCTGGACTGATCGGGGATGACTACTTCCACAGGGCGATCCTCCTCGGCCGGGGAGATATCGGCGCGACCGCCAAGCCCCTGTCGGGGCTGTTCACCTTCGTATCACCGCAGACGAACGGTTCGGTACCCGAGAGCAGCTACCTGCCGTGGTGGGCCGGTCCGGACCTCCACCTGTCCTTCGCCCGGCCTCTCGCCGCCCTGACTCACGCGCTGGACTACCGTCTCTGGCCCGACAGCTTCGCGATGCAGCATCTCCAAAGCCTGCTCTGGTTCGCGCTGGCGGTCGGGCTCGTGGCGGCTTTCTACCGGCGCGTGCACGGACCGGGCCTCGTGGCGGGATTGGCGGGCCTTCTCTTCGCCGTCGAAGATGCCCACGCCATGAGCGCCGGATGGCTCGCCGCCCGCAACACGGTGCTCTGCCTCGTGTGCGGTTCGCTCCTGCTCCATCAGCACCTGACCTGGAGGAGGACGCGCCGGCCGTGGGATCTCTTCCTCGCCCTCTCGGCTCTGGGCGTCGGTCTCGGCTGTGGAGAGGCGACGCTCGGGGCATTGGCCTACGTCGCGGCATGGCAATGGACCCGCGAGCCGGGGAGCTGGGTGCGCCGGTCTCTTCCCCTGATTCCGTACGCGGCGATCGTCGTTTCGTGGCGGGTTCTCTACTCCGGCCTCGGCTATGGCGCGCAGGGCTCGTCGCTCTACATCGACCCCGGGACCCGGCCCATCCTCTTCCTGAAGGCGGTGGCCGAGCGCTGGCCGCTCCTCCTGGCGGCCCAGTGGTGGCAGATCCCCGTCGACCTGTGGCTCCTTCTGCCGCGCCCCGCTCAGGTCGCCGCCTCGGCGCTGGCGGCCCTTGCGGCCGTGGCCGTTGCCGCGCTGCTGTGGAGCCTCCTGCGACGCGATGAGCTGGCCCGCTTCTGGGCCGTCGGGATGGCGCTCTCCCTCGTGCCACTCTGTGCGGCCTTCCCCATGGACCGGTTGCTGGTCTTCTCCGGCATCGGAGCCTTCGCCCTGATGGCGTTGCTCTGCGAGGCCTGCGGGGTGTGGCTATGGCAAGTGGCCGGGGGCGCGGGATGGAGGAGAAGGGCCACGCAGGTCCTCCTGGTCCTGCACGTTCCAGTCGCCGCCTTCCTCCTGGTGGCCCGTACGCTGACGCTGCCGACCTTCGGCGACTTCTTCACGGCCGCCGCCCGAGCGGCGCCGCGTGGGCCCGAGGTGCCTCGGCAGACGTTCGTGTTCGTCAACGGCAACGACTTTCCGGTTACCTACGGCTACATCGTGCGGGTGGCCATGGGAGAGATCGCCGTACCGCGCGCGGTGGCCCAGCTCGCTCCCATGACGACCACCAACGCCGTGGAGCGCGAGGACGAGCGGACGCTGGTCGTGGCGCCGCGAAACGGCTTCCTCGGCATGGCCGTCGACCGATTGCTCGCCGACCCCGATCGCCGATTCTCGCCCGGCGAGACGATCAGGCGTCCGGACTTCCTGGCCGAGGTGCGTGACGTCACCGGCGACGGGCGGCCGCGGCGGGTGGCCTTCCATTTCCGGCAGCCGCTGGAAGACCCCGGATACTGCTGGCTCTATTGGAAGGACGGCCATCTCGTGCCATTCCCTCTGCCGGCCGTTGGGGAGAGCACGACGATCGGGCCGGGATGGGCGGGAAGCCGGGCAGGCGAACGGGAGTGAGCCGAGCCGATCGACTCGACCCACTCCCGTGATCCCGCCTCACGTCAACGCATCAGTGCAGATAGCAGGTCGATCCGGGTCCACCGCCCAGGCTTCCCACCGCAGCGAGCATGGTCGCCGGGAACAGGCCGTCGATCCTCTGGGGATCCGTGCCGTTCTTGGAGATGGTCCCCTGACAGGTGACGGTCCCGTAGGCGGTACCGCCGTTGGACACGACGAACTCGAGGTAGATCGCACTCCCCGTCACGCGTCTGTATGCGAAGTCCACCTGCCAATTGCTCTTCTCGAGCTGGGTGGGCGCCACGTACGTCGAAGGCGTCTCGCCGAACTTGACGGAAGGGACCGCCACGAAGCCAGTGCCGTTGATCGTGACGGAAACACCAACCCCGGTGCTGGTCGCCGAATCCGGGCTCGCGGTCGGATCGGCCCGGCGGGCAGGTCGGGGTCCGCTGGCCCGCCCATCGCCCCGCTCCTACAATGAGCCTTCCCACCCCTCCGTCCCGAAGGTCACGACGATGCCACGTTCGACGCCCTTCCGAGCCCTCGGCCGGTCGGCCGGGTCGCTCCTCGTCCTCTGTCTCGCTCCGTTCCACGCCAGCGCCCAGCAGGCGAACCCCTTCGCCGAGCTCGGATTACGCGCGATCGGCCCCGCAGTGACCGGCGGCCGCGTCCACGACGTGCAGTCGCTGGCCGACGACCCCAGCACCATCTGGGTCGCGAGCGCCAGCGGCGGCCTGTGGAAATCGACCAACCGGGGAACCACCTGGGCCCCGGTCTTCGACGGTCAGCCCACGGGCACGTTCGGCGTCGTGGCCGTCGCTCCCTCGAACCACGACGTGGTGTGGGCGGGCACCGGTGAACAGAACAACCGACAGAGCAGCTCATGGGGGAATGGCGTCTACCGCAGCACGGACGGCGGACGCACGTGGACCCGCCTCGGCCTCGAGAACACCCGCGCCATCGGGCGCATCCTGGTCGATCCCACCGACCCGGACGTGGCCCTCGTGGCGGCCCTGGGCAACCTCTGGGCCCCGTCGTCCGACCGCGGCGTGTTCCGCACGGCGGACGGTGGCCGCACGTGGACCAAGGTGCTCTTCGTGGACACGCTCACGGGCGTGGTGGACATGGCGCGGGACGGCGGAGACTCCGGCACCATCTATGCCGCCGCGTACCAACGCCTACGGCAGCCGTGGGGGTTCAACGGAGGGGGGCCGGGGAGCGGGATCTACCGGAGCACGGACGGCGGGCGCACGTGGCAGAGGCTGAGCCAGGGCCTGCCCCAGGGGGAGATGGGCCGCATCGGCGTGGCGGCTTCCGCCCGGACGCGCGGCCTGGCCTACGCCGTCGTGGAGCACGCCACCCAGGAGGGCATCTACCGCACGACCGACGGCGGCGAGCACTGGGAGCGGATGAGCGACATGAACTCGCGCCCGGCCTACTACAGCGGCCTGTACGTGGACCCCACCGACGACGCCCGCCTCTACCTGCTGACGCGCTGGTTCTACTCCAGCGAGGACGCGGGCGCTACCTGGCGGACGATGCCCACCGAGCCGACGTACGACGTGGGCCTCAAGGGCGACTATCATGCGATGTGGATCGACCCCAACGACTCGCGCCACTTCTACCTCGGCGGCGACGGCGGCCTCTACCAGACGTGGGACCGGGGGGAGACGTACGTGCCCTACGAGAACATCCCCATCGGCCAGTTCTACGGACTCGGCCTGGACGACCGCTCGCCCTACTGGATCTACGGGGGGATGCAGGACAACCACTCCTGGCAGGTGCCGAGCGCCACGCGCCACTACCTGGGCATCGGGGGCGAGGACTGGCACGAGATCGGCTTCAACGACGGCCTCGAGCACGACGTCGACATCGACGGGCCACGCTATGTGTACAGCAACGCCGTAGGAGGCGACCTCACGCTGGTGGACGCGTTCATGGGCGACCGCCGTGAGATCCCCCCTGTCGCGGAGCCGGGCCAGCCGGAGCTGCGCTGGGAGTGGATGACGCCGGGGGCCGCGTCGCGCTTCACGGCGGGGACGTACTACTACGGGGCACAGCGCCTCATGATCACCCGCGACCATGGCACGACCTGGACGGGCACGGCGGACCTGACGCGAGACATCGACAGGGATACGCTCTCGATCATGGGCGTGAAGGGCTCCGCGCCCATGCTGTCGAAGAACGACGGCCAGGGGGCGTTCAGCGCGCTGAGTGCCGTGGCGGAGTCCCCCCTCGACCCCGCCGTGCTCTGGGTCGGCAGCGACGACGGCAACATCCAGGTGAGCCGGGATGGCGGGGCCACGTGGGCGGAGGTGGGGCGCAATCTCCCGCGGGGCGCGCCGAGCGGCGCCTACATCAGCCGCATCTCGGGATCACGGGCCGGACCGGGCGTGGCCTACGTGGCCGTGGACGACCATCGCCGGGGTGACTTCCGGCCCTACGCCTACCGCACGGAGGACTTCGGGCGCACGTGGACCTCCATCGCGGGCGGGCTGCCCGAGGACGGCTCGGTGCGTTTCGTCGGCGAGCATCCCGATCGGGCCGGGGCCCTCCTCCTGGGCACGGAGCACGCGCTGTACGCTTCCCCGGATGGGGGGACGACGTGGTACCCCCTCGGCTCGGACCTCCCCGCTACGCTCTACATGGAGGTCGAGGTGCAGCCGCGCACGCACGACGCCGTCGTGGCCACGCACGGCCGCGGCATCTACATCCTGGACGATGCGTCGTCCATCGCCGAATGGACGCCGGAGGTGGCCGCGGAGCCGGTGCACCTCTTCTCCATCCGCCCCGCGCACATCTGGCAGTACTGGGAGGACTTCTCCTACCGGGGCCAGGACTACTGGGCGGGGGACAACCCCCCGGAGGGGGCGATCCTCGACTACACGCTCGGCCGCGCGGCACCATCGGTGCAGCTCACGATCGCCGACGAAGACGGAAACGTCGTGCGCACGCTCATCGGCGAGTCGGGCGCGGGGACGATCCACCGGGTGGTCTGGGACCTCCGCCACGAGCCGCCCCCCTCGGAGTCGGAGGATCCCGACAACCCTCAGGCGCAGGCGCTGCCTCGGCCGCCCCGGCCGCTGGCGCCCACGGGGCCGTGGGTGTCGCCCGGGACGTATACGGTCACGGTGACGGCCGGCGTGGACGTGGCGACCGGGACCGTCGTCGTGCGCGGTGATCCAGGCAAGCCGGCGCTGACGACCGCCCAGTACCGCGAGCGTGAGCGGTTCCTGGTGGACCTGCTGACGGTGCAGCGCGCGGCCTTCGCCCTCGCCGGCCGCGGGAACGCACCGCCCGCCGCCCGCCGCGTCTACTTCGGAGCCTCCAGCCTGGCGTCGGAGTTCAACGGGCGGGGCTCGGTACAGGGATCGCTCTATCCGCCTACGCCGACGCAGCGACGGAGGCTGGAGGAGCTGAAGGCAGAGCTGGAACGTCTGGGCGGCTGAGTCGTCGAGGGGGGGATGCTACGTCATCGTACGTAGCACACTCGGAACGGGCCGACACCAACTTCCCGGGGTCGGCTCGTCCACTCCGTTCAGGAGGCCCCCATGCGCTCCCCTGCCCGTTTCCGGCCCGGCAACGCGACGTTCCTCGCGCTGGTCGCCTGGCTTCCGTGCACGCGGCTCGAGGCGCAGGCTGCTCACCCCACCGGGCTCGAGGTGGGCGCGCTCCCCGCGATCAACTTCGACTCCGACGAGGGCTTCGGGTACGGCGCGATCGCGGAGCTGTATCACTACGGTGATGGTACGCAGGACCCCTACGTGTGGACGATTCAGCCCACCGTCTTCCTCACGACGGAGGGACGGATGGACGTCACGCTCTTCGTCGACGCGCCCCACGTACTTCCCGGCGGTTGGCGGGTTGATGCAGCGGTCGCGAGCGAGCGGCACATCGCCACCCCCTACTACGGCCTCGGCAACGCCACGGAGTACGACCCGTCGCTGGAGGCCGAGGACGGGCCCGATCCCCACTACTACCGGTTTGGACGCACGCGCAGATCCGTGTCGGTGAACGTGCAGCACCGCCTCGCTCGCGACGGGATGCGCGTCCTGGCAGGTGTCGGCGCGGCGCGCACTTCCGTTCGGGCGGTCCCGGAGGGTCGCGGCACCACCCTGTACGCTCTGGATTGGGGCGACAGCGGCGCTGCCGAGTGGTCGAATCACATACGGGCGGGCCTCGTCTGGGACACCCGCGACCGCGAGAGCGGTCCGACGCGGGGGAGCTGGACCGAGCTGCTGGTGCAGCACGTCGACCACGCGTTGGGCTCCGACGCGACCTGGACGCGCTGGACGTTCGCCGACCGCCGGTACCTGTCGCCGACTCCCCGCCTCACCCTCGCCCACCGCTATCTCCTCCAGGGTGTGCACGGGGACGCACCCGTGTACGAGCTCTTCCGCGTCCAGACGTCCTTCAAGCAGCAGGAGGGGCTGGGCGGTGCCAAGAGCCTACGGGGCATGCTCAAGAACAGGTGGGTGGGGCGGGGGATGCTGATCTGGAACATCGAGCTGCGGTGGCGCGCGGCCGATTTCCGCCTGTGGGGCAGGCCGTTCCACACCGTGCTCTCCGCCTTCCTCGACCAGGGTCGCGTGTGGGAGGACGGCGTGCACCTCGACGAGGTGTTCACCGATCTGCATCGCGGCGTGGGTGGAGGCGTGCGGCTGGGGATGGGGAAGAACTTCGTGGTTGCCGTCGACGCGGGAACGTCGAACGAGACCGGTCTCCCGATCTACATCGGGCTCGGCTACCTGTACTGAGTCGGCCGTTCGGTCGGGATCCGGGTGATACGGAGATGCAGAGGGGGCGCCGGTCGGACCGGCGCCCCCCGGGGAAGCCTCTCGGCCGCGAGGGCCGTGCGCCCTACGAGGTGGGGGCTGCCTCGCAGGTGACAACAGTCACCGTGTAGGTGCCGCCGTCGACTGCGGTGTGGTCGGCGTCGGCCACCGCGTCCGTCGCCGGCGCGTCGGCGGTCCACATCAGCTTGTCCCCGTTCTCGAACACCGTCTCGGCCTGGTAGCCCAGAGTGTACGTGTCGAAGTCGGTCACGTCGATGTGGAAGACGAACCCGTCGGTGTCCTCCTCCGTCATGCCCGAGAACATGAGCGGGTTGTCCTCGCTGTCCACGAGGGTCGTCGCGGTCGCGGTCGGCACGAACTCCGCGAGTGTCCTGTCCGCATTCCCACACATCGGGATAGTGACGTCCGTGTCGAGCGCCACGGTTCCCGAGATCGTCGCGACGGCGGTCCCATCCTCGATCTCGTTGGGCGATGCCTGGGCTCCGTGGATGACGGGATGCATGACCCACTTGCCCGACTGGCCGGCCTGGTGGCCGAAGCTCTGCGACACGTCGAAGTCCAGGAGGATCCCGTTGGCACCCTCGGCGACGTCCAGTGCGTCGGCGAACTTCACCTTGAGGCCGCTCTGTGAGCAGCTCGGGCATTGGAGATCGCCGGTGGCCGCCGTCCCGTCGGGCGGCTCCACGCCGTTGCCGTAGACGTACCAGCTGTCACCCGAGCGCAGAGCGGCCCCGCCGAGGACGAAGCGCGCCTCGGAGTATGTCCCGGGATCCAGCTCCTGGTCCTCGCTCAGGACCATGGGTGCTCCGATCAGGTCAGTGATGTTGATGAGGTCGGTGGACTCGGCGAGGAGTGAGACCTTGCCGTTGTCCCCCATCAGCACGACGTCGTCGACCTTGACCCAGACCTCGTCGACGTCGCCGGCCCGGTCCTTCAGATAGACCGACATCGTGGCGTTGGCCGGATTGTTGGTCAGTGAGCTGTCGCATCCGGCCGCCAGCATCGGAAGAAGTGCGAGCGCCAGGTACCACCGCGGCCCTCGGAAGTCGCGTGAGCGTCCCATACGGATCTCCTGTTCGAAGTCCTGCCGTGCCGTCGCAGGCACGTGGTTTCTCCTCGGTCGTCTCTCTCGGCGAGGGTGCCGGAGTCGCAAACCACGTGCCATCCCTTGGCACGCAACAACTTCCCCCCCCTTACAACGCTATCGCCGTCCGGCCGCGATTGTCCATGAAATAGTTCCCTGGAGGGGCGGGTGCGGGTGACCACGACGACCCTCGGCTCCCTTCGGCGCCTTACCCTCCCGGTGCTCGGCCGTGGCACCGGAACGATCCTTGCGTCGAAGGACAGCGGTTGATCGGAAGCCTTTTCGGGGCCAAGCTGCACGTCTCGCGGCGATGTGTGGGATCGGACGAAAGGAGATCTTCTGGACCTGGATAGGTTCGAGAGAGCGGGCAGGGTCGTCATCGAGCATCTGCGCCCGGAGGTCGATGCCGGTCGCTTTCCGGTCAAGCGCTCCGTGGGCCAGTCCGTCGAGGTGCGCGTGGCCATGTTCGCGGATGGCCACGACCGGCTCGCCGGTGTGCTCCGTCATCGTCACGTGGAGCGTGACGACTGGAGCGAGACGCCGCTGCGGCCCGAGCCCAACGACCTGTGGACCGCCGGCTTCGAGGTGCTGGAAGAGGGGCGCTACGAGTACACGGTCCAAGGGTGGGTGGACCCCTTCGCCACCTGGCGGGTCGACACACGCACCAAGGCGGAGGCGGGCCAGGACATCGCCGTCGAGCTGCTCCAGGGCGCCGAGCTGGTCGAGGGAGCTGCCGCGCGCGCCGAAGGACGGGATCGCGCCGCGCTCGAGGACCGCGCGGAGACGCTTCGGAACCCGGAGGTGGTGTCTGCGCAGAGGCTCCGCGTCGCCCTGAGCGACGAGTTGCGCAGGCTCGTGAACCGGTATCCCGATCGGTCCCACGCGACCCGCTACGCGCGTGTGCTCCAGGTGCTCGTGGAGCGCGAGCGAGCGCGCTTCAGCGCCTGGTACGAGTTCTTCCCCCGCTCCTGCACCGATGACCCGTCGGTCCACGGGACCTTCCGCGACTGCTTCGATCGGTTGGAATACGTGGCCGACATGGGGTTCGACGTCGTCTACCTCCCGCCGATCCACCCCATCGGGCACACGAACCGGAAAGGCCCCAACAACGCTCCGGAGGCCGGGCCCGACGACCCGGGAAGCCCGTGGGCCATCGGCTCCGAGGAGGGCGGCCACGACGCCGTGCACCCCGAGCTCGGGTCCCTCGATGACTTCGAGGTGTTCCTGCGCAGGGCCCGCGAGCTGGGGATGGAGGTCGCCCTCGACCTGGCCTACCAATGCTCTCCCGACCACCCCTGGGTGAAGGAGCACCCCGAGTGGTTCCTGCACCGCCCGGACGGGACGGTCCAGTACGCGGAGAACCCACCCAAGAAGTACGAGGACATCTACCCGATCCACTTCGACACCGGGGACCGGGAGGCTCTGTGGGAGGGGCTGATGGGGGTGGTGCGCTTCTGGATCGAGCAGGGGGTGCGCATCTTCCGGGTCGACAATCCGCACACCAAGGCCTTCCCGTTCTGGGAATGGCTCATCGCGAGGGTGAAGCGGACGCATCCCGACGTCCTCTTCCTGGCGGAGGCCTTCACCGGGCCGCGCAAGATGCACCGTCTGGCCAAGCTGGGGTTCACGCAGTCCTACACGTATTTCACGTGGCGGAACACCAAGGCCGAGCTGACCTCCTACCTGACCGAGCTCTTCGGTGGGGACGGGAGGGAGTACCTGCGGCCGAACCTGTGGCCGAACACCCCCGACATCCTGACCGAATACCTCCAGACCGGCGGGCGTCCGGCCTTCATGGCGCGCGTCACGCTCGCCGCTACCGCCGCGGCCAGCTACGGCATCTACGGCCCCGCCTTCGAGCTGTGCGAGGCCACCCCGCGTGAGCCGGGCAGCGAGGAGTACCTGCACTCGGAGAAGTACCAGATCCGCGTCTGGAACGTCGACGACCCCGAGTCCATCGCGCCGTACATCGCGAGGCTCAACGGCATCCGCCGGGAGAACCCGGCCCTCCACGACGACTGGAACCTGCGCTTCGTGGACGTGGACAACGAGAAGCTGTTGGCGTACGTGAAGGCCACGGACGACGGCTCCAACATCGTGCTGGTCGTGGTCAACCTGGACCCGTACAACGTGCAGTCCGGGTGGATCGACGTGCCTCTCGCCGAGCTGGGGCTCGACGAGGGCCGCTCCTACCAGATGCACGACCTGGTGAGCGACGCTCGCTACCTCTGGTACGGGCGCCGGAACTACGTCCAGGTCGATCCGCAGAGCGCCCCGGCGCACGTCTTCCGTCTCCGCCGGCGGGTCCGCACCGAGCGCGACTTCGACTACTACATGTGAGGGGGTGATGGCGGCACGCGATGAGACCGAACGGCCTTCCTCGGACCCGCTGTGGTACAAGGATGCCGTCATCTACGAGCTCCACGTGCGGGCCTTCCACGACAGCAACGGCGACGGCATCGGAGACCTTCCCGGCCTGATCCAGAAGCTGGACTACCTCCAGCACCTCGGCGTCACCGCCATCTGGCTGCTCCCCTTCTATCCGTCGCCGCTGCGCGACGACGGATACGACATCGCGGACAACCGGGGCGTCCACGCGGACTATGGCACGCTGGCGGATTTCCAGCGGTTCCTCCAGGAGGCTCACGCGCGCGGACTGCGCGTCATCACCGAGCTGGTGATGAACCACACGTCGGACCAGCATCCCTGGTTCCAGCGCGCCCGGCGGGCGCCCGAAGGCACCTCGGAGCGCGACTTCTACGTGTGGAGCGACACGCAGAACAAGTACGAGGACACCCGCATCATCTTCCAGGACTTCGAGGCGTCCAACTGGAGCTGGGACCCCCTCGCGCAGGCGTACTACTGGCACCGCTTCTACTCCCACCAGCCCGACCTGAACTTCGACAACCCCGAGGTGCGTGGGGCCATGCTCGAGGTCGTCGACTTCTGGTTCGACATGGGTGTGGACGGCGTACGCCTGGACGCCGTGCCCTACCTGTTCGAGCGGGAGGGCACCAACTGCGAGAACCTCCCGGAGACCCACGAGTTCCTCAAGGAGCTGCGGGCACACGTCGACCGCCGCTACGAGGACAAGATGCTGCTCGCGGAGGCGAACATGTGGCCGGAGGACGCCGTCGCCTACTTCGGCGATGGCGACGAGTGCCACATGGAGTTCCACTTCCCGCTCATGCCGCGGCTGTTCATGGCGATCCGCATGGAGGACCGCTTCCCGATCATGGAGGTGATGCGCGCCACCCCCGAGATCCCGGACACCTGCCAGTGGGCGCTCTTCCTGCGCAACCACGACGAGCTCACCCTCGAGATGGTCACGGACGAGGACCGCGACTACATGTACCGCGTGTACGCCGCGGACCCGCAGGCCCGCATCAACCTGGGGATCCGCCGCCGGCTCGCTCCGCTGCTGGGGAACCACAGGCGCAAGATCGAGCTGATGACCGCGCTCCTGTTCTCGCTGCCGGGCACGCCCGTCATCTACTACGGCGACGAGATCGGGATGGGTGACAACATCTACCTGGGCGACCGGAACGGCGTGCGCACGCCCATGCAGTGGAGCCCCGACCGCAACGCCGGCTTCTCGCGCGCCAATCCGCAGCGGCTGTACCTGCCCCTCGTCATAGATCCGGAGTACCACTTCGAGTCGCTGAACGTCGAGTCGCAGGACAACAACACCCAGTCGCTGCTCTGGTGGATCAAGCGGCTCATCGCCCTGCGGCGCGGCCATCCCGCGTTCGGGCGCGGCACCATCGAGCTGCTGACGCCGGAGAACCGGAAGGTCCTCGCCTTCCTGCGCCAGCTCGATGGCGAGACGATCCTGGTGCTCGTCAACCTGTCGCGCTTCACGCAATACGTGGAGCTGGACCTGCACGGGCTCCCCGGCAGGATCCCGGTGGAGCTGTTCGGGCGCACCCGCTTTCCCCCCATCGGCGACGCGCCGTACTTCTTCACCCTCGGTCCGCACACGTTCTACTGGTTCACCCTGGAGGCGTCGCCGACCACGGGCGCGGACCATGAGCGTGAGCGCGACATTCCCGAGCTGCGGGTGCACGGGAGCTGGCTCGACGCCATCGGTCCGGAGGCCCCGGACCGCGTGCTCTCCGCCATCGAGGCGTACCTGGGGACGTGCCGGTGGTTCGGAGGCAAGGCGCGCACGCTGTCCAAGCTGAGCATCGTGGATCGGATCGAGGCATCCCCGACCGAGGCGAAGTCGTGCTTCACGCTGGTGCGCGCGGAGTACGTGGAAGGTGAGCCGGAGACGTACATCCTCCCTCTGGCCTTCTGGCCCGAGAGCGAGCCCGATCCCACCGACGTGGCCCCCGGCCACGTGGTGGCGAGGGTCACCGTGAACGGCGAAGCCGGCGAAGCCACTCCGGGTGTCCTCTACGAGTCCGTGGCGGACGAAGAGCTGGCCGAGGCACTCCTCCGGATGGTTGCGGGTCGCGAGCGGGTCGCGGGCGTGGCGGGGAGCATCGTCGGGGTGCCTGCGGAGGGGCTCGCGGCGGTGTGGAGTGCCGACCAGCCCGTGCCCGAGCCCTCGCTCGTGGGCGCCGAGCAGAGCAACACGTCGCTCCGCTTCGGGCAGAAGCTGATCCTCAAGATCTACCGGAAGGTCGACGGAGGGGTGAATCCGGACCTGGAGATCGGGCGCTTCCTTACCGAGCAGACCGACTTCGTGAACACGCCGCCCGTGGTCGGCTCGCTGGTGTATCGGCCAGAGTCGGGGCCCGAGGCCACCCTGGGCATCCTGCAGCGCTTCGTGCCGAACGAGGGCGACGCCTGGCAGTATACGATCGACGCCCTGCGCAGCTACTGGGAGCGCTGCCTGGCCCTGCCCCACGGTGAGCGGAAGGCCGTGCCTCCCGACGCCTCTCTGATGGCGCGGGCGGAGCAGAGCCCGGACGAGGACGCACGTGGCCTCATCGGGCCGTACCTGAACGCTGCGGACGAGCTGGGGCGGGTGACGGCGGAGCTCCACCTGGCGCTTGCGTCCTCCCGCGAGGATCCAGCCTTCGCGCCCGAGCCGCATCCGCCGCATTTCTCCCGCTCCCTCTTCCAGTCGGTGGGCTCCCAGATACGCGACTGCATGGAGCTTCTCGTGAAGCGGGCCGGGACGATCCCTGCGCCGGACCGGGAGTTGGTGGATGCCCTGGTGTCGCGGGAAGCGGACCTCCACGGGGTGCTGCGGGAGCTGACCACGGCCGACATCTCCGCTCGCCGGATCCGCACGCACGGCGACTTCCATCTTGGGCAGGTGCTGTTTACCGGTCGGGACTTCGTCGTCATCGACTTCGAGGGTGAGCCCGCCCGTTCGATCAGCCAGCGGCGCCTCAAGCGCTCGCCGCTGCGGGACGTGGCGGGGATGTTGCGCTCGTTCCACTACGCGAGCGTATTCGGTCTCCAGCTCGGCGGGGTGATCCGCCCGGAGGACGTCACCACGCTCGAACCGTGGAGGCGGTTGTGGCACGATTGGGTGACGGCGGCCTATCTGCAGACGTACCAGAGCATCGTCGGGAACGCCGACTTCCTCCCGGGCTCCCGGGAGGGCCGGGAAGCCCTCCTGCGGGCGTTCCTGCTGGAGAAGGCGATCTACGAGCTGCGATATGAGCTGAACAACAGGCCGAGCTGGGTCCGGGTCCCGGTGGACGGACTGCTGGAGATCCTGGGCCCGGCCGACGGCTGACTCAAGACGAGCCTTGGAGGCGAGGACGATGGAACCGGAAGTGACACCGCGCACGGAGGGGCCCCCCGTCGCCGGCCGACCGCGTAGCGGGGACGAGCTGCGCCTCACCGAAGATGACCTGCACTGGTTCGGGGAGGGCAACCACTACCGCCTCTACGAAAAGCTCGGCGCGCACCCCACCGTCGAGGACGGCGAGGAGGGCACCCGCTTCACCGTATGGGCCCCGGAGGCCCGCAGCGTCTCCGTGGTAGGGGACTTCAACGGGTGGAGCCCCGGCGCGGAGCCCCTCGGCTCGATGGGCGTCTCGGGGCTGTGGACGGGCTTCGCGCCCGGGGTCGGAAAGGGCGCCGCCTACAAGTACCACATCGAGTCGGGTCAGACCCGCTACGTGGTCGACAAGGCGGACCCGTTCGCGTTCCGCACCCTCACGGCGCCGGAGACGGTGTCGGTGGTGTGGGACCTCTCCTACGAATGGGGCGACCACGACTGGATGGCGCGGCGACCGGGGCGGAAGGCGGCCTCCGAGCCGGTGTCCATCTACGAAGTGCACCTCGGCTCGTGGCGGCGCCCCGGTGACGACCCCCGGGCGTTCCTCTCGTACCGGGAACTGGCACCGTTGCTGGTGGAGCACGTGCGCGAGATGGGCTTCACGCACGTGGAGCTCCTCCCGGTCATGGAGCACCCGTTCTACGGCTCCTGGGGCTATCAGGTGACGTCGTTCTTCGCGCCCACCGACCGGTACGGAACGCCCCAGGACCTGATGTACC
>Ga0307424_1000220_pt1 | contig 29455 bp, 22 predicted proteins | sample SalMarWE160320MG_FD_202157 | JGI IMG/M metagenome (GOLD analysis project Ga0307424, IMG submission 202157) | Salt marsh sediment microbial communities from the Plum Island Ecosystem LTER, Massachusetts, United States - WE1603-20 | ecosystem: Environmental > Aquatic > Marine > Intertidal zone >... | reverse complement strand
CCCTCCTTGGGCGTCCGATCGAGACCTTGCTTCCCGACGACCTTCGTACCTCCCACGTCGTCCATCGGAACCGATTCGTCGCCCAGCCGACGGCGCGTCCGATGGGGCGGCAACGCGACCTGCGCGCCCGCCGCACCGACGGCACGGTCATCCCGGTCGAGGTAGGGCTGAATCCGGTCCAGACTCCCCAAGGGATGTACGTGGTGTGCGCCATCGTGGATTTGACCGAGCGCACGCAGGCCGCGGAGCGCTTGTCGCAGCAGGCGGCGATGCTGGAAGCCGCCAACGCGCAGCTCACGGCGCTGGCGAGGACGGACAGCCTCACCACGCTGTGGAATCGGCGGACGTTCCTCGAGCAATTGGACATCCAAATGGAGCTGTCGGTGCGGCACGCCCGTCCGATGTCCGTGCTCATCTTGGACATCGATGAATTCAAGCCGTACAACGACCAGTACGGTCACCTCGCGGGTGACGAGATCCTCCGGAACGCGGCCCAGCTGCTCCACGACCGCGCGCGGCGGAGCGATTTCCTGGCGCGCATCGGCGGCGAGGAATTCGGCGCCATTCTCTACGAGGCGGACCGAGACGGCGCGGTCCGACTCGGGGAGCAGCTGCGAGCCGTGGTGGAGGAGGCCCAATGGCCCCGCCGGCACATCACGATCAGCGTTGGGGCGGCCACAGTCCGGTTCCCAAGCGCGGTGCCGCGTCCCCGCTCCCCGGAGCGGTCCCAAATCCTGTCGCTGGCCGACCAGGCGCTCTACCACTCCAAGCGGCACGGACGGAACCGCGTGACTCACATCGAGGATCTCGCGGGGAGCAACTGACAGCGGGCGATGACGGACGATGACGGACGAAAGCAGATCGTCAACTTCCGTAACGGAATCCGTCGCAATCCGCACGAACCGCAGGAACTCCCGCGGGCCGTGTCGGCCACGTCCTTCGACGAGATGGCACGGTACTGAAACGCCCCCAAGAGGTCGGTAGCTCGAATCCACCCAGGCCCACTTGGGCTCAGAACCCAGGTAAGTCGTTTGCGTCGCACGGTGTGCGCCGGAATGCTCAGTGGTTCGCCGGCACGGCGCGCCCCGTCAGCGGTCCGAACCCTTGCGGTAGTCCAGCGGCGGCTTCCGGTCCCCGATGAGCGATCGGTACTCGAAGCCCGATCCCCGCCGCTGCTGGAACTCGGCACGCGCCTGCTGCAGCGCCTTGGGGCTCGTGAACAGGTCCACCGCGGTCATGGCGATGGTTTTCGCGGCCACGATGAGACCCTTACCGCCGATGCTTATGCCGTCGACCGCTACCGCCTGCCAGGTGTGCGCGGCGGTGCCGGGGACCCAGGTGGCGGTGCTGAGGCTGGTGGTGGGCACGACCCAGCTGACGTCGCCCACGTCCGAGGACGCGTACGTCATCTGCGTCGTGTCGAATGGCTGGATGTCCGCGGCGCGCGCGAGGGCGGGCGGGTGCTCCCCGAACGTGGTTTGGAGCTGCCGCGCGAACGCGGTCTCGGACGGCGTGTAGGCGACGCCACCCACGCGACGCAGGTTGGCGTCCGTGAGCTTTGCCAGTGTGTGGTTCGGCAGGGCGGCGTAGCTGCCGCCGAAGATCTCGTAGTCCATGGTGGTGCCGGTGCCGAGGGCGGCGCCCTTGGCGGCATCCACCACGCGCTCGAAGATGTCGCGGACCGTGTCCGCGCTGGGGTGGCGCACGTAGTACTCGGTCTCCGCGAAGTCGGGCACTACGTTGGGAGCCAGGCCGCCGTGGCGGATGACGTAGTGCATGCGCGTGGTCTGCGGCACGTGCTCGCGCATCATGTTCACCATCATGTCCATGGCCTCCACGGCGTCCAGCGCGGAGCGACCGCGGTCCGGCGCGGCGGCGGCGTGCGCGGAGACGCCGTGGAACCGGAAGTAGGCGGAGATGATGGCCAGGTCGCGTGAGGGGCTGGCGTCGTTGTCGTCACCGGGGTGCCAGACGAGGACCGCGTCCACGTCCCGGAACAGGCCGTCCATCACCATGTAGACCTTGCCGTCCCCGCCCTCCTCCGCCGGCGTGCCGTACAGACGGATGGTGCCTGGCGTGTGGCTCTGCTCGAGCCACTGCTTCACGGCGATGGCTGCGGCCGTGGACGCGGTGCCGAACAGGTTGTGGCCGCAGCCGTGGCCGGAGCCGCCCTCCGTCAGCACCTTGCGGAACGGGACCGTGTCCTGGGACAGGCCGGGCAACGCGTCGAACTCGGCGAGGATGCCGATCACGGGCTTGCCGCTGCCCCACTCCGCCACGAACGCCGTGGGCATCTCCGACACGCCCGCCCGCACCGTGAAGCCAGCATCGCGGAGCTGTTTCTGGAGGAGCGCGGAGCTCTGCCGCTCCTGGAAGCCCAGCTCGGCGAAGCCCCAGATCTGCCTGGCCACGTCGGTGTAGTGCCCCTGCTGCGCGTCGATGCTCTTCGCGACCGCGGCCTTCGCGTCCTGTGCGCGGAGCGGCGGGTGTACGAGGGCGGCGGCGAGTACGGCGACAGCCGCTCCGCGGGCCGCGGCGCGGGAGGTCGAGGTCCTGATCATGGCGGGCTCCATGCGTCGAAGGTCTACCTCATACAAGGAGGGATGCGAGATCCAACGGCCCTGTGGGCCTGAGGAGCACGGTAGGCTGTGGGGCGCTGAGCCACAAGGGAGTCTGGGGTGGCGTGCGATCCTACCTGACCGGTCTCCTCGTACTAAGGAAGCTCTGCACAAGTTCGTGAGCGGGAAGTCGTCACCGCCACGCGGCATCCGCGAGTGAACTCGCGGCTCGGCGACTGCCGGTAAACCGGCGCCAGGCCGCCGCTTCAGCGGCTGATGCCGAGCGGCGAGTTCACTCGCCGACCACGCGCGGAGCAGGCAGGCCAGGCCACTGCACCTGTGAGAGCTTCCCTGAACGATCCCTTTCACCACCGAGAGCGCACGCACGAGGCGCGAAGACCAACGTCAACCGTCGGCTCCGCGTCGCGCACCCATCGCCAACAGTGACGACGAAGGTCGTACTTCGGGCGATACGGCCACGTCATGCACTTGCCCGCTCCCGAGCCCGCTGACAGACTTCCCAAAGAAGCCGGATGAAGGGATAGGGGAGGGAGGGGGCATGACTGAGCTGAAGGACGGATGTGTCAAACCTACGCGGGGCCCGATCGTGGCACCGCAACCTGATACGGCCACGGCAACGTCGCATCCTGGGGAGGTGAGGAGCGTGCGGGCACAGGTTGGGAAAGAGGCGCTGGATTTCGAGGCAACGGCCTTCCTGCCGGGCAAGGGATTCGGGCCCGTGAGGCTGTCGGAATACAAGGGCGACTGGATCGTTTTGTGCTTCTATCCGGGTGACTTCACCTTCGTCTGACCCACCGAATTAGCGGCGGTCGCCGCTATGCACAAGGAGTTCGAGAAGCTCGGTGTCACGGTACTGGCGATGAGCACGGACAGCCGGTTCGTCCACAAGATTTGGCAGGAACAGGAGCTGAGCAAAATGGTGGACGGCGGCGTGCCATTCCCCATGCTGTCGGACGGTGGTGGACGCATCGGGCAGGTGTACGGCGTGTACGACGAAGAGGCCGGGGTGGACATCCGGGGCCGGTTCATCATCGATCCCGACTTCGTGATCCGGGCGGCGGAATCGCTCACTCCCGAGGTGGGACGGAACCCTGCGGAGCTGCTCCGGCAGATCAAGGCGTTCCAGCATGTGCGGGCCACGGGCGAGGTGACACCGTCCGGTTGGGAACCCAACGAAGTCACGTTGACGCCGGGTCCGGATCTGGTGGGTCGGGTATGGGAGGTGTGGAAGCCGTAGCAAGAGTGCAGAATGCAGAGCGCGGAATGCAGATTGGATGCACCATGCATCCGGTCTGCATTCTCGTTGCTATCCGAAGCGAGCGCCTTGAGCTCACACCGCCGGCGTAGTGCGGGTGTCTTGGCTTCTGCCAGTCGGATCCTTCAGGCTCAGTCCACCGTGAGCGCATACCCGGTGAGCGACCCTCGCAGCACGTTGCTCCGATCCGCTACCTGCGTGATCGTGGCGCTGTACGAGCTCACCGTATCGACGTCGGGTACGTGGAACGTGACGAGAGCGCCGCCTTGCAGGTCCCCCACGAGAACGGCGGTGACTGTCGTTCCATCCTGTGCGTAGCGGACGTACAGCGATGTGTCGTCGACGGCGATCTGCGTCATGTCCGGTCCACTCACGGTGAGTAGGATCGCTCCATCGTCGGCATTCGGAGTCGTCAGCGAGACGGTCAGGGTACCGGCGGTTGGGCCGGTGGTGCCGTCGCTTCCGCAGGCCACGGTGGCTGCCAGGACGAGACCCAGCGCCATCATCAGCAAGCTGCGCGTGTGTTTCGACATGGTGCCACCTCCTAGTTCACGACGCCGGTAGCGACCAGATACGCCCGCAGGTCGCCCACGTCGTATCTCCCGTTGTCGTTGCCGATCACGTCGAGGAGGTGGGTCTGATTGGCCGTGACCTGGCTTGAGAGGCCGAGGATCAACGCCGCCGTGGTGGTCGTCAATGACGAAGCGATGGAGGCCCATCCGAGCGGGCGCCTGGTCTATTACCCGGCACCGGTCAGAGCGACGGCCGGGTGGTGGCACGCACGGACAGTCCGGCCGAGGTGCCCTTTAGCAGCACGGTACCGCCATCGCTCTCACCCCGAGGCGACCGGGTATTGTTCGTCCGGCAGGCCGTCATCACGAACAGCAGAGCCGTCACTCCGGAGGCGGCCGGCCTCTGGGTTGTAGGTAGCGATGGCACCGGCGCTCGGCGGGTTGCAATGGCTGCGTTCATCCAAAGCGCCATCTGGGACCCGACCGCCAGATTCATCGCCTACACCGCGAAGGCGGACATGACGGACGGGAACACCGTGCTCCGTGTGCTGGAGGTCGCGACCGGTGTCGAGCAAGAGATCGCACTGCCGGATCACGTCAGGCGAACCCCAGGCATGTCCGCGTACGTGAGGCTGACGAACTGGTCCAGCGACGGCGGTCTGCTCGGGATGGTCGTTGGGAAGGACTTCGACTCTGCCTGGGAGTACTGGGTGGTGCGAGGATTGGAGGAGGAAGGCTGACCCAGCCCAACTCGAAGGGAAGGCGCGAGACCCAGGCCAGCCCCAACCGGTCCACGAACGCATGCCGAGGGCCCCGCAGCCGCGGGACCCTCGTGTACTGGTGACGCTCCTCCTCACCTGATCGGGGCCAACACGCGCGTCCAGCCGACGGGACCGAATCGGGGTCTGCGCACGTGCGTGAGGGGAGTAGCGATACCCTATTGCGCCCTCCGCACGCCACAGCAATTTCATTCCCCGAATGGGGGTTCTCCTGTGGGTACTCGGCGCCCTCGCACTCGGCTCCGGCGCCATCAAGCTCCGCGGTCGCACACGCGACACGCTCGGTGCGTCACGGCTCACGAAGGCCGAGCTGGTCGCGGGAGCGGCTATCGCGGCAGGCGCCGGCCTGGGGCTCGCACGCGTGCGACCACTCGCCTGGCTCGCGGTGGTGACGGTGACGGTGGTGATCTGCGCGTCAGCGGTCTCGCACGTAAAACGCGTCGTGCGCCGAGCGGCGGAACGCGACCGCTCCGCGGAGCAACGCTTCCGCCGCTACTTCGAACAGCGCGACCGCACGTCGTAACCGGGGGACTCGCGCGCCGCCATCCCCTGTGCAATCGCCGTTCGCCAATCGCCAATCAGTCGCTCTTCTTCACGTCCCGCACGACGATGATCGAAATGTTGTCGCTCCCGCCGTCGTCGAGCGCATCCTGCAGCAGAGCCTCGCAGACCTGCTTGGACGACGTCATCGTGCGCAGCCGCTCGGCAATGCGCTCGTCGGACACATGCTTCGTGAGTCCGTCGCTGCACAGCAGGCTCACGTTCTCCCAATCCTGATCCAGCCGCGTTACCACGGGCGCCGTTTGTTGGCCGCCGATGGAGCTGGACAACACGTTCGCCCACTTCGTGTTCATGGCGTTGGAATGCGTCAGCACGCCTTGGTCCAGCAGCTCCTGCGCCATCGTTTGATCGCGTGAGATGCGCGTGAGCTTGTCCTCGCGGAAGATGTAGAAGCGACTATCCCCGACTTGGAGCAGGTAGGCGCGCGGCCACACCGCCAGCCACAGCGTGAGCGTCGTGGCCATGCCCCGCTGGTCGACGTTCGACTCCGCTTCGGCGACGACGCTTGCATGACACTTCCACGCGGCTTCCTGGAGGGCATCGAGAAACGGCTGGTCGTCGGTCGCGTCGAGATGGTGATAGGCGCGCATGGTCATGGCGACGTACTCGGTGACCTGCTCGAGCGCCACGCGACTGGCCGTCTCGCCCTTCGTCCCACCACCCACGCCATCCGCCACCACCGCAATGAATGCCATCCGCTCCCCCGCCAGGGGAAGGCGTTCGACGTCGGGCAGGCTCGTGCGATGCACCTGCACCTGTTTCCGCACCGAGCAGATGAGAAAGTGATCCTGGTTGGTCTTCCGCACCGTCCCGACGTGCGTGAGACCATACATGTCCACTTCGTCGTCGTGGGGCTTCCGAAGGCCCGTCACGTTGACGGCTGTAGGGGTCGATGGCATGGGGACCGACCGTTGGAGGAGGTCTGGCTAAGGTACGGCGCGGCGGACGGCCTGGCTACCAGGCCCCGCCGCCCCCGCCGCCGAACCCCCCACCGGACGAGCCTCCGCCACCGAATCCGCCGGAAGATCCTCCCCCGGACGACCGCGGCTGCGCCGCGAGGGAGGTGTTCATGGTGTTCACGGAGTGGTTCAGGGAGTGCGCGAAGACGGCCATCGTGAACGCGCCGTCGTGCCGCGTGCGGTACCAGTTCGGCGGGCTCTGGTAGAGTCCCTCGAACGCGGTCGCCCAGCGGTCCACGAGGCCGAGCGCGATTGCGTGCGGCAGCAGCCGCTCGAAGATGTTGCGGCGCTCCTGCTCCTCGAGCTCCCGCTGCTCGGCGCGCCGCATGTATTCCTCCAAACCCCGAATCTTCTCCCACGCAATCCGGCCCTTTCGCGTCTTCCGGGGCACGATTCGGCTGAAGACCACGATCACCACGAGGGACAGGATACCCGCTACGACGAGCGGGACAGCATACACCGTACCGATGGTAGCGACCTGGAAGAACGCGACTCCGGCCAACAACCCGGCCGTGAGGAAGAACGCGACCGCGGCGAAGACGCTTCGGATCGTGTCGGGGTTGCCATCGAAGTACCCGTGCGTGGTCAAATGTTGGTAAACCTGTTTTCGGATCGTGGCGACCGTTCCGGAGAACTTCTGCTTGAGATCGGACAGCTTCCGCGTGTCCCCAGTCTTGAATACGCCGTCGAAGAGCGCAATCTCATACTTCTTGAGGTCTAATGGTTCTCGTTTCTTGGTGAACCGGTAGTCTTCGCTCGTGAAGATGATCTTCTTCTCCGAAATGTCCTCGATCTCGAGGTAGCCGCGCACGGCGAGGTCGACGAGGATCGCCGAGACGTCCTGCATATTGACTTGCTCGTCGGCCAGTGTGCCGACCTCGGCGGGGCCAAGCCCGTCCGGGGGCTCGTATTGCACGACGATGCTGCCCCATCCGGGGACGTCGCGCCCACGGCGGTACCAGTAGAGGAAACAGCCGCCGAGCACCACCAGGAAGACCGCGTAGGCAAGATTGTCGGTGAGGATCCACCAGAGCCGCGCGCCCCAGCCGGGCAGCGCGACCGCCGTGGCCGGCATCGAGAGCTCGACGGTGATGCCCTCACGCGGTCTGAGCGCACCGGTTGCGTATTCGATCGTCCGGTCGTCGACACGACGGACCGCGAAGTCCTTCCCTGTGGCGCCGTACACGCCGGTCCAGGCGTCGTAGGTGACCGCGGAATCGGGCAGCGCGGTCGGGAACGTGACGGTGGTCGTGGACGCGGTGATCGGAACGTCCCACTCGTTCCCGGTCGCGTTCCACCGCAAGACGGTGCGATCCAGCTCGTGGAGGATCGCCCGCCGGATCTCGTACTGGATGCGGTAGACCTGGAGACCGCGGATCGTTCGGTCCGGGTCGCCGATCCGGATTTGGACGCTGAAACCGTCGCGGCTCAGCTTCGTCCGCCGCGCCTCCCCGTTCCCATCCGTGACACCGAGCAGCTTGAACCGGAGGGAGTATTGGTGAAAGGCGACCTCGTAGTGAATCGGGATCGTGCGATAGATGCCGTGCTTCGGGGCCACGAACGCGGCGGCGATCGTCTCCGTGATGAGGAGGCGACCGTCGGGCTGAATGACGATGTCGGTGTGGAAGTCGTCGATGTGCCAGTCCGACTGCGCGGTGGCCGGCGCCGCGCGTAGCACCAGCGCGGAGAGGAGGGCGGCGACGGTCGTGATGGTGGGGCGGGTCATTGGGCGCTCCGGTTTCTGCTCATACCTCACCTCGGCGACCGCGGTGTGCTCCGCGGTGAAGCACGTGATTGAGTTTGCTAGCCGAGGTCCCGGCAAAAAAGCCGGGCTCGGCGGCGCTGGCGCGCCGACGGGCCATGAATGGCGCTCGGCTGCGAGGGTGCGTCAGCACTTGTCGCCGAAGGCGCCGAGCCGGCGTTGCAACGCCGGCACCGCGACCCGGCTCGCCACATGTGGTGACGGTCCACTAGTCAACGTCCACAATCGGCACCGCACGCTCGTCGTCGTCCTCGAGCTGGAAGAATTCGAGCGGCGTGAAGCGGAAGATGATCGTGAGGAGCAGGATGGGGAACGTCGCGATGAGCACGTTGTAGTCACGGACCACCGCGTTGAAGTAGCGGCGGGCGTGCTGCAGCGTGTTCTCGATCTCCACGAGCGACTTCTGGAGCTCGAGAAACTGGCCGCTCGCCTTGAGGTCCGGGTAATCCTCCACCACGGCTACCAACCCACGCGCGGCGGTCGCGAGGTTCTTCTCGTCCCGCCCGCGGTCCGCCACGGAACCCGCGTCGGCCGCGGCCATAGCGCGCTGGCGAGCCTGGACGACCTTCTGGAGGGTTCCGGATTCGTGGGCCATGTAGCCCTTGACCGCCTCGGTCAACGCGGGCACGAGGTCCCAGCGGCGCTTGAGCTGGACGTCGATATCGCTCCAGGCGGCGCGCGCGCGTTGCTTGAGGGCGATCACGCGGTTGTAGAGCCACGCGGTGACGACGCCCACGGCAACGATGCCGGCAATGGTCCAGGGATTCATGGGCTCAACATGCGCTGGTGTGGGCGCGGTCGCTAGAGAGCAGCGGGGCAGAGAGAAGCCAGAGCAGCGGGGCAGGGAGAAGCTGCCGCGCACATTCGGATGCCGGTCTTATCCTCTCGCTGCCTCGCTGCCTCGCTGCCTCGCTGCCCCGCTGCCCCATCACCGCTCCAGCACGCGTCCCACCGCCTCCACCGCCCGCGTGACATCGTCCTCCGTCGTCATCCAGCTACAGACCGAAATCCGCATGCACCGCATCCCGCGCCACGTGGTTCCACTGAAGAATGCCTCCCCGGACGCCTGGACGGCCGCGATGACGTCGTCCGTACGGCGGTCGTGATCGGCGGCGGTCGCCGACGGGCCGTCGGCGGGAAAGCGGACCAGGCCCTGGTTGATGATCGGTTCCCACAGCAGCTCTGCGCCCGACAGCGCGCCGATCCGCGTCGTGAGGGCGTGCGCACGGTCGCAGCAATCCGCGACGAGATCGGCGATCCCCTGGCGTCCCAACTGCCGGATGGCGGCGTAGGTCGGGAATCCCCGCGCCCGCCGCGACCACTCGGGGGTCCAGTCCAGGCCGTCCCGGGCCTGATCCGCGTGTGTCAGGTAGCTGGCGTGGTGGGACATTGCGGCGCGATGGGCGTCGGGATGCGCGACGAAGGCGTACCCACAATCGAAGGGGACGTTGAGCCACTTGTGACCGTCCGTGGCCCACGAATCTGCGCGCTCCACTCCCGTAACGAGATGGCGGTGTCTGGGACTCGCGGCCGCCCACAACCCGAAGGCGCCGTCCACGTGGACCCACGCCCCGTGCTGCTGGGCGATGGGAATCAGCGTCGCGAAGTCCTCGAACACGCCGGTGTTGATGTCGCCGGCCTGGAGATGCACGATCGTCGCCGTGTCGGGGTCTTGCCGAAGCGCGTCGTTCAGGGCCGCGGTCGTAAGGCGGCCCTGCTCGTCCGCCGCGACCGGGACGATGGAGTCCGTGCCGATGCCGAGGTACCGGAGCGCTCGGGGGACCGTGCCGTGGTACTGGTCGTTCGTGAGCATGCGGATCGGTGGCGCGCCGTTCAGGCCTCGGCGTTCGACGTCCCAGCCACGTGCCGCAAGCAGGTGATGGCGGGCAGCGGCGAGACACGTGAAGTGGGCCATCTGACATCCCGTCACGAGCGCGAAGCTCGCGGACGCGGGGAGGCCGAGTAGGTCCTTGAGCCAGATGCCCGCGACCTCCTCGACGACGGACGCGGCAGGCGAGACGGCGAACAGGCCGGCGTTCTGGTCCCACGCCGCCGCCATCCAGTCCGCCGCCAGCGCCGCCGGGACCGATCCGCCGTTGACCCACGCGTAGAACCGTCCGCCGCCGATCCGATTCAGTCCGTGGTGCGCATCCGTCGCTAATTGCTCGACAACGGCCTCCGGGGACTGTCCGGCTTCCGCCAGGGGCTGATACAGGCGATTCCACAGGTCCCCATGTGAGGCCTTGGCCGACACGGATTCCGTGTCGTGGCCGTCGAGAAAGGCGACCGCCGCGTGGAGCGCGCGCTCCAATGCGGGCGTGAAAGCAGAACGCATGGTTGGAGTCCTTGCTTGGGGCAGTCGTCGGGCCGGTCCGGTTCCGACGTCGTTTCGGTTCCGCATCAGGCTACCCAGCTGGCGGGCCCCGACGCCACCGGAAAAGGACCGTGGAATTCGCCGAGTCGCAACGGGCCCAGGACGCTCCGTGAGGTCCACGCTGCCCCGCTGGCCCGCTGCCGCGCTGATCCTGGGCGAGGGCACCGTGGTGGCTTGGGCGGACCAGGTGCCGTACATTGGCAGCCAGCCCCCGATTTCAGGAGTCGCGTGAGTTCCACCCAGCTCGAACGGCTCACCGCCGCACTCGCCGATCGCTATGCCATCGTGCGGGAGTTGGGACGTGGCGGAATGGCGACGGTGTATCTCGCCGAGGACCTGAAGCATCACCGACCCGTCGCCATCAAGGTCCTGCGCCCGGAGCTGGCGGGCGCGCTCGGGCCCGACCGCTTCCTCCGCGAGATCGAGATCGCCGCGCGGCTCGATCATCCGCACATCCTGCCCCTGTATGATAGTGGGCGGACCCTCACCCCCGTTTCCCCTCTCCGCGATGCGGAGAGGGGGTCAGGGGGTGAGGACTTTCTCTACTACGTCATGCCCTACGTCGAGGGCGAGTCCCTCCGCGACCGGCTGACCCGCGAGAAGCAGCTCCCCACCGAAGAGGCCATCCAGATCGCGCGCGAGGTGGCGGACGCGTTGTCGTACGCGCACAGCCGTGACGTCGTCCATCGCGACATCAAGCCCGAGAACATCCTGTTGGCCGGCGGGCACGCGCGGGTCGCCGACTTCGGCATCGCCCGCGCCATCACGGAGGCGGGCGGCGAGCGGCTCACGGGGACGGGGCTCGCTATCGGCACGCCGACGTACATGAGTCCCGAGCAGGCGGCGGGCAGTCACGACCTGGACGGTCGGAGCGACCTCTATAGCCTCGGCTGCGTCCTGTACGAGATGCTGGCGGGGCACGCGCCGTTCACGGGTCCCATCGAGAGCATGGTCCATCAGCACTTGACGGTGGATCCGCCCTCCATCACGACGTTGCGGCCCGCCGTGCCGCCGGCGGTGGCCGCCGCCCTGACGCGCGTCCTCGCCAAGACGCCCGCCGATCGGTTCAGCCCCGCCGCGCAGTTCGCGGACGCGCTGCGGCCGGGGGCGGCGTCACCGCTCGCGGGGATGGTCGCGACGCCGGCGCCCGCGGTCCGGCCCGATCCCCTGCGCGCGGCCGGCGTGTTTGGCATGGCGGCGGTGGCCGTGCTCGCGATCGCCTACCTGCTGGTGCGCGAGGTCGGACTCCCCGAGTGGGTGCTCGGCGCGTCGATCGCATTGCTCGTCATCGGGCTCCCCATCGTCGTCGCGACGAGCTTTCTCGAGCGGGGCCGCGCGGGCGCGGGCGACACCGTCGGTGGCGTCCGACGGCTGTTCACCTGGCGGAAGACCGCGCTGGGTGGGGGGCTCGCGTTCGGCGCGCTGACGCTCGTGGTGGTGGGCTATCTGGCATCCCGTGTCCTCGGTATCGGCCCGGCGGCCACGCTGCGCTCCTCAGGGGCCATCGGCGAGGGGGAGCGCATCATCCTGGCCGATTTCCAAAACCGCACGTCCGACACCACGCACGGCGCCACGGTGACCGAGCTGATGCGGATCGGCCTCTCGCGCTCCGAGGCGGTGTCGGTGCTGGATCCGCTTCAGGTTTCGCGGATCCTCCAGTTGATGGCCCGCGACCCGACGCGCGGGGTGAACGACACCGTCGCCCTCCAGGCGGCGGAGCGCGAAGGGATCAAGGCGGTGGTGACCGGGGAGATCGCGTCGGTGGGGAGCGGCTACTCCCTGACGGCGCGCCTGGTGGCGGTGAATGGCGACGTGCTCACGGCGCAGCAGGCCTCGGCGGCCAGCGACGACGATTTGGTGGCCGCCGTGGACCAGCTGTCGCGCGAGCTGCGGGAGCGATTCGGCGAGAGCCTCCGCACGATCGCCCGCTCCAAGCCCCTGGAGGAGGTGACGACCTCGTCCCATGAGGCGCTGCGGACCTTCTCCCAGGGCCTGCAGGCGTGGAATCAAGGCGACGTCGCACGCAGCATGCAGCTGCTCGAGGCGGCCATTGCGCTCGACACCACGTTTGGCATGGCGTACCGCAAGCTGGCCGTGGTGCTCAGCAACAACGACGAGCGCCGGGCCCGCGCGGTGGAGGCGGCGCGCAAGGCGTACGCGTATCGGGATCACCTGACGGAGCGCGAAAAGTATCTCGTCACGGCCGCCTACAATGCGGTCGTTACCGGGAACCGCGACCAGGTCATCAGCGCCTACCGCTCGGTGCTCGACAAGTACCCGGACGATACGTATGCGCTGAACAACCTGGGGGTCATCTACTCGGAGCTGCGCGACGACCGGCGCGCCGCGGAGTACTTCGCGCGCGGGCTGGCCACGGACTCGACCATGCGGTTGTACTACTCCAACCTCGCCAGCTCGCTGGGGCTGCAGCGCAAGTACGATTCCGCGGCGATGGTGATCGAGGGGTTCGCGCGCCGGTTTCCCGGCAACCCCGAGGTCAAGATCGCGCGCATCATCGACGCCGCCTATCAGAAGAACTACGCTGCTGCCGAGACCCTGGGCACGCAGCTGATGGAGGAACAAAAAGGCACGGTGTTCTGGGAGGCGATCGCGTACGAGTGGCTGGCGCAGCTCGACGCCATGCGCGGCCGTCTCCAGCCGGCCACGCTCCGGTGGGATCGCGCCTTCCGCATCACGGCGGAGCGGGACCTCGGCGGCCAGTACCTGCTGCGCGCGGCCCGCCGGGCCATCACCGAGCGGTTGCTGTTCGACGATACGCTCCGCGGCCGGCGCATTCTCGACGACGCGACGAAGCGCTTTCCGCTGCCGTCGCTGTCCCCGCTGGACCGCCCCTACGGTCACCTGGCCCTCGCCTACGCGGCGGCCGGCCAGACCACGCGCGCCCGCCAGTTGCTGACCGAGTTCGACCGCACCCCCGAGGCCGATCATAGCCACGACGCCGAGTTATGGGAGCAGGGCGCCGCGGGTGTCGTGGATCTCGCCGAGGGTCGGGTGGACTCCGCGCTGGCCGCCCTGTGGCGGTTCGACGACGGCAACGCCTGCGCCACGTGCGCGGCGGCGTGGCTCGCGCGGGCGTACGAAGCGGCGGGCAAGACGGACAGCGCGCGCATGATGTACGAGCGGCTCGTGGACAGTCCCTCGGATCAGATCTGGTACGACGCCGGCCATCTCGCCCATGGGTACCTCCGGCTGGGCCAGATTGCCGAGCAGGCCGGCGACCGGGCGAAAGCGGCGGACTACTACAACCGCTTGCTCACCCTGTGGGCCGACGCGGATCCGCGCCTTCACGATTGGGTGGACCAGGCCAGGAAGGGTCTGGAGCGGGTGGCTCGAGAGGCTCGCTAGCTGGAAGCCGGACGCCCCATGCCCCGTCCGCCGCGCGTGGCCGACGCGCTCGTCGTCACGATGCTCTGTCTCGGGGGTCTGACGGGCGCCGCCCGCCTCGCGGGCGCACAAGCCGTGTCCGAGGCCGTGCGCGAGCGGCTGCGGAACCGCCTCGAGACGGTACCGGCCGCCGACCTCGCAGTCCGCGACGAGCCGGTCTACGCGTCCGCGGCCCTTCCCGAGTTCTACGTGTCCCGGCTCTACCAGCCCGCGTGGAGCGACGACCGCGGGCCGCTTCCGGTGGCCGACTCCCTCATCGCGGCGGTGCGCGATGCCGGCGGTGAAGGGCTGCGGCCGGCGGACTACCACCTGCGCACGATCGAACGCACGCTGCGCGAGATTCGTGGTGCCGCGGGGCCGCCCGGTGCCCGGCGGGTCGCGGATCTCGATCTCCTGCTCACCGACGCGTTCCTCGTGTACGGCTCGCATCTGCTGATCGGGCGGGTCAATCCCGAGACCATCGACCCCGAGTGGCGGGCCAATCGGCGGGGCGCGGATCTGGCGATGATCCTCGGCGGGGCGCTCGCGTCCGGCCACGTTCGCGAGGCCCTGGCCACGCTCTTGCCTCCGCAGCCCGGCTACGCACGGCTCCGCGCCGCGTTGGGGCGGTATCGCGACGTCGCCGCTCGCGGCGGATGGCCCACGATCCCCGACGGCGATCGGCTGGAACGGGGGATCCAGAGTCCCCGCGTGCGCGACGTGCGCACGCGCCTCGCGCTCACCGGGGATCTCGTGGAGGCGGACACCGACGGCGCGGACCTCGATCTGTTCGATGAGGCGGTCGCGCACGCGGTGATGGCCTTCCAGCGGCGTCACGGGCTCGCCGAGGATGGGATGGTGGGTCCCGAGACGCTCGCGGCGATGAACGTTCCGGTCGCGGAGCGACTGCACCAGCTCGAGATCAACCTGGAGCGCTGGCGCTGGCTGCCGCAGGATCTCGGCCGGCGGCACGTGCTCGTGAACATCGCCGCGTTCGAAATGGAGGTCGTGGAAGCGGACACCGCGGTACTCCGCATGCGGGTGATGGTCGGCCGTCCGTATCGCCGGACCCCGGTGTTCAGCGGGAACATGACATACCTCGTGCTCGCCCCGTTCTGGCACGTGCCGCGCAACCTGGCGGTCGAGGACAAGCTCCCGCTGATCAAGCGGAACCCCGCGTATCTGACCGAGCAGCACATCAGGGTGTTCGAGGGTTGGGGAATCGACGCCCGCGAGGTCGATCCGGCGTCGGTAACCTGGAGCACGATCACGGCGAAGACCTTCCCCTATCGGCTCCGGCAAGATCCGGGTCCCAACAACGCACTCGGCCGCGTGAAGTTTATGTTCCCGAACGCGCGCAACGTGTACCTCCACGATACGCCCGCGCGCGAGCTGTTCGACAAGCCCGACCGCGCGTTCAGCTCGGGATGCATCCGGCTCGAACGGCCCCTGGAGCTGGCGGAGTACGTCCTGCGTGGCGATACCCGGTGGAGCCGGAAGGCCCTGGAGGCGACGATCGCGCGGTGGCAAGAGCAGACGGTGGCGTTGCCGCGACCGATTCCCGTGCATCTGCTCTATTGGACGGCGTGGGCGGCGCCCGACGGACGCGTACACTTTCGGAAGGACCTGTACGGCCGTGACACGCGCCTCGAACGGGCGTTGCAGGCGGCGCCGCCGAGCGACGAGTGAGTCCGGCCAAGGGCGGCGCCGCGCTGGCGCTCGTGGGCGTCGCCCTCCTCACGTTCGGTGGGACCGCGCGGGTGGTTCGCGGCACGCCGGACGCGACCGCGGGCTTCGCCGTGCGATACGGTACGCTGGTGTCCGCCTACCGCATCAACTCGGCCTTCGTGTTGCCAGGGACCTCGCTCGCCATCGCCGTCGAACGCGCCACCGGCGCGTACGAGGCCCAGGCCCGCGAGGGCCAGCTCCGGCCGGTCGGTGTCGCTGCGTGGCGCTACCGGCCCCCGAGCCGGCCGGGCATCTATCCCCTGACGGTGCGACGCGCGGACGGGTCTGATTCCATCCGGCTCACCGTCTTCGTGCTCGTCCCCGCGAGTCGCGTGGTGAACGGCCGTCTCAACGGATACGTGATCGGTACCTACGCCAGGGTCCGGACGCCCGACGGGGTGGTGCGCCCGCCGCCCGTGGGCTTCATCGAGGTGACGCCCGCCAACCGGCGCACCCCCGTGTCCCCACGATTTCGGCTCGAGCAGTTCCTCTGCAAGCAGGCGGGCGGCTATCCCAAGTACGTGGCCCTCGACGCCCGACTGCTGCTGGCACTCGAAACCCTGCTCGATGAAGCCAACGCGGCGGGCTACCGGGTGACGTCGTTCAAGATCCTCAGTGGGTTCCGCACGCCGTCGTACAACCGCGCCATTGGCAACGTCGTGAGCAGCCGCCACCAGTGGGGACAGGCGGCGGATATTTTCGTGGACGAGGATGGCGACGGCGTCATGGATGACCTCAATCGCGACGGCCGGCATGACGCCCGCGACGCTGATGTGCTGATCAGGTTGGCGGATCGGGCGCTGGGAAAGGACGGCCGCGAGTACGCCGGAGGGCTGGGTCGCTACGGCACCAACCGCTCACACGGCCCGTTTGTCCATCTCGACGTGCGCGGCTACCGGGCCCGCTGGTAGCCTTCCGTCCCGGTCCCGCGTCTACCAGGTCAACTCGTAGCCAAACGTCGTTCGACCCCGGCCGTCGATGCCCACGGTCGGCGGCCGGAATCCGAATAGACGCCACTTGCCGTTGACGAGTTTCGCGGCGGTGATCCCGTACAGCGCGCCCGTGAAGACGTCGCTGAACCAGTGTCGGTTGGCGTAGACCCGGGCCCACGAATTCAAAGTGGCCCCGGCGTACAGCACCACGGTGGCGGCCGGGTGATCGATGGCGTCCGCGAGCGTGGTCGCCAGGCTGAAGGTCACCGCCGCCGCCCCTGACGGGAACGAGCTGTTCTCGCCGCCCGCAAACCAGTCGAAGTGCGTGTTGTCGTCCGGCAAGGTGCTGGGGCGCGCACGCCCAAAGGCCCACTTGGTGGCGATCATCATGCCCGAGGTCAATCCGTACGCACCGAGGATCTGCAGTCCGGTTTGCGCAACGGTCATCTGATGGAACAGGAGACCCACCGCCATGCCCCCGGTCGCCGCGGTCAGGGTGACCACGGGTTCGTGGAATCGCTTGGCCACGTTCGCGATGTCGTCCTGACCCGAGGTCGTATTGCCCTGGACGAAGTCGTGGATGGGCTGATCGAGCAGAAAGGTGGCGGCGATCCCGGCCGACGCCACGAGCGGGTGCCACCACTGGAGGTTCAGGTAGTCGCGCTCCTGCGCGGCCAGCGCGCGCGGCGCGAGCAGCAGGAGGCCGAGCACGATGGCGCGCTGACCGCGGGATGCCATGCGGGGGCTCCGGATCTGGGGGTGCTGGGAACTGTGCGCCGAATATGTCGCCGAGGCCGGCGAGGCGCTACGCTGTATCGCAACCCTCCGCGACCGGCCGCTCAGGCCGGCGTGACGCCGGGTGGCAACTGCTCGGCTGGAGCGGGCGCGGGGAGCGGTTTCCCCTCGACACGCGTGGCCAAGCGATCCGCCAGCGCCACCAACTTGGGTTCCCGCGTGTTGGCCATGGTCGTGATGACGCCGCGATATGCCCAATACGCGCTTCCAGCACCCGCGAGCACGGCCGGCACCACCAAATCGCCGCCGGCCCCTCCGAAGAGGGCTCCGAGGAATGCGAGCGTGAGCAGGCCTCCAACGACACCCACGAGGCCGGGGACCGCGTCGAGGATGCCGCTGGGGGTGAACCGCTCCTCGATGTGAATCGCGGTGTGCCCGTCGCGCACCGTGAGCGTCACGAGCACCACGCGCCCCTCCTTCCCCTGCGCGACGGGACTCCACGTGAGGGAACGACCGAGCGCACTCGCGTGGCCGGTCAGGCCGAGGACGTCGTGGATATCGTCCACGAGGGTGGGGAATTCGTCCGCCGACACCTCCCGAGCGACAACGCGGTCGACGCGGTAGGTCCGCTTGCGCCGCTCGAAGGTTCCCTTGCCGACATCCGTGGTCACTGCGGGCACGCCCGCGCCGGGCAGTCGCTCGGCCAGGGCGCGCCGCACGTGTTCGGGCTCGATCCCGACCTCCGCCGCTATCTGCTCGACCGCCCCAACCGACAACGCGGGATCCTCGGTCGGATGCGCCAACTCGATCTCGGCCGCCCGTCGCAGGACGGCGTCCACGTCGGAAGCCGAAAGCGGCGAGCTGTGTGCGGCCGCCGCGGCCAGAGCGTCCGCGAACTCGACGGGCGATCCGAAGCGATCCGCCGGCCGAACCGCCAGCGCGCGCACGAGGACTTGTTGCAGGTGACCCGGGAGCCGGTCGAGCCGCTCGCGATGACCATCCGACGCGTCCACAAAGCGACCCAGGCGGACCGCTTCCTCGGTGGGCCACATCTCGGGCGTTTCCCCTACCAGCATCTCGTACACGACGCACCCGAGTCCGAAGACGTCGGTGCGTGCGTCCAAGCGCTGGGTGCCGGTCGCCTGCTCGGGACTCATGTAGCCCGGCGTGCCGAGCGGGAACCCGCTGCGGGTCAACGCGCCCGTATCCGTGTCCGTGGCGGCGAAGACCGCCCGCGCGATCCCAAAGTCCGCGACGACCGCTTCCCCCTCCGACAGCAGGATGTTCTCGGGCTTGACGTCGCGGTGGATGACACCATGCCGGTGCGCGTGATCGAGCGCGGACGCCACCTGGCTCGCCAGGCGGAGCACTTCCGGCATGGGAATGGGCGTCTCGTGCTGGAGCACGTGCCGCAGAGAGCCGCCCGGGATGTAGGGCATGACGTAGTAGAGCAGGTCGGCTAGGCGGCTAGGCGGCTGGGCGGCTAGCGCGTCCGACGGAGCATCTGACCGCCTATCCGCCTGACCGCCTGTCCGCCCGCTGTCATACAGCGGCAGAATGTGCGGGTGATTGAGCTGCGCGGTGATCCGGATCTCGCGCAGGAAGCGCTCGCTGCCCAGCGTCGCGCTCAAATCGGGTCGGAGCACTTTCACGGCAACGTCCCGGTCGTACCGGAGGTCGCGGGCGAGAAACACGGTCGCCATGCCCCCGCTTCCGAGCGTGCGCGCGACCCGGTAACGGCCCTCCAGGGCCGCGCGGATGCCGTCCTCGAGCTCGGTCACACTATTTCGTGCGCTGACTCGCGGTCCCCATGACGTAGTCCCAGACCGGAGTGGTCACGCCGAAGTCCTGGGTCGAGTCCTGGTAGTGATGCCGGTAGTGGTGCTTCTTGAGATAGAGCAGCGCCGCGTTGTGCAGCGAGAAATGATGGACCGCGTAGTGGATGGTGTCGTAGGTGACGTACCCACCCACGAATCCCGCGTACGCCGCGGCGCCGGGACCCACGCCCAAGGCTGCCCGGAACGCAAGGTAGAACATGACGGCAAGGGGGATGCTGATCGAGGGCGGCAGCACCAGCCGTTTCGTGTCGTTCGGGAAATCGTGGTGGACGCCATGCGCCAGAAAATAGTGCTTCTGCCGCAGGGTTCGCATGTGGCGGAGGGCGGGCTCACCGAGCGGAACGGCCGCCACGATGTCTCGCACCTCTCCCTCGATGACCGGTCCCGCGTGGAACGCGAAGCGGTGCCCGAGGTACTCGACGACCGTCCAGAGCAGGATTCCGATCAGCACGTACAACACGACGTCGCCGGGAGCAAGATGCTGGCGCCCCACGAACACCATGATGGCCACGAGCGGGACGTACAGGACGATCGGAACTGTCCAGTGCACGTGGGTGAAGAACTCCATGAGATCGTTCCGGAAGATCCGGACCGAGACATCCTTGTTCGATACGTAGTGCTTCGGCACGGGGCACCTCGCTAGGGATCCGGCAACTTCGGCCAAGATGCGTTGGTGCCGCCGCGTTGTGGAAGCGCTCGGCGCGACCTTCACGCGGAATTCACCGAACGTTCACGCGCGCCAGTCGTCGCTGGGCGATGCGCCCGTTGGTCGATCGACGGAGTGACGATTGGAGAATCGGTGCCGGCGGGCTCCCGCGCGCCGCCTCGGTTTCACGCGGCCGTCAGGCTACTTTCAGGACGATCAGCCAGCATCGTGCCGTTCCGTGCGGGGACGCGCGTTGAGCCTCATTGGGGAGAAGCAACCATGTCAAAATCGTGGATCGTCCTTCCGGTCATCGCGGCGGCGCTCGGCGTTGCCCCGCGGGTGGCCGCGCAGGAAATCGTCAAGGAGTACCCCGGTCTCGAGACGGGTACGATGTGGACGTTCGACGTGCCGCCGCTGGAGTACTGGGCCGCCCGCTACGGGTTCCGGCCCACCGCCGCGTGGCTGGAGCACGTGCGCTTGTCGGCGGCCCGCCAGCCCGGGTGCACCGCCTCGTTCGTCTCGGCCAACGGGCTGGTCATGACCAACCATCACTGCGCCCGCAGCTGCATCACGGCGGTGACGCACGAAGGCGAAGACCTGCTTGCGAACGGGTTCTACGCGAAGACGCATGCCGAGGAGCGCGCCTGCTCTAACCGCTACCTGGACCAGCTCCTGTCGATCCGGGACGTGACGGACAGCGTCACGGGCGCGGTCCCCGCTGGAGCCTCACCGACGGCGGCGGCGGATGCGCGGGCCCGGATGATCGTCGACATCCAGAACCGATGCGCCGCCACGGGTGCCAATCTGAACTGCCAGGTCGTCACGATGTACCGCGGCGGCCAATACAAGCTCTACACGTTCCGCCGGTACACGGACGTGCGGCTCGTGTTCGCGCCCGATGGCCAGGCGGCGTTCTTCGGCGGCGATCCGGACAACTTCACGTATCCGCGGTACGACATGGACATCAGCTTCTACCGTGTGTACGAGGGGGGGCAACCCCTCCAGACGCAGCAATATTTCAAGTGGAGTGCCGCGGGCTCGTCCGAAGGCGATCTCGTCTTCGTGGTGGGGAATCCCGGCTCGACGGGACGGCTCAACACGGTCGCGCAGCTGGAGTACCTCCGCGATGTGCAGTACCCGGCCCAGTTGGATGGGTATGCCAGATGGATCGCCGTGCTCCACGAGCTTGCGAACTCGGATCCCGAGCGTGCCAGCGCGCTCCGCAATACGATCTTCGGCCTCGAGAACTCCAAGAAGGCGGTTACGGGATACCAATCGGGCCTGCTCGACCCGAACCTGATGACCCGGAAGCAGCACTGGGAGCAGAGCTTCCGCACCAAAGTGCAGGCCGACCCCGCGCTCAAGGCGAAGTACGGCAACGCGTGGGACGCGATCGCCACGATCAACAAGAAGCTGGCGTCGCTGGACTTGCATCGTCGTTACTACTCGTTCAACGCGATGGGCACGCGCCTGCTCGGCGTGGCCGGGACGCTCGTGCAGGCGCCCGCCGAGATGGCCAAGCCGGACGGCGAGCGCATGGGCATCTACCGCGAGGGCAATCGTCGACGCTTGGAGCGCATGCTCGCGGGGCAGACCGACACGCTCATGGAGCGCATGATGCTCACGGCGTGGCTGCAGGCGATGGCCAAGGACCTGCCCGCGACCGATCCGGTGCGGCGGGCGGCCCTGGGGGGCCGGACGCCGGAGGCCGCGGCGGCGGCGATGATGTCGCGTACCGTGCTCACCGATCCGAACCAGGTGCACGCGCTCCTGGAGGGTGGCGAAGCCGCAAGCGCCGCCTCGAACGATCCCTTCGTCAAGCTCGCGCGCGTGATCGATCCGCTCGAGCGGGAAGTGAGCGCCACCGTCGCAACGCTGCGAGACGCGGAAGCACAACAGGACGAGCTGATCGCGCGGGCGCTGCTTGCGGTGTTCGGCTCGTCGGTCGCCCCGGATGCGACCTTCAGCCTCCGGATCTCGGACGGTGTCGTCGCCCGGTATCCGTATAACGGCACCGTCGCCGCGCCGTACACGACCTTCTATGGCCTGTACGACCGGTGGACCGCGTTCGGCGGGAAGGATCCCTGGCAGATGACGCAGCGGTGGATCGACGCCAAGGACAAGATCAACCTGGCGACGCCGCTCGACGCCGTCTCCACGAACGACATCATCGGGGGGAACTCGGGGAGTCCGGTCATCAACCGGGATGCGGAAATTGTCGGGCTGATCTTCGATGGCAACATCGAGATGCTGCCGAACCGCTTCCTGTACACGCAGCGGGTTGCCCGATCGGTGTGGGTGGACGGTCGGGGCATTCTCGAGGCCCTGCGCACCGTGTACGGCGCGACCGACTTGGCAAACGAGCTGCTGGGACGGCAGTAGAAGGCGGTCCGACGCAGCCCCGTCGGGCCTGACACAAGTGAAGCGCCCGTCACCGCGATGCGGTGGCGGGCGCGTCCTTGTGCCGCAACGGCCGTCGACTATGGGGCGGGCGTGAGCATCGCGTAGTAGGCTGCCACGTCGAAGCCGACCGGGTCCACCTCGTAGTACCGGCCGCGGGCGAACACCCCCGTCGTCGGGAAGTAGGGTGGGGGACTCGTGTACGCACAGGCGTCGTACGAGTAGCGCTTGACGTAGCCCGTGCCGCCCGTGCTCCAGATCGTGCCCACCGCGCCGCGCTGTGACTGGATGATGCCGCCGGTCAGGTACAGGCACCCACGACCCCACGCGCTGCCTTCGCACGCCTCGGCGGTCCTTGCGTTGTACGAGGTGGGACTGTCGTAGTTCTCGACCGTGAAGTTGCTGAGCGCGAGCACGACGCCGTGGATGAACTCGTCGCGACTTTCGTCGAACGTGTAGTAGTTGCCGTCGCCTCTGGCATCGGCCGGGGCGTTGATCGTATTGTCGGCAATGACGACATCCGTCCCACTGAAGAGGCCCATGATGTCGTTGCAGGTGCCCGCACCGGGGTCGGTGGCGTACGTCAGGTCGTCGCCGATGATGATCTCGTCGGTGGCGGCCACGGTGACCCGCCCCCGGAGCACGCCGCTCAGGACGACCTTGCCCGTGACGAAGATGACGCCCTTGAAGTTGGGGTTGAGCGCTCGGGTGATCGGGAACAGATACGACGCATCCGGCCGGCCGGCCAGCAGGCCACTCACCGTGCCGGGCCACGCCTGCCACGCCCCGGTGCCGTCATTCGCCACGAAACCATTGAAGATCTCGGGGGCGCCGCCGAGATAGCACCGCCGCCCGGGGCTGACCACGGCGTTCTGCCACTTGTCGCTGCCGCTGGTGCCGTGGTCGTGGATGGACTTGAACAGTCCGCTGGTCTCGTAGTGGCCGCAGTTGTCGGAATTCCGAAGTCCGGTGCCCGAAGGTACGTCCGCCGTGACCCAGCCGGCGTTGTTCGACTTGTAGACGCGGATGAACCCCTCGTTGTCGCCGTTGACCTGCCCATCGCCGTCCAAGTCGATGGCGATGAACTCGATACGCATGGTGGCCTGGCCGCTCGAACCGGAGGTCGAGCTGGTGAACGCGGTATTGCCGGCCTGCGCCTGGATCTTGAGCTTGTTGAGATCCGCTGTACTCGGCATGGGGATCTTCGGGACGTTTTCCTTGTACCCTTGCGCAAACGTACCGTACGCAGCGCCCTGCACGGTCTTGGCGGTCGTCACCGGGCCCCAGAACGTGGCGCCGGACGAGTAGATCTTGAGGTAGTCGTTCGTGTGGACCGGACCGAAGATCTGGTCGCCGCCGCCGAACGAGATGTTCGAGGGTTCATCATCGGTGAAGTACGCGTACTTCGCGAAGCTCTCCTGCTGGATCTCACCACGCCGAACGACCTGGTTCCCGAACCGGTCGCGCGCCACGGCCACGATGCTGCCGAACACGCCGTACTGGCCCGAGGTGATCCCCGTGGGCCCCACGTAGAGCGACCGTCGGATGTTGGGGATCGAGTCGCCGTTGGCGTCCTTCAGGGCCACGCCGCTCTCGAGCGTGTTGTAGCCGGAGTCGGGGTAGAGCGTCTTGTCTCCGTTGACCATGGACCGCGCCTGTTCGAGCCCGGCGTCCGCCACCGCTTCCAGCGCCAGCTCCCGATCGGCGTACTTGTTGATCAGCGAGTTCGTGGTGCTCAGCATGACCGCGGCAGTCGCCAGGACGGCCACGACGATCGAGACGAGCAAGACCGTGATCAAGGCAATGCCCCGCTCGTTCCGAAGGCTACACCTGAACGACATATCGGCTCCTTCCGTCATCACGGCACCGGGACGAGGACGGGTCCCGCGATCGCCAGTGTCGACTGCGTCGGGGTGCAATCCTGTGCCGCGAGTGCGTACTGGTATGAGGTCCCAGGCACGACGTCCTGGTCTTGCCACATGTAGGTCGGATTCCCAGCCGGCATGCTGCGGTAGGGGTCGCCCCAGTCCGGGGCGCCAGCGATGCGCCGCCAGAGGACGTACCGCACGACGTCCTTTTCGCCTCCACTCTCATCCACCGCCGCGTTCCACACGAGCTGCACGGCGGGATCTCCGGTACCAAGAACGATGGCGGCCGCCGTCAGCCCCGTGCCCAGAATCGGCTCGTCACCGCACGTCCGCAGGGTCGCCATGCCGGCGTTCGGGAATCGCACGAGTCGCGTCAGCGACCGCGTCCGCTCCTGCGTCCCGGTGAGACTATTCGTGGCCGTGAAGCTGATGAGGACGCCACGAATGCTGTCGGTCCGGGCCGACGCGGCCGTGTCGGCGGGCGACTGATGGAGCTTGGCCGAATGGAACAGGGGCAATTCCCCGTTGGGAATCTGCTCGACCTTGGCCGGGCTCCCCACCGGGATGCGCTCGCGGAAGTACTGGAAGAACGGGGTCGTTCCCGTCTGGAGTAGACTCCGCGCCACCATCTCCGGCGCCTGATCGTTGACCTGCCGGTAGAGCGCGTAGTCGTCCGTGCGGGCGGTGAGCGTGTCGGGCGTGAAGAAGAAGATCTGGAGCTCGGCCCGGCTGTTCGCTCCCTGCGCCGAGTAGTCGGTGGACGGATATGTGGTGCTGGTATTCGGAATCGTGATCTTCTGCGCCACCCGCAACGCCGTCACGGCTCCGGTTGGCGCGTCGGGGTCGTAGTAGACCGCCCAGGCGTCGTTCGCGACGTTGGTGGCGAAGTCGCCGTTGTACGCGATGACGTCCGGTCCGGCGTAGACGAACAGGGGCTGCTGCTCGGGGAGATTGGCCCCCGCGGTCCGGAGGTCCGTGGAGAGCATGCCCGCCGCGTACCGCAGATTCTGCAGGATCTCCATCCGCTCGGAGCCCAGGCGATACGCTCGACTCTGGCGCTGGAGGAACGTGAGTGCCGCCCCGAGGATGATGGAGAACACGACCATCGCGATCAACAACTCGATCAGCGTCATGCCGCGGCTGCCGGCGCGGCCCCGGAGAGCGGTCGTCATGGTGCCGCCACGGTGGTGCTCCGGACGATCGGGTCCGAGAGGCCGGGCCCCGTCACGGTCACGGTGATGAGTTTGTAGTCCATACTCTTGCCGGCGCCGCCCACCTGGGTGATGTCCGTCTTGCGAACGAAGTTGGGCGCACCCGGCAGCGAGGACTCGGTCTTCTCATACGTCGACTCGAGCCCCGTGTAGTCCGGGTCCATCTGAATGGTCTGTAGGCGCGCCGTGGCGAGTTGGCTGCCCACCGCCTGCCCTTCGCTCTGCGACGTGAGCCGCACGAATTGGCCGGCGGCCGTGGACATCGCGAGCACGACGACCACGAGAATGGTCATCGCCATGATGACCTCGATCAGCGTGAATCCTCGTCGATTCATGGCTCAGAATCCCTTCGTCCACGCGCCGTCGAGGTAGCGGTACCAACTCGTCCGGCCGGTTGCGCGCTCGACTTCGATCAGGCGGCTGTCCTTCGACAGGCCACCGAGCGCGGCGCGCTTCGAGGTGAGATACACGCCCCCGTATTCGCTGGCGCTGCCGTTCCGGTGGAATGTGACCGACGGCAACCCCGCTTTGGTCTGCGTGAAGGTGACGTCGGCGGAGCCGATGGCGTACGCGGCGGCCGTGGCACGCCCAAAGACGACGTTGTCGCCCAGCGGCCGGTTCCGCACCCGCTCGCCGGCGTCGATGACGCCGTCGTTGTTCGCGTCCTCGTGAACGCGAATCGACGCGTTCGCCTCATCGAAGCCCACGACGACGTCGTGCTGTCTGGTGACGGCTAATTGCTGCGCCGACACCAAGAGCAGCCCCGCGGTCTGCATGGCGCTGTCGACCCGGTAGCGCGTGATGTCGATCTTGGGCAGCACGATGGCGGTGAGGATGCCGATGATGACTACCACCATCAGCATCTCCACCAAGGTGAAGCCGCGGTTGCCGTGCGATTGTCGCGATGTTGGGTTGTTCATGCCTGCCTCCGGCAGCTCGGCCATCTCACCCGCTCATCGGGTAGAGATCCGGGAGCTTTGCGTCCTGCGGTCACCCGCAGTTTGCCTTTGTCCAGCAGTCTTGTAAAGCCATAGCGGTGCTTCCGACGCCTGGCTCCGTGCCGACGCTGCCACTCCAACTAACTGGCAAAGCCCATGCCACTCGTTGACTTGTCGGCCAAGCACGGGCTGGCGCAGGGGTTAGGCCGCGTTGGGGCTCGGTGGGATCCGCCGGCCGGTCCGCGGGATCGTGCATTCCTCCACGCCCACCGCATGTTGCACCTCCTGCCGAGCCGGGGCTGTGACCCGCGTCACGCGGCGCCGATCAGACCCTTCCGCCGCCCGGGTCCGGCGTCCAGGTTACCCTGCGTCTGCCACCACCACCAACGGAGGGACGGAGCGTGAATCGAATCCATCGCGTCGTGGCGATCGTCGGCGTGGCCGTCGCCGCGTTCGTCTCGGCGGCGCCGGCGCAGGTCGCCCAGGAGCGCGTTGACCTCGCCGTCATGCAGCGCATCCGGGAGGAAGGCCTCCAGCGGTCGCACGTCACGGAGCTGGCCGGCTACCTCACGGACGTCATCGGTCCCCGCCTCACCGGCTCGCCGGCAATGAAGCAGGCCAACGACTGGACGGCGAAGACCCTGCGGGACTGGGGCTTCACCAACGTGACCGTCGAGCCCTGGGGTGAGTTCGGCCGCGGCTGGGAGCGCGTCTCCTACAGCGGCCGCATCCTGACCCCCTATGTCCAGGGGCTCCAGGCCATCCCCAGCGCGTGGACGGGCTCCACCAAGGGCACCGTGACCGGATCCGCGGTCATCGTGCGCGCCGACAGCCTGTCGGACATCGCGGCGTATCGGGGCAAGCTCAAGGGTGCGGTCGTCCTGATGCGGCCGGAGCCGAACATCGGCGAGATGTGGGAGGCCGCGGCACGGCGCTTGTCGCTCGAGGAGTTGCTTGGGCCGGTCCCGGCGCGCACGGCTGGTGACGCGGCGCGACGACGGTATGACCCGGCGCAGCGCCAACGGATGCGCGAGGTGCGCGACTCGCTGGACGCGTTGTTCCGCCGCGAGGGGGTAGCGGCGGTGCTGACCCCCGCGTCGCGCGCCTATGGCATTCTGGACGGTGGCGGCAGCACGGCGGGCCGGGACCCCAAACAGCCCGAGCCAATCCCCGAGCTGATGGTGTCCCAGGAGCAGTACGCCCAGATCTACCGGAACGTGGAGCGCGGCCTGGACGTGCGGCTCGAGTTGAACGTCCAGAATCGCTTCATCACGACCGATACCAAGGCCTACAACACACTCGCGGACCTGCCGGGCTCGGACAAGGCCGGTGAGTACGTGATGCTGGGCGGCCATCTCGATTCGTGGCATTACGGGACGGGCGCCGCCGACAACGGCGCCGGCTCCGTCGTCATGATGGAGGCCATGCGGATTCTCAAGACCCTTGGCCTGCAACCGCGCCGGACCGTGCGGATCGCGCTGTGGAGCGGGGAAGAGCAGGGGCTGCTCGGGTCGCGCAACTGGGTGCAGCACCATCCCGAGATGCACGCCAAGATCTCGGCCTACCTGAATGTCGACAACGGCACGGGCAAGATCCGCGGCATCTGGGATCAGTCGAACGAAGCCGCGATTCCCGTCTTCGAGCAGCTCCTCTGGCCGTTCCGGGATCTCGGCGTGGTGGCGGTCCGGCACGGGAACACGGGCGGCACCGATCACCTGTCGTTCGACGCGGCCGGGATTCCGGGGTTCAATTTCATTCAGGATCCGATCGCGTACAGCTCGCAGACGCACCACACGTTCCTGGACGTCTACGACCATCTCCAGATCGACGACCTCGAACAGGCGGCAGTGGTCGTGGCGGCGACGGTGTATGACCTCGCGATGCGAGACGCGATGATGCCAAGGAAGCCGGCGACGCGCTGAACCAGCGTGAAACGTGAGACGTGAAACGTGAAACGGGGTCCCTCGTTTCACGCTTCACGTTTCACGACTTCAGGGAGCTGCCCCTACCTCCAGCGTTCGTTCAAGAAACGCCGCGATCCTTCGATACGCGATGATCCGGTTCGCGAGCTTGCGAATGCCGTGGCCCTCATCGGGGAACCGGAGGTACTCGACTTCGCCGCCGTGCTCCCGGATGCCCCGGACGAACTGATCCGACTCCGTCACCGGATCGCGCGGGTCGTTGGCGCCGTGGAGCACCATGACCGGTGCGTGCACATCCTGGACGTGCGTGAGCGGTGAGATCTCCGTGAAGAACTGCCGGTCGGCCGGGTCGTGGATGTCCCCATACTCGATCCGGTCGCTCGCCTTGAGCTGGGGTGACGCGCCCTCCAACGCCGTGACCCAGTTGGCGACCCCGACGAACGCCACGCCGCTCCGGAACACCGCCGGCAGTCGAGTCATCGCGGCCATCGTGAGGTAGCCTCCGTACGAGCCGCCCATCACCGCCGCCCGGTCGGCGTTCACGAGGCCTTGCGCGCCGAGCCAGCGCACCGCGTCCTCCATGTCGAAGTACTCCGTTGCGCGGAGACGCCGGTCGTTCAACCGTGCGAACCCCTTCCCGTATCCGGTCGAGCCGCGGTAGTTGAGGTCGAACACGGCGATCCCGCGGGTGAGCAGGTACTGCGTGACCGCGTCGAAATCGGGACGGGCTTGCGCCGTCGGACCGCCGTGGACGGCGAGGAGGACCGGTGGCGTGGTTCCCGGCGGCAAGCCGGGCGGCAGGTACAACAAGCCGTGCAGGGTCACGCCGTCCCGCGCGGAGAAGCTGTGGTGATCGGGCACGACCAGCCGATCGAGATCCAGGCCGGCGGCGTCGGACCACGTGGCGCGATGCATCGTCCCCGCCGCCGCGTCCCACATCCAGATATCGCCCGGGACCTGCGGGCCGGTGACGTGAATGGCCGCGACGGGCGCGTTGTCGGCCCAGGTCACGCCGTAGATGCCGCGGGGAAGATCGGGCGCCGTGATCGGTGCACCCGTGGACAGGTTGCGG
>Ga0307424_1000219_pt1 | contig 29548 bp, 26 predicted proteins | sample SalMarWE160320MG_FD_202157 | JGI IMG/M metagenome (GOLD analysis project Ga0307424, IMG submission 202157) | Salt marsh sediment microbial communities from the Plum Island Ecosystem LTER, Massachusetts, United States - WE1603-20 | ecosystem: Environmental > Aquatic > Marine > Intertidal zone >... | reverse complement strand
GATGGAATATGACTTTTATTCCTCCTTCAGATGATAATTATGAAGAGAATGATAATATAGGAGACGCGTACAGTTTATCAGCATATAATTCAACTTGGTTGCATGATATCGATGGACATGGAAGGCAGATTGATGATGATTGGTATGAAATTTCTATTATTACTGGGGTACCTATTTTAGAAATTGAATGTACTTTCACTCATGCTGATGGTAATATAGATATTGGATTATACTATGCTAATGGGACGCAAATTGCAGTGAGTATTTCTACTGACAATAATGAGTTCATAACTCAATTTGTTTCAATTTCAGGATTTTATTACGTAAATGTATTTGGACCTAATTGGGGAAATGAATACGATTTAAAATGGACAACAGGGCTTGATAATACTCCACCTCTTATAATAAACGCTCCAGATGATATTTCTTTGTTTACGGATTATACTGATGTGGAAATTTCATGGATAGCAACCGATGAAGATCCAAACATATATACTATTGAACTTGCGGGGATTGGAATTGTTGATGGACCAACTAGTTGGTCAAGCGGAGTAGCTGTTACATACGATATCCCCGAGGGATTATTAGTAGGAGATCATTTCTATACAATCAACTTTACTGATGAATCTGGTAATTTTATCACCGATGAGGTAAAAATCACAGTTCAAGGAGATGTCATTGATCCCATAGTTACATTTGGAACAGAAGACTATTCTTTAGCAAATGGATATACGGAAGAATTCATCACGTGGATTGCAACTGATGAAAATCCAAACACTTATACAATCGAAGTTCAAGGTTGTGGAGTCATAGCCGGTCCTATTGTTTGGTATAGTGGAGTTGAAATTCACTATTACCTTCCAGAAGAGTTAACACCGGGAGATTATTTCTACACTGTTAATTTTACTGATGATGCTGGAAATTTTGCCACTGACACTGTAAAGCTAACAATTCAAGAAGAGACTACTGGAGATGCTCCTGCAATTCCTTTTGGAAATCACTTTTTGGTTTTCATGACAATTTCCATTATTGCATTGATATTACTCCAGAAAAGGAAAAGATAATCAATTTTCTTTTTTATTTTATTTTATATTTCATTTTTTTTTAAGTTTTTATCTTATACTCCAAATAAGAAATAAACGACGAAGAATTTAACCATTTTTTTATAATTATTTTTTTTATTTTTACTTTTTCGTCATTTATTATCTTTGAAACATAATAAATATATATTCAAAAAAATAATTTTGAAGTAAGGATTCCGACATGTTATTTGTGAAATGAGACAATAAAAATAGATAATCATTAATGTGCTTTAATGAGGGAGATATTTAAAATTTTGAATGAATTAGAGGAAATAAAGAGATTAATTGAAACAGATAAATTCCAAGAAGCCATCATGATATTAGATAAATTAGAGGAAAACTCCGATCTCGGACAATCGGAAATATCCCAGATATTTTTCTATAAAGCCATATCATTCATGAGTTTGGGAAATTATCCAGAGACATTGAAATATGCTAAAAAAGTCTATCGTCATATTCGTAAAGATGCGTCAAATCCTCAACTGATTGAAATTTTAGTAATGATGGGTCATGCTTCATGTTGGTTAGGGAATTTTGAAAAGGGATATCAATATATAGATGAAGCTGAGCAGAAATTAGACAATTTAATTGATATTTCAGAAAAAAGAAGGACCCTTTTAAAAGCAAAGATATATGTTGGTAAAAATTGTGGTTATATGCAACAGGGAAAAAGTGATTTAGTCTGTGATTCTGCACTAAAAATTTCAAATCTAAGTGAACAAATTAACGATACATTTGTGTTAGCTCAAATTTATTATCAATTAGGATCACTTTATACCTTTTTTAGAATTGATATAGAATTAGCTATTAAATATTCTTACAAATGTCAACCTCTTGCAGAAGAATTGGGAAATATAACTCTAATTACTCTCAATTTAGTTACCATTGGTTCGATTTATGTAATGACAGGTGATTTAGAAAAAGCATTATTTTATCATGAGGAAGCATTGAAAAAGACTGATATTGTCATGATTAAGATGTCTATTTTTAATAACCTCTCAATGATTTACACCCAAAAAGGAGAATTAGAGAAAGCTTTAGAATCAATTGAAAAATCGTTTGAATTAGCTAATAAAGTTAAAGCCCCATACATTTTGAGTAGCACGTTAGCAAGTATGATCGAAATCTTAGTTTTAACAGGGAAAAATGAAAGAGCAAGAGAGCATTTAATTATATTGAAAGAGATAGCTGAAAAAGAGAAAAACCCACTTACGGAATTATATGCTCATTTTTGTGAAGCTTTTATCTTAAAGGCAAAGAATCGAATTCAAGATCGGGCTAAAGCACAAAGTATCTTCGAAGAAATAGTGCAGCAAGACGTGTTTTCTGGAGAATTAACAATGAAAGCTTTTTTAAATCTATGCGATTTATTAGTAGAGGAATTTCGCTTAACTTCTGAATTGGAAGTATTAGATGACTTGAGTATATTAATTGAAAAATTAATAACTATTGCAAAAAGTCAAAATTCGTTTTGGATTTTAGCTGAAACATATCTATTACAGGCAAAATTTGCTTTATTAAAAGGAGATTTGAATGGAGCTAGGAGAAAATTAACTGAAGCTCAAGATCTCGCCGAGAAAAATAATCTTAAATTATTAATGGGTAAAATTTCATATGAATATGATAAAATATTAAAAAATTTGAAGATATGGGAAACACTTATAGAAAACGATGCTCCTTTAAAAGAAAGAATCGAATTAGCAGAATTAAATGTACATATTGATAACATGTTATTTAATCGAAAAGTTATTCTTGAAATCTCTGAAGAAGACCCCGTAATAATCTTAATAATTTCAGAAGGAGGCACGCCCATATTTTCGCATTCATTTATTAAAGAAAAAACATTCGAAACCCAAGTTATTAGTGGATTTCTAACAACAATAGATTACTTTATTAAAGAAACCTTTTCTCAAGGATTAGATCGAGCAGTTTTCGGAAATTATACGCTCTTAATGAAGTATCTTCAACCTTTTTATATAACCTATATTTTTAGTGGTGAATCCTATTATGCTCATCAGAGAATTAAGTATTTTATCGAAAATTTAAAAAATGAGTATAGAATTTGGGAAATGTTGATGAAGAATTATGGGGAGAATAAATCTTTGAAACTCGATAATCTTCCCATTCTCGAAAAATTAATCACAGATATATTTATAAATAAGAGTATCATTTCTGAACTGATTTAATACATTGTAACTTATTAGATAAACAAGGTATTATGCGCTTAAAAGAAATAAAAAAAGCAAAAGAATTATTTGAGCATGGTAATTTTGAAGAAGTGCTTTTAATATTAAAAAAAATTGAAAATAGAGAAGAATTAGTTGATGAAGACAAACTCACTCTTAATCTCCTTAAAAGTTCAGTTTATTATAGATATAGAGAAGATCAAAAGTGCCTTGAATGTGCTCAGAAAGCTTATCAATTGAGTAATAAATTAGATCTAAAGCTTTATTCGATCGATGCTCTTTTAAATATGGCTTGGGCTTCATTATGGTTAGGAGATTTTGATAGAGCTTTTGATTCAGTCCTTAAAAGTGAGAGTATTTATAAAACTTTAAAGAACTTGAAAAAAAAAGATTATAAAAACAGAATAGCAGCGATTCTTTTGATTAAATCATGTAGTTGTTGGTTTCAAGCAAAAATGGAAGGATTAGAATTCGCGAAGGAAAGCCTAAAAATACGTCAAAGATATGGTAAAAAATATGAAATTGTAGAATCTTACAGTATGTTGTGTGGCTTTTCTACATATTTTCAAGAGGATTTAGATTATACTCTTAAGTTATTAGAAAATTGTCAAAATCTAGCAGTTGAAATTAATCATCCATGGATGAACTCATTTAATCTTAAGAATTTTGGAGATATCTATTATATAAAAGGTGATTTAAGAAAAGCACTTAACTACTATAAAAAGGCCATTATACCTTTCGAAAAAAGAAACAATCCTTTCCCAACCGTAACTACTTTAGGTGAAATCGGGAAGATTTATAGAGAATTGGGTAATTTAAATCAATGTTTAATCCAACTTAGAAAAAGTTACGAAATTGCGAAAGAAACCAAGAATAATTGGATAATGAGTGAAGTTATTGCAAATTTAATAGAAGTTCTAATTATAAATGATGATATTAAAGAAGCTCAAGGTTACTTGAAAGAATTGAAGATAATCAGTAAACAAGAAACTAAAAATCAACGGATTAAACAATCCTACTTAATTTCTAAAGCTTTAATTTTAAAATCAAATCCAAGATTTCATAACCAGGTAAAAGCACAAGAAATTTTGAACTTTATTGTTAAAACGGATTCAAGAAAAAATGAATCCTTTGTAGTTGCTTTATTAAACCAATGCGAAATATTATTGACAGAATTAAATATTACTCATAACCTTAAAATAATTGATGAGATACAGGATCTTATTGAACAATTACTAAAAATTACAGAAAGATTAAAGTCGTATTGGATTTTAGCAGAAACTTATGTTTTACAGGCAGAGTTAGCATTATTGACCTTCAACTTAAAAGAAGCAAGAAGATTATTAACAAAAGCTCAGTTAGTAGCCGAAAAATATGGTATGTATAGATTAGCGGCAAAAATTTCCTTTCAACATGACAATTTACTTCGAAAATTAAATATCTGGAAAGATTTAAGGGCTTCAAAATCAACATTAGCTGAACGTTTTGCATTGACGAATATAACAAAACAAATGACCTATATGACACATAAGTGTAGATTAGAAGCTCCAAAAGTATCAGAAGAACAACCCATCATAATTTTAATAATCACACAAGATGGAGATATTATGTTTAAACATTGTTTTAATGATGAGGAAAATTTTGATTCTCATCTCTTAGGTGGTTTCATAACTACAATTGATTACTTTATGAAAGAAGTATTTTCAGAAGGGCTTGATCGAGCGGTATTTGGAGACTATACGCTTTTGATGAAGTATCTTCAACCTTTTTATATAACCTATATCTTTAGTGGAGATTCCTATTATGCTCATCAAAAAATTAAGTATTTTACTGAAAATTTGAAGAAAATAGATGAAATTTGGGAAGATCTTATTTTTAATTTTAAAAGTAGTAAATCTATTCATTTAAACGATAATCGCTTACTTGAATCATTAATAAGTAATACCTTCATATACAAAAAAGTAGAATTAAAAGAACTTCTATAAATTCTAATATTTTTATATTATTTATGGGTTTAAAAGTTTAAATTAATCGCATTATAATTCTATATTGACTTAATCTATACAGAGTAATGTAAAAATAATGAATAAAGGAGAATATCAATTTAAGATTTCAGTAGTAGGAGATGGTGCAGTAGGCAAAACATCCCTTATTAAAAAATTCACGAAAGGAACTTTTGAGAAAGATTACATCAAAACAATTGGCGCTCAGCTCTCAAGATTTACTGAGAAAGTTAATGAAGATATAATAAATTTAATTTTTTGGGACATTGCTGGACAAGAAGATCTAAATTTTCTAAAACCTTTATTCTATAAAGAGAGCACTATTTGTATTATAGTATTTAGCCTTGAAGAAACCGATTTAGGTACTGATAGTTTTATCCATATAAAGGAATGGCACGAGGAAGTAAAAAAACATTGTGGAGATATTCCTGTTGTGTTATTCGCTAACAAAGTAGATTTAGTAGAAGAGAATGATTTGGACATCTCAAAAATTCAAAATATTGTAAAAACACTTGGCTTCCAAGAATTTTACTTAACCTCTGCAAAAACAGGACAAGGAGTTATTGACGCATTTAATGCTATTATTAATGAATTATATCAGAAGAAATAAAGAATATACTTATTTAGTACTCGTCTTGTCTAATCATGGTTATATTTCATAAGATTCTATTATCAACCCAATATCTTGAAAGTGGCGAATATTCCTTGTTATCAATTTTTCCGCATTAAAAAGCTTTGCTGTTGTGCCGATTATACAATCCGCTAAATCTAGTATGATTCCTTTTGCTCTTAAGGATCCTTTTAAACTTCCTGATTCCTTAAGAATTTGTGAATTTAGGGGAATTACATGAAATTCAGATAGCAATTTTTCTATTTGGTCTCTGATTTGAACATAAATTTTCTCACTTCTTTTTTCTTTTGTATATCCTAAGCCATCATAAATTTCAGCAATAGAAACAGCAGAGATGCATGTAGTTTGATCAGAATAGAGCTTTAAAACAGATTTTACATTAGATCTACCACGCCAAATATCAATAATAACCGTTGTATCCACGATAATCATACTTAATCTCCCCAGATTTCTGAGAATTTTGATGAAGAAATAATAGCATCTTTCTTCTTTCCATCCTTGATAGCTCTTTCAAATTCATCTAAAACATTATCTGAAAGATTTTTTGCTATACCAAAATGTTTTAAGGGGTTTTTCTGTTGATTTGCAATTAACCGTTCAATTAATTCTGAAAAACTTTCATTCGGACCTTTTAATTTCTTCAGGTTTTTATATATATCATCTCGAATTGAAATCATTTTTGAAGTCATATTTTTAACCATTAATATAAATATTTATATAAATATTTATATCTATAAGCTTTTAATATTTTCTATATTTATACCTAAAAGCCAGATCAATGTGTAATTGGACTATTTCTTTATATATTTAAAAAATTTCTTTTAAATTTTCATATCCTTCAAGCAAATCTTCCTTACTTATCTTGGATTTAATTCCTAATTCCATAATCACGTCCATGAATTCTGATAAAGGGAGATTTGCAAGATATGCGGCTTTTGCTATTGAATATTTTCCCGTCGCATAACCTTTTATCGCTAAATACACGCTCCCATTATTTATTAAATCGCGAATTATCTCTGATTGATCTGTATCTGCTTTTTTCTCCTTGGAATATCTTTTAACAATTTCTTCTAGATTTTTATTGATTCTAACAGATATAACTTTTCCCATTTTCATCACTCCAATAAATTTATTTGTTTTTTAAATTCAGCCATAGTTTCCTCATTATACCATCCAAATTCCTCTAATTTTTCGAATTTTAGCATGATTATTTTTTTAGAAAGCTTTTTCATTGCGAAACAGCGAATTATAAACGAGGGTGTTGTAAAATATTTAATCTTAAGAATTTTGCATATTTTCAACGTTTTATAATCATCAGTTCCAAATAAATCTGCATTTTTTTCTGAATATAAGATGAGCGCTTCCGATTCACCTTCATGAATATTAAAATCATTCATTAATTTTTCTTTTTCTGCTAAATTTTTTACACTTTCTATTATAATTTCTCCTTCATTTATTCTTTTTTCAATTAAAAACGCATCCATTTTTTTTAATCTTTTTCCTCGTTCAACTGATTCTATATATACTGCTTTAGGAATTAAGATCTCTTCAAATGTTTCAATTAGTAAATCTAACATTTCTAATTTTGAAATTAATATTAAGATTGAAGAATCACAAATTATTATAACCATCAATGATAAGATAGTGTTTACATTTTATAAATTTTTGTATACAATACTTTTAGATTTTTCGTTCCAATGATTATCTAAAATACTTTTTTTCGTTGACGGAACTGAAAAAAAATTATTGCTTAATCACATATTGGAATTGCCTTGAAGTCAATTTTCATCCTTATCTTGAGGAGGATAGAAACTTGGAAAGAACTGAAATCAAGAAAGAAAATTAATCTGCAAATTCTTCTTCTATTTGACTTAAATCCAAATTTAGAAAATATTCATTGATAATTTTATTGTATTCTGATTTGGCATTACTTATTAAGCTGCGAATGAAAGGTATATTGATTTTAATAAGTGATTTAGATGGAATAGAGAACCAATTTTTAATTCCAAGAATGTACACATTCCAGAGTGCCTTAGTATCTCCTTGGGATCGCTTAAATATTTCCTCAGTTAAAATGATCCAGAAGGATATGAGATTAGGTGAAATTACTACATTTTGATTAAAGGTCGCACGGTGAAAGGATCCAAATGCTAAAATCATTAGGAATGCTAATCCATATTTTATTTGAATTCTACAGGATTCCTTTAAGGATCTATTTACTAAATTTTCCCAATTACTAATCGCATAAACATTATTTGGGATTGAATTTATGCTTGATCTCAATTTATTGAAATAAAACTCTTGAGTAAGATGAGGTTGTGTAGTTATGAATTGAAAAATTCTTAAAGCACCCGCAATTCGCCATTCAATCCAAGAATAAGAATAAAATAAAGCTCTCTCTAGCGAGGATTCGACATTTGGTAGTAATGATAAAATTTCTTTTAATTTCTGGTTAATTTCTTCGTAGTATGTTATATAATGATCAAAAATTCGAGAATATGAATATCCTAAAATATCTATATAAGTAAAAACCTCAAGACAATCAATAAATAGATGTAAATATCGAGGTTCTGATATCAAATTAACCAATTTAGCATCTTTAATCAATGAATAAGTTCCATAGTATGTTGATTCACCTGTATATATTGTTGCAAAAAGGACATGATATTGGATTACCTTCTCTATTAAAACTTGTATCTTTTCATTTAATTTAAATGGATTTAATAATTTTTTTTCCGAAATCAAGTTAAAACTTTGTTGGGGATGGTCCCGTTTTCTGATAAATTTACCGATATCATGATATACTAAGATTATTGGGATCAAATCGTGATTAAAATCTGAAATCTTCTTAATTTTAGCGAAAATTTGATTCATCGAGTTTGAAGAGAGTCCGGGATAATTGAAATTTCCATTCTGAATTAATAAAAAGACCTTTATTGCGCGAAAAATATGCTGAACAGTTCTATTGAACTCTTTAGGATCCCTTTCATTTCCAAATATAAATATCTCTTCAAGGTTGGGATATAAGGAATTAAATTCAAGGAAGATGTGATTCTTGACGATATCCTTTAAAGAGTCGATCTCAGTAAGAGTTATCTTATTGAAAAGGTTTTGAAGATCCTTTATCATCATATTAAATACTGAAAGTGTTATTATGTAAAGATTAACAAGATATTAATCATTTATTGATCGTATTAATTAATGAAATTTGAGGTTTTTCAGAATGAAACCCCCTATATGTTGTATTTGTTATAATCGATTAGAGGATATGGACAAAGGCGGATTGATCTACTTTAAAGAAACTAAGGAAGATAAGAAGTGGAAAAAAGAGATGGAAAAGGAAGGAATGATTGGACATCCTCCATACGCAGAATGGTTTTGTGAGGAACATTATCAAGATGCCATTAAACTAAAAGAGAATACTATAGCTGAGGCTTTAAAGATTTTAAAAGAGAAATATTAATTTATTACTCTTAGGTTATTTTTTTTGAACAGCTATTTCTCCAAAAAGGATAGGATCATTAGTATATTTCATCCAATTAAACAGTTCCTTTTTTAAAGTTCCAACAATTCCTTCAAATTCGGGATTTTCAGCTAAATTCATTATCTCGTTTGGATCATTTTCAAGATCATACAACTCTTCATGGACTCGGGGATGATTATAATACTCCTTCATATATTGCCCCGATAGATCTTTAATGATATCAGCAGGAATTTGATATTGCGTATCTAATGGTTGAAAATTATAAATCATCTTGAAATTCTTAGTTCTCATGCAACGAATTGGATCATAAAGTTCATGGTAAGTTTTTTCAGCAAAAATTCTATTTCTAAATTCATTCATTTTTCCTTTTAATAGAGGGATTATGCTTTTTCCCTCAATATTATGAGGGGGTTTTCCCCCCGCAAGATCAACTAAAGAGGGAAGCAAATCAATATTGCTAATCATCTGATCATATATTTTTCCCCCTGAAAATAGCTTTGACGAGTTTAGACTCATCAGAAGTAATGTTTTAATCCCGGGATCATATAACGTGCATTTACTTCTTGGGAACGCACTTCCATGATCGGTTGTATATATGAACAGTGTGTTTTCTAACAGGTTAGTATCAAATAATCTATCAATAATTTTTCCAATAAGGACATCTACTTTTTCAATTGTTCCGTAAAATTCTCCAAGATCCCTTCGTATCATTTCATGATCCGGTAAAAATGGAGGCACTTCTACATCATTAGCATCGACTGGGTCTGCCCATGCACTAAATGGTCTATGGGTTTCAATCGTACCAAAATTAGCATAGAACGGCTTATTATCAGCCCGATGGGCTTCGATAAATTGAAGGAAATCTTTTTCAATTTTATTGATATTATACTTGTAATCCTTGGTACGTTTACTCATTGTATCATATCCAAGTTTCTCTGGAAAATTTGTTTCATGCTGAAGTCCTACTAAATGTGTGGTATAACCCAATTCTTTCATGTACATGGGAAGAGTTTTATTAGACTTTGGTAAATTCCAACCTCGATTCGTTAAGCCCATTAAGCCATTTTGATGTGGATAGAGCGAAGTTTGTATGCTACCTCTGCTCGGGGAACATTGAGGTGCTGTACAAAAATTATTAGTAAATCTAATTCCATCTTCAGCTATTTTATCTAAATTAGGAGTATGAAGATTATTTGGAGTTTGAACTGTATTGTAGCATCGTAAAAATTGACCTTGATCGTGGGTGATAAATAAGATAATATTCGGTTTTTGAGTCATGTAATAAATGAATTTATTTAATTTATTAATTATATTTTTTGTCTACAAGTTCTACGAATTTTAATGAAACTTCAAAAAAATCTCCTAAAACCTTTTTGCTAATATTTTCGGGAGTATCATTGATTGAATGCCAATTAATTGCTTTATTTTTTTTTTCTTCTGCTCCGTATAAAGCCGAAGCTTTATATCCTTTATGAATATATTGGCACGCATCAGTTGCACCAATTTTAAGTTTCACCGTTTTTAACATCAAAATTTCGGGATTCTCTATTTTTGCTGTTTTGTAGGCTTCATTAAGTAATTCATTCACTTCTGTATCATATATCGCTCGATGCATGTCACTTTCAATAATTGCCATTGCTTCAGCTGCTCCACAACCCTCCAAAACTACGGTATATGAATTATCTAACAGTCCCAATCCCCCGTATTTTTTAACAAACGCTCCAGCACCTTTGTCTCCCACTTCCTCGCTTCCCTGTGATCCTACCCAGACTTCAACATTTTTAGGTCTATTTTGATTCAAGTGTTTACCTATAGATAAAGCAACAGCTGTAGCAGCTAAATTATCATTTGCGCCTAAAACTACTGTCTTTCCTAAAAAACCTTTTAAAATCCAAATGAAGAATGGATAAAAAACAATAAGTGATAAGAAATAGACAAGATCGATGATTGTCCAAGAGAGAATAGCAAAGTTGTAAAGTATGATTGAGGGTTCTCCTATAATTTGTGAAATGAATTTCCATAGAGAAAATATAATAGTGTGTACTAAAAAATACAACCCTATTATGGCTATTAACTTCCTTAATTTCTGTGGATAGCTTGCGATATTCATTTCTTTGGCACTATCCGTGTGCCCTTCAAATATGATTCGAAATTTTACCTCTCCGGTAGGCTTGATAATCCCAAATACATTGCTTGAGGTTTTTTTCTTGAAAAATAGTCCAATCCAACCCTTCATGAGCATCATTTCAGAATATAACACCCATAGCGCTATAATAATGAAAATTGCTGAAAAAATTGGGAGGGGGAACAGAAAAATCATAAATAAGGGAGATATTGATCCTAATAATCCTGCAATTTTGATAAAACCTTGAGGATACATTGCCGGTCTTACATTATACTCATCAATAAAGGTCTCGTCTGAAAATTTATCAAGTTCCTCTTTAATCCAAATATTGGCATCTTTTTCTGCTTGACTACTTGAATATCGTGGGCCAAATGTTTTACAAATATTTTCTATAATATCATACATATAGTCTGAATAAGAATCGCCTACTCTCAATATAATCTCCCAAAAAATTAAAATTCTATTCTTAAATTCAATTATATTTCTATAATAGAATGCTATTTTCAAATTTTATTATTTTTGGGTAGGAATTTTTTGAACCATTTAGGAAGAAAAAAACCAAAGTAAAAAGAAAAGGAGCTAAATACCAATACACTTCGATATAATAAGAGAGTAACAATATTTAATTCAAGAAAAACATCCAAAATCGAGCCAATAATGAAAGAAATAAAGCCAATTAGAAGAAAAACTCCTTTTAATCTTATTATAGGTATATTTATTTTCAAAGATTCTCTTGCAAAGAGGATACCTGTTACAATAAGTATTACAGCGATTTCAATAAAATATAATACTACAAATGATTTATATTGAGCATCGATTACTCCAACCCGTTCAACAATAATCGAAGGTTCTATAATCAAAAAATAAAATGAAAAAATTTCGAATATTAGAGCTTGGATTAAAAAAATCCCTACAATAATCTTTTGAAATCTTTTATATTTTAACTCTGTATAAGCGACCATCCATAAAGTTATAGCTATTGGAGTTAAACTTATTGAAATTGTATAAAATAGCTCTATAGCTATACTTTGCCCTGTCAAAATCAGCACAATAAAGGAGACCGAAGGACCCCACCATCCTTCATACATCAATAACCAAGTAATCCCTGCGAAAATGAGAACTCTTTCTTTATGTTGTAAATATTTAGAAGCTATTTTTAGCCCAGTAACAATTGATACTATTGAAATTATCAAACTGGAGAGCCCATTTGTTATCAATATAGCATTATATTCCATAAAATTCCTTCACATCCTTGAAATTTAATTCTATCCCTTTTTATATATACTTTTTTTGAATATTTACTCAAGTGCTTGAAAAAACTTTCTGAATTCATTCAATTCGGAATCATATTCTATTATTTGCTTTAGTGGAAAAAAAGTATGCAATACAAGAAATGGTCTAATTGCCTCAGGATTTTTCAAATTGTCTTCAGTGATAACCTTTTTTAGTCGATTATCAAATTCTTCCATTAGTTTTTCATATTTGACACGTGCATCATCGGAGAGGAACCAGTATTTATAACTAATTGAAGATTTGAAATGATCTTGGCGAAAATCTTTAAAAGATTTAGTTTTTTTTTGTTTTGAAACTGCTTCATAATAAAGTATTATTTGTTCATAAATGATTTTAATTATTTTAAAAAATTGCAAATCATTTAGAATCATCTCACTAGACAAATCTAATCCAAGTCTATTAGAATCAATGTGTAATCTTTCAAGAAAACCCGGTATTAATTCATACACTTTAGCATCAATAGAACCTCTGGCTTCTTTTCTCGTTGATTTTATGACTTGTAAGAGCTCTAACTTTTTAATATGGTGAGTTAAAGTAGATTTAACTCGTCCTAATAAAGCACTCAATTCTGTTAGGCTTAATTTTCTAAAGATCAATAGCGCTAAAATTATTCTCAAGAGAGTTAAGCTTTCCATTAATTTTAATATTTCTATTCGTTGTTTGAGTTCTTTATCTGAAGACATTGCTCAAAGAATTATAATTTTTCTTGAATAGTAAATGAATAAATTCACTAATTTTATATGTTCGAATGTTCATTTTTTATAAGGATGTACTCTATTTTAATTTGTGTATAAATTTTTCTTTTATGACCATTTTTTTATCGAACATTGAAACCATTTAAAAGGGGATCGAACATTTAAATACAATACTTGATTCAATTACTTAAAAATTTAAAATTAAAAACTAAAGAAAAAGGTGAATTATATGAGCGACATTAAGAATCCTTCAGAAATTCAAGAAAGAAAACCTAAATTCAAAATTGCAAAAGCACACGATCTATTACCACGATCAAAATGGCTTAGAGATTATTATTTTTCAGGGTTTAAGAGAAAATGGAACAATCAGTTTATGTTTTTTACAACTGGAGTTGATTGGGATGTAATCCTCTATGAAGCAGAATTTTATGTAGGTCCAGAGGTATTAGAAATGGTCGGAAGAAAAGGAAAGGGAGCATATTATTCTGCAGAATCAATGGCAGCACCTGTAAAAGTTGTTGATGACTTTTGGCAATTATCTCTTCCAGAAAGAAGAACAAGATTCTTTGAAACTATAATGCTTGATTATATTCCACAAGAAATAATTTCTGAGAATGATTTATTAGCTGGAGGTAGGTTTAGTCTAATGTTTAGTAAGTGTTTAAATGAAAAAGAAGCAAAACTATATTGGAAACTGGCTCTTAAGAACAGAGAATCCATAAGAGAATTTCATTATAATGGATATGGAAACGCTGGTGCTTGTTCTGGTCATATTATATGCGATTTTGAGACAGTAGTTAAAAAAGGGTTCAAATATCTCTATGAAAATATTGTAGATCAGTATGAAAAACTTACAGATAAAGAAAAAGAGGGTTCAAAAGGTAATCAATTGAGAGCAATGATGAAATCAGCTCAGATTCCAAGAAAATTAGCAAAAAAATATGCTGATAAATGTAGAAAACTAAAAGCAACTGCTTCCACGGAAGAAAGAGTTAAGGAACTTGAGCAAATGGCTAAAAATCTGGAACTTGTTCCTTGGGAACCAGCTCAAACATTTTGGCAGGGAGTTCAAGCAATATGGTTAACTCATCTTATGATAATGGCTGAAGAATCCTATCCAGGAGCAGGAACTTCATTTGGAAGAATAGACCAACATCTATGGCATTTATATCAAAAAGATGTGATTGAGGAAGCAAATATCACTAAAGACTTCGCAAAGGAAATTTTAGGTAGTTTTTGGTTCCATTGCCATACTGCTTATGATGCTATGATGGCTTTATGGGGAAGACATGGCATTAACTCTTCATTTGGTCAACTTATAACCCTGTCTGGATGTGGGCAAAATGGAGAAGATCTTACAAATGAATTAACTTATACAATTTTAGAGGTCGTTGATGAATGGTTTCCAAGTTTAGAGCCAAAACCTAATATAAGACTTCATCGCAATACCCCGGATAAATTGTTAAATATTATCGTAGATATGATTTCTCGTTCACAAGGAGCTCCTTTCTTGTTAAATTTTGATGAGAGATCTATGGCAGGACTAGTTTTAGAAGGAGTATCAAAAGATGATGTATGGAACTATGCTTGTGTGGGATGCCTTGAAAATACTATGCAAGGTAATGACCGCTCTGGAACTGTGAATTGTAATCCAAATCTTGCAAAGTCAATAGAACTCACTTTGTGGAATGGAAAAAACATTCCAATTGATGATCTAGGCCGTTCAAAGAAACAGCAAGGTCCTAAAACAGGTGATCCTGAAAATTTTTCAAGTTGGGAAGAATTTTGGAATGCTTGGGTTGAACAAGTTAAATTCCTCATAAAACATATAGTTGAAATATATAACCCGCAAGAACAATTAAAGTCCAAACTCCTTCCAACACCTTTTGTATCTACAATAGTGAAGGGTTGTGCAGAAAAGGCACTTGATGTCAGAAGCGGGGGTCCAGAATTAAGTTTTATTACAGTTGAGGGGGTTGGTTTTGGCACTACTGTAGACTCTCTATTAGCAATTAAGAAGTACGTATATGATGATAAACAGTATACGATAGGGCAAATCAAACAAGCTTTGGTCGATAATTGGGAAGGTAATGATGAGTATCCTAAAATGCAAGCTTTATTTAAAAGTAAAGCTCCTAAATATGGTAATGACGATGATAAACTTGATGAAGTTGCTCGAAAAGTTATGAAAACATGGAGCGATGAAACTTGGAAGTACAAAACTCCAAATGGATTTCAATTTCGTCCGGGGATGCTTTCTTGGAATTATTGGGCGGGTCCTGATGCATCTAGAACACCTGCTACTCCAGATGGTCGTACTCAAGGAATGTACTTATCAAATGCAATTTGTCCTACAACCGGAGCAACGAAAAAGGGACCAACAGCAGTCATTAATTCAGTGGGACATGCATTAGGGGGAAAAACTGCTGAAGGGAAGTATATTAATTACTTACCTAATGGAGCTAGTCATACTATTACGTTCAATCCAAGCATATTAAAAGATCCTGAACATAAGGAGAAATTCAAAGCATATTTAAGGGGATGTATTGAAAACGGAGGAACTGCTTTACAAGTCAATATGGTTAGCGCAGAATTACTCCAAGATGCCCAGAAACATCCCGAAAATTATAAGGATCTGCTTGTAAGAGTTACTGGCTATAACGCATACTTTGTAACGATTGGAACTGAACTACAGAATGAAATTATAGCTAGAGAGATGCATAATATTTAAAGAGAGGTGATAAGATTGACAAAAGAAGTTTTTACCTGGAAAAATGAATTATCTGAAGAGGCATTTGAACTAACTCAAATTCCCATAATGGTAAAGCTGTTAGCCACTGTAGATGATAATGGTTGGCCTCATCTAACATTTATTGCTGCTAATAAAGCAAAAACACAAAATCAAATTGTGTGGGGACAATTTTTGCATGGAAAGTCAAAGAAGTTCATTCAAGACCGACCAAAACATGGATACTTATTTATGACAATCAAAATGCCATTCAAAATGATTCAAATTAAAGCTGATTTTTCACATATTCTTAAAAATGGTGAAGATTTAGATTTTTGGAATAGTAGAGATATGAGATATTCAACTACAATGAATGTATGGAGGGCTTTTTATAGCAATATCTATAAAAATTCTCCAATACAAACCGTGTCTTTAGGAAAACTTTTGAAAGGAATCATATTTACTTTGCTAGCAAAGGGAGCAACAAGAAATAAAAATGCAGAAGAACGGTTGAATACTTTCGGAAAACAGATTTTCTCTGGAGCTATGAATCCAAAATTTATTGCATTTTTGGATCCAGCTGACAATTATCCAATAATTGTTCCTTGTTTTCAGGCACTTGCAGCAGACGATACTAAATTGGTTTTCTCTCCAACATTATTCAAAAAACATTTAGAATATATCCCTAAAGGATCAAAAATAGCGGTCTTTGGAATGACAATGGATTTTAATGCTCAAGTGATTAAAGGGACATTTTATGGGTTTAAGAAGTATCGTGGAATTAATTTAGGGGAAATTAGCATTGAGCAAATTTATAATTCCCCACCACCTTTACCCGGATATATATATCCCAAACTTGAAGTTTTACCCGAAATAACGGATTTCTCTATGCCAGAATAACATCTAATTTCTCTTTTTTTTATTTTACCTTACTTTTTTGTGAATAAATAATTCTCAATGGAATTGTTATAATATCTATATACGCTATAATAATTATTCCTACAAATACACGTTGAGTCAATCTCTTGTACTTAAGAGGGATAATCAAAAAAATTATTAAGCCAGGAACTCACAGAAAAAAGTACACGTAAATAATTTTAATACCTCTATTTGCTATTGTAATTTATATTAGAATAGTTATAATAGTATTATATTATCATGGTTTATGATTATACTTTTTTTTTATTCTAATTTTTCTTAATGGAGTTGTAATTAAATCAATATAGGATATGATCATAATAGCAAGAAATATTCTTTGAGTTAAACCTTTATATCCTAAAGGAGAAACTAAATATATAATAAAACAAGATAAACATAAATAGAAATAAGTTTGAAATCGGTAAAAATTAAACTTTAATCCATCCTCTTTTTGATAAAAGAGAGAAAAATAAAAATAAGAGAAAGGGAGAGAAAGAAATGCGAAGTAGGAAGAAATTCCATGCATTATACGTGAAAAAGAATAAGATCCGGTAATATAATCAGTCGGAAATATTCCAGCAATAGTAATAAAAATAGCCCATAATAATAGTGCTCTTATACCATTTTTTATTAGACGAGTCATTGGTAGCGTCTCACGCATGGCAAAATATGATAAGAACGAACTTGAGCCTAAAGTAATGAGGGTTATAGGTAAAAAGATTCCAAAAGGACCAATCGTATATTCACTCATTGTTTGCAGTAGTGGGTCATGATCTGAACGAAATAAATGAAAAAGGATTATGATCATGAATAGTATTACCACACAAATCAAACTTAAATAAGAAAGAATGACTGGTTTTTTATTGCTTTTCATTATATTTATAATCAAATTATTTGATAACATTCCCTAATAGCAAGCACATAAAAACGATACAAGTTCATCCAAATCTTCTCTTTTTGATTCTATTGAATCAAACTCAGTGAAAATTCTTGGGACTTTTCAAAAATTCTTTAAAAAATTCCTCAGAGGTGTATATAGTTACTAATTCTTTTGCTTTATCAAATCCAGAATCGTTTGTGATTAAAATTTCTGAATTTTCGATAAGAGCTGAAGCAAGAATTATGCAATCAGGTAGTTTTAACTTAATTTTAGAGCGAATTTCAGCAGCTTTATCAGCAATGTTTAAATTATATTCTATAATTTTGTATTTTTTATTTGAGTAAAGCCCCGAAAGAAATTCATTCTTTTCTAATATTTCATTATTGATATAATACCCCACTGATAATTCTGTTATAACAATGATTGAAACTATTCCATAGAATTTGGTTTCTTGATCATCAATTGCACTGATAATAGATTTTGAAAAGGGGTAGAATGGTTTATCTTTGTTTTTTACGTTTAAGAAAACGTTTGTATCAATGGCAATTTTCATTCCCATTCATCTCGTAATTCTTTTTGGAACTCAAGGCTCGATTTTGACCAAGCATTCTGGTGATCTAATATTTCTGATAAATTAATGGTTCCTATTTTTTTTATAATAATAGAATCGCCTCTTAAATCGAAGATTAATCGATCACCTTGAACGATTCCTAATTTATCACGAATTTCTTTTGGTATAGTTATTTGTCCTTTTTCACTAATTGATGAAGTACCTACTATCACATAATTCACCATTTATATGTTTTACTAAAAAATAAAGAATTCTTTACTTATATGACTTATCGATTTCTTTATTAATTAAATTGTTCGAAAAACTGTTCTTTCACGAAGACAAATAAAATTATTAAGTAAAGACGACAAAATCTAGATTACGCTTAAATATTGGATGTTAACTATCTTCATCCAACTAAATCATTTAAAAAAAGGAATTTTAGGTGGAATTTATGAAAATTCTTGATAAAAAGAGAATTCTGGAGCGATTAGGTGTAAGAAAAGAGATTATTTTTCTAAATATAGGAATTATAATCCTATGCATTGTCATTCTTATTTTAAATTTTAATTTTGCATTTATTAGGCATAATAATCTAGGTCCTGCACTTCCAGTAGTTACCTATGTGCATTATGTCAACTGGAAAATGTTAAACTTTTATTTAATGGTGCTTCTGAATGTCATAAATATAATATCCTTAATTTTAATAAATACTAAAAAAGTAAGAAAAATAGTACTTTCCTTAACACCAATAATTAGTTTTTTTTCGATAATCCTAATAATAACAAATCCAGATTATATGATTCTATTTCCTGAAGGTAAGCCTCTGACAAAAGTTGAATTCCTTGAATTAGGAGGGTATATGTATATAATGATTGCATGTGGGTTTATATTACTGACACTTTTTACAATCTATCAAGAAGGATTTATTAAAAAATATAGTCAATATATGGGACTTATTTTGGGAGTATGGTTTTTAAGTACATTTATTCATGAGAATGGACACGCAATATTTGTAATAATATCTGGTGGAGAAATAACCAAATATGCCCCCCTACCATTCTTAGATTTTAATAACTTTGCTGGATTCGTAGCATGGCGAAATGTTCCCATTCAATTTATTCCTCTTGTGATGATGGGAGGAGAAATTCTCCAATGGATCATGATTCCAGTGTTTTTAATTCTCTTAAAATTCAAGAGTCATAACAAATGGTTAATATTATTCTTAAAATTATTAGTCATCGTCACATGGTTAGATTTTCCATTTTATACGATCAATAATACATTAGGAATTCCTCATTGGTTTTTAATGGGAGAGGCTTCAGGAGATATTATAACGTTTACTAATATAACGGGGTTTCCTTTATGGGTTATGAATGTTCTTGCAATTATCCAATTAGTTATTGGTTTAATTATTATCTATTTTAAAATCATTAAAAATACATCAATCTCTTTGTTTTTAAAAACCAAGAATATTAAAATGATTTAAAGCGATGATTATTGATTATTTTTATCAAGCAATTTTTTAAAGTCTACAAATATTTGGTATGAATTATTCTATCACGAAAAAAAAAAAAGAATAAATAAATGACTGAATTATCCCTCTATTTCCTTTTGAAAAATCATAGTCCAGACACCACCCAAATCTCGTTCTTTAACAAGCTTCCACCCATTTTTTCCCTTGTCATTTAAAAATTTTTCAAATTCTCCAGGATCCTTCCACATAGATCTTAACTCTTTATTCTGTTTCGCATTGAAAACCTTGTATTCATATTTTACCAAATTATTTCACTTCCTTCAATTCATATTTAGAGTTTTTAGATTAATTTTGATCAATATTAATTTTAATATTATATAAAATTTGCATCGTGAGAAGAATAATATTATAAATCTCAAGATTGAACTATATTTTATTGTTTTTATATAATCATGATATAAAAATAAAATGGGGATTAAATGAATCAAAATGAAATTTTAATGGAATTAAAAAAAGCAGTTCTTGAGGGCGATGATGATATTGCTCAAGAACTCGCTAAAAAGGCTTTAGAACAAGGAATTAAGCCCATAAATATTATAAACGTGGGAATCATCCCTGGTATTCAAGAGGCGGGAGAGTTATGGAAGAAGAATGAATATTTTCACACGGATATAATATTATGTGCTGAAGCTTTTCGATTAGCAATGGAAGTGATAGAACCAAAATTAGAAGCTGGAGATAGAGGTTCTTCAGGTAAAGTGATAATCGGAACAGTAGCAGGAGACATGCATAATTTGGGCAAAATAATGGTTAATGCCACCCTTCGTGGAGGAGGATTTGAAGTAATTGATTTGGGAGAAGATGTTTCACAAGATACCTTTATTGAGAAGATTAAAGAATTTAATCCGGATATATTAGGTTTAGGATGTTATATGACGACCACAATGCTTGAAATGAGAGAGATCATCAAACGACTTGAAAAAGAAGGGTTAAGAAGCAAATTAAAAGTAATGATCGGTGGTGTTCCTTGTACTCAGGAATTTGCTGAAGAAATAAATGCCGATGTGTGGGGAAAAGATGCTTTTGATGCAGTGGAAAAAGCAAAAATGATACTGGGGGTGCAATAAATTGACTGAGGTAAAACAAGATTTGGGAAGTGTTCTTTCAAGTGGAGATAAAAGCTATGTTAATATTTCAGCTCAATGTCATGACCATGTCATGTATCTTGCTGAAGCGCCTGCTAATAAGTTTTACACCGATTTAAATTATAATTTTGAACTAGGTGGATTAGTAGGAAAATATTATGAATTAGATAGCTCAGCAGGAGGACATGATGCTTATAACATCGAAGTGGAAGCGTTAGGAGGTAAATTAATTTATGGCGAAAATTCTATGCCTACTATTGATTTTCGTCAACCGTTGATTAAGAGCTATGAGGATTTAGAAAAATTAAAAAATAAAAAAATTGATTTTCAGAATGCTGGACGTTTTCCTATGATTTTAAATTCTTCTGGTTCAATGGTTGGTGGTAATTGCATATTTTGCTCACCTTTTAGCTTAGCAGTTGGATTAATGGGATTTCCAAAACTCATTAGAGCAATGAAAAAGGATCCAAAATTATATGATGGAGTCATGAGTTTTGTTGTTGATGACGTTTTAGCTCCTTGGATTAGGATTCAAAATGAGAAAATGGGTAATTTATTAGGGATAGGGGCTGATGCTTGGGCTAGTGTACCAAATTTATCCCCCAAAGAAATGATGGACTGGATTGTCCCTTATAATCAGCGACTCGAAAAAAAATGTAAAGAATTTGGAGTAGTGACGATGAACGTGACTGGGGACTATTGCGAAGAACGATTAGATAAATTTGACGAGAAAATACTTCATGATAGTTTTGATGTGGAGGTTGCAAGTGTTGGTGGTAATCTCGCATTATTCTTAGCTATGGGTCGATGGCATGAATACCCTCTTGAAGCAGTACGCAACTATACTGAAAAATATCGAAAAGAAGGAAAAAGTGTTTCGATTACAGCAGGTATAAACGCTCGATTGCTCCGAGATGGACCTGTTGAGAAAATTGTTGATAATGTTAAAAGATTCATTGATGCATTTGGTCGTGATCATGACCTAAGTATTTTCTTAGCAAATGTTCCCGCGGATACTCCTTCCGAACACATTCATGCAGCTGTAGCTGCAGCGCATACATATGGAAAGTTCCCTATAGCAGACAACCTAGATGATGTTGAATTAAATATTCCAACGAAAAAATCCTTCCAAGAATGGAGAATTGAAAATGAATCTATTGTAAAAGCTAAAATTAAAAAAGAAGCTGAAGAAGAAAGATGTGGTCTTGCTGGATTACTCTGGCAACAGCTAGGATCAATAAACAAAAATGAAAAATTTAAGGAAGAGTATGCTGATGCGAAAATGAGTTTTCTTTACAATCTTACAGACCAACGGTATAGTGCGTTAATCACAATTGAAAATGGAACTCTAGATATAAAGCATATTGAAAATGATAAGGATGATATAAAAAACATTGAAGTTGATGGTTCAATTGCTTGTACTGCAAGCTTATTTTTCGATTTCACTGGAGGAAAGATCTCTAAGGCTGCAATGTTAATAAAAATGCTCACGGGAAAGTTGAAGGTTAAAGGTGCGAAAAAAATGCAGGAATTAGCCAAAATTATGGCTCTATAAAATTTTTTAACTTTTTTTTTCTTTTTAGAAAGATTTGCGTTGTTAGAATAATATACAGTAACAAAATAGGTATAGAAATCACTATTGGGGATAGATTTTCACCTTGAGAATTGAGTATAAGGGATGCAGGAATGGAAATTATTAACGGAATTAATTCACCTATTACCGCCAAAATTATGAGCCATTTTCTTGAGAATTTTCCTTGAAGAAATCTAATTATCGCGAATAATATTACGAATCGAAAAATATAAAATTCTATAAAATACCGTAGAACAAAAAAAGGGGGATGAGTCTCAGGATAACTTGGAAATTCCCAAAGCATTGCAATAATTGAGCTTGGGCCCGGTCCTAAATCTATATGATATCCAAAGGGAGTTAAAAAAATAACCATTATCGATAGAAGCATTAAGAAATAGATATAAAAGGACTGTCTTTTCGATTCCATTATGTTTGGAAAAAAGACTAGTAAACTAATATATCTTCCTAAAAAAAAGAAAAAAGCTAAGTTATTTTTTTATTATCTTTGGAAACCATCGTGGAACATTTTTCTTATAATCCAGAAATTGCTTTCCGAATAATCCTATAAGAATTTTCTCTTCGTAAATTACCATTTTATTATATACCAAAAAGATTGGAATGAAAGCAACGATGCTAATTAATGATATTGATAAGCAGATACAAGCGACATATATCAATAATATACCAAAATACATTGGATTGCGAGTTCTACCAAGAACTCCTTCACAAATTAGAGTAGTAGGTGGTTCATGCGATTTAAATAGAGTTTTATGTGATATATATATGAAGGAATAGGCTATAATTAATATTACAATGAATAATATCAAACGCAAGATAAAAGGAATATAATCATCCAGTATAGTCGAAATCCGAAAAATACTTGTATCCAGAATCCAGATTACCATAAAAGTGATAGGTAATAAAATATGATAGAAATGCGTTTTAGGCATTTCTCTCTCAAAACCATGTTTTTTTGAATTCATAATAATCAATCGAATTTAATATATATATTATAATCATACTATTTCCTAAATTAATAGTATTTTGCTAGTCCAATTTTTGATCGAGAATTGTCAACTATTTAAAGAATGAAATTAAAAGACTAAGAAATTCTATTGCCTATTCTAAATAGTAAATATTTTTTTAATTATTGATCATATATAAATTTAAATTATCTATATTTCCAAACTTAATTATAATCCATGATATAGAGTAAACAACCATGTCAAAAAAAGTAGAAAAAGAAGAATATATCCTTGATGATGAAAGCATTGAAGATAAGTTAGTGGATGAGGAAGAAGAAGAGATTGAATATGATATAAAGCAAAATTCAAAAGAAGAGTTTGATAAACTACGGTTAGAAAGACGAATTAAGAAGGAAGAAAGAGAGAAGAAAAGAGAAGCACATAAAGAACAACTAGAAAAAGCAATTCTAAAAATTCTCAGAAAAAGAACTGTCATATCCAAATTAAATCTCATGCATCTTCTCATAAAAGCAGGAATAAAGAATTATGACTATAAATTTAACATATTTGAAAATGAACTTCAATTTGATATTCCTCAAATAGGATCTGTTTTAAAGAAGCTCCGTTTTGAGAAGAAAATAAATTTTTCAATGTCTGAAGGCTCACACGTGTTCTTTACTTATTTTAAAAATAAACAAATAAAAGTTAAGAAACCCAAATCGGATTTTGATTGGAGATTTTATGAAATTCCTTTTGGTAAAAATGAAATTTACATGGTTTTTAAAATACCTGGAACTCATTATAAAGCTTACCATTTACTCTCGAGTTGCTTTCCATCAGCTAAGTTTTTAGGATTTAAAATTACTGTAGATAGAAAATATGAAAAAACCGGAATGTTTACGATCAAAAAAGGCAATCTTGATGGCTGGTTTAACGAAGATAAGTTAATCTTAAGATGTCATACTTCACATGAAACTGTAACTAAAACTCTATTTAAAATTAATAAAATTGGAAAGAGATTAATCAGAGAACTACTCATGATGAATAGAAGATATTCTGAAGCCATAACGATCCATAATATGGAAGATTCGCTATTCATCCCGGTCGTGCCAGTTTTTAACATAATTGATAAAACCTTGTTTTACGAAACAAAATCTTCAAATGTTCTAAGAGGAATCTATGATTTTCCCAAATCATTTGAAAAGAAAAACGTTTATGGAAGGTACTCTCTCCTAGTTTTCAATGAAAAAGGTGAAGATTTCGATATTACCAATCATTATGAATTTATCGAAGATTCATTCAAATTTGAAGTAAAAGCATTCATATCAAATTCAATCATGAATAATTGGATAATAAACCCTACAAAAGCCTTGAATTATACTGGTGAAGACGATGAATTAACCGTGCTAATTAATGAATACTTGCAAGATATTGATACCGATAGGATAATTAGAGAAAAACTAGAAAAATCCATGGAAAAAAGTGAATTCATAAAAGATATGACCACCAATCTTTTACTTACTTTACTCGGACTTTCCATCTTGACCAATGTACCACTTTTTCAATGGATGATAATTGGTGCATTTGTAGTAATTAATGCATATTATCTGTATTCCAAATCTAAACACTCCCGAAAGATTTCCAAGTCTTAATTATTATCATCTTTTGTTATTCATTATTTTTTTTTATTTTTTAATAGCAGAGAGTTTAATATGAGACACCAATTTTTTATACTAATATCTTTAAAAATTGAATAAATGAATTCTCATGAATACGGAACCGAACAGAACTTCAAGTTTAGGTGAAGCAATTATTTTTATACTATATGCATTAGGTCCTCTTACAGGAAATGTTATTTTAGTTTTATTTGGTGTACTTTCTTTAGAATTTTCAGTAATTCCCAACGCGATATTGATTGCGATACCATCATTCATGTTCCCATTTGCATTAGTTCAACTATTTTCTGGAGCTATTTCCGATGTAAAAGGTCGTTTTTCCGTAATTCTTTTAGGATTAACAATTTTTGGAATAGGTATGGTCATAGCAACATCATCCTTTTCGTTATTGGTTTTTATTATTGCTAATATCTTAGCTGGAATTGGTTTTGGTTTTGTCAATCCTGTTTTAATAGCATTGCTTACAGATATCACTCCCGGACCTAAAATTTCCAAAAAAATAGGCTTGTTGGGTGCTGTTGCTAATTTAGGAGTCGGTATAGGTCCATTACTTGCAGGTATAATAATAAATGTGGGCTGGAGATATATGTACGTGATATTTTTGAGTATTACAGTACTAGGAATCCTAATTATTAATATTTTAAGAAAAAATCAATCGGTCACTAAAAGTGATGCAGGGATTCGAACATTTTTCTCCCATCTAACTCAAGAAATGCGTCGCTTACCAGTCATCTTATTAGTTATATCAGCATTTTTGCTTTCACATACTTCTACTGCAGCAGTAATCTGGACTTCGCGATCATTTACTCATATAATTCCCGAGGCGATTTCAGGAATAGTTATTGCTATATTTGGGTTAATGGGATTTTTTGGCGGAATTTTAACGGGATTCATTATTAAACATAAAGGGGTAAAACCTGCTCTAATCATCGGACTGATCTCATTATTTATTGCTAATGTAATATTAGTGGCATTCGGATATAACAGTTTCGAAGCGCTTCTATTCACTTCCTTGGGACTTCTCTTCATGGGATTCGCAGGGGGAATAATAATGACATTAGTCATGTTTTATAGCCAAACGATATCAAAAGAAAGACGTGGTGCTCTCGCGGGTCTAACTACAGCGTTTCTTTTTATCGGAATTGCTTTCGTTCCAACAACGTTAGAACCATACTTTAATTCCGGAGGAATAACCTTAGTATATATAATAATTCTCATGATTTCTGCGATGCTTCTGGTTTTTTTAATATTATTATATAAATTTGCAAAGAAGCTAAAAGTTAATTGAAAATTTCTTAAATAACTTTTTCTCCGAATCAAACTTTTTCATTTCTTTTGTCCATTCTCCACGGGAAGAAAAAAATATAGAAAAATTTATTATTTAAATTTTGTAGAATTCTATTCAGCATACATGTATTCTTCTGTTTCGTTCCTCTTGCTTTTTTCAAGAAAGTATGGTTCAACTATAGAGATTAATTGCTTAAAATCATAATGGAGGGGTTCTATTGCTTTTAGGCGACATGTTGCTGAACATTTACCACACCCTTTACATAAAGCAGGATTAATATGTGCTTTTTTCGTGGAAATACTCACATCTTCGTATTCTTGTTTTAAATCCTCGAGCGTAATCGCTTTAAATTGACAAACTTCAGCACATTGACCACAACCATTACATCTTTCAATGTTTACTTTCATATCCTTGAAAAAACATTCTATAGAGAGGAAAACTGACAACATCTCTAATTTGGTAGTCGCTATTTCTTTAATGCTTAAAAATCTACTTGCTCTCCCAGCTGCAGCATTAGCTTCTAAAATGGAATCTTGAACATTTTTAGGCCATTGAGCACAACCACAAATGAAAATACCATGAGTTGCCAAATCTAAGGGTCTTAATTTTTTATGAGCTTCTATAAAAAATCCATTATCATCGATTGGGACTTTTAATTTTGTAGCAAGTTCGTGTACATCTTCGGGAGGAATCATTGGCGTGGATAATATAACGAGATCAGTTTCAAATCTAATCGTTTCCTTTTGATCCACGATGTTTTGCACGTTTATTTCATATCTCTCTGGACTATCATTAATCTTAGTTAGATGTGGTAGATTTTCTAAATCATATTTTAAATACTCAGCAATTTTTTTTCTCTTGCTTACGTATTCTTCAAATTCCTTTTTAGCCATATGTAATTCTCTAAACAGAACAACAACTTTTAATTGTGGTTTCAATTTTTTTAATATGCTAATGTTTTTAATAGTATTACTACAACATATATTAGAACAATAGGAAAATCCACCCTCTTGTCGGGCATTCACGCACATTATTGTGGTGATATGTTCAATATCTTTAAGCCAATCTTTATTCTCTTGTTTTAATCGCTCTTCTAATTCTAATTGTGTTAAAACGTTCCTATTTTCCTCATTATATTGAAAAAAATCCTGAGGTTTGAATTCTTTACTTCCAGTTGCTACAATAATAGTACCTACTTCAAAATTATATTTATTTTCTTGATTGGCAATTTTTACGTGGTAATTTCCTATTGACCCTTCCAACTCCTCTATATAAGAATTAAGAAAGACTTTAACATTTTCTTTATTAGATAATTGGGTTAACTTATCCTCTAAGAAATTTGATGCTTTTATTTGAGTCGGATAGATCAAGTTGAGATGATTCAAATTTCCACCCAGTTTATCTTTTTTTTCAACTAGAATTGTCTCAAATCCCTGATTACTTATATTTAACGCTGCTGTTATTCCAGATATACCCCCGCCAATTATTAATGTTCGAGGAACAATCCTTATTATTTCTTCTTCAGATTTAGTCTCAATTTCTTTGTCAACTACTTGCGTGTATCTAGCAGAATTCAAAAACGTAGATATTTGAGATGCAACTCCACTCGCATTTGCAACTGTCTCTGAAATGATCATTGGACCTTGACAGAACCCACATAAATATACCCCCTCTTTAGTCGATAGTAACTTGTCAAAATAAGAAGATTCTTGAAAAAATCCAAAATTATCTAGCCTAACATCTATAATATCAGCCAAATCTCTAGAACCACGAGAAGGTACTAATGGAGCTGCGAGAACTACTAAATTTGCCCTATAATTCTTTCCATATTCACCCGTTCTTAAATCATCATAATTAATGATAATATCATGAGATTCTGGTTCTTCTTCAATAGAATTAATGTTAGAATTGAAGTAGTTTATACCATAATCAACTTGAGCTTCCTTGGTATACTCATAAAAATTTTTACCAAATACTCTGATATTATGCCTAAATATAGAAATCTGAATGTCTTGAGAGTATTGCTTCGTCAAAACTGCATCCTTCGTTGTATACATGCAACAAGCTCGAGAGCAATAGGGAACATTATCATTTAAATAGCTGGATCCAGCACATTGGATAAATGCGATACTTTTTGGTTCTTTTTCATCACTGGGTCTTAAAATTTGGGTTCCAAATGGTCCAGTAGGGCTAAGAATTCTTTCATATTCTAAAGCATTCACGACATTTTTATATTGATATCCCCATTTCGAAGCTAATTCTTCGCTTAGCATTTCATACCCGGTCGCAATTACAATTGCACCAACATTAAACTCTATATCCTCTGGTTTCTGACCAAAATCTATTGCTCCAGCCTGGCAAACTTTTTCACATACCCGACACACATTCCTATTGAGATAAAGACAAATCTCCGGGTCTATAAGATACACAGGAGGAGTTGCTTGTGGGAAAGGGATGTAAATGGATTTTCTTTTTCCTAAATTCATGTCAAAGAGATTCGGGGCTTCCACTCTAGGACATTTTGCAGCACAATCTCCACATCCTTTACATCGGCTTTCATCCACATATCGAGGACTCTTCTGGATACTAATTTTAAAGTTTCCAGCTCTCCCAGATACTTTTTTAACTTCAGATAATGTATAGAGAGAAATATTAGGATTTCTATACACCGCAACCATTTTTGGAGCGAGCACGCATAAACTACAGTCGTTAGCAGGAAATAATTTGTCGAATTGAGCCATATGTCCTCCAATGTAAGCTTCCTTTTCGATAAGATAAACCTTAAAGCCAAGTTCAGTTAGATCCAGTGAAGATTGGATTCCTGCTATGCCAGCACCTATTATTAAGAC
>Ga0307424_1000218_pt1 | contig 29566 bp, 27 predicted proteins | sample SalMarWE160320MG_FD_202157 | JGI IMG/M metagenome (GOLD analysis project Ga0307424, IMG submission 202157) | Salt marsh sediment microbial communities from the Plum Island Ecosystem LTER, Massachusetts, United States - WE1603-20 | ecosystem: Environmental > Aquatic > Marine > Intertidal zone >... | reverse complement strand
TCTTCTCGCGCAGCGATTCCCCCTCGACGTACGGCATCACGTAGAAGAGGAGCTCGTCCGCCCCCGCGCCCACCCGCCCACTGTCATACAGCGGCAGGATGTTCGGGTGATTGAGCTGGGCCGTGGTGGTGATTTCCCGCAGGAACCGCTCGGAACCGACCGCGGCGGACACCTCGGGTCGCAGCACCTTGAGGGCGACCTGCCGCTCGTGCTTCCCGTCGGTGGCCAGGTACACCGTCGCCATGCCTCCGCGCCCCAGCTCGCGCTCGATCGTGTAGCGGTGCTCGAGTGCCTCGGTGAGGCGATCCAGCGGAGTGGTCACGGGGCGACCTCGGCGGGGACGGCCGTACGATACGGCGCGGCGCGCGGATCGGCCAGCGGAGCCTCGCTCACCCCCACGGTGCGCGCGGTCACCGTGATCGCACGCTCCCCCACCCCACGGGCGAGACCGGACGACGAAAGGAGGTCGGCTGCGGTGAAATGATGACGACCCCTCAGCAATGCGAGGCTACTGTGCGCTCGCGGCGCGGCCGCGCTTGTCGGGTCACGCGTCTCTGCCTTCGGGTTGCCAGGGTTCGTAGCCAACGGTGCCGGTGTGGCGAAACTGGTAAACGCGGAGACCTCGCAAGTCTCTGGGTGAAAGCCCTTGCAGGTTCGAATCCTGCTACCGGCACCCGCCGCACCACCTTGCAGGTGGTATCGAGCCAGCGTAATTTGACTGTACTTGCGAGGTCTCCACGTGACCAACGGGCCACGCGAAAGAAGGCCGTCGAGGACAACTCGGCGGCCTTCGTCGTGCGCGGCCTTCGAGGCCGAGCGTCTACCGTCTACGCCGTGCGGAAATGCAACGGATCCCGGAGACTCTGGAGCTCGCGGTAGTAATAGAGTGCCGTGGGCCGCTTGTGCTGGAAGCGCAGCGCTTTGAGAAACGCCACTTCCTCCACCGTCGCGGTATCGCTCAGGGACGGCTCGTGCAGGAATTCGTGCAGCCCCGGCTCTTCGGGCGGCCCGGCGAGCTCCCGCTCCACGAACTCGATGCGGCGCACGTGCTCGGCCGTGACCTGATCGTTCAGCTCGATTTCGAGGGCGAACGTCGCGAGGTCGATGTCCCAGGATGCGATCATCGGATCCAGGAACGACACGCAGTGCTCGGCCGACAGATGGAAGATGTCCGTATCGAGGAACTCCAACACGATCACCCGCATCTCCTCGAAGGTGCGGCCGGCGAGTCGCGCCATCCGGCGGAGCCAGTAGTCATTCTCCAGCTCCGCGCGGGACACGCGCGTCAGGACGTTCAGCAGCGTCTGCGTCACCAGGCGCTCGAGCTCGCCGAAGGGCTGCCGCTCGAACACCGCGCGCACCTCCCGTTCCCGCTCGGGACGGCATTTCCGCAGGATCAGCGCGCGCACTTCCAGGAACAGCGGCGTGGGCTCGTCCCCCAGCTCCCGCTTCAACTCGTCCTTCCGCTGAAAGTCGGCGAGCTTTGCCAGCTCCCCGGCCGGCAGTTTCAGGAACCGGTCCATCCGGTCATAGATGTCCGTCCGCGCCGGCGCCGGCGGTGCCTTCTTCCGCGTCAACAGCTGGGAGATGTACGACTCGGTCACGCGCGCCGCCCGGGCGAGGCCTTTTTGTTCCAATCCCAACGCGTCGAGGCGCTGCCGGATCGCAAACGATACGTCCATGAGGACACTCCAGGCCGGAGTCCGCTACACTTAACCGTTGTGGTCAAGGCTTGCTAGATCGTCAAACTACACTTGACAAAATAAGTGAAGTGACTAGGTTCCGCAAGTCGGAAAATCCCCAGTAGCGCACGTTCATGATGGTCAACATCGAGGAGTCCTCCATGTACGCACGGAACATCAGGCTGCACCTCAAGGCCAACTCGGCCGGTGAGTTCACCCGCAAAATGGAAAAAGACGTCCTGCCCATGCTGCGCAAGCAGAGTGGGTTCAAGGACGAGATCACGTTCGTCGCCGCCGGCGGCAACCAGGCGGTGGCCATCAGCCTGTGGGACAAGAAGGAAAGCGCGGAGATGTACGGCCGCAACACGTATCCCCAGGTGCTGAAGAGTCTGGACAACGTGGTGGAGGGAACGCCCGTGCTCGATGCCTACGAGGTGTCCAACTCCACCTTCCACAATATCGCGGCCGCGCGGAACTAAAGCGCGCCCACGCTGGAAGGGTCGGAACCATGCAAGTCACGCAATTCAATCCCATGTGGTCGGCGCTGGACAGCCAGTACCAGCACCGCGTCGGCCGGCTCTACGAGCAGATGCTCGAGTCCCGGATCCAGCGCGATGAGAACCGCTCGCTGTTCGGGCACGGGATGCCGCCGGTGGACGTCATCGAAGAGCGGGATACGATCCGCCTCGTGGCCGAGCTGCCGGGGGTCAAGCCGGAAGACGTGAGGATCTCGGTCGAGAACAACGTGCTCACGCTTCAGGGCGAGAAGAAGGAAGAGGAACGGCAGGATGACAGGGTGTACCGGTGCGAGCGCGCCTACGGCATGTTCGAACGGTCCTTCACCCTGCCGGCGACGATCGATGCGAACACGATCGTGGCGAAGTTCGAGTCGGGGTTGCTGACGGTGCTGCTGCCGAAGGTCGAGGCAGCCAAGCCGCGGCAGATCACGGTCAACATCGAGTAGCAGGTACCGCAGGTGGCGTGGGCGGTCGGGCCAACCCGGCCGCCTGCGCGTCTCTTAACAACGAGGTCTCATGTATTTCCGTCGCTTGGCGTTCTCTTTGGCGTTGGTGCTTCCGGTCGCGGCCTGTCAGCCCGCCGGCACCCCCCCACCCAGCTTCACCGCGGCGGACTCCACCGCCATCCGCGGCATGCTCACGCAGTACGCCGCCACCGTCGTCGCTGAGGACTGGCCAGCGCATGTCAGCTATTACAGCGCGGATGCCGTGCGCATGCCGCCCAACGAGCCCATGATGCGGGGACACGCCGCGATCACCGCATGGGACACGGCGCTCCCACCAGTCACCGGATTCACCCTCACGCCGCAGGTGGTTGCCGGTGACGGGAACCTGGCCTATGCGCGCGGGGCCTTCACGCTCGACCTGGCCCCGCCCGGCGCCGCGGCGGTGAACACGGTCGGCAAGTGGCAAGCCACCTACCAGCGTCAGACGGACGGCTCGTGGCTCTGCATCAGCGATATCTGGAACGCCGATACGCCGATCACGCCGATCACCATGTAGTGATGGTGAGGGGCCATCGGTAGTCCTGGATGAGCCACGCCACCAACGGGTCGAGCAATGCACCGCTCGGCCCGTTGTCGTTCGGCAGTAGATCTCGGGCAGAACTGCCTGAGCGCATCCGAACACGCGGGCGAGCCTGCTGATCCCGATCACTATCTGGTGCTTGGCCGCGAGGCTGGTCACTCGGGCGCCAGGCAGGGGCGGGACGCGGGTGATTGTGCGGCTTCAACGACGACAGACAACGACGCGCCACGGAATGCGGGCGGCTGCGTTGAAACGATAACGAGTCCGCCATGATGCCGGGGTAGGGTGCCTTCGTGGCGCGGCAGCGCTTGTTGGGTCACGCATCCTTGCCTTCGGGTTGCCAGCGAGGGGCGATCCCGCCGCCAGCTCGCGCACATATGGAGACCGCCGGCGGCTTGCGGCGAGTTCACCATATGCATACAATCACCATATGGTGAGGGGATCCGAAGCACATGCCACGATGGGTGCCACGCGTGGTGGCGCGCCTTCGCCGCCTCGCGGCGGACGGGAACATCCGCTTCACGCTGCAGGAACTGGCCGACCTGGGCCTGGACGTGAACGACGCCGTGGAGGTGCTGCAAGGCGTCGCCTCCGGTGACTCGGCCGAGCGCTTCGCGTCGGCGGAGACGGGCGAGTGGCTGTGCGTGTTCAAACCGAGGATGGGGGAACGGATACTCTACGTAAAGCTCGTGGTACGCGCGCACTGCGTCGTGGTCTCGTTCCACCGGCAGGCAACGGGCGATGAGCGGGATCGAGACTAGGAAGCCACGGCGCCGCCGGCCTCTTCCGGACGACGCCTGTCCGACGTGCGGCACCACGATGCGCCGGCAGGCAACCGGCGCGTTCCTGGTGATCAACGGGGAACGGATCTCCGTGCCGGGCTTCCCTCACCTTCGGTGTCCGAAGTGCGGGGAGGCGGTGCTGAGCCTGGCCGAAGCGAGAGCGCTGCAGCGGCGGGCCACCGAGCGCTATCGCGCGAAGCACGGGCTGCTCTCGGCCGACGAGATCCGCGGGATCCGCAGCCGGCTCGGTCTGACTCAAGCCGAGCTGGCTCGTCTCCTCCGCCTGGGGGGTAACACGATCTCGCGCTGGGAAGCCGGGCGGATCGTGCAGACGGCGGCGATGGACGTGCTGCTGCGCCTCATCCGCGATCTGCCAGGAAGCCTGCGATACCTGCGAGACCACGCGGCGTAGCCTCGTCCTGGAAGTGCAGCATCTTGAGAAACGCCACCCCTCCGCTTCCAGGCCGTGTACGACGCGGAGGCACGCGCGTATCGGCTGACGTTCTCGGGGTTGTCGACCGACTGACGGTGCGCCACCATGCGAGAAGAGCGAGCCGGTTCGGGCTCGCTCTTCTTGCACGCGGGACGGTCGTGCGAGGAGGGCCGTACCGCACCTCGCCCCGACCCGCCACCACGTGATGGCCGAGGCACCGGTAGTAGCCCAGCGGTACCCTGCGGCTTGAGCCCGCCTCCGTCAACTGGGGTCGGGGGAACCACCTGCGGGCGACCATGCCGCCGGCCCATCGGGTTCCGGATCGGCCGCACCGCGCTCCGGCGACGACGACTCGCCGTCGTCGAGCGGCATGGGGATCGTCAGCGAAAACGTGGCGTTCAGGAGGCGCAGCCGGTTCTCGAGCCGGTGGTTGACGTCGAGTATCTGGTCGGGACTGTCGCTCACGATCAGGATATGCGTGAGTTGCTCTTCCGACACCAGCCGGGCGGTCCACGTCCGCGCGTCGTGTCGGGCGGCCGTGTGCTCCGTATCGAGGACGGCGCGAATGGCGTCGAGCTGATCGTGCGCCGGTGCACGCGCGAACTGGTAGGCGTACACCCAGCAGGGGGATGAGGCGCTCCGATCGGCCTTCGTCACCGCACGCTCCTCACGAGCCATGCCAGAACCTCGTGTTCGCTTCCCTGTCTTCAAGTCGCCGCCGGTACGCGGTCGCCCACACCCGGCTCCACACGCAGCTTATGTCCGACCGCGGGCGGCGGTTATCGGTCGGAGGGATGAATTCGGACCCACCGCGGGCAGGCGCCGGTGTACATCCAAGGGATTAACTCCGCTTTCATCCCTTCGGGTGGTACCCCCCGCGGCCGGCCGAGCGTAATGTGTCACCGCACCATGCAGGACGCCGGGCGTCGACGCCGACGTGTGCTCAATCGAGCCAGCCGGTGGGAACCGCTAGTGTCGCGGGTCAGCGGCACGAGGGGCGTGACCCGACCGTCGAGACTCGCACTCGCCGGTCGGCGATCGCCCGGCGGTGCTTGGCTCCCAATGCACAACCCGACGACCCGAAGATCCCTCCTCAGGAAGGGTCACGACACGATCTTGCGGCCCTGAATCAGGCGAATCACCACCACCACGATCGCGATGACCAGGAGAAGGTGAATCAGCCCACCCGCGGTATACGAGCTGGCAAGGCCCAGTGCCCACAGGACGAGCAGAATCACCACGATGGCCCACAGCATATCCGTCCTCCTCACGTGTAGTCCGGGCGCGAGAATCGCTACTGGATGGCCGCCGCATCGGCCCGCGCCAGCGCCGAATCGGCGGCGAGGTCATACATGCGCGCGTCGAACCGGGCGTGGGTCAGGATCGTGCGGCGCCTTCCCGACGGATATCGCCCAACGAGCCGGACCTCGCGGGAGAAGTCGAGCATCAAGGCGGACTGCCCCAGGATTCGCCGGATGCTGGCGACCTTCCGGTGGACGTCGTCCACTTCCCGCTCGCCTCCCCCGCCGGCGTGCGGCCCGGAGCCGTCGATGGCGCTTTCACTGGCGGCCCGGCCCCTGACGTCGCCGGCGCTGTCGTCGGTGCTGTCGTGCATGGTGGTACCTCCATCGGGCGGATCCCGGAGCGAGACCAGGTCTCGCCCGCCGGCGGGCGGCCCCGGTGGGGCCACCGCCGCCGACGAGATCGCATCACCGACGGTAGGCTAGCCCCGGCTGCGCGGGGCGGGTATCCGCCGAAATGAGTGAAATAGGGAGTAGTGCCTGCGGCCCGGTGGGGACTACGCTTCCGCCTGCCGCTCGGCGGCCTGATGCACGTACGCCGCCACCTGGAGCCGACTGTGGAGTGCCAGCTTCCGCAGGACGTTGTGCACGTGGCTCTTCACCGTGTGCGTGGCCAGACGGACACGCTGGGCGATCTCCTTGTTGCTCAGTCCGTCCGCGATCAGGTCGACGATCTCCCGCTCACGGGCCGTCAACCGGACGCCGCGCCGCGTGCCCGCCGCCGGAGCGCCGAGCCGGAGTTTGCGCCAGGTGGGCCAGGAGCGCATCGGCCAGGACCGGCGGGAGCACCTCCGCCCCCCGGGCCACCGATCGAACGGCGTAGACGAGATCCTCCACGGTCGCATCCTTGACCACGAACCCCGACGCTCCCCGCCGGATGAACTCGACCACGTCCTCCGGGGGACCCGAACTACGAGCCGAGCACGGGCACCCTGACGCCCGACCAGGTGGTCACGAAGTAATGGACCAACTCGCCAGCCGCTAACGCGAACCTGCCTTCTCCCAACGACTCGGCGGCCTTTCTCGTCCCGCTCTGAAGAGCGGGCTCGGCGCCTTCGGCGACCTGTCCTGAAGGACAGGGTTGGAATCGCCCTTCAGGGCGTGTCGCGCCGGCAGGCGGGCGGCTAGCGCCCCCCGCGCCCCGGTCGCTTCGACGGCCTCGAGAACGGCGGCACCGTGATCGGCTGAATGTGCGCCGCCTCGACCAGCTGTAGCGCCTCCGCCACCGCGCGCTCGAGCTGCGGATCGTGGCCCTGCGCCACCGACCGCGCATCGTTATACACCTCGATGTCCGGCGGAATGCCCTGGTTCTCAGCCATGAACACGTGGTGGACCGGGTCGTACACCGCCGGCGTCGGCGCCGTCACTCGGCCACCGTCGATCGTCGGGTACGGGGTCGAGTTGGCCACCAGCCCGCCCCACGTGCGCCGCCCGATGAGCGGCCCAATCTGGAGCTGGCGGAACGTCCAGGGGAGGTAGTCGCCGCCCGAGCCCGCGCCCTCGTTGATGAGCATGACCTTGGGACCCAGCACGCCCTGCGGGAGCGGGATCGGCTTCCCGCCCTCGGCATCGTTGGTCAACGCACTCCGCAGGTGGCGTGACAGATGGTCCACCATGTAGTCGTCGGCAAAGCCGCCGTGGTTGTACCGCTCGTCGATCACGGCGCCCTGCTTGTCCTGCTGCGCGAAGAAATACCGGTTGAACGAGGTGTAGCCGCCGCCGCCCGTGTTTGGCAGCCAGACGTAGGCCAGGCGCCCACCGGACAACGAGTCCACCAGCCGGCGATTGTCCTCGACCCACGCGCGCTGCCGCAGCGCGAACTCGCTGCGAATGGGCTCCACCGTCTCGGTCCAGGCGTCGTTCCCGTTCGCCTGATGGCTGAACTGCAGCACCGTCTGCTGGCCGGCCGTGCCGTCCAGCAGCCGGTACGGATCGTCCGACGCCCGGACGTCCATGCCGTTCACCTGGAGCAAGTAGTCGCCCTCGCGCACCCGGAGTCCCGGCTGGTCGAGCGGCGCCGACAGCCCGGGATTCCAGCTCTCGAGCGTGTAGATCCGCCGGATGCGCCAACGACCGTTCTCGGCCACCAGGTCCGCGCCCAGCAACCCCACGCGGCTCGTGTCGACGTCCGGATAGTCACCGCCACCCACGAACGAGTGGCCCACCGACAGCTCGCCGTTGACTTGGTCGAACACGTAGTTGAGATCGTCCCGGTGGCGCACGTACTGCACCAGGGGCCGGTATCGCCCGCGCACCGCGTTCCAGTCGTTGCCGTGCATGCCGGGATCGTAGAAATACTCCTTCTCGAATCGCCACACGTCGTCGAACATCTGCCGCCACTCGGCCATGCGGTCGAGGTGCATGCGGAGCGAGACGCTCACCGTTCCGTCACCCGCTTTGGGTGGCGACCCGGTCCCCACGACCCGCCACGATCGCCCCGACCGGAACAGCAACTTGGACCCGTCGCCCGACATCGAGACTTGGCTCGCGCCGCGCACGAACACGGACGCCTTGGCGTCCTTCAGCGCGAACTTGTGCAGGATCTGGCCGGGCTCGTGCTCCACCGACTCCCCGAGGAAGACCGACCCCTTGGGACCGGCCAGCACCGTCCCGTAGCGCCGCGCGGGCATCGGCAACGCCACGATGCGGCGCTCGATACCGGGAAAGTCGATCCGCACGCTCACGGCGCCGGTGTCCGCCCGTCCGCCGCTGCGGCCCCCGCGGGTCGCACCGTTCCCGCCGCTGTCACTCTTTACCGGCTCCTCGTCGCTCTTGAGCGGGAACGGCGTCGAGTCGCTGGCGCTCAAGACCATCACGTAGGGCTGGTACATCGGATCGGCCAGCAAGCTGCTCAAGTCGAGGAAGCCCGAGCCCAGCGCCAGGTTGGTGGAGGCCAGGAAGTAGAGGTGCTTGCCGTCCCGATCCCAGGCCGGCGACACCGCGTCGGCCAGCGCGTCCGTGATCACCTGGGTTCGGCCCGTCTCGACCGACCACACCACGATGCGGTGATACAGGTTGGGGAACATCTTGTGATAGGCTAGCCACTTGGAGTCCGGCGACCACGTGATGCCGGGGTTGCCGCCGTCGAATGTGGTGCCGTCCACGTCGGCCGTGCGGATGTCGCCGCCCGCCACCTCGAGCACGCGAACGCGCCCGTCGTCGTCCATGAACGCGATGCGGCTCCCGTCCGGCGACCAGGCCGGCGCCCACCCCATCTTCGACGGCGCGATGTCGAGACGCCGCGGCTCGTTCATCCCGTCCTGGTTGGCGATCAGCAGGGCGTAGTCGCCGCCATCGCTCGAGAACCAGGCGACCTGCTGGCCATCGGGCGACCACACCGGCGTCCGATCGGCCACGCCGGAGCTGCGCGTGAGATTCCTGGCGTCGCCGTGCTCCACCGGGACCGTCCAGATCTCTCCGCGCGCCTGCATCAGGACCCGCTTGCCGGTCGCCGAGAGCGATGCGTCCGCCACCTGTTGCGAGACGTCCTCCCAGCGCGTCGCGGCCCAGGGGAAATCGCCGTGGACCGTGATGTTCACGCGCTGACTCCGACCGGTGGCCGGATCCAGCAGATGGATCCAGCCGTCGTGCTCGTAGACCAGTTGGCCGCCGCTGCCGGAGAGCCACTTGATGTCCACGTCGGCTTCGTGCGTGACCTGGCGCAGTGCGCCGCCGGCCACGTCGTAGGCCCACACGTTCGTGGCCCAGTCGCGATCCGACAAGAAGTAGACCGTGTTTCCGAGCCACACGGGGTGCGCGTCGGTCGCGCGGTCCGGATTGGGGATCATCACCTCGCCCAGATCGCCGAGCGTCAGGAGAATGAGCGACGCGTTCTGGCCGCCGCGATACCCGCGCCACTCCGTATCCCACCGGCTCATCGGGTCCACCACCATGCGGCGGCCGTCGGGCGAATACGATCCGTCGAACCCCCATGGTGCCGGCAGCATCGTGGACGGCCCACCGCTGCGTGCGACCGTCCACAGGCGGAAGTACGACTGGGGCGCGGCGTCGCGGTTGGATGCGTACAGCACCCGGCTCCCATCGGTCGTCCACCCGCGCGCAATCGCCGGGGTGGGATGCCACGTGAGCCGCGTCGCCTCGCCGCCCTCCCGGCTCACCACGTACACGGCCGGCGTGCCGGACCGGTTTGACGTGAACGCGATCCACTGGCCGTCGGGCGAGAAATGAGGACTACTCTCCACGGCTGGCGTGCTGGTGAGTCGCCGGGCCTCGCCGCCGGCCTTGTCCACGATCCACAGATCGGCCCCATAGGTGAAAGCGATCTCCTGGGCGCTGACCGTCGGCTCGCGCAAGAGCCGGGTCTGCGCGGCCAAGGGGGAGACGAGGATCGCGGCGAGGCAGATCGCGAGCAGCGGCGAGCGCGACATGGCGGAGTTCCTTGGGTAGGAGTGCGGTTGTAAAGTGCCCGGGCGGCGCCGCGGCGCAAGTTCGGCGACGAATTCCAGGCGCTGATCAGGCGAGGCCCATGGTTGCGACCCGCGAGGGTGTGATCGAGCGACTGGTAGATGATGCGGTCCGAGACGGCGGGCGCGGCTGAAGCCGCGGCTCGGCCTCGTCCGCGTGGGGAGGCACGTCCGTTGACAGGCTCGTTCGCCGCGCGCAATGTCGTGTGGCCTTCGTACCGCGCGCCATCCCCACGCGACGGCACCCCGCCGAGAGTGTGAGACCGGTGGACCGTGCCCACAGCCAGCCCGGAGTTCCATCGCATGAACAACCTGCGGCTCACCGTCATCCCGCTCCTCCTCGGCGCGGGGCTGTTCTTGTCCCCTACGGCCGCCGGTCAGCAGGGCGATGCACGCGCGACCGCCGCGCCAGCCGATTCGCTCGATGACGGCCCGCACGTGTTCTGGCAAAACGACACGCTGCCGATCGTCTTCTATCTGTGCCATGGGACGATGCTCACCGCGCGCCTCGCACCGCGGGATACCGTCGCGTTCACCGGCCGCTGCGCCGACTCCACCACCGAGTACCGCCTCCCGACGCGCGCACCGGCACCGGAGCGCGCCACGTGGGAAGGCGTGCCGCGCATCCTCGCTTTGAGCGACGTGCACGGCGAGTACGACGCGATGCTGGCGTTCCTCCAGCGCGCGGGCGTGGTCGATGCCGCGGGCCACTGGATCTGGCGGGATGGCCACCTCGTGATCCTCGGCGACGTGTTCGACCGCGGCCGCCGCGTCACCGAGTGCCTGTGGTTCCTCTACCGGCTCGAGCACGAGGCCGCGACGGCGGGCGGGTACGTGCACGTGATGCTGGGCAATCACGAGATGATGGTGATGCGAGGCGATCTGCGGTACGTGAACGCGCGCTACACCAACGGGATCGTCCGAACCTCCAGGATCAGCTACCCGGATCTGTTCGGTCCGGACATGGAGCTGGGACGGTGGCTCCGCGGCAAACCGCTGGTGGTGAAGCTCAATGACATCCTCTTCGTCCACGGCGGGATCGCGCCGGAGCTCGTGGCGCGCGGGCTCACCATCGACAGCGTGAACGCCCTCGGCCGCGCCAGCCTCGATCTCTCATCCGCCGCGCTCGCCTTCAGCGACGTGCCGCGCCTCCTGTTCGGGACCACGGGCCCGCTGTGGTACCGGGGGTACGTCGAGGAGCTGAAGGACCGCTACGCCGCCACCACCGACCAGGAGCTGGATGCCGCCCTCGCGTTCTACGGCGCCTCGACCGTCGTGGTCGGACACACGGAGAACCGGGAGCTGACGCGGCTCCATGACGGCAAGGTGTTCGCGATCGACGTCTCCCTGGCGGACCTCGGTACGTTCCAGGGTCTGCTGTGGGAGCACGGCGCGTTCAGCCTGGTGACCGGCGCGGGAGTGGTGGAGCCGTACCGCTGAGGCAGCGGGGCAGCGCGGCAGTGGTGTGACGTGAATCCACCGAGTCTCGGGGAGGCGTGACGCATGGAATATCGACGGCTGGGCGACACCGGACTCACGGTCTCGCGCATCTGCCTTGGCTGCATGAGCTACGGCGATCCAACCCGCACGCTGCTCGGCGAGGCCCCGCGCTGGCCGTGGGTGCTGACCGAGGACGCGGCGCGTCCCTTCTACAAACGGGCCATCGAGCTGGGCATCACCTTCTTCGACACCGCGAACGTGTACTCCTTCGGCGCCAGCGAGGAGATCACGGGACGCGCGCTGCGCGAGTTTTCGCGCCGCGAGGAGGTCGTCATCGCCACCAAGGTCTTTGGGACCATGCGCCCGGGGCCGAACGGCGGCGGGCTCTCGCGCAAGGCCATCCTCCACGAAATCGACGCGAGTCTCACGCGGCTGGGGACCGACTACGTGGATCTCTACCAGATCCACCGCTGGGATCCGGAAACGCCCATCGAGGAGACGATGGAGGCGCTGCACGACGTGGTGCGCGCCGGCAAGGCGCGCTACCTCGGCGCGTCGTCGATGCACGCGTGGCAGTTCGCCAAGGCGCAGCACGTGGCCGAGCGGCACGGATGGACGCGGTTCGTGGCGATGCAGAACCACTACAACCTGATCTACCGCGAAGAGGAACGGGAAATGGTGCCGCTCTGTCGAAACCTGGGGGTGGGGCTGATCCCCTGGAGCCCGCTGGCGCGTGGACGGCTGGCGCGCGGGCCGGAGGCGGAGGGGACGACGCGCTCCGAGACCGATCGGTTCGGCACCACGCTCTACGGGGCGACCACCGACGCGGACCGGCGGGTGATCGCCGCGGTGGACGCGCTCGCGCGGCGGCGCCAGCTGCCGCACGCGCAGATCGCGCTCGCCTGGCTGCTCGCGAACGACCAGGTGACGGCCCCCATCGTCGGCGCGACGAAGCTCGAGCATCTGGAGTCGGCCGCGGGGGCGGTCGAGGTCGAGCTGTCGGACGAGGAGGTGGCGGCGCTGGAGCAGCCGTACGTGCCGCACCCCATCGCCGGGTTCGGGTGAGCGCCATTCCTGCCGGCACCCTGCGCCCTCGGGGGTGGGCCGCTACTCGGACCGCAGCGCGAGCGCCGGTGGGACACCGCGCCAGATAGCCACCCAGCCCGCGCGTCAGGCCCGGGCGGCGCCCGCCGTCCGCGTCCTTCGCGCCGTGCCCCACCGCCCAAGGTCGCCCGCGATCAGCCCCGGACGTAGCTCAGCAGCGTCCGCCTGGCGCACTTGCGGTGTTGACCGCTAGCGACTGGGAGTCCCGGCCTGAAGGCCGGGCTCGGCCAAGCACGGCGTCCTGAAGGACGCGCCACGCTTCAGCGTCTCGTTCCTTGGCCGAGCCCGCACTTCCGTGCGGGACTCCCAACACCGTCCGTCCCCGCCGAAACGACCTAGCGCTCGTCCAGCTTCCGCCCGGCGTCCAGATGGTCGAAGTGCAGGATCGTGTTCAGCACCATCGGATAGCTGCCGATCGTCTCCCCGCGCCACATGGGATTGATGGAGAACAGCACGACGTGGCCTTTGTCGCGCGGCACATCCACCACCACCGCCCGCTCCGCGAGCTCGCTGCCACCCTGCAACAGGCCGGACACGAGCAGGTCTTTCTGCGCGGTGAGCCGGAGCGCCACGCGCGGGCGCTGATTGGGCGGAATGACCCCGATCGGGTTCCGCATCTGCTCGTCGGTGAGCGGCGCCGCCTCCCAGGGCTTGGCCTTCGGCGTCGGCGGCGCGGCGAACTCCTCCGACAACGGCGGACGGCCCTGCGGCATGTCGGCCTCGTCGGCGGTGCCGCGACCCGTGGGCCGACCCGCTTGCTCGCCGAACCGATTGCCCCGCCGACCGCTCGACGTGTTGCTGACCGAGAAGGTCTGCCCGTCGTCGCTATACACGGCAAGGCTGTCGTTTAGCCCGTACGTGATCGGACTCGCGGCGTCCACGATGCGCGACCGGAGCAACGACCCCACGACGCGACTCCGCCCCGCGGCATTGATGCTCACCCCGCTCGTGAATCCGTATTGCACCGCGAATGCCGCGGTATTGGCCGCGCCCACCAAGACCCCACCCCGCGACACGAACGTCTGCAGGTTGCGGAGGCCTTCCCAGCCCAGCCCGGGGCGAACGTCGTCCGTCTGATCGATGACGCCGATGTTGGGTGTCTCCGCCGTCGTCTTCCACGGCATCGGATTGCGCCACATGGGGAGCCCCGACACGATCGACTGCGCGCTCCCACCGGCCGGCGGGAACAGGATCACGTCGTACTTCGCGTTGAGATCGGGCGTCGCCGCCACCGTCTGGACGCTGACGTAGTCGTACGGCACGCCGAGGACGTCGAACGCCTGGCGCCACCACCCCTCGGTTTGCGTACCGGTCCACGTGTGCAGGATCGCCACGCGCGCCGCGCGCACGGGGTGCATCTTCACGTCCGGCGCGGCACTCAGAGCCCGCGCTTGCAGGCCCAACGCCTTCGTGACGTCATCCACTGTGCCCCGCGCAACGCCGCGCAGGATGAACGAGCCCCGGCCGAACTTCCGGCCCGCGGACTCGAACGGCTCCTCGGCGGCCTGGATGTCCGCGTCCGTGAGGCGGTAGCGCAGCGTCGCGAGCGCGTTGTCGCCGTTGTCGTCGATCGCGAAGACGCTGCCCGTCCCCGAGACGCCGCCGGGCGCCGTCACGGAGTCGGCGACGCGCGACATCCGCACGGCCAGCAGGGTCGTGTCCACCACCCGCACCGCCTCCGCGCCGAACGCCTCCGGGAACGTCCACCCGGTGTCGTCGTACGGTGTCTTTTGCGGGTCGTCCGGGCTCCAGTACTGATAGTCCAACAGCGCGTCGGCGATGCGCGAGTACGGCTGATCCATGCGCACCACGTAGCTGCCGGCGGGGAACGTCCGGGTCTTGGGCGCCTTGCTCGTATCGGATTTTGCCGGCGACTCCTTGCCGCCGCCGCGCGGTGCCGCGGTGCCGCTGTCCGCGGCCGCCCCGCCGCGGCCCTCCTCCGAGCGCGCCTTCTTGACCGGGAGCGTCACCGTGAACTCCCTGTCGGCCCGCGAGATCTCGACGTGCTGCAGCTGGAGCAGGCGCAGCAGCTGCGCCTGCGCGCCGGGCCGCCGCGTGTCGACGGGGAGGACGTAGCCGGCCGGCCCCTCCTGCCACGGCTTGCGAATGGATCGCTTACCCCGCTCGTAGAAGTTCTCGAGCGTCTTCACGCGATTGTTCGCGATGTAGCTCAATGAGACGAGCAGACCGGTCTGCTCGTAGTTGTTGTTGTTCCGCGCCGACCACTTGACCCGGGGGAGCGGTGGGTTCTGGCGATACCACGTGCGCGACGTCTGACCCGGCGACACGGTACGCTCGAGCGTTTCGGCACCACCGTTCCCGAACGTCTCGTACAGCCGGCTCACGCCGTTGTGCGTCGCGGCCATGAACATCAAGTAGCCGGGCGACCACGTGTCGAAGTTCCCGAACGCGAACACGCCCGGCATCCCGAATCGCGTCATCTCCTGCACGTTGTTCCAGCCGATCATCTGCCACTCGTTGGTGAGCAGCGGGTCGAGCCACGCGTTGTACGGTCCGTCGCCGATGGTGTTGTCGTACAGGTAGGGGACGGACTCGTGCAGGTCGTGGAGGACCTGCGCCTTCTGGTCCACGTACGTGTTCAGCACGTTCTGCGACAGCTTGAGTGTCAGCCCCATCGCGTCGCGGTTGTTGTCGTGCGCCACGTAGTGGCCCCAGTAGACGAGGTTGGGCCACGTGTCGTCCGGGTGCGCCAGGTGCCAGCGGAACAGGTCCACCTGCCGGTCGCGGCCGTCCACCTCGACGATGGGGGTGATCAGCGTGATGAGATGGTCGCGGATGTTCTGAATGTACGGGCTCTCATCCACCGCCAGCCGATACGCCAGCTCCATGAGTGCGGTGGGCGCGCCCGTTTCCGGCGAATGGATGGTGCCGGTGATGTAGTAGACGGGGGCGGCATCCGTCTCGAGACGCAGCGCCTCGTCGTCGTTCATCTTGATCGAGCGCGGGTCGGCCAGCTTCGCGAGCTTGGCGCGATTCTCGTCCAGGTGCGCGATCAACGCCTCGGACGCCACCGCGACGGCGATCATCTCCCGATTCTCTTCCGTCCGGCCGATGGAGAACACCTTCACGCGCGGGCTCGCCTGCTCCAGCATCCGCATGTACCGGTACACGTCGGCGGAGTACGGCAGGATGTTCGGCGCGCCGGCAATGTCACCCAACACCGCGACCGGTGTCGGGACCGTCTTCGACGCGGGCAGGTAGTCCACGAGCGGCGAGAGGAAGAACGGCTCGGTCGTATACTCGTGGATCTTCTTGGTGTAGGCGTCGTCGACCGCTTGGGACGGATTGCGTCCGGGCCGCGCGGGGGCGTTGGACGCCGCCGTCTGCGCGTTTGCGCGCGCGGCGCCGAGGGCGATCGAGACAATCAAGACGCTGAGCAGGACCGTGGGACGTCGCATGAAAGGGACCTCGGACGCGATTGAAAGGAGTTGCAGCGAGAGTAAGCTACGGTCTCGCGTCGCACTCAGCCAAGGGTCGTTCCGGTGCGCGCCTGGACGGATCGGTCACCCGGGGGTGGGGCCCACTCCGCGATTACGTCCCGGCAGCCTCCTCGCGGATCTGTCGCAGCACCGCCGGAAGATGCTCACGGCCCGGCACCTCCGCGAACGTGTCCACCCACCGGGTGACATACTCCCAATCGATGGCATCGCCTTGGCGGCGGAGCACGCCGAGCGCATCCTCCAGATCGCGGGGCCGTCCCGCGAACACCTTGTGCACCAGGAGATCCTCCGGCGTGGCGAACGGCACGTCCGCACCACCGATTCGCACGCGGACCGCGCGCCGGATGGCCCCCGCTTCGTACGCCAGGGTGGAGAAGATGAGATCGACCCGCATGGCCGATGGGGCATGCCGGGTCGGGAGCACGAACGTTTCGGCGACAAAGGCTGGCACGTCCGCCGGGAGCGGCGCGAGGCCGATGGCGGCGCACGCCTCCAGCACCACGGCGAGCTGATCCGGGCCGACGCCAAGCGTGGCATCCACGTCGTCGGTCAGCCGCGGGCGACCGTGCAGCAGGACGGCCTGACCGCCGATCAGCATGAAGGGAATGTGGCGGGATTCGAGGCCGTGAGTCAGATCGGCAAGGAGCCGAGTCAGCGCATCAGGCGGGGGCGAGACCATTGATGGCGCGGGCGATGGCCAGATCAGGCGCGAGGTCCGCCAGCCAATCCCGGCCGAAGGTGGGATCGAGGACGCGAGCCTCGTCGAGCAAGCGCTGGTAGAGCGCCAGCGCCTCCGGCATGGACAGGTCCCTATACGCGGTCCGCTGGTACTCGGCTTCGAACCGCCGAAGCCGTGGGGTCTCGACAACCATGGCTGCAATATAGGACCCGGGGCCATCAGGCGCCGCTGGATCGTTGCGCAGCTAGTCCTTCCCCACCCCGCGAATCCCCACGAGCCGCGGAGCCTCGGCATCCTCCCCGGCGGCGGGGACGATGGCGTAGCGGAGCTCCACTCGGCCCTCTTGGGCGGCGCGGTAGTTCGTTCCCCAGTAGTTGTTCATCGCGTAGGAGAACACGGTGGCCGACGGCGCCGTGTGGGTCTTCCATCCCGTCACGATGGCGTCCGTGGCGATCGTGCCGAGCTGGAGCATCGGGACGTCGAGGGTCACGAGCGTCACCGGCGCGCCGGCGGAGTCGCGCACCTCGATCCACTTGCGGTCACTGAAGTAGTTACGGCTCGCGCCCGGGAGCTGCTCGACTTCCGGCCGGTACCATCCGCCCGGCACGCTGATCCGCACCGCTGGACCGTCCGCGGAAAACGCGAAGCGATACAGCACCGCCTCCGGCTCGTACACCAACCGCTTCTGGATGCGGTTCACGATCTCGACGCGATCGAGGCCCTCGACCAGGGTGACCTCGCTCTCAATCCCGTCGGTGCCGGGCGCGTTAGCGCTCCACACGAGCGATTGCACGAGCGGGCCGTTCTCGCCGATCCCCACGGTGCCGCGTCCCGCGAACACCGCGGCCTGGGGGTCGCGCCCGGGCACGTAGACGTACCGGTCGAGACCGCCGTCCGCCCCGCCACGCGCGAGCTCCCGCCCCGTCGCCTTGTCGAACAGCGACGCGATCACGCCGCGCGTCGGGTCGACCGTCACGCGAAACCGGGAGGTTTCGATGCTCATCGGAGTTGCCGAAGGGCCGGCGGCCGGAGGAGCTGCCGCCCTCTCATCCCCGCCCGTCGCCGAGAGCCGATAGCGGCGGCTGCCGCGGGCAGGGACGTTCACCGCGAGGAACGCGAACTTCCCGTCGCGGAGCCGCTGGCCCGGCACCGGTTTCCCACGCGCGTCGGTCACCGCACTTGCCGCATCGAGCACGACCACGTCCGACCGCGGCGCCTCTCCGGTGTTCCACACCTCCACGTCGTTCGCGCCCCCGAGTCGCGCCTTCCCTGCCGCCGCGACGCGCGCCCGCAACGCGCGCGCCGCGAGGCCCGCGGAATCGGCGAACGACTTCTTCCGCTCCCATTGCCGCTGGACGAATTCGGTTTCGGGGTCGCTGACGCTGTTCCAGGCGCCCCAGGTGTGCTCGTAGTACAGCAGCACGTACCGCCAGGCGCGATACACGTCGTCCGCCGGCAGTGTCACGTGGAGCAGGTCCGCCAGGCGCTCGGTCTGGCTCAGCTCGTCCGCCGTGCGCCGCAGCGCCGCCGTCTCTTCCGCCGTCGACTGCGCGCCGTCTTCCCAGTAGCCCGTGAGATCGCCGGCCATGGCCGGAAGCCCGGCGCCGTAGCGCGCCTCGAACTCCCCGAACGCGCGCTTCACGCTCGAGATCACGAGCCGGGGCGACGCGTAGCGGCGGTTCCAGGCCCGCACCGACTCGGCGAGGGTCGAATCCGGCGGCCCGTTGTCGGATCCGATGTTGTAGCGCAGCACGGCGAGGTCGTAGGGGTAGCCGCTCTCGGTCAGGCGGTCGAGGTAGCCGAACACCGTCTCGTCGTCGAGCGGCTTCCGCATCACCGTGTAGCCGAGTCCAGTGTGAAACAGCGAGTAGCCGGCGCCGTGCACCCACGTGAGTACGCTGTCCTTTCCGTCCCGGGACACCCACCAGAAGGGCTTGTCGCCCAACGCCGCGGTGAAGTTGCCGATATGGTCCCCGCGGTTCGGCCCAAGCGAGAGATACCGCACGCCATGCCGCGCGAGAACGGACACGAGTCCCCACGTGAAGCCGGGGATGTCCGATTGCATCGCGGACGTGATCGGCACGCCGGTCAGGCGCTCGATCCGCGTCTTCGCGTCGAGCGCGTGGTCGAGGCCCTCGGTGGAGGCGAGCCCGGTGAGCAGGTTCGCGAACATCGCGTCGAGCACGATCCACCCCCGACGCACGCCGTCCAGCAAGGCCGCGGTGTCCGCGTGCTGGTCGATGTAGGAGTCCACCGCCCACAGTGCCTCCGGATTCCACACGAACCGCTCGCCGTCCGGCGCGTCGGCACTCGCACGGGCGTACTCCAAGGCGCGCTCGAGATGATCCCACTGAATTCGCTGGACGGAGTCCTGGTATTCGGTGTAGCCGATATCGAGATGGGTGTGGTGAATCAAGTGCAGCACCAGCGGCCGGACGCGCGCGACCGTAACGGCCGACTCGACGGTGCGTCCGCCGAGCGTGAACGCCACCCGCACGGTGGTGTCCCGCTCCACCGCCGGGACGGGCAGCTCGAACCGCGTGTGCCCGAGGGAGGCCACGGTATCGATCGCGCCGATCGGCCCGGTCAGGCGGAACGCCGCGCGATCGGTGAGGGAGACCAGGTCCACCCGGATGATCTGACGGTTGCCGCGCTCGCCGCGGAGCAGGGCCGGCGCATCGCGGAGGATCACCTCCTCGCTCAGCGGTTCCTTGAAGACCATGAACCAGGTGCGTTTGCCCGCGCTCTCGCCGGCGACCTCGAGGGTGAGTGGCTTCCCGGGGGTGACGCGCGCGCGCGGGACGTGCAGGAACGCGTATCCCATGAGGTCGCCGTACTTGTCGACCAGCGTCGCCCGGAACTCGAGGCGGATACCGCCCGTTCCTTGCCACCTCATCGATCCCACGGAGGCGGAGACGGGACTGGTCATGGTCAGCGCCGAGTCGCCGTCCACGAACAAATCGAAGCGCCGGGGCGTCGAATCGCGCTCGTCGAGCACGTCGATCCCCAGGGCGAACACGAAGACCGCGGTGTCGCCCGCGAACTGGGGCGGGACCGGCGCGGTGGTCCACTCGATGGCGCGAGCCCGATCGAGCGATCGCACGAGCAGGGAGTGGTCCACCCAGGGAAGGGGGGAGTGGTACTCGAGGTCTTCGCCGCGCACCGTGGCGGCGTACCCCGGGATCAATCCCTCGGGAGTGGGAAACGCCACGCGCTGCTGCGCGGCAGCCGGAGCGCCGACCGCGAGGAGGATGAGACCGAACAGGGACCGATGCATGCCCTTCAACTTCGTCGTGCGCGCGTGGTGGTCGCAACACCCGGTGGCAGGGAACCGCTTAGCCATCCGTCTGGTCGAAATGGTTGCCGGGGCCGCGCCGCGCCGCCGGAATCGCGATCGTGGGTATCAGGGTATCGTTCGTGTTCAAGCTCGTGGGGTCTTGCCAGCATCAACTCGGGTTGGCAGTATCCCGCAGACGCGTTGCTTTCGCACGGCCATACTCGGCGGGGTCGAAAGCGGGTTCCACACCGGACGATTCATGGTCGTTGGTTACGGGACAATGAGAAGGTCCATAGCACGATGGGAGGGGACATGGGCGGCGATAGCAAGTGCCCGGCAACGGGCGGAACGAACAAACCCACGGCCGGCCGCGGCACGTCGAACCGGGACTGGTGGCCGAACCAGTTGAACCTCAAGATCCTCCATCAGCACTCGCACCTGAGCAATCCGATGGGCGAGAAGTTCAACTACGCCAAGGAATTCAAGAAACTCGACCTCACGGCCGTGAAGGACGATCTCTACGCGCTGATGACGGAATCCCAGGACTGGTGGCCGGCCGATTACGGTCACTACGGGGGGCTTTTCATCCGCATGGCGTGGCACAGTGCCGGCACCTACCGCATCGGCGACGGCCGCGGGGGCGCGGGGTCCGGTACCCAACGCTTTGCGCCCCTGAACAGCTGGCCCGACAACGTGAACCTCGACAAGGCGCGCCGTCTGCTCTGGCCGATCAAGCAGAAGTACGGCAACAAGATCTCCTGGGCCGACCTCCTGGTCCTCGCGGGCAACTGCGCGCTCGAGTCCATGGGATTCAAGACCTTCGGGTTCGGCGGCGGGCGTGAGGACGTGTGGGAGCCGGAAGAGGATATCTACTGGGGGGCCGAGGCCGAGTGGCTCGGTGACAAGCGCTATTCCGGCGATCGGGACCTCGAGAATCCGCTCGCTGCCGTACAGATGGGGCTGATTTACGTGAACCCGGAAGGGCCAAACGGGAATCCCGACCCCGTCGCGTCGGGTCGCGACATCCGCGAGACCTTTGCGCGCATGGCGATGAACGACGAGGAGACCGTGGCGCTCACCGCCGGCGGACACACGTTCGGCAAATGCCACGGTGCCGGAGACGTCAAGCTCGTCGGTCCGGAACCGGAAGCCGCCCCCATCGAACAGCAGGGCCTCGGCTGGAAGAGCCGCTACGGCAGCGGCAAGGGCGCCGACCAGATCGGCAGCGGTCTGGAAGGGGCCTGGACGCCGAATCCAACCCGCTGGGACATGGGCTATTTCGACATGCTGTTCGGCTACGAGTGGGAACTGACGAAGAGCCCCGCCGGCGCGTGGCAGTGGACGCCAAAGGACGTGGCCGACAAGGACTTGGCACCGGATGCGGGAGATCCGTCGAAGCGGGTGTCGACCATCATGACCACCGCCGATATGGCGATGCGGATGGACCCGATTTACGAGCCGATCTCGCGGCGCTTCCACAAGAACCCCAAGGAGTTCGCGGACGCGTTCGCCCGGGCGTGGTTCAAGCTGACGCACCGGGACATGGGCCCCCGCTCGCGCTATCTCGGCCCGGAAGTACCGAAAGAAGAGCTGCTGTGGCAGGACCCGGTCCCCGCGGCCACGCATCCATTGATCAACGCGAAGGACATCGCGGCCCTCAAGCGCAAGATCCTCGCGTCAGGACTGTCCGTCTCCCAACTCGTCTCGACGGCGTGGGCCTCGGCGTCCACGTTCCGCGGTTCCGACAAGCGCGGTGGGGCGAACGGGGCGCGCATCCGCCTCGCGCCCCAGAAGGACTGGGCGGTCAACCAGCCGGCCCAACTGGCGAAAGTGCTCAAGACCTTGGAGGGGATCCGGAGAGCGTTCAACGGCGCGCAGTCCGGGAAGAAGCGGGTTTCGCTCGCGGATCTGATCGTCCTCGGTGGGTGTGCCGCAGTGGAGCAGGCGGCGAAGAACGCCGGGCACAAGGTAGACGTTCCATTCACGCCGGGCCGCACGGACGTGTCGCAGAAGCAAACGGACGTGGCGTCGTTTGCCGTGCTCGAGCCGGTCGCGGACGGGTTCCGGAACTACCAGAAGGCCAAGTTCACGGTGTCGGCGGAGGAGCTGCTGGTGGACAAGGCGCAACTGCTGACGCTCACGGCGCCCGAGATGACGGTGCTCGTCGGCGGGATGCGCGTGTTGAATGCCAACGTCGGACAGTCCCCGCACGGCGTGTTCACGAAGCGGCCGGAAACGCTCACCACCGACTTCTTCGTGAACCTGCTCGACATGGGGACGGAGTGGAAGGAGAGTACGGAAGACGCGGATGTGTTCGAAGGTCGCGATCGGGCGACCGGAGACGTGCGGTGGACCGGCACCCGTGTCGACCTCGTCTTCGGTTCGCATTCCCAGCTCCGGGCGCTCGCGGAGGTGTACGCACAAGTCGACTCGCAGAAGAAGTTCGTGCATAACTTCGTGGCGGCCTGGAACAAGGTGATGAACGCCGATCGCTTCGACCTTGCCTGATCTCGGGGGACAGGTCCCCGCGTGACCAGTCAGGCACGCGAAGGAAGGCCGCCGAGGACAACTCGGAACGGGACCGAGCGCTCCCGCCGTCAGCGCTGCTACCGCTCGGCGCTGGCGCGGCGTTCAGCCGATCACAACACCCGCCAGCACCCCGGCGATGAGCGCGACGCCGGCGATGAGGACGACGATGGTGCGGTGCACGCCCGAGGATTCCGCACGAGGCGCGGTGTACTCCTGCGTGCCGCGGAACGTCACCGCTTGGAGCGCGCTGTCCAGTTCCTTCGTGGTCGGGAACCGGTCCCACGGGTCCTTTTCGAGACATCGCATGATCGCGTCCGCGAAATCCTGCGGAATCGTGGGGTTGACCTTGCGGATGGAGACCGGTGCTTCCTTGACGTGCTTCGTGAGGATCTCCGTGGCGTTCCGCCCGCTGAACGGGGGCCGCCCCATGAGCATGCAATACCCGAGGGCGCCCAGCGAGTAGATGTCCGACCGGTGGTCGATGTCGGGCAGTCCGCGGGCCTGCTCCGGTGACATGTACTCGGGCGTCCCCACCACCGGTCCGTCCGAGGGTTCCTCGACCATATCCGTGACGGCCATGGCGGTCCCGAAGTCCATCAACAGCACCTTCTGGAGGTCTCCCTCCAGGAACACGTTGGCCGGCTTGATGTCCAGGTGGACCATCTTGGCCCGATGGGCCGCCGCGAGCGCGTCGCACAGCTCGCTGAGGATGCGCCGCGACTCGTAGGGCGGGAGTCGCCCGCGGGCCAGCCGCGCCTCGAGGGTGGTCCCCTGCACGAACGGCATGACGTAGTAGATCAATCCTCCCCGCTCGCGAATGTCGTAGATCGGGACGATGGCGGGGTGCCGGAGCTTCGCCAGGGCAATGCCTTCGGTCCGGAAGCTCTCCACGAAGAGCTTCGTCCCGACCACCTCGGGGCGAATGACCTTGATGGCCACGATCCGGTCGAGTCGCCGGTCCCGTGCTTTGTAGACGCGGGCGAACCCCCCCTCGCCGAGCAGGGAGAGGAGCTCGTATTCAGCGCCGAGCACCTGCCGCAACCGGTCGTTGAAGCCGGCTGCCGAGGGTCGCGCCGCGGACGGCGGCGCTGCGACGGGGGCGTCCACCTCGCGATCATCGCCGAGCGCACCGGGGTCTTCGGCCCCAGCCCCGATCACGAGGGTGGCGTCGGGATCCTCGGTCGTGGACGTCGGCGTGCCACACCGGGAGCAGAACAGGTCGTCGGGGGCCAGCGGCCGGCTGCAACGGGTACAGTGCGGAGTTGAGTCGGTCATGGTGCCACGAACCCTCGGGGCGGGCGGGCCAGCGCCCTGGTTGGGGTCAGCCTCAAGGTAAGGAACGTAAGCAGAAGATCGTGGCGACGGCGGGGGACCGCGCAGGTGCCACGGGCCGACTCCCGGCGCGTGGCCGCCGGAGCCCAGAGTCGATCCTCCGGGCCGCTATCTTACGTCAGGGAATTGCCGATGCTCGTCCATACGCCGGAGACAACACGTGTCTGACCAGCCACAGGATCGCAGCGAGCCCGATCGGTTCGCGTACACGGGCCTGCTCGACGCGATACCCGACGCGATCATTATCGTGGATCGCGCGGGACGGATCGTCGAGTTCAATGCCCACGCCCGGATGATGTTCGGCTACGCGCGCGCGGAGATGGTGGGACAGGCGGTCGAGCGGCTGCTACCCGATCGTTATCGGGACGGGCACATCGAGAACCGTGGGCGCTACGCCCGCTCCCCCCATGTGCGCCCGATGGGCGGCGAGCAGGATCTCGTGGCGCGCCACAAGGACGGGCACGAGTTCCCGGTCGAGATCAGCCTTGCGCCGTACCAGTCACCGGACGGATCGCTGGTGGTGTCCACGATCCGCGACCCAGCCGACCGACGCTGGTCGAGCGCCTAGCGCGATCCGGCACCGCGTCACGCACCGGCACCACCGAGCGCCGCACGGCTGGCGCCAGCGAGCGCTCCGCCACCCGCTCCCCAACAACCGCCGTTGGCAAGCCCGCCCCGCGAATGGCCCCTTCGCCCTGCGGAGGCGTTGCCGGCGGCCGCGGCTAGTTCCTGACCTTCGGCGGTTCGACGCCCCACACCGGGACCCGGAGATTGCCGAATCGCCGCAATGGTCCAAGCGTACTCGACGGTCGCGCGACGGGACGGCGGGATTCGACCAAGAGGGGCGAGCCGCAGGCGAGCCCCGTTGGCGAAATCGAGGCGGCCCGACACACGAAGAGCGAGCCAACTGGCTCGCTCTTCGTGAGTCGGGACGGCGGGATTCGAACCCGCGACCCCCTGAACCCCATTCAGGTGCGCTACCGGGCTGCGCCACGTCCCGTCATAGGCGGTCGGGCGGTTAGGCGGCTAGTGTCTCCCTGCTGCCTTCCCTATCCCTGCGCCAGCGACCGATCCTACCGATTTCCCTCTTCAACGACATCCCATCAACGACTGACCGCCTGTCCGGCTGACCGCCTATCTGCCTTCGCGGCCCCCGGACGGACAAGCTAACCCTGGCAGACGCCGGGTTCTAGGCGGCGACCTCCACATAGGTGGCGTAGCTCGTCGGCTCCGGGACCGGATACCCCTCGGCGCGCAGGCCCTCCAGGTGGAACGCGATGGCGTCACGCATCTCACGCTCGACCGTCTCGCGATCAGCGCCCGCCGCAACACAACCGGGGAGGTCCGGCGAGTGGGCGGAAAATCCGGTGTCACTCCGTTCCACGATGACGAGCACTTTCATGGCTTCAGCCTCGCCTGCTTGAGAATGCTATTGACTGTGCCCGGGGCTAACGTGTCACTAGGCTTCCCGGCAATCGTCACCAGGCCCGATTTGACCGCGTGACGGAACTGCTGATGACTCCCGCGCGTCCGCACCAGACGCCAACCATCCGCCTCGATCACCCTGATCAGCTCGCGAACCGTCCAAGCCAATGTTGCCCCTGGAGAAACCAGCGGGCAAGGTGGCGGACAAGGTCACAAGCGACGGCACCCAATCACCGCCACTCGTGGCATAATGTCGCACGCGCAAACGCATGGATGGCGCAACGAATCGGGAAGCGCGGCAAACTTCCGGTTCTACCCAAGCGTGCCGATCACCATGTCCTCGGCCCATGCCGCCGCATACCTCGAGGCCGCGCTCGAAGACGGTGACCCCGGCGTCATTGCGGCAGCCGTCGGTGACCTCGCGCGTGCGAAAGGCATGACCGAGGTCGCACGCAAGGCCGGGCTCGGCCGCGAGAGCCTCTACAAAGCCCTCTCTCCGCAGGGGAACCCCGAGTTCGCCACGGTGCTCCGGGTCATCGATGCGCTCGGCATGAAGTTGCACGCGGTACCGGTGGGAAGGTGACGAAGGTGCAGCGTGCAGCGTCCAGCATACGGCCATCGGCTATCGGCTATCGGCTATCGGCTATCCGCTATCCGCCAACCGCGTCGTTGACACGAAATCCGTGCTCCACGAGATTCGTGACATGCGCAACGTCACGATCACGCTCGAGGACGAGGTCGCCCGCTGGGCGCGTATTCGCGCCGCCGAGCTGGATACGAGTGTCTCGCGACTGCTCGGCGATCTCCTCCGCCAGATGATGGACGACGACACCGCCTACACCCGCGCCCGGGACGACTACCTCGCCCGCCCTCCGGCCGCGCTCAGCCGGCGCGGCGCCAAGCGCCCCGCACGCAACGAGCTGCATGACCGCGCCGGTCTTCGTTGACACCAACGTGCTGGTCTACGCCCGCGACGGGGCGCAGGGCCGGAAACACACCCGCGCCGCCGAGTGGATGCGGCAGCTCTGGGAGGCCGGCACCGGCCGGCTCAGCCACCAGGTCCTGGCCGAGTACTACGTGACGGTCACCGCCAAGCTGAAACCGGGCATGTCGGTCGAGCACGCCCGCGCCGACGTGCGGGCGCTGCTCGCCTGGCGGCCGATCCCCGTCACGGCCGCACTGCTGGAACGCGCCTGGGAGCTACAAGACCGGCATCAGTTGGCCTGGTGGGACGCGTTGATCGTCGCGAGCGCGCTCGCCGCTCGCTGCGGGACGTTGCTCACCGAAGACCTCCAGGACGGACAGCGGTTTGGGGCACTCGAGGTGATGAGTCCGTTTCGATAGGCGGCTAGGCGGCTCGGCGGCTAGGACGATGGAGCTCTCGTCGCTTTAGCGACAGCAGCCGAGCCGTCGCTCTAGCGACGAAACCCGCGGGAGGCGGACCCAGACCAGCCGATGGCCGATCGCCGATCGCCGATCGCCGTGGGGAGACAGCCCTCTTGGAGCAAGGTCTTGGGGTCTCCCGCTTCTCCCTACTGCTTCGTCGCCGTCACGTTCAGGAGCGCTTCCTCGTCACCCGTCCCGAAATCCCACGTCACGTGCCCGCCGGTCAGGGTCACCGTGTTCCCGGACAGCACGAAATCGAATTGCGTTTGCCCCGACAGCCCGACGGTCACGAGCGTGAGCACGTCCACGCTCGCGGACCACGTCCCGCCCGACGTATCCGGCACGTTCTGCGGCGCGGTGATCGTCGCCACCCACGTGCTGTCGGCGTTGAACGTGATCCGGAACGTCCCGCCCTGTGCGATGATCTCCACCTTGTCCGTCGCATCGGCCACGCGCACGAACTCCGCCTTGCTGGCGGTCCACGTGCCGACGAAGCTGTCCATCGATGGCCCGCTGTCGCTGCACGCCGCCGCGCCAAGCACGAGCCCCACCGTCGCCATTCCCACCCCGATCCGCATGTCGTCTCCTGGTCGGTCCGCGGACAATGCTCGCGTGGCGGGGGTCAAGCGATCGTGAAATGCGGGTGAGTCGAGAGTGAATGGGATGAGCGGGATGGGGCCGTTTTCGTCCGGATCCTGCTGAAGTGGGTCCGGGGCAGTCGCGGGATGGACGGGGTGGGGCGAGAGACGGCGGGAGAGGGCGGGAGTCCGCCGCTCTCTCCCGCTCAACCCACCATTGCAGCGCCCAGCGCCTCGAGTATCACCTCCCGCGAAGCTCCCGGCCCGCCGCCCCGCGCGTGCTCCGCAGTGCCGCCGCCTTTGCCGCCGAGTTGCTCCATCACACGCTTGAGGATCGTCGCCGCGTTGACCTCGACCAGATCGGCGCTGCGGGCGCACACCAGCCGCACGCCGGTGGCGTCGCTCGTTGCGAGCAAGGCGACCGTGCGCGGCTTGGCGCTGGCATGCGCGGCGACCGCTGACGCCTGCTCGAAGGTGTGGCCGTCGAGATGCGCAACGATCCACCGCACGCCATCCACCACTGGCGTCTCCGCCCACAGTCGCTCGGCCTCGATGGTCGTCACGACACGCTGCGCGGCCTCCAGCTCCCGCCGCGCGTCCTTGAGGTCGCCCTTCAAGCGCGCGACCGCCTCGGGAACTTCGTCGCCGCCCACCGACAGGTCCGCGCTCACGGTCTGCAACGCCTTGAGCGTGCGCTGGTAGTGCGCGAGCGCCCGCGCACCGCACACGAAGCCCACCCGGACGCCACCCTTGTAGCGCTCGACCCGGACGATCTTCAGCAGGCCGACCGCGCCGGTGGCCGGCACGTGCGTCCCGCCACACGCCGACGCGTCATAGTCATCGATCAGGACGACACGAATGTCGCCGTGGACCTTCGGTGGTCGGCGCAGCGGCACGGTGTGGATTTGGTCTTCGCTCACGACCCGCACCTCGACCGCGCGGTTCTCGGCGATCACGCGGTTGACGTCCGCCTCGACCCGAAACGCGTCGTCCCAGGAAAGCTGCGGCACGTCGAGATCGATGCTGCTGTCGTCGCTCCCCAAGTGGAAGCTGACGGTGGGCGCGTCGAGCAGCCGGACGAACGCCGCCGAGAGCAGGTGCTGCCCCGAGTGCTGCTGCATGTGGTCGAAGCGCCGCTCCCAATCGATGGCGCCGCGGACGTCCTCCCCATCCGGCACCCGCTCGAGCAAATGCCACACCTCGCCCGCCTCGTCATCCCAGACGTCGAGCACCCGCGCGTCGTTCAGCGTGCCGGTATCGTGCGGCTGTCCACCGGAGGTGGGATAGAACGCCGTGCGGTCCAGGCGGACGGCAGGCCCGCGCTCGGTGTCTCGGCGCCCCACGACGTCGGCGGTGAAGGTGCGGAGTGTGGAGTCGGTGTAGTAGAGGCGCTCGGTCATTGGGCGGGATCTCAAACCCAGGGGATGGACGGAATGAACGGGATAAACGGGATGAACGGACAGGGACGGTAGCGACGATAGCGACGGTAGCAACGGGACCGCCAGGACCGCCGGGACCGCCGGGACCGTCGGGACCGTCGGGACCGCCCCGACCGCCTATCTGGCTATCCCACCGTCCTCCTCGCCTCCCTCGTCCCTCGTCCGCGCAATCGAGATCTCTTTGCCGGTGCGGAGATCGAGATAGACCTCGTGGTCCGCGTCCCGATGGAGCAGCTGGAGGCGCTCGTCGACCTGCTCGGTGGGCACGAACTGGAAATGCTGGGTCAGCGATCCCTCGAACTCCCAGCCTTCCGGTGTGACGAGCGGGCCGGTGGGCCCGGCACTGCCCGGTGACCAGCAGGCCGCGGCCGTGTTGTCGCCGTCCAGCGGAACCCTGCCGAACTCGAGCCACGTGCACGGATTCATCAGACCTTGCTGCTGGTCCACGACGGCGACGTCGCCCGCGATCCCGTCAACCAGGAACCGTAAGCCCTGGGTCTCCAACTCGACGATGAACGCCTTGGCGTCGGGCGGGCTCATGAACCCCACGCGCGCCAGATCGTCGTCCGCGCACAATGTCCCGTTCGGCACCGCGTGCTCGAACGCGACCCAGCCACCGGGGAAACGCGCTTCGATGCTGCTCTTCCGGACGATGACCGAGATGGCTTCGACGAGGACGGACATGGGGGGAAGTATAGATGATCGGCGGACCCGACGGTCCAGACGGTCCCGGCGGTCCCGGCGGTCCCG
>Ga0307424_1000217_pt1 | contig 29595 bp, 20 predicted proteins | sample SalMarWE160320MG_FD_202157 | JGI IMG/M metagenome (GOLD analysis project Ga0307424, IMG submission 202157) | Salt marsh sediment microbial communities from the Plum Island Ecosystem LTER, Massachusetts, United States - WE1603-20 | ecosystem: Environmental > Aquatic > Marine > Intertidal zone >... | reverse complement strand
TCACAGGAGCGAAGCGGTCGAACCGTGCGCCAATGCTGAGCTGCAGGTACTCCAACGTCAGCCACACCACCGGAAAGTAGGGAACGTGTCGTTTCTCGAACTCCGGCCGCATCACATCCACGGGGTGTGCCATGGCGCCGACCGTCACGACGCTGCTGATGCGATCATCAAAGGCCGCGGCGTGAATCGCCGCGCCACCGCCGACGGACAGCCCGATGATGCCGATCGGCCCGGGTGGCCTGGCAGCGCGCTGCACCACGAAGTCAACCGCCGCGCGGATGTCCTCGGAGAACATCAGCAGGTTGGGATACCGGTCCGCATCGCTGCTCCCGTGGTTGCGTGCATCAAACGCCAACAGGTCGTATCCCATGCCATGGAGGTGCTGTACATAGGGCATGGTCCGTTCGACGTTGCGTCCCCAGCCGTGCACCAAAATCAGCGTGGGTAGCGGGTCCGATGTTTCCTGAGGCGCGGGGATCCACCACCCATACAGGTGACGGTTGCGCCGGGTCGGGAACCGCACTTCGCTGAAGGGGATACCGAAAGCGGCGGGCGTGGTGGTGTGTGGTCGGCGAGGATAGTGATAGACCAACCGCACCCAGAGGTCCATCAGACCAACCACGGCAATGAGACCTGCGACAACCCACACAGCCGTCATGCGACCGATCGCCTTTTCACTCGCTGTCCAATGACCACCGGATGTGCTCGGACGGCGCGGCTCGCGCGCCGTGCCGGAACGTAACGAGACGTGCGGTTGCGTGCAGGGTAGCGTGAGGCGGTGCGCTCACTCGTAGATCTTTTCGCCCACCGCGCCCGACTCGAGGGCGTCGAGCTCGAGATCGCGCGTGGCGTTCGCGCGCCGAGCGGCTTCGCGCTCCTTGTACCACTCGCTGCCCGCGATGGCGGCCATGACCTCGTTGGTACCGGTCCAGATCGAGGCCAGCCGCAGGTCGCGATGAATGCGCTCGATCGGAAACACGTTGGTGTAACCGATGCCGCCCATCACCTGCATGGCGTGGTGGACCACCTGCTGGCAGGACTCGGTGACGAACTTCTTGGTCTCCGACACCAGCCGGCGGACGCGCGGCGACGCCCCTTCGTGCTGCACGGCGAGACAGGTGCTGTAGACGAACGCCCGCGAGGCATCGAGCAGCATCGCGGCATCCGCGATCTGGAAGCTGACCCCCTGAAAGCGGTTGATCACCTGCCCGAACGCCTTGCGCTTGCTGGTGTAGGTGGTGGCGACCTCAAGCGCCGGCCGCGCAGCGCCGATGGTCATTGCCGCGGTGCCCAGCCGCTCGGGGATCATCATCGTGTTGAACACGGCGAGGCCCCCGTGCAGCCCGCCCACCAGGTTGTCCTTGGGGACCGGCACGTTCTTGAACACGACGCGACTCGCGCCGCCGCCGCGGCATCCCATCAGACCGTAGATGTAGTCGGCGGAGACGCCGGGACCACGATCGACGATCAGGCAGGAGATGCCGCGCCGTGGCTCGGCTTTGGGATCCGTGCGCGCGTAGACCAGGAAGTAGTCAGCCGCGGTCCCGCCCACGATGAAGCGCTTCTGGCCGTTGAGCAGGAAGTGATCTCCACGATCCTCGGCCACGGTCGCGGTGCCGAAGAAATCGGACCCACTGCGCGGCTCGGTGAGACACTCGGCGGCGAAGAGGTCGCCTTTGAGCAACGGCACCACGTACTTCTGCTTCTGGGCATCGGTGCCGTGGAGGACGATGGCGTCGCAGACCAACTCGGCGCCGACCCCGAAGGTGCAGGCGAAGATGTAGCCGAGCGCGCCGACCTCTTCCAGCACCATGGCCGTGGTCACCCAGTCGAGGTCGCGACCGCCCCACCGTTTCGGGTAGCGACAGCCCATCAGATTGCGGCGGCCCGCCTCGCGCAAGAACTCGCGCGGGAAATCAATCTTGTCCGCATCCATGTCGAGGACCAGCTGGCGTGGCACCGACTTGACGAAGTCCCGGACTTCCTCGCGCAGGGTGCGCTGGGTCTCGGTGAGCGTGAAATCGAACATCGCGGCCTCCGTTGTCAGGTACGTCCTCTCCGAGGGGTGTCTTGCCACCCCAACCGCCAGGATAGGAGCCCGCGCGGCGGTCGGCCAGAGTGGGCCGCTGGCAAACCCGAGAGGACCGGTCCGGGATGACGGATCGGCGGGATAGGCAGGCTCGGCAGGACAGGCGGGATGAACCTACAAGTCCGGGGCGCTTGGCTCCTTCGTCTTCTTCTTGCTGGTGAAATCCCACCTTGCCGCCGGAGCGACCGCTGGCTTGCGCGAGGTGGCGGTCCGGCGGTTCCGACCCTATGGTTCCTTTCCCTTCCATTCGAGGACCGCCCTTCCATGAGCGATTCCCTCTCCCGCCGCGATTGGATCAAGGTGGTCGGCGCCGCCGGCGCCGGCTCCATGCTCGTCCCCGGCATGACCACGCACATCCACCCGCAAGGCGCTCCCATCTTGCCGCTCACCTCGACGAGCGAGGTCTTCATTCCCCCGCGCGGTCGCGGCTTCATGAAGTTCAGCTTCGACTTCCCGGAGCCGTCGGTCGAGTTCGACGGCGTGCGCATCGGCTTTCTGGTGTTCAGTCGCGAGAATGCCTACGGCCTCGACCGGGACCGTATGACCGTGGAAGGTTCGGCTGACGAGCTGACGCTCACCGCGTCGGGCCTGGTATGGGCCGGTGGACAGGAACGCGCCCAAGGCACGTTGGTGGCGCGCATCCGGAAGCGCGGCGGCGCGGTCGAGTGCGAGGTGACGGCCGAGATGGGGCAGCCGATCAAGGCGGTCACGATGATCCTCCGAGGGGTGCCACGCGGCCAGATCTCGACGGCCGGCAGCGACCCGTTCGACCCGCGCGACAACGAGATCCTGATCGGCTATCCGTTCGGCGCCGGCGACCTGTTCGGCGGCAACACGGCCGGGAGCATGACGACCCCGCTCGCCACCGTGCAACAGGGCGACGACGCGTTCTTCTACGTCTCGTCGCTCGACGATCACGTGCGCACCAAGCGGTTCTACTTCCAGCCGGGCCCGAACGGCTACCGCGTGGAGGCGGTGCACGAGGTTGAAGGATGGCTGGACCGAACGCGCGTCGAGGTCCCGACGTGGCGTTTCGGCCGCACGAACACGCTCGACGCCGCCACGGACCTGCACTACGCGCACCTCGAGCGTGCGTACGGCCTCCCAGCGTGGGAGACGCGCCACGACGTCCCGCCGTGGCTCCGCGACCTAGCGCTCGTCATGACGCTCCACGGCGAGCATTACACCGGCTACATGTTCAACGACTTCGCGCGGATGGCGGAGATCCTCCGCTGGGTGGCGACCAAGATCCCCGCGCAACGGGTGCTCGTGTTCGTCTCCGCATGGGACGGCCGCTACTACTGGAACTACCCCAAGTACGAGGCGTCCCCGCGCATGGGCGGCGAGGCGGGATTCCGCAAGCTGGTACAGGAAGCGCGGCACCTGGGCTTCCACGTGATGCCGATGTTCGGCGCCAACGTCGCCAACCGGCGCCAGCCGCTCTTCCAGCGCGTGGCGGACGCGGCCACCTACAAAATCGACGGCGACCGGTTCGACACGAATTGGGTGGACTGGGACAACGACCGGCACCAGGAGGGCTGGCTTTCCTACATGAACCTGGGCGTGGACTCCTGGCGGAACCTGCTCACCGAGCGCATCGCCGATACCATCGACCGCTACGGCGTGGACGCGTACTTCCTCGACATCATCGGCGGCTGGGTGAACAACCCGCAGGCCGACATGCACGAAGGCGCGCGACGGATGGTGGCGGACCTCCGGAGCCAATACCCCAACGTGCTAGTCTGCGGCGAGATGGTGTATGACGCGCTCCTGGGGTTCATCCCACTGTATCACGCATCCAACTCGCGCGCCGCGCGGAAGTATGCCCGCTTCTTCAGTCACCTGAGCCATCCCGCGCCAGGACGTGGCAGCAGCGGCGTGCACGAGTCCGGGTTCGGCCGATGGGACGAAGCAACGTTGTCGTTGCGCGACGACACGATTCCCACGCTCAATGTCGTGGACGACACGTTCACGACGTATCGGACGCAAATGACCGCGGTGATCGAGAGGGCCAAGGCGAGGGCCGGGATTCCCTGAGCCAGGGTCTCCCAAGAGAGCATCGGCGCGGGCGTGATCGGCGGCGTGAAGCCGCCACTCGGCGCTGCCGGGTGAACCGGCGTTTGATATCCGCTTCAGCGGAAGAAGCCGAGCCGCGGGTGTATCCCGCGGAACGCCCGCGCGGCGTCGCGTCTCGCCCCTCACCACGATCTCATCTCCCCTTCACGCACCCGCTGTTATGCTCTCCGAGCAACGAGGAGGGCACCATGGATAAGAAGCAGATCATCAAAGGTCTCAATGAAGATCTCGCCGGCGAGCTGGGCGCGATCATCCAGTATCTCACGTATGCCGCCAAGGTGACGGGCCCGTACCGGCCGCAGCTGTCGCAGTTCTTCCTCACCGAGGTGGCGGACGAGCAACTGCATGCCCAGTTCCTGGCCAACAAGATCGTGGCGCTCGGCGGCGAGCCGACCACCACGCCGCGTCCCGTGCCGCCAGCCACGACGAACCGCGCGATGCTGGAAGCCGTGCTCGCGGCCGAGCGGCGGGCGGTGAAGGACTACACCAAGCGGGCCAAGGCGGCGGAGGCCCTAGGCGACAAGGGGCTCGCGGTGCAGCTCGAGGACATGGTGCGGGACGAGAGCGGGCACTCCGAGGAAACCGAGCGGATTCTCAGGGATTGGCCCGTCTGAAGAGGCGGCTAGGCGGTCAGGCGGCTAGGCGGCTAGACAACTCCGTCGTCGCTTCAGCGACATGAGCCGAGTCGTCGCTTGAGCGACGGACCAGCCATCCGAATCGCCGCCCGCTTCTACTCCAGCTCCGCCCGGCGACTCGCTGCGGCGAGTCGCTCGAGGTGCTCCAACAATCGCTCGACGTGGGGATCGAGCACGCCGGGGAGGTCCGTGTGCACGGTGCCGTAGGCCTTGAGCGTTCCCGCGCGGAGCTCGGGCAGACGGGCACGCCACACGCCACACACGGCGGCCAGCTGCTGCGCGGGCGACGTGCGTCGCGCCCGGTTCGCGATCCCCAGCGCTCCCAGCAGGTTCGTGATCTCCGCTTCGAGCGCCGCGAGCTCTCGGTCGGCCTCGGCACCCCACGATTGCCCGCGGACCATGGCGCGGAGCGCGTCCAGGTCGCCGGTCAAAACGGCGAGCGTGGCTTCCAGGTGCCGGGCCTGGTCGCGATTGAGCAGATGGCTGCGGGTCATGACGCGCGTCCAAGCTAGCGCGGGCGGGCGCCCTGGCCAACAGCGGGACGCGGCGCCAGAATACAACGTTCCATTCTCTCCCCCGCGTCCCGGCGGTCCCGCCACGTGGGGAAACACTGCGCGCATCGAGCGCGGAGGCCCATCATGATGCATCGCCATTCCCATCCCGCCCGCGTCCTGCTCGGCGTGGCGTGCTTCGGCATGCTCGCCGTGGCGGCGCCCACGCCACAGGCGCCCGCACCGATCAAGTTCGCGCGCTATGCACACGTCGCCAACGACGGGCGGATCGCCTTCACCTATCACGACGATATCTGGGTCGCGGACTCGACCGGCGCGAACGCGCGTCGCCTCACCGCGAATGTCGGCCAGGACTTTGGGCCGCGCTTTTCGCCCGACGGCAAGTGGATTGCGTTCACGAGCGATCGCCTCGGCAACGACGATGTGTTCGTGATACCCGCCACCGGTGGTGAGCCGCGCCAGCTGACGTGGTTCTCGGGGAACGACCAGGTGCAGTACTGGAGCCCGGACGGGAAAGGGATCGTGATCGCGAGCAATCGCGGACCCGACCCGTGGGGTTCCCCACTGTACGTGGTTCCCCTCGATGGCGGACCGCCCACTCCGCTGGGGATGGCGACGGCGCTAGTCGGCATGGAGCGCCAGGACGGACAGATGGTGGCGTTCAACCGCGTGCTCCCACCCACCTGGCGCAAGGAATACCGCGGCCCCCGGAGTGGCGACATCTCGGTGCTGAACGTCAAGACTGGGGTCGCGACGGAGATCACCGATACGAACATGCAGGCGTACAAGACCGCGGTGAATGACCTCTATCCCATGTGGGGCGCGGACGGCATGATCTACTACTCGTCCGAGCGCGACGGGACCTTCAACCTCTGGCGCATCGCGCCCACCGGTGGCGCGCCCCAGCAGGTGACGACCCACAAGTCGGGTGGGGTGTTCTACCCGGCCATCTCGCCGGATGGGCGCCGCATCATCTATCAGAACGACTTCGATCTCTGGACGGTCGACGTCCCGAACGGCAAGCCGCGGAAGCTCACCATCACGCTCGCGTTCGATCCGAAGGAGCCCGACGTCGAGGTCATCGACGCCAACAACCAGGCCGAGGGATTTGCGGTGGCGCCGGATGGCAATCACCTGGCCGTGGACGTCCACGGCGAGGTCATGATCGTGCCGACCGAGGATGGCGTCGGCGAGATGACCCAGGTGACCAATTCCCCGTGGCGGGATCAGAACGAGATCTACTCGCCCGACGGGAAGCACATCGCGTATACGTCCGACGAGAGCGGGGATCAAGAAGTGTGGCTGTTCGACCTCGCGACCGGTGAGCGCCGGAGATTGAGTCAGCAGGAATCCGAGAAGTCCGACATCACGTGGGCGCCCAACTCGCAGAAGCTGGCCTACGTGGGCAACAACCGGATTTACGAAGTCGCGGTCTCCGGAGGATCCCCCCGCGAGGTCGCCCACAATCCCGCGGGCGGGTACAACCTCCTGCAGTACGCACCGGACGGGAACTGGCTCCTGTACAGCCGGCGTGACGCCGACCAGAATGCCGACGTCTACCTCTACGATCTCAAGGCGCGCGCGGAGTACGACCTCACGCCTAGCCCGTTCACCGAGTTCGGGGGCGCCCTCACGCCAGACGGGAAGACGCTTGTCTTCTCGTCCAACCGGGACGGCGGCACCGGTCAGCTCTTCGCCGTGTCGCTCAGTCGGTTGACGGAAGATCCCAACGATCCGTTGGTCCGCGAGCGCACCCGACCCGCGCGGCCCCGGGGAGGATTCGGACGCGGCGCCGGCGGGGAGCGCGGCGCGGAGGCGGCCGATGAGCCCACGGCGGCGGCGACGCAGGTCGATACGGTCGACATCGACCGGCGCACGATCCAGTTGACCCGCGGCACGCCGGGCGCGTCGACATTCTTCATCTCCCGCGACGGCCGCACGGTGTACTTCGCGGTCGGCGGCGGCTTCGGGCGGTTCGGGTTCGGTCGCGGCGGCGCCGCCGCCGGGGCCACCGGCCAGACCGGGCTGTTCTCCGTGGGAATCGACGGACGAGATCGCCGCCGTGTGGTGGAGGGATCGTTCGGCGGCATGGTGCCGACGGCGGACCGCCAGACGATTTTCTTCCGCGCCGCCGCCCGTCCGTCTAGTGACGGCGAGACCCCGCGCGGTCCGGGCGGCGGCGGTCGCGGCTTCCAGATCCAGCGCATGGCCATTGGCGGCGCCGCGCCCCGGCCCACGCCCGTGCGGTTCTCCTTCGCGATACGCGTCGACCGTCGCGCGGAATGGAAGCAGATCTTCGACGAATCGTGGCGGGTCATGAAGTACCGCTTCTACGACCCGGCCATGCACGACCACGACTGGAAGGCCATCCGCGCCCGCTACGAGCCGCTGCTCACGGACGTCGGCAGTAACGAGGACGTGTACGACCTCGCGAACGCGATGATCGGCGAGATCAACGCGTCGCACGTCGGCGTGCGCGGCCCTTCAACCCGTACCATGCCGCGCGTCTACCAGACCCACTACCTCGGCTTCGAGATGGAGCCCGCGAACGGGAAGTACCGCGTGTCGCACGTCTATCGCGACGGGCCCGCGGACAAGGAGTGGATCGACCTCAAGGAAGGCGACTACATCCTGGCGATCGATGGCCAAGACCTGAAAGCGGGTGACAACTACTGGAAGATCCTGAGCACGACGCTGAATGACTACGTGCCCGTCAAGTACGCCAAGACGCCGGATGGCGCGAACGCCAAGGTCGTCCGCATCGCCAGCGTGACGTCGCTCAACGACATCAAGTACCAGGAGTGGGTGGCACACAATCGGGACATCGTCGACAAGGCCACCAACGGGCAGATCGCGTACCTCCACATCCGCGGAATGAACCAACCGTCGCTCACCCAGTTCGAGAACGAGATCGATCAGTACTGGAACAAGAAGGGTGCCATCATCGATATCCGGTTCAACGGCGGCGGGAACACCGACCAGGAACTGCTCGACATTCTCGAACGACGGCCGTACGAGTACTGGAACAACCGCTACGGTGTGCCTACGTGGGGACGGCGGCCGCGCCAGGCCATCGTGGGTCCCAAGGTGATGATGATCAACTGGCGTTCCGCCTCGGACGCCGAGGTCACCCCCAAGGGATTCCGGGATCTGGGCCTCGGCCGCATCGTCGGGAACCCGACGTCCGCCATGGTGATCGCGACGGGGAGCTACACGCTCATCAACGGCGGCACCATTCGCACGCCGGGCTCCTTGGTGGTCGCGTACGATCCCACGAAGCCTCACAACTTCGGTGTGAACCTTGAGAACTACGGCGTGCCGCCGGATGTGTGGGTGAAGAACACGCCGACAGATGAGATCAAGGGTGTCGACCGCGAGCTGCAGGCCGCGATCGACGAGGCCATGCGCATGCTGCGCGAGATGCGGCCACAGGCCGCGGACGGAGGACGCTGAGGCATTGGCGATTAGCGATTGGCGATTGGCGATCCGCGATTTGGGCGTGATTGCGAAAGGCCAATCGCCAATCGCTAATCGCCAATCGCTAATCGCCAATCGTCAATCGCCAATCGGGAGGGTGGGATGTTGAGGGGATCTATCGTGGCGGTTCTCGCCAGTCTGGCGGTACCGGTGGGCGCGCGCGGCCAGACCGCGCCACCCGCCGGCTCCGACTCTACGCGCGCGCCGATGCTCTACGTGGTCGGGTACGCGCACCTCGACACGCAATGGCGCTGGGAGTACCCGCAGACTATCGGGGAGTTCTTGCCGAACACCATGCGCCGGAACTTCGCGCTGTTCGACAAGTATCCCGACTACATCTTCAACTTCAGCGGCGCCAACCGCTACCGGATGATGAAGGAGTACTATCCGGACGACTACGCCAGGGTCAAGGCGTACGTCGCGGCGGGCCGCTGGTTCCCGTCGGGCTCCTCGATGGAGGAGAACGACGTCAACGTGCCATCCGCGGAATCATTCCTCCGCCAGTTGCTGTACGGCAGTCGATACTTCCTCGACGAGTTCGGGAAGACCAGTGCCGAGTACATGTTACCCGACTGCTTCGGCTTCCCCGCCTCGCTGCCGAGTATTCTGGCGCACGCGGGGATCCTCGGATTCAGCACGCAGAAGCTCACGTGGCATTCCGCGAACGGTATCCCGTTCAACGTTGGCGTGTGGGAGGGTTTGGATGGTCGCGGCGTAATCGCCGCCTTGAATCCCGGTGACTACGTCGGGCACGTAACGGATGATCTCAGCCACGACAGCGCGTGGATCGCGCGGGTCCATGACGACGGGACCCGCACCGGCCTGTTCGCGGACTATCACTACTATGGTGTGGGCGATCAGGGTGGCGCCCCGACGGACAGTTCCGTGATGTGGGTCGAGCGCAGCGTGTCGGCGGGTGGCCCGCTGCGTGTGGTCTCCTCGGCTGCCGACCGGATGTTCAAGGACATCACGCCGGCCGAGCGCGCGCGGCTGCCGCGCTACACGGGCGACCTCCTGTTGATCGAGCATTCGGCCGGCTCGATCACATCGGAGGCGTATCTCAAGCGCTGGAACCACGAGAACGAGCTGCTGGCGGCGGCCGCCGAGCGGGCATCGGTGGCGGCGGCATGGCTGGGCGGCCGTCCCTATCCCCAGGACCGTCTCAACAAGGCGTGGACCCTCGTGATGGGCGGCCAGTTCCACGACATCCTGCCGGGGACCTCCACACCCAAGGCCTACCAGTATTCGTGGAACGACGAAGTGCTGGCCATGAACCAGTTCGCGACCGTTCTCCAAGACGCCGCAACGGCGGTGTCGTCGAGGTTGAACACGGAAGCCCGCGGGACGGCGGTCGTCGTCTACAACCCGCTGTCGATTGCGCGGGAAGACATCGTCGAGGCGTCCGTCACGTTCTCCGGTGGCGTGCCCGCGGCTGTTCGGGTCGTCGGTCCCGACGGGCGCGAGACGCCCGCCCAGCTGGTTGCCCGGGACGGCACCCGGGCGACCGTGGTCTTTCTCGGACGCGTCCCGTCCGTGGGGTTCGCGGTGTACGACGTGCAGCCTGCCACCCAATCTCCGACATCCGCGCTCTCCGTGACGGATTCCACGCTCGAGAACGCCCGCTATCGCGTCCGCGTGGACGCGAACGGCGACATCGCGAGCGTGTTCGACAAGGCCGTCGGGCGCGAGCTGCTCTCAGGCCCGGCACGCCTCGCTTTTCAGCACGAGAAGCCAACGCAATGGCCTGCGTGGAACATGGACTGGGCCGATCAGAGGCAGCCTCCGCGCGGCTACGTCACGGGCCCGGCCCGCACGCGTATCGTGGAGCGGGGACCCGCGCGTGTCGCCCTCGAGGTCTCCCGCGAAACCGAGGGCTCGCGCGTCGTGCAGACCATCCGGCTGGCCGCCGGCGACGCCGGGAACCGAATCGAGATCGCCAACGCGCTCGACTGGAAGGTCGCCGAGACGGCGCTCAAGGCGACCTTCCCGCTCACCGCCACGAACCCCATGGCAACGTACAACTGGGAAGTCGGCACGCTCCAGCGCGCCAACAACGACTCGCTGAAGTACGAGGTACCCTCGCACCAGTGGTTCGACCTCACCGATCGGAGCGGCGACTACGGATTCACGGTCCTCACCGGCCACAAGTACGGGTCGGACAAGCCGGACGACCACACGGTGCGACTGACGCTCATCTACACGCCCGGCGTCAGCACCCAGTACACCGATCAGGGCACACAGGATTGGGGACACCACGAGTTCACGTACGGTTTCGCCGGGCATGCCGGGGATTGGCGGCGCGAGCGCACCGACTGGCAGGCTCTGCGGTTGGACCGCCCGCTCATCGCCTTCGAGAGTCCGAAACACGGGGGCGCGCTCGGCAAGCGCTTCTCGCTGGTGGGCGTGAACAGCGATCAGGTGCGCGTGCTGGCGGTGAAGCGCGCCGAAGAGGGCGACGACGTGATTGTCCGCCTGGTCGAGCTGACGGGCAAGCCCGCCGCCGACGTCCGGATCGGGTTTGCCGGTCCTGTGCAATCCGCCCGCGAGGTCGATGGCCGCGAGATGCCGCTGGGGAGCGCGACCGTCACGCGCGACACCCTGGTGACCTCGTTCACCCCGTACCAACCGCGCACCTTCGCGGTGCGACTCGGTCGCTCACGGACGGCAGCGGTCGCGCCGAGGTCGCAGTCGGTGACGCTCCCCTACGATCGCGCGGTCGCCACGGGCGACGGCGCGCAGTCGACCGGTGGCTTCGATGAGGCGGGCCAGGCACTCCCGGCCGAGATGCTGCCCACCACCGTCGCGTACGACGGGATCCGTTTCGATCTGGCCCCGGCAGCGGCCGACAGACCCAACGCCGTGGTCGCCCATGGCCAGACGATTCCGCTTCCCGCGGGCCGGTTCACTCGGCTGTACCTCCTGGCGGCGTCCGCGGACGGCGACCAGCACGCCACTTTCCGCGTGGGCGATACGCCGGTGGACCTCACGGTGCAGGACTGGGGTGGGTTCATTGGGCAGTGGGACAACCGTATCTGGAAGACGGTCGAGCTGCCGCCCCCACCCGAGCCGGCCGCCGACGATACGACCCGTACGGCCCAGCGGGCGCGTCGCATTCTGGCGCGCATCCGCGAGCGCGGTCCCATCACGCGCGAGGAGTACGACGGCCTTGTCCCTGGATTCATCAAGCGGGCGCCGGTCGCCTGGTTTGCCTCGCACCGGCACACACCGGAGGGTGCGAACGAGCCCTACGCATACTCGTATCTGTTCGCGTATGCGGTGGACGTGCCCGCCGGCGCGCGTACGCTGACGCTCCCCGACAACGACAAGATCCGCGTACTCGCGGTGACGGTGTCCGACGAGGGGCCCGGGGTGCGGCCGGCGCAGCCGTTGTACGACACGCTGACGAGGAGCGGGAGCCGGTAGCGGATCGCGCCGCATTCCGCGGGATGAGCCCTTGGGCTCGGCCCTCCCGCGTGAAGGGGGGCTCTACGTGCGGTGCCGGTTCATCCGGCAGCGCCGAGCGGCGGCTTCAGGCCGCCGACTCCCGACACGCGCCTGCACGCCACGAACCTACCGTGAGTGCGCTACCAGACGGACGACGCAAACGAGGGCAGCCCGCGGGAATCCGTCGCTAAGAGCGACGGCTCGGCTGATGTCGCTGAGAGCGACGCGTGATCCGTCTAACCGCCTAGCCGCCTAGCCGCCTAGCCGCCTATCGAAACGACGGTGGCACGTCCCCGGCTCCCCTGCCCCACCGAGCGTCCGGCGACGACGTCAGCGTGAAGCTCAGCTCACCGCCTTCAGCTACAAACGCCGCCGGCAGCCAGGCACGCGCTGACGGTTGGCCGTTCACGCGGAGCGCCTGCACGTACGGACTCGTGGACGGAATGCCTGACGTGTGAATCGTGATGGTGACACCGTTCGCGCGATGAATCCCGGCCTCGGGAAACAACGGGGTCGTGAGCAGCAGCTCGGCGCGGCCCGGATAATTGGGATACAGCCCCAACGCCGCCCACACGAACCACGATGACATGGCGCCGAGGTCGTCGTTGCCCGGAATGCCGTCGGGCCAATCGCTCCAGAGACGATCTCGTACTTCACGAATCGCTTCTTGCGCGCGGTCGGGACGGCCGGCGAACAAGTAGAGCCACGGCGCCCCGATGGACGGCTCGTTGTCCATCTCCGCTTTGAGGCCACCGAGCCGAGTGAGCGCCCAGGTTCCGTCGTCATTGTGGAAGAACGCGTCGAGCCGCCGGACGGCCATTGTGTCGCCGCCCATCGCCGCGAAGAGGCCGGCTGGATCGAACGGGACCATCCACGTGTATTGCGCGCTCGAGCCCTCGGCAAATCCGCGTGTGGACGCGGGATCGAACCGGGTCCACGATCCATCCTCGTTCCGGTCCTGGATGTACCCACCGTCCGGCGTCGCGTTCGCGTTGAAGATGTTCCGCCAGTATCCGGAACGCTCCAGGAATCGCGCATGACCGGCCGAGTCGCCCACTCGGAGGGCGAGTTGCGACAGGGCAAAGTCGGCGGCGACGTCCTCCAGCGTCTCGCCCGCCCCACCCCAGGCGTTCGACGCGGCCGGGATGTAGTGGATCGCCAGCAACTTGTCGAGTGAGGGCCGCTGGCCCACGCACATCACTCGGCAGCCTTCGTCGCTCAGGTCGAGTGGCGTCGGCACCGTGGCGGCCGTCGCCAGCGACGCGTACGCGCCGCTCACGTCGAACCCCGTCCCACCGAATGCCGCAATCCCGGCCACGGCGGCGGCGGACGCGTCGCCTTCCATGACGTGCGTGGCGCCGGTGTTGTGCGTCCAGCGGTCCCATACGCCGCCGTTCTGCGCCGCCTGGTTGAACAGCGACTGTGCGATGTCGCTCCCGACCGCCGGGTCGAGCAGGGTCACGAGCTGAAGCTGCGAGCGGTAGACGTCCCAGCCGGAGAAGTTGGCGTACTGCGCCCGTTGCGGTGCGGCCACCGAGTGCACGGTGGAATCGAAGCCGGCGTAGTCGCCGTTGACATCGCTGAACAGATTCGGGTGGAGCAAGGAATGGTAGAGCGCCGTGTAGAAGATGCGGCGTTCTCGGTCCGTGCCACCGCCGATGCGGACACGACCGAGCGCGTCACTCCACGACGCCCGGGCCCGCCGGCGCACGGCGTCGAATTCGGTGCCCGTTCGATTCTCGGCCCGGAGGTTGGCCGCGGCGTTGGCCAGGCTCACGTAGGAGATGCCGACCCGGACGTTCACCGTCGGGTTCTCACCCAACGCGAAGCCGACATACGCGCCCGATCCCAATCCGGAGACAGGGTAGCCGTCCGTCCCGTACGTCGTGCCTCCGCGGGCGGCCGTGCTGTCCGGCCTGAGCGTCGCGTTCTCCCATGTGCCGACACCGCGGAATGGCCGATCGAACTCCGCCACGAAGTAGAGCGTGTAGTAGTCGTGCCGAGACACGGGATCGATGTACCCGCAGAAGTTGCCGCTGCGCACCGATCCGCTGACGGTGCGCGCGGCGCTGTCCACCCGTACCTCCGCTTCGCCGCTCCCGATTTCACTATCCGACACGCGGATCAGCATCGTCGCCGACTCGCCCCGCGGGAACGTGAAGCGGCCGGAGCCCGTACGCGCCGTTGCGGTCAGCTCGACGTTGACACCAGACTGCAGTCGCACCTGGTAGTACCCGACGGTCGCGGTCTCATTCGCGTGCGCGAACCGCGCGGCGTAGAACCGGTCGGTCGAGTCGGCCGACGGCGAGATCCGCATGGCTCCCGTGTGGGGATAGAACGGGATGTCACCCGAGGCGCCCCGACATCCCGTGCCCGACAGGTGGGTGAGACTGAATCCGCGGATGCGGGGGGCGTCATACGCGTAGCCACCCGGGGCCGCGGCGCGGGTGTGGTCGCCGCGTGTGGTCTCCGGACTCCACTGCACCATGCCGAACGGAACCACCGCCCCGGGGAACACGTTCCCGCCGGCGGCGGTGCCGATGAGCGGATCGACATACTGCGCGGGATCGGTCACCAGATCCTGCACCGTCGGCCACGCGCCGGCAGCCAAGGCCACGCCACCGCCGACGAGGACGGCAAACGCGAGGGTCCGGCCGCTCCATAGGCCGCGCCGCGCATGAAGGAGAGGTCGCTTCGTCATAGTGCCGGAGACGATATCGCCCCGGACCGAGACTGGCCACCCTCGCACGGTTCTCCGACGATGGCTATTGTATTATGGCATGCGATTGACCTGCCTGGCCCTGCTCCCTGCCACCCTCGCCGCCCAGACCCCCGCCACCCTCGATGCGGAACGGGCGGACTTTGCCCAGTGGCTCACGACGTCACCGGTCTCGCCATTCGCCGCCATTTACCACCAGCCGTTCACCGGCGAGCTGCGCTTCGGGCCCGGCGCCGACCCCGCGCTCACTGGCTTGCCGCGGGCCACGCTTCACCAGGGCCTGCTTCGACTCAGTTTGGAGACCGCCGACGGCACGCGCACCGTGCCAAGGAATCGTGACGTGACGTTCGACGAGTGGCGGCTGCGGGTGAGCGGCGACCGCGGGCGCAGTACCGTGACGGTGTTCGGTCCCCTGGACCACACGAAGGCGCCGTCCTGGTATCCGTATGCTGCCGACCTCGTCGTCGAAGGGATGCTGGTACCTCCCAAACAGCGCGAGTCGCGTCGGTTGCTCGGGCTCGATGGGATCGAGATCGACGCGACGCTGGCGGGCACATTCACCGGACACGCCCTCGGCCGCGAGGTGCGGCTGTCGGTCTACTCCATGCCCGTGCCGGGAACGGAGGAAGCCGACCTGACGATCTTCTTCCGCGACGAGACCAACGGTCACGAGACCTATCCCGCCGGCCGGTTCCTGGCGTTGCAACCCCTTGGTGGCGCCCGCTACCGCGCTGACTTCAATCGCGCACGGAATCCGTTCTGCGCCTACAACGGGATCTTCCCCTGCCCGCTCCCCTGGCCCGGAAACGCCATCGACGCCGCGGTCGAAGCCGGGGAGCGGTACGAATCCCGATGAGGGCGTGGATTCTCGTATTAGCGACCGTAGCAACGGGACCGCCGGGACCGCCGGGTCCGCCGGGTCCGTCGGGCTCCTGGCGCGCCGTGCTGGATCTCGCGGGCGGGGAGCTCCGGTTCCGCGTCGAAATCGATACGGCGCAGGGTCAGCTCCGTGGTCGTCTGTGCAACGCCGACGCGTGCGAGGCGTTTTCCGCGACCCGCCTCGTCGCCGGTGGGGATTCGATCCTGCTGGAGATGGGCGATTTCGCCGCGGCAATCCGCGCACGCGTGGAGGGCGATTCCCTCGTGGGCTTCTATCACAACGTCGGGAACCGAGGCCCTCGGACGATTCCGTTTCGCGCCTCCCGGGGGACCTGGTCGGCTGCACCGCCGCCGGAGACGCTCGTCGGTCGCTGGGATGCGACGTTCAATCCGGCCACACGGCCCAGCCCGCGCATTCTGGAGCTGCGCCGCACGCCGCGCGGCCTCGAGGGCACTATCATCTCGAACAGCGGCGACTATGGCTTGTTCTGGGGCGGCGCGGCGGCGGATTCGTTCGCCATGGCGCACTTCGACGGGTCGTTCGTCTACCTTCTGACGGGCCGGCTGGACGGGGACACGCTGCGCGGTGTGTTTCATGCGGGGCTCCGATCCCAAACGCCGTTCGTTGCGGTACGCTCCAGCGGCGGGCAGCACCTCACGCCGCCAAGCGATGTCGTGCGGGCGGACACCACGAGCACGTTCCGCTTTGCATTCCCGAGCGTGACCGGCGGAATGGTGTCGAGCGACGATGCCCGGTTTCGCGGCAAGGTCGTGATCGTCGACATCTTCGGTACGTGGTGTCCCACCTGCCACGACGTCGCGCCCGTGTTGGTCGACCTGTATCGCCGCTATCACGACCGCGGGCTCGAGATGGTCGGGCTCGCGTACGAAGTCACCGGGGACACCGCCGTCGATGGCGCCCTGGTGCGGCGTTACCGCGACAAGTACGGCATCGCGTTCCCACTGTTGCTCGCCGGGGTCAACGATAACGACTCCCCGGCCGCCACCCAACCGCAGCTGTCGGGACCCATCGCGTTCCCCACGATGATCTTCATCGATCGGTCGGGCCGGGTGCGCAGCGTGCACGCCGGCTTCTACGGCCCGGCTACCGGTGCGGCCTACGACGGCCTACGCCGCGACTTCGAGAGGCAAGTGATCGATCTGTTGGAGGAGCGAGCACGGTAGCCACGTACCAGCCTCATCTTCTCTCTGCCCCTCTGCCGCGCTGCCCCTCTGCCGCGCTGCCCCAGCCCCGCTGTTCGCTACACGCTACACGCTACACGCTACACGTTTCACGCAGCTTGCCGCCCGCCCCACCTCGCCCCCGTTGACAATCCGACTAGTTTTAGAGCTTCACCGCCGGAGCCCGACCATGCACTCGAAGGCCAAGACCGTTGCCGCGTACCTCGCCGACCTCCCCATCGAGCTGCGGCGCCCCCTGGCGCGTCTCCGGACGCTGATCAAGCGCGCCGCACCCAAGGCGCACGAGTCCATGAAGCACGGCATGCCGTTCTACGAGCTGGACGGCCCACTGTTCGCGTTCGCGGCCCAGAAACACTACTTCGCGCTGTACGTGTCCGAATCCGAAGTGCTCGCGGCCAACATCCCCAAGCTCGGCAAGATCTCGGCAGGCAAGGGCTGCGTGCGGTTCAAGACCGCCGCCGAGTTGGACTTTGCGGCCACCGCGCAGATGTTGCGGGAGGCGGCCGCCGCTCGCATGCGATAGAGGGTCCGCGGCAATCACCCCGCCCGACCAACGGCCAAGGGTACTGGCAAGCCGCTTCGGGCAATGTAGTTTGCCCGGTTGATGTCGGCGGCCCTCCCAGCGGACCTGCTCGACGCCCTCGCGGGGCGCTTTGCGGTCGAGTGCGAGTTCGGTCGGTAGGATGGGGAGACAGGAGAACGTGAGAAACGTGAGGACGTGAGCCGTAGCTTCCTGCTCACGTTCTCACGTGCTCACGTCAGTTACGAGCCGCCGCCGTCGCCATCAGCTTCTTCTCCAGAAACGCCGCGGTCGCCGAATCCACGGTCACCGCGTTCGCGAGACGCATCCAGTGATGCGTATCCCCCGGAATCAGGAGCACCTCGTGCGGGATGTTGCGGTCGACCAGCCGCTGCACGAGATCGGTGCTCTGGTTGAACCGCACGTTGCGATCGTCGTCGCCGTGGATGATCAGCACCGGCGAGTGCCACGTCGCCATTGAAGAGAGGGGTGACGACTGCCAGGCGACCTCGAGCGCGCGCGCCGCGTCGGGCACCTGCTCGTAGCTATCGCGATTCAAGAGCCCGCGGGCCCGCTCCGCCGTCCAATCGTGCACGCCGTGGAGATCCACGCCCGCCGCGAAGAGGTCGGAGTTTCGGGCGAGCGCCATGGCGGTGAGAAATCCGCCGTACGAGCCACCGTAGATCCCGATGCGCGCGGGATCCACCTGCGGCAGGGACTTCAGGTACTCCGCGCCGGCCTTGACGTCGAGGTACTCCGACGCCCCGCGCGCGCCCGCGTTCGCCGGCTGGTGGAACTCGTACCCGTAGCCGATGCCGAGTCGGTAGTTCACGGCCAGCACGACGAACCCTCGGCTCGCCAAGTACTGATTCACGGCGTAGCAGTTGGAGTAGTAGTCCGAGTAGTGCCATCCCAGCAGCATCTGCCGCGGCGGTCCGCCGTGAACGAAGATCACTGCTGGCTTCTTCGCGGGACCGCCTGGTGGCTCGAAGAGGTCGGCGTGCACCGTCACACCGTCCGACGCGTGGTAGATGACCTGCTTCGGCGTGACGAGTTGGGTCGTCGGGAAGTCCGGGGGAATGCGATCCGCGCCAACCGTTCGCTGTGGGCCGCCGTTCAACGGCATCACGGTCACCAGTGGCGGCCGCTGCGCGGTCGCGCTGATGAACGCGATGGTGGTGCCCTCGCCGGTGACGAACGGCGTCCATTCATTCCCCGTCCCGGGAGTCATCACCTTGGGCTCGGCACGATCCACCGGCACGCGGACCACGTGGCGGCGCTCGAGGTCGAGCTTGTCGCTGCCCATGTTCCCGGCAAATAGCAGCCAGCGCCCGTCGGGACTCAGCGAGATGTACTCCGCCATGTAGTCGCCGGGGGTGAGGAGGAGCGCGTCACCGCCGCTTGCCGGGATCGAATACAGGTGTGGCCATCCATCCTGGTAGGACAGGAACACGATCCGCCCACCGGCGGCCCAGTGCAGGTTGGTCCCGCCCTGCGTGGACGGCACCGAGCCGGCCAACGTCTCCGGCGCCTTCCAGAGCCGCCGCCCTTGTCCCGTCACGACGTCCGCGGTCCAGATCTCCCACGGGCGATGCCGGCGAGCCAGCACCGAGTCGGGCGCGCCACCCGATCCGGGCGACCGCACGAACGCGATGCGTGTCCCATCGGGCGACCAGCGCGGGCTGCGATCGTGCATGAAGGTCGCCGCCAACCACCGGATGGGCGTCGCATCGTCGGTGTACACGCCAACGAACGAGTGATCGCCGCGGTTCGAGACGAAGGCCAGCCGCGCGCCGTCGAGTGACCACCGGATGTCCCCATTGGTGCCCAGCGCGGTGAACAGGGGCTTCGCTTGGGCCGAGCCGTCGATCGGCACGGTCCAGATTTGCCCGTTCTTGACGAACGCCACGACGTCGCTCTTCGGGGAGATGACCGGCTCATCGCCATCGCCCAGCACCACCGGATCACCACCGGCAAACGGCACCGCCAGCAGCTGGAGCTTGGGTGGCGTGGGGCTATTGGTCGCGTTGACCGGACGGGTGTCGTCGAAGTTCCCCCCATGGTCACCCCCACGCACGAACACCACCCACTGGCCGTCGGCCGAGAGCGAGACGCTCGTCAGCTCTTGGCCGTCATCCATCGTGTAGTTGGTGAGGCGTCGCACGGAGTAGTCCGGCCCTTCGGCCACGTAGATGTTGCGGAGGCCGCGCTCGTTGAGCGCCCACGCGATGCGGCTCCCCGTCGTGGCGGCCGTCAGCTCGTTGGGGAACGGATAGGAGCGTACCTGCTCCATGGTGAAGCCCCGCTGCCCGGCGGCGGGCGCGGGGACGATGATGAGTGCGAACGCTAGCAACAAGAAGCAGATGCGGCGGATCATGGCGAGCCATCCAGCGGTGAGGCGAGGACTCGAATGTACGTCCCGCGACGCGACGGACGGAAGCCGGGCACCACCATGAGGGCGGAGAGCCCGACTGGCGCAGCCGCTGCATTAGTTGCAGGATGCAGTTGGGGGCTGCGACCGCGGCTCTCCGCGGCCATCCATCGGGGATAGGGAGGTGAGCGATGCCGCCAAACGCCACACCGCTGCTTGAACGCCTGGGCCGCCGCTACGATCGCACCTGCACCGTGTGTGGCAACGCCGTCCGGGGCTTGACGGTCCGATGCGCGAGCTGTCACGCACTGGCCTTCCCGCAACAACTGTTCATCAGGATCGTGTTCTGGATCATCGTGATCCTGCTTCCGGTTCTTGTGTATCAGGTGAGAAAATAGACGACGCCGCCACCGGCCAGGGAGGACGCTCGCCTTGGACATGATCGCATGAAACGCCATGTGGTGTGGGGCGCGTTGCTCGTCGGTGGAGTGGCATGCGCATCACCCGAGACGCGAGAACGACCGGCCGCTCTCCCCACGTGGCCCGTCGATCGCAGCCCGATTGTCGATATCGCGGGAACGGTGCCCAATAGCGACTGGGTCCTGGAGTACCCCTTCGGCGGAACGCGCCTGTCGAGCGGCGCCATCGCCATCGGTGATCGGACCGGCGCTGTGGTCTACTTCTTCGACGAAAAGGGACGTCCCCTCCGCAAGGTCGGACGAGAGGGCGCGGGACCCGGTGAATCACGGCACATCGACTGGCTGGGGCGATGCGGGGGTGATTCGGTGTTCGCCTGGGATATCCAGCTGCATCGCGTCACGGTCATCGGGCCGGACGGGACGATAGCACGCCAGACCTCCTTTCCGCCGGCGACCACCGTGGCGTGCTCGCGCACCGGGACGTTCGCCGTGGTTGGAGTCCCGCGTTTTGGGGTCCTTGTCCCAGATGGGGACGTCGGGCGCGCGCACGCGGAACTGACCCTCACGGATGGCACGGCCAACGCTACCCGGAAGGTGGCCGACGTCGCGGTGGGCGACGTGTCGCTGCGCCGGGCCGTCCCGCATCCGCTGGGCAGAAGGATCAGCATCGCGTTGTCGAACGAGCGTCTCTTCGTGGGGACCGGTGACTCGGCTGCGGTCGACACCTACCCCCTCGACGGCCAACCGGCGGGTGTTCTGGCCATCGGCCTCACGCCACGGCCACCGACGTGACGGGAGATGGAGCGAGCGGTCGATGCCGATCTGTCGGTGGTAGCGAACGTCGATCTGCGGAACACCGCCAGGGCGCAGATGCTCGACGCGCTCCCCATGCCCGCCGTCCTCCCTCCCTACTCTCACCTCTTCGCCGACGCGGACGGATTCCTCTGGGTGCAAACCTCTTGGCCCGGTGACTCCGTGACCACACTGCGCGCGCTCGACGCCGCGGGTCGTATCCTGGCGGACGTCACGATCCCGAAGGACATGACCATTTTCGAAGTCGGACCCGACTACGTGCTCGGGGCGTACGAGGACCGCATTGGCGAGCCCCACGTCGCGCTCTACGGGATGCACCGCGACAAGCAGTAGCGGATCGATCGGAGCGCCGCGCGGCCGCTTTCGGTAGCTTTAGCAGCAGGTGTTGAAGTACAGAGAACGCGCCGCATGGGGTCGCGGGCTCGGGTCATCCGTTTCATCCCGTTCATCCCCTCAGGAACCACCATGAAGCACGCACTTCCATTCATCGCCGGCCTCACCCTGATGCTTCCGGCACGCGCCGCCGCGCAGGGAACCGAGCAGTACACGTTTCGCATGATCCTCGGCCGTGACACGGTCGTGAGTGAGGTCGTCCAACGCACGTCCCTTCGCGTGGACGTCGACATGCTCGACAAGCTCACGGGGGTGCGCTGGCGCTACGGCATGACCCTCGCCCCAGACGGCCGGGTGCCCGCGATGACCAATGCCGTCTACCGCATCGCCCAAGGGGATACCGTACCGTTCCAGAGCGCCGAGTTCGAGTTCCGTCCCGATTCAGTGAAGGTCACCGTTTCAGGCAACGTCTCCCGTGTGCAGACCATCGCGACGGAGGTCGGCGCACTTCCCTACATCAACCCGTCCATGACGATGATCGAACAGGTCCTGCGACGCGCCCGGACGATGGGTGCCAGCGTGGATACCGTGCCGATCTTCGCCCTGAGCGGCGGTCAAACCGTGCCCGTGCAGGTGACCTGGCTCGGGAAGGACTCGGCCGTCGTCCTTATCGCCACCGCGGAGATGCGCGTGGCCGTGGCCCCGGACGGCGGGCTCCTCGGCGTCGCCATTCCGGTGCAAAACGCCCACGTCATCCGGCTGGATGGCGCGCACCCCCTGGTGATCCGGAAGATCGACTACGGGCCCCCGGAAGGCGCGCCGTACACGGCGGAAGATGTCACCGTCCACACGCCAGCGGGCCTCGCGCTCACCGGCACGCTTACGCTCCCGACGGCGACCACGGGACGCGTGCCGGCCATCGTGACCATTACCGGCTCCGGAGCGCAGGATCGCGACGAGCGCCTGGCGATGGTGGACGGCTACCGGCCCTTCTGGCAGATTGCCGACACGCTCGCCCGCCGCGGCATCGCGACGCTCCGCCTCGACGACCGCGGCATCAACGGCTCCGATGTCGGCCCACCGACGGTCACCTCCGCCGACTTCGCCGACGACATCCGCGCCGCACTCGCCTATCTCCGCGCGCGACCAGAAATCGACAGCGCGCGACTCGGCCTCGTGGGTCACAGCGAGGGCGGCGTCATCGCCCCGATGGTGGCAGTGTCCGATCCCTCGCTCAAGGGGATCGTGCTCATGGCGGGAACGGCCTACACGGGACGGCGGGTGCTCGCTTTCCAACAACGGAACGCGGTAGAGCATGCGACGTCGCTCACGCCCGAGGAACGACAGGAGGCGCTCGCAGCCAGCGCCGCGGCCACCGACAGCCTCGCGGCCCGCAATGCATGGATGCGCTACTTCATCGACTACGATCCCCTCGTAACAGCGCGCGATGTCAAGGTGCCTGTGTTGATTCTCCAGGGCGCGACCGATCAGCAGGTGACACCCGAGCAGGCCGACACGCTCGCCGCCGCGTTTCGCGCCGGGGGCAATCGCGACGTGACGATGCGGAAGTTCCCCGACACGGACCACCTGTTCATCGCGGACCCCGACGGCTTCCCCACCGGCTACCCCACCCTTCCCTCGAGAGTGGTACGGCCCGAAGTGCTGGGAACGCTGGCGGACTGGTTGGTGAGGCACTTGAAGTAACGGCAGGTGGGGGGGGTGAGGGCAGTCAGGGCAGTGGCCAGTATCGGCCTCTGTACCTCATCGTCGTAGGCATGGTGGTGCCGGAAGGCACGGTGCTCGCGGCCACCGGCTGCGGCATCGGCGTGCTGCTCGCGCTCGTCGCCACCCAACCGCTGCGGAACGCGCTGTACGGCGTCTCGCCCGCCGACCCGATCTCGCTCGACGCGGTTGTCGCGCTACTCGTGTCGGTCGCGACCATCGCGAGCTACTTGCCCGCCCGCAAGGCGGCACGCGTAACACCGATCGAGGACCTGGATGCGTGAGTGGTTCGGGGGCAGGTGGTCATCCCACCTAACCCACCCGTCCGTGGTGCGCAACTTTCCCCGCTACATTCCGTAGTTCGCTAGGCGGCCGGATACACCCGAGCAGAGGAAGGCGCACGATGTTCGGCATCCCAGAGTGGGCCATCGGTACCGGCTTCATTACGATGATGTTCTTCGCCGGCGTCGGCATTCTCTACCGCTTCTTGCCCGCCGACGTGCGCCGCTCGCGGCGGCGCGGCGTGATCGGGGTCTCCGTCGGCCAGAGCCACGAGGCACTGGAGGACATTCAGGAACGGCTGGGCAACGTCGAGCATCTAGAAGCGCGGCTCGCCGAGGTCGAAGAACGCCTCGACTTCGCCGAGCGGCTGCTGGCGAGACGCCCCGAGGAACAACGACTCCCCGGCCCCCCCAGGTAGGAAGGGGCGAGGAAGATCCGATCTCATGAGATCCGCGTCTTTGCTCCTCGCACTCCTCTTTTGTCACACGCCCGCGACCGCCCAAAACACGGCCGGCGGCATTGCAATCGGTCTCCACGGCACCCGATTCCCGAACTGGTCGTTCGGCGCCTTCAACTATCGGAGTCCGGGATTACTTGGGGTCAGCCTCTCGGGGTTCCCCATCTGGCGTGTGGGCGTGCGCGCCTCCGTTGGCACGACGGGCCCACGAGTCTACAGCGAAGACAACGGATTTGACTTCTGGCAGGTGGGAATCGAGGCTCGCATTCTCCAGGTGGGGCGCTTTACGCCCTTCGCCGGCACGAGCTATGGTGGGGTGACGGAATCGCGTGGACTCGCCTACCGCTACCTAGGCGGCGAGGCCGGGGTGTACGCCCGTCTCATTGGACCACTCTCCCTCCGCCTCGCGCTGGACTACCTGCATCCCACCAGCTGGGACGACAGCGGCTGGGTGCCTTCGGGTGCGGGCCCTGTGACCAAGACACTCGGTTGGCAGATCGAGCTCAACTGGCGGATTATCCGGTTCGGCAGCTGAGCATGGCGGCCAGGCGGCTAGAAAAAACCTACTCGGTTACCATCTGCCTGATGAGACACCGCGGGGAGCGCGTCGCCATTGGGGACAGATCGTAACCGAGTAGCCTGTTTCCCGCTTCACTGCTGCCTGCACCTGCGAGGCCAGGAGCCGTACCGCCTATTCTCTGCCCCTCTGCCCCGCTGTTCCCGTCTTACCACCCAATCCAGTAACTCGCCTTGATCAGGAACACGTTCTCGGGTGATGCGTCGAACAGCCTGCCGATGTCCCGCCCGAAGACCAAGTCGCCCAGTGGCTGCTGGCTCGCGCGGGACTGGGTCCACACGACGTACAGCGTTGACCCCGGTTTATACTCCCACCGGAGAACCGCGTTCCCCCGAAGCGACCGGAACGTAAAATCGGGCTGATCGAAGCTGATGGGCGCTGCGGGTCCTGCCGCCCCGTCCGGGTCCACCGTCACCACGCCGCCGCCCTCGGTGACGTCGGCGAACACCCGCTTCTCGAGGACGCGGGGGGCAGCGAACTCCTTGTAATTGCTATACTTACCGCTGGAGAGCAGCGGCTGTACGAACACTTCGAGGGTCAGGGTCGGGGTGAAGGTGACGTTGATCCGCGTGTTCATCGACAGCTCTTTCTGAGCGATGTCGGCAAACACGTACCGGCGACTGTAGAAATCCGTGGCCGTGGGATCGTCCGCCGCGGTCACGTACTGCGCGCGGCTCTCCGAGTGCTCGTAACTCGGCCCCGTCGAGATAGACAGGTTCGATAGCGGTCGGAACTGCGCCTGGAGATTCAGCGCGAATCCGCACGCGCCGTCTTCCCGGCAATAGTGATTCCCCCCTGTCTCGAGGACGAGCCGCTTGCGGGAGTCCGTCGAGACGTCCAGTTGCTCGTAGGTCAGTCCCGCACGCTGCACGACAGGTCCTCCACGCGTCGCTTGGTCGTCGAACACGCGCGGCCGGTAGATGACGAAGGTGTTGACGTTCCAGTAGTTCAGCGGCTGGATGTAGCCGTAAGCCTGGATCTGCCGGTCGGTGACGTCCCGGTCGAAGTTGTATTGCTGTTGCCCGCCGACGATGAACAGCAGCTGCCGGTACCAACTCGTGGGCTTCACGAACTGACGCAGGATGTTCGCGTTCATCCAGACGTAGTCCGCCCGGGAAAGGAACGCGATGTCGTTGACTTCGAACCCGGGGCTCCGCGCATTGAGGCCCGTCTCGAACATCCAATCACCCGATTGCTTGGCGAACCGGGAGTACAACGCCCAGCCGCGCAGGGCCGTGAGCGTGGAATCGTAGCGGTCGGTGAACAGGGCGTTTCCGCCGTACGTGCGGTCTGGCCGCTGGTAGTAGCGCGCGCTCGACCGCTGCGCGCGCAGGATCGCCGAGGGGTCACCGGCAATCTGGGAGACCGCTACACTCGTCCGCCACGAGTAGGTCCGCTGCTTGAAGTAGCTCACCTGCTCGAACCCCAGGGCTTCCGCGTGCCGGTTCAGAATGCCCGCCAATCCCGGGTCGCCCAGATCGCGCGCCATCGACGTCGCCATCCCGCTCAACACCGTCGCGCCACCGCGCAGGTCCTTCGCCAGCCGGCCCACGAAGTAGTTCGTGAATGGCTCGACCTGAACATGCTCGCGGGTCGAGTCGGCGAGCTGCACGGTCGCGAACTCGCGCCGCGTCATGGCGTTCATCAGGCCCACGGACCACCCGCTGGGCGTGCGACCGGTGATCTTGGCCGCGCCGAGAATCGCGGAGTTCTCAGGGATGCTGGCATACGGGCCCTCGTCGTACGCAAGGGAGGCGCCCTGCGGTTGGCGCCCGATGCGCCGCGGGTAGAAGAGCGACAACCCCGACACGTTCGAGCAGAAGTTGCAGGACAACCCGCCGAAGCGGAAATACCCCGACCCTTCGATGAAGAACGGGCGCCGCTCCTCGAAGTAGGTCTCGAACGCTGAAAGGTTGACGACGGCCGGATCCACCTCCACCTGTCCGAAGTCCGGGTTCACGGTTGCCGTGAGTGTCAGGTTGGACGTGAGCAAGAACTTGACGTCGGCTCCCACACGGGAACCCAACTGGTGTGCGTCAGCGAACGGATCGTTCGAGTCCGCGACGGGCACGTTGGTGGACCGTCCAACCACGTACGGCAGCACCTCCAAGCGTCCGGGCTTGCGGTTGATCTCCAAACCGGCGAGATGCCCGTAGCGCTCTGGCCCGCCCGCCTGATTGAGCGGCCACCACGCCCAGTGGGACCGTTCATTCAACCGCGCTTCCATCCGCACGATCTGGAGTCCCCACGTCTGCTCTGGGGCCGTGGGGTAGCGAAGTTGCGCGAACGGGATGCGGATCTCTGCGGTCCAGCCGACCGAGTCGATGCGCGTCTTCACCTCCCACACGGGGTCCCAGGATTCGTCCGAGTTGCTCCCGCCCAAGCCGCTCGCATCCCACCGCACGCCGGAGGGATTCACCGAGAACTCGGTACGACCGAGGTGATCGTGGTAGGTGTCGAAGACGACGGTCAGTTTGTCGGCGTCCGCCGACCCGTCCCGCCGCACCAAGCGCGTGCGCACGCCATCGGCGCCGAGCGAATCGAACATGCGGGCGCCGATGTAGATGGCCGCGCCGTCGAACAGGAAGCGAACCTCGGTCCGCTGGGTGGCGGGTTCCCCGTCGTGCGGCTGCGATTGGAGGAAATCCGTCGCCGGAGGAGCCGATTGCCACGCCGGCTCGTCGAGCTTCCCATCGAGATGGATTTCAGACTGAACCCGGACGGCCCGCACGTCCCTCGGAGGCGTGGGGTGGACCGAGCCGTTCTGCGCGTGGACGCGCGGGGTTGCCGCCAGGGCGAGCAGCAACCACGTGGTCCCAAGAGCCCGTTTCGCCATGAAACCTCGAAGCACAGTCATTCCAACGTGTTAGACGCTGGAAGTCGGCCGAGGGTTGCAGGCACCGGCGGGAGAGGATCTACTCTGCTAACATTTTAGCAATGCTGTGCCAAGATATTAGCACTCGTCCCTGGCGGTCAAGGCGGGCGGTTAGGCGATTGGGTGGGTGGGCGGGCGACGAACAACTATGCACGACGGAATGGTCGGGCGTACGCCGGCAAGCGGCCGCGGATGGTTGCACGACCGTCTTCGAACGCCAGAGAGACCAGGGCAGAGTCCACACGGGCCTCTGCGCCCAACGTCAGCGTCTCTCTGCCCCTCTTCTCTAGGTCTCTCCTAGCGCGTCTCCACGGCCGCCGCGCGTGACACCAGAACGCGCTCCAAAATGCTGAGCGCGCGCTCCACGTCGGTTTCGCTGAAGATGAGCGCGGGACGGAAGCGGATACTGCGCGGGCCGCATGCCAGGCAGGCGAGCCCATTCTGCCACAGCTCGCGACGCACCGCGTCGCGCGCCGCCGGGTCGGCGAGATCGAACGCGAGCAGGAGACCGCGGCCGCGCGGGTTCGACAGCTCGGGCACGCGCTCGGCCAGCGCGACGAGCCCGGCGAGGAATGCGGCGCCAACCCGCTCCGCATTCGATACCAGATCGTCCTCGACCATGATCTGGAGGCATCGCGCGCAGCGCACCATGTCCACGAGGTTCCCACCCCAGGTCGAGTTGATCCGAGACGACACGCGGAACACGTTCCGCTCCACCTCGTCGATCCGTCCGGTGCTCATGATGCCACAGACCTGCGACTTCTTTCCGAACGCGACGATGTCCGGCACGACGCCCAGTTGCTGGAAGGCCCACATGGTGCCCACGGTGCCAAACCCGGTCTGCACCTCGTCGAACATCAGCAGGGCCTCGTACCGGTCGGCATAGGCTCGGAGCTGCCGGACGAACTCCGGACGCAGGTGGTTGTCGCCGCCCTCGCATTGGATGGGCTCGATCAGAATGGCGGCGATGCCGTGCGGGTCGGCGGCGAACGCCGCCTCGATCTCGTCACAGGCCCGCCGCTCAGCCGCCTCCGCCGCCTCCACGTCGACCGGGAACCGAACGACGGGATTCGAGATCCGAGGCCACGCGAACTTCGGGAAGTCCGCCGTCTTGTTGGGATCGGTGTTCGTGACCGAGAGCGTGTATCCGGTGCGACCGTGGAACGCCTCCCGGAAATGCAGGATCTTGTCTCCACCACCCGACACGCCGCGCGCGCGGTTGCGTTGCACCTTCCAGTCGAACGCCGCCTTCATGGCGTTCTCCACCGCCACCGACCCGCCGGCGACGAAGAACAGATGGTGGAATGGTTCGGGAACGGCGTGCCGCCGGAAGATCTCCACGAACGCCGCGTATTCCCGAGAATAGACGTCGCTATTCGCCGGGTTGCCAAGTGCCGCGAGCATCAGCGACCGCCGGAATCCCGGATCGGCCAGCTTCGGGTGATTGTGCCCCAACGGCATGGTGGAGAATGACGAGTAACAATCGAGGTATTCCCTCCCCTCCAACGCATCGACCATGTAGCAGCCGTGCGACCGCTCCAGGTCAATCACCAGATGAAAGCCATCCACGAGGATGCTCTCGCGGAGGATGGGGAATACGCGCTCGGTAGGGACGACGATTTCGGGCATCAGACACTCGGAACAGACACTGGGAAAACGGTTCTCGTTGACCCAGGCAATCTAGCCGAGCGACCCAACCTCTGCCTTCACTGCCCTGCGCGCCCAGCCGCAACGTGAGGACGTGAGCACGTGAGGACGAGGACGTGGCGTCCTGCCCCACCTTCTCTCTGCCCCTCTGCCCCTCTATTCTGTATGTAGCTTGTAGTCCGGCATCCGCTCTACATCCGACCCCTACCGTGAGCACACCGTGGCCACACCTGATTCGATCTTTCCGCGAGCCCGGATTCCCTACGGGACGTGGGGGAGCAGCTATTTCCCCGCCTGGCAGACCTCAGCGCTGGCGGAAGTGAACATCGGCCAGTTCGCCGGTGAGGCGATGAACCGCATCCTTGGTCTCAGACGTGTACCCGCGCACGCGCTCGACTACCTCGTCATCGGCTCCACCATTCCGTGGCACTGGAAGTTCTGGAATGCCCCGCTGGTGGCGAGCTGTCTGGGGAACCGCGTGCCGGGCTTCCACGTCGAGCAAGCCTGCGCCACCGGGCTCCAGGCGGTGCTCCTCGCCGCAGCCG
>Ga0307424_1000216_pt1 | contig 29607 bp, 42 predicted proteins | sample SalMarWE160320MG_FD_202157 | JGI IMG/M metagenome (GOLD analysis project Ga0307424, IMG submission 202157) | Salt marsh sediment microbial communities from the Plum Island Ecosystem LTER, Massachusetts, United States - WE1603-20 | ecosystem: Environmental > Aquatic > Marine > Intertidal zone >... | reverse complement strand
AAGAGGCTGTTGGCGAGTCGTCTGAAGCCGTTGAGGTTGAAGAGGTCGTTGCTGAGGCGTCTGAAGTCGTGGAAGAGGCTGTTGGCGAGTCGTCTGAAGCCGTTGAGGTTGAAGAGGCTGTTGCTGAGGCGCCCGAAGTCGCCGAGGACGTCGCGGGAGCAACGGTCGACGACGCCGTTGATGATGCGAAGGAAGGCGAGTAGCCCATGTTGATGCCGAAGCGAACCAAGTATCGCAAGGTCCATCGTGGGCGGCGGACCGGCACCGCCAAGGGCGGAACATCGGTGGTGTTCGGCGACTACGGATTGAAATCACTCGAGGCAGCATGGGTCACCGCTCGTCAAATCGAATCTGCTCGTGTCGCTATCAACCGAACGATCCGTCGTGGTGGGAAGGTGTGGATCACGATCTTCCCTGACAAGCCGGTGACGCAGAAGCCGGCCGAGACCCGCATGGGGTCGGGGAAGGGCAGCCCCGAGTTCTGGGTCGCGGTCGTCAAGCCCGGACGGGTGATGTTCGAGCTCTCGGGAGTGACCGAAGACCTGGCACGCGAGGCCATGCGCCGAGCCGGCCACAAACTGCCCGTCAAGACCAAGTTCGTGACACGGGAGGACACGTGAAAGCGTTCGACTTGCGTGAGCTGACCGCGGACGAACTGCACGACAAACTCGCGGAGACCAAGGCCGAGTTGTTCAACCTGCGGTTCCAGCTGGCGACGAATCAGCTCGATGATGCCTCACGGATCCGTGAGGTACGGAAAGACGTTGCTCGGATCCTGACCGTCATACGAGAGCAGGAGATCCAGGCGTGGCTTGATCAGGAGGGTGAGTGATGGAGGATCGAGCACGGCGGAAGTCGCGTGTCGGCGTGGTCGTCTCCGATGGCAGAGACCAGACCGTGACCGTAGAGGTCCAACAGCAGATCCGCCACCCCCGCTACAACAAGATCGTTCGGCGCCGCAAGCGGTACCACGTTCACAACGAAGGCAACGATGCCCGCAATGGCGACACGGTACGCATCATGGAGACACGGCCGCTGTCAAAGACGAAGCGGTGGCGGGTCGTCGAGATCCTGGAGCGCGCGAGATGATCCAGCAAGAGAGCAGATTGCGTGTCGCCGACAACAGTGGCGCAAAGGAGGTGTTGTGCATCCGCGTGTTGGGCGGTTCGACTCGCCGCTACGCGGGCCTCGGTGATACGATCGTCGGCACCGTCAAGGACGCCATTCCAGGCGGGACGGTGAAGCGAGGCGAGGTCGTGAAGGCGGTTGTCGTCAGGACCTCCAAAGGCTACCGGCGCAAGGACGGCACCTACATCCGTTTCGACGACAACGCGTGCGTCATCATCGACAACAACAGCCAGCCCCGTGGGACGCGCATCTTCGGACCCGTCGCAAGGGAACTGCGCGACAAACGATTCATGAGGATCATCTCACTGGCACCGGAGGTGCTGTGATGCGATTGCGACAAGGTGACAAGGTGAAGGTCATCACCGGCAAGGACGCCGGTGTAGAAGGCCGCGTCGCCCGCGTCATCACCAAGAAGAACAAGGTGATCGTCGAGGGCGTGAACACCGCGCGCAAGCACCAGCGACCGCAGGGCCAGACGATGCAGGGCGGCATCATCGACAAGGACATGCCGATCGATGCCTCGAACGTGATGATCCTCTGCGAGGACTGCGGACCGACGCGGATCGGCTACAAGGTCGACGACGATGGCATCAAGTACCGGGTGTGCGTCAAGTGCGGAGGTGAGTTGTGAGTCCCCGCCTGAAAGACAGGTACCTCAACGACGTCGTACCCGCTCTCGAGAAGCAGCTCGGCACGGTGAACCCGATGCGGGTCCCGAAGTTCACGAAGATCGTTGTGAACATGGGTGTTGGCGAGGGCGCCGTGGATGCCAAACAGGTCGATTCGGCCATGGAGGAGCTCGGGCTCATCACCGGTCAGAAGCCTCGTCTCAACCGCGCGAAGAAGTCGATCGCCGGCTTCAAGATCCGCCAGGGCATGCCTGTCGGCGCCTCGGTGACACTCCGAGGTGACCGGATGTGGGAGTTCCTCGACCGGCTCATCGCGGTCGCCATTCCAAGGATCCGCGACTTCCGGGGTCTCAGCCCGAAGTCGTTCGATGGGCGCGGCAACTACTCGTTCGGTGTGACCGAACAGCTGATCTTCCCGGAAATCGACTACGACAAGGTGTCGAACATTCGGGGAATGGACATCACGATCTGCACGACTGCAGAGACGAATCAAGACGCGCGGGCGCTCCTCGATGCTTTCGGGTTCCCGTTCCGTCGACAGGACGCGAGGGTGTGAGGAGCGCATGGCCAAGAAGAGTCTGATTGCCAAGTCGAAGAGAAAGCCGAAGTTCAAGGTCCGGGGATACAACCGGTGCCGTAGATGCGGCCGTCCGCGTGCATACATGCGCGACTTCGGCATGTGCAGGATTTGCGTACGAGAGCTCGCGTCCAAGGGCGAGCTGCCCGGTGTGAGAAAGGCCTCGTGGTAGTCATGATGACCGATCCCATCGCCGACATGCTCACGAGGATTCGCAACGCGGGACAGTCCGGCAAGCCCGAGGTGTCGCTGCCGTCTTCGAAGCTCAAGGAACAGGTGGCAGGCATTCTGGCCTCCGAGGGGTTCATCGAGGGGTTCGAGACGCGGCAGGAGGGTGTCAAGAGGGAACTCGCGCTCCATCTCAAGTATGGAGCAAACCGCACCCCGGTGATCAACGGCATTCGGCGTGTGTCAAAGCCAGGACGACGCGTCTATCGCGGTGCTGGCGACCTCCCGCGGTCGCACGGGGGGCTCGGTGTGCTGGTCGTTTCGACCTCGCAGGGCCTACTGCCGGACCGGGAGGCGCGTCGACGCCGCCTGGGTGGCGAGATCATGTGTGAGGTGTGGTGACATGAGTCGCGTCGGCAAAGCCCCGATTCAGATTCCATCCGGCGTCGATGTGACCGTGCGTGGTCAGGACGTGTCCGTGAAGGGCCCCAGGGGATCGCTGGAGCGAACGTTCAGCGACAGGGTGCGCATCAGCGTCGAGAGTGGCGTTGCGACGGTTGAACGCTTCGACGACCAGCGGGAGTCGAGGGCGCTGCATGGCCTCAGCAGAGCGCTGCTGGCCAACATGGTCGTGGGTGTCAAGGACGGCTTCCGCAAGGAGCTCTCCATCGTCGGTGTCGGGTACCGTGCCAATCTGCAAGGGAGTGCTCTCGAACTGCAGGTCGGATTCAGCCATCCTGTGAAGATCGAAGCGCCGAAGGGGATCTCGTTCGAGGTTCCGAACCCGACACACGTGGTCGTGTCGGGCATAGACAAGGAGCTCGTCGGCCAGGTGGCCGCCGACGTTCGCAAGGTTCGGCCTCCCGAGCCCTACAAGGGCAAGGGAATCAGGTACGTCGACGAGTACGTACGAAGGAAGGCCGGCAAGGCAGGAGTTGCCCGATGAGAGGTTCACGAGAAGACGCACGTCAACGCCGCCATCGACGCGTCCGCAAGACGCTGAATGGGACGGTTGACCGGCCACGCCTGGTCGTGTTCCGCAGCAACCGGTACATCTACGCGCAGCTGATCGACGACGACGCAGGACGCACCCTCGCGGCCGCCTCGTCGCAGGAGAAGGCGTTGCGTGACAAGACTCTGACCAGGGAGACCGCTGCTTCGGTGGGCACACTGCTCGCCCAGCGAGCCGGCGAAGCGAAGGTGACCGACGTGGTATTCGATCGCGGCGGGTACGCCTTCCATGGTCGTGTGAAGGCATTGGCGGACGCGGCTAGGGAAGCCGGACTCAAGTTCTAGGAGCGGATGATGGCGGAAGTGCAGCAGCAACTCGACGAGCGAGTGGTACAGATCAACCGGGTCGCCAAGGTGGTCAAGGGTGGCCGGAGGTTCTCGTTCACGGCGCTCGTCGTCGTCGGAGACGGCCGCGGCAACGTTGGCATCGGCTATGGAAAAGCCAAGGAAGTGCCGGCAGCGATCCAGAAAGGGATCGAGGAGGCGCGCAAGGCCATGGTCGCGATCCCGATGGCGGGGACCACCCTGATCCACGAAGTGACCGGAGTCCACGGCGCATCGAGGGTGCTCCTCAAGCCCGCGTCGCCCGGCACCGGGGTCATCGCCGGTGGGGCCGTCCGCCAGGTGCTCGAGGCGGCCGGCGTCAAGGACGCCCTGGCCAAGGCTCTCGGATCTCCGACACACCTCAACGTCGCCAAGGCGACGATGAACGGACTGCTCTCCCAGATGCGGCCGGAGGAGGTCGCCGCCGCCCGCGGCAAGCGACCCGAGGACATCGCTCCCCCTGGACTGCTGGCAGCGTACCGGACGGCCGAACTCAGGAAGGCCGGGGGTGCAGTATGACGAAACTCAATGTGACGCTCGTGAAGAGCCCGATAGGACAGAAGCCGAAGAACCGTGCGACACTTCGCAGCCTGGGGTTGCGGCGCATGCATCAGACGGTTCAGCACAACGACACCCCGGATGTGCGCGGTATGTTGCACAAGGTGCGGCATCTCGTCGAGGTGGAAGAGAGCAAGTAGGAGGAAGTCCCGGCAAAGCGACGCAAGCCGAGACTGGAGACTGATAATGGCTGACGAAGAGAAGATCACGAAACTTCAACTCCACCACCTGCGACCTGCTCCCGGGTCCAAGCAGCCGAAGCGCCGCGTCGGTAGGGGCGAGTCGGGGCGCCGCGGGAAGACGGCAGGACGCGGGACCAAAGGTCTGAAGGCCCGTAGCAAGCTGCGGATCGGGTTTGAAGGTGGGCAGATGCCGCTGACGCGCAGACTCCCCAAGTTGCGCGGCTTCAAGAACCCGAACAAGGAGTACTTCGCGCTGGTCAACGTGGAGGCGCTCGAGGCGTTCACAAAGGGCACGACCGTCACGCCCGACGAGCTGCGTGCACGTGGCATGATCAAGAAACGTGGGCGGGTGAAGGTGCTCGGCGAAGGGGCCCTCAGCAAGGCGCTGACGGTGCAGGCCCACGCCTTCAGTCAAACCGCGATTTCCAAGATCGAGGCCGCCGGCGGCACCGTACGAGTCATCGAGCGCTGATCGGGTCATGCTTTCCATCTACCGCAACATGTTCAAGATCCCCGACCTTCGGGGAAAGATCCTGTTCACACTGGGGATCTTCGCCGTGTACCGCCTCGGCGGTGCCATCCCCGTGCCTGGGGTCAGCCTTCAGGCTGTTCACGACCTGGCGCAGACGGGCCAGCAGGCGGGGATCATCGGCCTGCTGAACCTCTTTTCCGGCGGAGCGCTGCAACGATTCTCCGTGTTCAGTCTGGGGATCATGCCGTACATCACGGCTGCGATCATCATGCAGCTGCTCGCTGTCGTGATACCGAAGCTTCAGTCGTTGCAGGACGAGGGGGAATCGGGCCAGAAGGTCATCACTCAATGGACCAGGTATGTGACCATCCTGCTGGCACTGCTTCAGTCGACGGGCCTCACCTATCTGTTCAGCAGGGGCACGCTCACCAACGGCATCTCTCTCATTCCCAACTACACGCCTGCGCGGGTCGCTCTCATCGTGTTGACGATGACGGCCGGTACCGCGTTCATCATGTGGCTTGGCGAGCTGATCACCGAGCGGGGGGTCGGAAACGGCATGTCGCTCATCATCTTCATCGCCATCGCCTCCAGACTGCCCGCCAACTTCGCAGCGATCTGGGCTGGGACGCTCGGGTCGGGTCGTCCGGGCGGAGCGTCGATCTTCGCGGTCTTCATCCTCGTGTTCCTCGTCCTGATCGTCGGGATCATCTACGTCGAACAGGGACAGCGACGCATCCCCATCCAGTTCGCGAAGCGAGTTCGCGGGAGGCGGGTGCTCGGCGGCCAGAGCACCTACATCCCGTTGAAGGTGAACACGGCGGGCGTGATTCCCGTGATCTTCGCCACATCGTTCATGTACTTCCCGGTGCTGATCGCGACGGCCATTCCAGCCGACAAGGGGGCTTTCCTCGCCGCGGTTCGGAACTGGATCAGTGTGAACATCGGCAACAGCCAGGGCACGAGCACGTTCTACATCTTGCTTCTGTTCTTCCTGATCATCTTCTTCACCTACTTCTACACGGCGATCCAGTTCGATCCCGTCCGTCAGGCGGAGCTGATCCAGCGGCAGGGCGGGTTCATTCCGGGCGTGCGTCCGGGTAGCCAGACTTCAAAGCATCTCAGCCACATCCTGAACAGGATCACGCTGCCTGGATCATTGTTCCTGGCGATCGTCTCGGTGCTTCCGGCGATCGCGAGCGCAGTGTTCAGTGTTTCCGTCGGTTTCTCCGGCGTGTCAATCCTCATCGTCGTCGGCGTTGCGCTCGAGACGATGAAACAGATCGAGAGCCAGCTCACCATGCGCAACTACGAGGGCTTTCTGACGTGACAAGGCGGTACCTCATCGTCGGACCTCCGGGTGTCGGCAAGGGGACGCAAGCCGATCTCGTCGCAACCGAGTTTGGGATTCCTCACATCTCGACCGGTGCGATGCTTCGAGAGCACGTCGCTAATCGGACCGAACTCGGCGAGCATGCAAAGACGATCATGGACGCGGGTGATCTCGTGCCGGACGATCTCGTCGTGGCCATGCTCGCGCAGCGCATAGCCCGAAACGACGCCGAGGCGGGCTTCATCCTGGACGGCTTTCCGAGAAACATCGCGCAGGCCATCTCCCTGGACAAGTTGTTGCCCGAAGGGCTCGATCGAGTCATCGCCCTGTGGGTTCCTGACGAGGAGATCCTCAGGAGGATCACGGGTCGGCGAAGCTGCACGAACGGGCATGTCTATCACGTCACCGACAATCCACCGAAGGTCGAAGGGCTTTGTGACGTCGACGGGCTTGCTCTGTTCCAGCGAAGCGATGACACGACAGAGGTGGTCACGAACCGCCTTGCCGTGTACAAGGCGTCCACGGCCCCGCTGCTCGACTACTACGCCTCCATCGTCGTGAACGTCGAGGGGCTGGGGAGGGTCGAGGAGGTCCGATCGAGGGTGTTTGAGGCGATCGGCTCGTGATCACGATCAAGAACGAGCGCGAGTTCGCGAAGATGGCTGCTGCCGGTGCGACCGTCGCGGCCGTTCTCGACGCGGTGCGTGCTGCAGCAGCGCCGAACGTGACACTGAAGGAACTCGACGAACTCGCCGCCGAGATCATCAAGGACCGCGACTGCACGCCTTCCTTTCTCGGTTACCACGGCTACCCGGCGCACATCTGCACCTCGCCGAACGACGTGATCGTGCACGGGATTCCGTCCGAGTACCGGCTTCTAGACGGCGACATCCTTTCGATCGACGCCGGCGCGATTTTCGAGGGGTATCACGGTGATGCCGCAGTGACCTTTGCGATCGGGGAGATCCCACAACGTGTGCAGCGTCTGCTCGACAGCACCGAAGCGGCCCTGTGGGCCGGGATCGAGCAGGTTCTACCCGGAGCGAGACTCGGAAGCGTCGGGCATGCCGTCGAACAGGTGGCGAAGCGGGCCGGGCTGGGCGTCGTTCGCGAGTATGTCGGCCACGGGATCGGCCGCCAGATGCACGAAGACCCGCAGATCCCCAACTTCGGCACGGCGGGGACCGGTATGAAGCTCAGACGAGGCATGGCGATCTGCATCGAGCCGATGTTCAACCTCGGGCAAGAGGGAACCACGGTGGACCCGGACGGCTGGACGGTGAGAACGGCCGACGGTAGTCTGTCGGCACACTTCGAGCACACCATCGCGCTCACGGATGGCGGAGTCCGGGTGCTGACGCAACAACCGGATTTGGGTGAGGGCGCCCATGGCGGCTAGCCTTGCTCTTCGGTCTGTCGGGGCCAGTTTCTAGGTTTCCTGTGGCAAAACAAGATGATGTAATCCGGGTGCAGGGGACCGTCCTCGAGACACTTCCGAACGCGATGTTCAGAGTGGAAATCGAAGGCGGGCTCGAAGTGCTTGCCCATGTGTCGGGCAAGATGAGGATGCGGTATATCCGCATCTTGCCTGGTGACAAGGTTGACCTCGAGTTGTCGGCGTACGACCCGACACGAGGCCGGATCGTGTGGAGATACAGATGAAGGTGAGACCTTCGGTGAAGAAGATGTGCGAGAAGTGCCGGATCATCCGCCGGCATGGACGCGTGTGGGTGATCTGCGATAACCCTCGGCACAAGCAGCGGCAGGGGTGAGGAATGGCGCGTATTGCAGGAGTCGATCTTCCAAGAGAGAAACGAGCCGAGATCGGTTTGACCTACATCTACGGTGTGGGCAGGACGCGTGCACAGCAGATCTGTGAGGGCGTCGGCATCGACCCCGGCACGAAGATCCGTGACTTGACCGATGACGAGGTCGTCCGGATTCGTCGCTTCATCGATCAGAGCTACGGGGTCGAAGGTGACCTTCGTCGCGAGGTTCAGCAGAACATCAAACGGAAGATCGAAATCGGGACGTACCAGGGTGTTCGCCATCGCCGGGGACTCCCGGTGCGTGGCCAGCGTACCCACACGAACGCACGCACCCGAAAGGGACGGCGTTCCGCAATCGCAGGCAAGAAGAAGGTCAAGAAGTAGTGGCGAAACAGCAGCAGACAAAGCGGGTGCGCCGCCGGGAGCGAAAGAACATCGCTCACGGACAGGCCCACATCACGGCCAGTTTCAACAACACGATCATCAACATCACCGATCTCGACGGCAACACCATCGTGTGGACGTCCGGGGGAACGGTGGGGTTCAAGGGTTCACGGAAGTCGACACCCTATGCCGCCCAGGTTGCGGCAGAGGAGGCGGCCCGGCAAGCCGGCGAGCATGGTGTCCGCAAGCTCGATGTGATCGTGTCTGGGAGCGGCGGCGGTCGTGACACCGCCGTGCGAACACTTCAGAACATGGGCATGGAGGTCACGTTCATCCGTGACGTGACGCCGTTCCCACACAACGGTTGCCGACCGAAGAAGCGGAGGGGCTGATGGCGCGCTACACCGGACCCACACACAAGCTGTGTCGTAGGGCGCGACAGCCGCTCTGTCAGTCGAAGAAGTGCGCCTTCGACCGGCGGGCATACCCTCCCGGCGAGCACGGTCGTGGTCGCATCAGGGAGTCCGACTACCAGATCCAGCTTCGGGAGAAGCAGAAGCTGCGCGCCATGTATGGGGTGCTCGAACGCCAGTTCAGGCGCTACTACCGGGAAGCCGCGCGACAGAAGGGCATCACCGGTGAGAACCTGCTGCGGATTCTCGAGAGTCGACTCGACAATGTTGTGTATCGATCGGGGTTGGCCCAGACTCGTCCTCAGGCCCGCCAACTCGTGAACCACGGGCACTTCGAGGTCAACGGCGAGAAGGTCGACATCCCTTCGTATCAGGTGCGTGCCGGCGACGTCGTCACTCTTCGCGAACGGAGCCAGAACCTCATCGTTGTGGAGCATTCGGTCGGGACGGTCACCCACACGTTGCCCGAGTGGCTCGACATCGACGCGGACGCCCGAAGGATCGTCGTGCAGGACATTCCGAACAGAGCGCAGATCGACACGCAGATCCGAGAGCAGCTCATCGTCGAGTTCTATTCGAAGTAGGAGATCATCGTGCTGATCGTTCAACGTCCCCACATCGAAGAACAACCCGTCTCCGAGTCGCGTTCGAAGTTCGTGGTCGAACCGCTCGAACCGGGGTTCGGGTACACCCTTGGGAACACCCTGCGCCGGACGCTCCTTGCGAGAATCCCCGGTGCCGCCATCACGACCGTACAGATCGAAGGCGTGCAGCATGAGTTCTCGACGATCCCGGGTGTGGTCGAAGACATCGTCGACATCATCCTGAACCTCAAGCAGGTGGTGTTGCGTATGGAGGCGACAGAGCCCGCACAGATCATGTACCTGTCGGCGAAAGGCGCCGGCGAAGTGACGGCAGGCGATATCAAGACGCCGGCTGGTGTCGAGATCGTCAATCCGCGCTTGCACCTCGCCACGTTGTCGGCGACGGGCAGGCTGGAGATCGAGCTGACCGCAGAGAGAGGTGTCGGCTACCGGTCGGCCGATAAGAATCAGGCGACAGAGGTCATCGGGATCATCCCGATCGACTCGATCTTCTCGCCGGTTCGCAAGGTCACCTATCACGTCGAGCCGACGCAGGTAGGGCAGATGACCAACTTCGACCGGCTGGTGTTGGACGTCGAGACCGACGGGTCGCTCGAGCCGTCGGAGGCTGTGTCATCGGCCGGCAAGACGCTGCGCGAGCTGCTCGGGTTGTTCGCCGACATCGGAGAGGGTGTCGGACTCGAACTGGGCGACGTTGCGATCGCCGAACCCACATCGCCGGATCTCGAGCTGCCTATCGAGGCCCTCGATCTGTCGGAGCGTCCTCGCAACTGCCTCCGCCGCGCGCAGATCGAAACGGTCGGTGAGCTGGTGCAGAAGACGGCCGATGATCTGCTGAGCATCACCAACTTCGGGCACAAGAGCCTCGAAGAAGTCGTCGCCAAGTTGGACGAGCTTGGGCTCAGCCTCACCGGCAGTTCCGAGTCTGGGGGAGTCTGATGCCGAGGCCTCGCAAGGGTCCCCGTCTTGGGGGAAGCCCGTCTGCTGAGAAGGCGTTGCTGGGCAACCTCGCCCAGTCGCTCTTCGACGCGGAGAAGGTGACGACGACGGTCACCCGCGCCAAGGCGGTGCGCCCGCTCGCGGAGCGGCTGATCACCAAAGCTCGCCGAGGTGATCTTCACTCCCGCCGCCAGGTGCTCAAGGTGATCGGCAACACCGAGGTGGTGACCAAGCTGTTCGACGAGATTGCGCCCCGCTATGCCGACCGACCGGGCGGGTACACGCGCATCGTCCGCATCGGCCCGCGCCAAGGCGACAACGCCGAGATGGCGGTCATCGAACTCGTCTAGCGACGGCTTCGCCGTCGCGGTCATGGGTTCTCAGTTCTCGGTAGGAACGCGCCCTGGATCCGCGTGTAGCTCTCGACTTCCAGAAGGAAGTGCACCGAGCAGCCGTTTTGGGTTCCGGTGTGGCGGCCAACGACGCCGGTCCCAGGGTGACGTGTCTCACCGATAACCGACAACTGACAACCGACGACGACTCGCGTAGCGAGCCCCCGATATGATCGGCATCAATGCATCTGATCTTGGTTGGAGCTGGAGGAGTCACTCGAGACCTGCTCCGCGGCCTGGGCGAGCGCTGGTCCGTGACGGTGATCGATGTCGACCCGCAGCGCCTCGCGCTCGCAGCGGGCATCCGGCAGCTCACCAAGATCGTCGGAGACGGGTCGAGTCGTGTCGTGCTCGAGAGGGCGGGCTTGTCGGAGGCCGATGCGTTGGTGGCCGCGACGAACAGTGACCCGGTCAACCAGGAGGCGTGCCGGATTGCTCACGAATCGGGGCTTCTTCGAGTCGTCTCGGTTGCTGCCGACCCTGAACAGCTTGGTGCCTACCGTTCATTGGGCATCTCAGCGTTCTCCCCAGACCGCCTCATTGCACGGCGCATCGAGATCAACCTCGAACCCCGCCGCATTGCCTCTGCCGCATTCGCCGACGGCATGGCAGAGGCTGTCGAGTTCCGCATCGAGCAGGATTCCCCCTTGGTCGGGCGGTCGCTTCAGGAACTCCACACGGCCCGTTCACTGGTGGCCGCGGTGCTCCGAGAAGGTGAGCTCATCATCCCGCACGGGAGCACGGTCCTGAAGGCCGGGGACCTGGTGACGGTTGTCGCCGCCGCTGCCGACTACAGCGACATCGTGAGGGTGTTCACCGCCGGCATGGCACGGTTCCCGGCCAGCTTCGGACATCAGATCGCGCTTCTGATCGAAAGTGAGGCAGACCTCGCCGATCTGCTGCCTGAAGCGGCCCTGATGGCCCGCAACAGCGCCGCCGACTCGGTGCTCGTCCTGCACCCCCGCCTCGAGACGATTCCCCACAGAGCACGCATGGAGGAGATCGCGGATGTCATCGGAAGGATCCCCCAATACACCGACGAGGTCCACATCAGGATCCGTCCTATCGAGCGAGGGGAGTCCTTCCGATCTGTGATCGAATCGGAGAGCGTGGGCGTCGTTGTGGTGCGGGCCCCGGAAGGAGGGGGGCTGTCGCGTCGGATAGAGCTTTCGAGGTGTGCGAGGCGGATCAGGGGTTTGCGCAAGCCGGTCTTGTTCGCCGCCGGACGGGCGCCGTACAGGCACATCGTCGTCGAAGCCGGGGCGTCGGACACCGCTGGACGCGCCGCGATCGACCTGACGTCATACGGCAACACGAGGCTCATCGCCGTTGCGGCCGTCGCCCCAACGTTCATGGCAGGCGATGAGGCACTGACCGAAGCGAGGCTGGAAATCTCTCGAATCAGAGAAGAGGCCGCCGTCAAGGATGTCGCGGTGAAGCGTCTCGTTCGGAGGGGCAATCCCGTTCGGACCGTCACCGATGTCACCCACGGCGAGGGCCTGCTGGTGCTTCCGATGCCCGCTCGGCTGCCGACCGGTTCGAATCCCGGGCTCACCGGTCACTACCTCCTTCGTGCCGGGACGTCGGTGTTGCTGGTCCCGTCGGACGGTACCTAGCGATGTCGCCCGAGCAGCTCGTCGCGCGGGAGGCGCCGACCCTCATCTTGATCGCGTCGGCGGCGTTCGTGTTACCGCTGCTCTCCAGACGGCTTCGGACCCCGGGAGTGGTGCTGGAGATCCTGTTCGGGGTGCTGATCGGTCCAGTGCTGAAGATCGTGCAGGAGGGCCCGTTCCTGAACGAGCTGGGAGAGTTGGGATTGTTCCTGTTGATGTTCCTCTCGGGCTTCGAGATCGACCTCGGTATGTTCGATCGGCGTCGCCCGCGTCAGCTCCTCACCGGGCTCTCCGTGTTCGCCCTCACCGTCGTGACGGCGTTCGCCGCGTCCCGTGTGCTTGGCCACGGGCTCTTCGTGATGTTCATCCTCGCGACGACATCGGTTGGGCTCGTCGTTCCGACGCTGCGAACTACGAGACGGATCTCGACGCCGCTCGGACAGATCATCCTGATGTCCGCCTTGCTGGCCGACTTCCTGACCCTGCTCGGCGTGACCGCCATGGCGGTCGTGGTCGAACACGGCCTGACCGTCGAACTCCTGGACCTCCCTTTGTTCTTCGTGGTGGTGACCGTCGTGCTGCTGGTCGTTCGGCGAGCCGCGTGGTGGCGGCCCGAGTGGTTCGGGCGTCTGTTCGACACCGACGATCCTGAGGAGGTCGGGATTCGTGGGTCGCTCGCGTTGATGCTGGTCTTCGTCGGTCTCTCACTGGTCCTCGGCATCGAGCCCATTCTCGGGGCATTCCTTGCCGGCAGTGTGTTCGCGGTGGTGTTTCCTCACCGGGGAGCCCTTGAGCAGAAGCTCAGCGGGTTTGCGTACGGGTTCCTGATTCCGATCTTCTTCATCAATGTCGGCATCCGATTCGACCTCCACGAACTTGGGGATGCCCGAGTTCTCGTCGACTCGGCCGCCCTCATCGGCCTGGCGATACTCGTGAAGTTGATCCCTGCCCTAGCCCTCGCTCGAAGGAGGCGGCCTTTTCGCGAGGTTCTCGCCGCGGGGATGCTGCTGTCCGCACGGCTCAGTCTCATCATCGCCGTCGCCGAGCTTGGTGTGGAACTCGGCATCATCGATCGGGTGCTGGAGGCGCAGATCATCCTGCTCGCGGGTGTGACCAGCACACTTGCGCCCGCCGCGTTCAGGGCGCTGCTTCCAAAGCTGGAACCACGAACGGCTGAAGACTGACGGCCTTCAGCCGTTGTCGGTTTTCGGTCCTGAGTCCTGGGTAAGAGCGCGAGCCGCGTGCACCTTCGACCGTGGGGCGAGCCGTACCCGGTGCGGACGTGTACCTCCTCCAACGGTGCGAGCCGCGATGCGAGGTACAAGCTCGCTTCGCGAGCCCCTAGATGTCGAAGTGCTCGACGGAGGTCGTGACCTCTGCGAGCCGATCTGGATCGGGCGCGACGCCGATACCTGGACCGTCCGGCACGCCGATCGTCCCGTCGGACTCGAGCACGAACGGATCAGTGATGTCGCGTTCGAAGTAGCGGGACGATTCGGAGATGTCGGACGGAAGCGTGAAGCCGGGCAACGCTGCGAGTGCCAGATTCGCTGCCCGGCCCAGGCCGGTTTCGAACATGCCGCCGCACCATACGGGCACGCCTCGAGCCACGCACAGGTCATGGATGCGGCGCGCCTCCAGATAGCCGCCGACCCTCCCCGGCTTGATGTTCACGATCGAGCAGGCACCCAGAGAAAGCGCGAGGCGGGTCGCTTCTGTCGAGGTGATCGATTCGTCCAAGCAGATCGGCGTTCGAATCGTTCGGGCGAACGTGGCATGAGTGACGAGATCCCCGAACGGCTGCTCGATCATGGCGAGATCGAAGGCGTCTAAGGCGGAGAGGCGCGCCATCTCGGAAGGCCCATACGCGCGATTGCCATCGACCTGGAGAACCAGGTCGCTACCGAATGCCTCGCGTACAGCGGCGACAGGTTCGATATCCCACCCGGGCATGATCTTGAGCTTGACCCGCCGGTACCCGCGGTCGAGGTAGCGCTGCACGGTCTCCACCAACCTGGCCGTGTCGTGATCGATGCCGAGTGCCACGCCGACCTCGACTCGGTTGCCGGCTGCACCGAGGAACGTTGCCAGCGACGTGGCCGACGATCGAAGCTCGGCGTCGAGAAGGGCCATTTCGAGAGCGGCTTTGGCCATCCGATGTCCCTGTATCGATGCGAGGATGCGACCGAGCGTGAGTGCGGTGACGCCGCTTCCCGAAAGCAAAGGGAGTAGGACATCCCGAATGACACTGTGCGCGCCTGACACGTACTCGGATGTATAGATCGGCTCGTTCATGGCGACGCACTCGCCCCACCCGGTGCTGTCGCCCGTGTCGACAGCTACCAAGAGAACGTCCCGATCATGCTGGATTCCCAACGCCGTATGGAAGGGGGCAGCGAACGGCACGCGAATTCTGCGCAGCTCGACATCCATCAAGACCGACACTACAGGGCTCGCCCAGCGAGCCGGATTTGGGTTCTGGGTTTTCGGCAAGACACTCGCCCCGAGGCCTCGTGGCGGTCCCAGGCAGCGTCTTGCCGATGACTGATGACTGACGACTGATGACTGACGTCGGCTCGTGCAGTGAGTCGACGTGTGAGAACGTGTCCGGCTGTTGGTTCGCTGCTCTCGCCATGCTCGGTTTTCGGTTTTCGGTTCTCGGTAGGACGCACTCGCCCCCGGGAGCTGCGAGTGAGCTACGTTGGTGGGAACGGCCCCCTCCGTCCTCGGCCTGCGGCCGAGTCCACCTCCCCCAACGGTCGCTCTGCTCCCTGGGGGAGGAAACACGGCTCGCGAAGCGAGCATTCAGTGCGCGAGGGTGAGCACCAACATGCTGAGTGCGATCAGCACGGCGAGGATCAGGCCGAGGACCGCCCAACCGGGAAGGCTGTCGGTGAGGGGGGCCCCGGTGGGATGCATCGGTTCGAGCACCTCTCTCGCGCGATCCCGGTCGACCGGATCGACGAGGAGGTAGACAGGCAGTGCCCCCGGATAGACGCCACCGACATCGTCCCCGACGAGAAGCGCCGGGATTCCGTCTGCTTCCAAGGACGCGCGAGCGAGCTCCGCTTCCGCTCTATGGGTGAACTCTGCGATTCGCTCCATGGAAAGACGATACTCAGCGTGGACTGATACGGTTGCCGGGTGAACGCGGCAGATCTCCACGAGCTGCTCGACGGCATCGTGCCGTTCGACGAACGCGAGAAGTCGTACCTCAACCGGATCAGGTCACTGGAAATGCCCGACCTCTTCTCGAGAACCTGCTTCGAGCCGGGTCATATCACCGCCAGCGGGTTCGTGCTCTCGCCGGATCGAACGTCTCTGCTGCTGGTGTGGCACCGGAAACTTCGCGCGTGGCTTCAACCGGGCGGTCACATAGAGCCAAGCGACGTGGACTTGATCGCTGCCCAGCGCAGAGAGATCGAAGAGGAAACCGGCCTGACCGACCTGGAATGGCTCGGACTGTTCGACGTGGACATCCACCAGTTCCCTGCCAGGGGCACTGACTCCGCGCACGAGCACTTCGACGTTCGGTCCGCCTTCGTCGCCGGGACCTGGAAGATCACGGCCGGCGACGGCGTCGACGAGTCGAAGTGGTTCGATCTGGACCGGCTGCCTCGCAGCGACCCCTCACTGCTGCGTCCTGCTGCAAAGCTCCGCTTGCTCGGGTCGAGCTAGAAACGGCCGCTGGTACGCTCCGGGGATGTTTCGCCAGATGGTGCGCGCCGCTCGACTCGATCGCCGGTTCTTCACGGAGCTGATCTTCGACGACTACGCAACCGGCAATGCGGTGATCGTCGTCGCACTCGTCTACGCGCTGATCGCGCTCACGATTGCGGTTGGCAGACCTCTGCAACTCTCCATGATTGGCCTGCTGAAATTGGTGTTGGGAGGCTTGGTCGGCTGGTTGATTCTCGGAGGGGCACTGTGGGTCGTCGGAGTCAAGCTGTTCAACGGCCGTGGGCGTGGACAGACAATCCTGCGCCTCATCGGATTCGCCCACGCGCCGCTCGTGGTGTCCGCTGTGGGTCTCCTCCTTCTGACACCCGTGGACACGGCGATCGTCGTCGTGGGCTTCGTGTGGTTCTTTGCGGCAGTCGTGTCGGCGACAAAGGTGCTCTTCGACTTCGACTTCTCCCACGCCGTCAGTGCCACCTTGCTCGCGTTCGCTGTCTGGTGGGCGGCGAGTCTCATCGGGCTCGGCCTCGACCTCACGGCGATCCTTGGACTTGGGTGATGCCCACCTACCGGCTGGACATCTCCTACGACGGCACGTCGTTTCACGGCTATGCGCGTCAGCATGATGTACGGACCGTTCAGAGCGTGTTGGAGGCTGCCCTGGCGAGGGTGGTCGGCCCCGTCGGAACGACCGTCGCCGGTCGCACCGATGCCGGTGTGCATGCCAGGCGACAGGTTGTCTCCTTCAGAACCGAAACGGCGGTCGATAGCGAACGGTTGATCCGTTCGCTCAACGGCCTCCTTCCGGTCGAGGTCGCAGCAACTGCATGCAGCGAGGTCAAGGAGGGGTTCTCCGCCCGGTTCACCGCAGTGTCACGGAGCTACCGGTACACGATCCTCAACCGGCCGGCACCCGATCCACTCCTGAGATTGACAACATGGCACATCCCGGAGACCCTCGATATCGAGGCGATGAAGCGTGCCGCCGAGGCGTTCGTCGGTGAGCACGACTTCGCGTCGCTGTGTCGTAGAGCCGAGGGACGCAGCACCGTTCGGCAGGTACTCGAGGCATCGTGGGTCCGAGACGGCGACATCGTCGAGTTCTGGGTGACGGCCACCTCGTTCTGCCATCAAATGGTGCGCTCGATGGTGGCACTGTGCGTCGAGGTTGGTCGAGGTCGGATCGACCCGGGAGACGTGCCTGCGATCCTCTCCATGCGCGATCGAGCTGCCGCCAAGGGAGCTGCGCCACCACACGGTCTCGTCCTGTGGGACGTTGCCTACCCGGACGAGTAGGCAGTCAGGGCCGCTCGGAGTTCGGCAGTCTGCTCGGGGCCGGCCGTCTCGACGGCGATACCGAGCTCCGTCGTTCCAAATGGCAGACCCGCACCTTCCCTGCGGTGGTTGACCGTGAGGACATTGGCTCCGAGATCGGCGATGAGATTCAGGATGCTCGCGAGCTGGCCGGGCGCGTCCGGGATGAGCACCCGGAACCAGGCGTATCGTTCGGCTGCCTCGAGGCCGTACCGGATGACCTTCCCGACGAGCAGCAGATCGATGTTGCCGCCGGAGAGAACGACGGCGATCGGATCCGGTGATGCTGGGAGGCGGTCCTCCAACAACGCAGCGACTCCGACCGAACCTGCTCCCTCCACGACCAGTTTCGCGCGTTCCATGAGCAGCATGACGGCCTGCGCCGCTTCGCGATCGTCGACGGTGACGATGTCATGGACATAGCGCTCTATGTGCCGAAACGCGAGTTCAGAAGGGACCGGCACGGCTATGCCGTCGGCAACCGTGGGGTGGTAGGGGACAGAAAGGGGGCGATCCAGGCCCCTTGAAGCGAGATACGGCGCAACCGAGGAGATTTCCACTCCGATGATCCGCACGTCGGGTTTGAGCGCCAATACGGCTACCGCCGTTCCGGAAATCAGGCCACCGCCGCCGACAGGGACGACGAGCGTGCCGACATCGGGCAGCTGCTCGACAATTTCGAGTCCCAGGGTCCCCTGGCCGGCGATGATGCCAGGATCGTCGAACGGATGGATGAAGCGGGCGCCGGTCTCCTCGGCGAAGTGGCGTGCCGCATCGACCGCCGCTTGAATGTCGTCACCCCCGAGTCGCACATCGGCCCCGTATGACCGTGTGGCCTCCACCTTGGGTATGGCAGCAGACGAAGGCATGAAGATCGTCGCCGGCACCCCCGCGAGCTGTGCTGCCAGCGCAACGCCCTGGGCATGGTTGCCGGCCGATCCTGCCACCACGCCGCCGGGGGCGTCGAGCTGTGCGATGACGTTGGAGGCGCCCCGGATCTTGAACGAGCCGGTCCGTTGGAGGTTCTCTGCCTTCAGCCAGATCTCTCTGCCGGTCATGCGCGAAAACGACGCAGAGTGCAGCATCGGTGTCGGGATGGCGGCGTCGCCGATGCGTTCCCGGGCTGCGGTGATGTCATCCAGTGTGATGAGTTGCACGGAGTCAGGCTACCGCCGCTCGCGAGGCGAGCCGCGGCAGCCGCACCTGCCGGCCCGCTGCGCTCGCGGTCTTCGGTTTTCGGTTCTCGCTCTTCGTACGAACGAACGCGTTCCGCCATCATGGGGCGAGCGTCTTACCGACAACTGACAACCGACAACTGAGAACCTTCCAATTGGCGATTGGCCCGGTCGCCGTTTACTATGTGGCGGCTCCGAGACTCTCGGAATCTTCCCTCGCGAGGTTTTCATGAGGCTGCAGAAGACGTATTCACCCAAGGCCGCAGACGTACAACGAGAGTGGTTCGTTGTCGACGCTGCCGACCTTCCCCTCGGGCGGTTGTCGTCCGAGGTAGCCCGCATTCTTCGAGGCAAACACAAGCCGATTCAAGCGCCACACCTCGATACCGGCGACTTCGTGATCATTGTCAATGCGGAGAAGGTCCGGGTGAGTGGCAGGGACAAGATGTACTACCGGCACTCCGGGTATCCGGGCGGCCTGACCGAAGAAGGGCTCGAGTCGCTGCGCGGCAGGCGCCCCGAGGAGATCGTGCGGCGGGCAGTCCGCGGCATGCTTCCAAAGAACCGTCTGGGACGTCAGATGCTGCGCAAACTCAAGGTGCATGCCGGCCCTGATCATCCCCACGAGGCGCAGATGCCCAAGGAGCTTGCGTTCGACATCCGAAAGGTGGAGTCCTGATGGCAAAGATGCTGGTCCAGGCAACCGGTCGCCGGAAGGAGTCCGTTGCGCGGGTTCGCCTGTACGACGGTACAGGGGCGGTCACCCTGAACGACCGTCCGCTCGAGGCCTACTTCCCAACCATGGCGCTGCGCCTGCGGGTTCTTGCTCCTCTGCGGGAGGCCAACCGTGAGGGACGTTACGACATCAAGGCCACATTGCAGGGTGGCGGCACCACAGGTCAGTCTGATGCTTTGCGGCTCGGCATCTCTCGAGCGCTTGTCGTGCTCGAACCTGAGCTGCGCACCTCCTTGAAGAAGGCTGGGTTTCTCACCCGCGACGCCCGGAAGGTCGAACGCAAGAAGTACGGCTTGCGCAAGGCCCGCAAGGCACCGCAGTACACGAAGCGGTAGATGCTCGATAGGGGCGGCCGTCTATTTGGCACCGACGGGATCCGCGGTGTTGCCAATACCGAGCTGACGGCGGACCTCGCCCTCGCACTTGGCCGTGCGACCGCTGAGGAGATACGTCGCGAGTCCGTTCTCATCGGTCGTGACACGCGCCGCTCCGGAGAGATGCTGTCGGAGGCGTTCCAGGCCGGCTTGCACTCCATCGGTGTCGACAGCCTCGACGTTGGCATCCTGCCATCCGGCGGGATCTCACATCTCGTGGCGGAGACGGGAGCCGCAATGGGGGTAATCGTCTCGGCATCGCACAACCCCGCCATCGACAACGGCATCAAACTGTTGGATCACCGAGGAGCGAAGCTCGCGGATGAGCGGGAGGATCGGATCGAGGCCAGACTCCGCAGGGGGAGCCCGTGGCATCTCGCATCAGGGGACCGGGTCGGCACGCGCTTCGTGATGACAGACGCCGAGAACCGGTACCTGACGTTCTTGAAGGACACGATGCCGTACTCGTTGAACGGCTTCAGGCTGCTCCTGGACTGCGCGAATGGCGCCGCAACCAGGGTCGCTCCCGAGCTGTTCCGCAGGATGAGCGCCGATGTGGAGGTCATCTGCGCCGAACCGGACGGCACCAACATCAACGACGGCTGTGGTGCCGCCCATCCTGGTTTCCTCGCGGCCAGGTGCGAGGGACGCATCGGGCTGGCATTCGATGGTGACGCCGACCGGCTGATCGCTGTCGATGAGAACGGTGTGCCGGCGAACGGGGATGTGATCATGGCAATCATCGCCCGACACCTGAAGAGAACCGGCAAGCTTCGCAAGAACGTGGTCGTGGCGACCGTCATGGCGAATCTTGGCTTTCGCAAGGCCATGCACGAGATGGGAATCGAGCTGATCGAGACCCAAGTCGGCGACCGATATGTGAAAGAGGCGATGTGGGAGCGGCGAGCGGTTCTCGGCGGTGAGCAGTCAGGGCACGTCATCTTCTCAACCTTCGGCGAGACCGGTGATGGGCTCCTGACGGCCGTGCGTCTGCTCGAAGTCCTTGCGATCACCGGCAAGGAGCTGCGGGAGCTGAGAGCGGAGACGATCACCGAGTTCCCGCAGATCCTCAGGAACGTCCGAGTCGCCGACAAGAACCGGCTGACCGAAGCCGACATCCTATGGGAAGCGGTGTCCTCCATCGAAGGGCGCCTCGCAGGCAACGGTCGCATCCTGATCCGGCCCTCGGGTACCGAACCCGTCGTCAGGGTCATGGTCGAAGCGCCCACTCGAGACGAGGCGGTCACCATCACCGACGAGCTCGTCGCGATCGTCCGCAGAGAGCTCGGCTGAATCCGACGACGCCCACAGTGTGTTTGGCAGGTATCCTTCATTCTCGAGATCGGCACATGTCATCTTCAGCGCCAGACCCTTCGGGGTGACGAGGAAGAGGGAGTATCGAAGCATTCGGCGGATGCCCTCTCGGCGCCACGGTCGTGACGAAACGGGACAAAACCCGGGGGAAACTCCGAAACAGAGACCGTTTCGAAGTGGGAGATGGGTCGGACCCATCTGGTGCCGGTCTCCAACAGAAAAGGAGACAACATGTGCGGCATCGTCGGCTACGTAGGTCCGCGTCGAGCCCAAGACGTCCTTGTCTCGTCGCTTCGCCGCTTGGAGTATCGCGGGTACGACTCGGCCGGAGTCGCCGTGTCGGACGGATCGACGATCTCGATCAGGAAGGCGGCGGGCAAGCTCGACCGAATGGCCGAACTGGTGGAGGCCAACCCTCTCGAGGGTTCCGTAGGGATCGGCCACACGAGGTGGGCGACCCACGGTGTGCCCAACGACACCAACGCTCATCCGCACTTCGATCAGAGCGGCGAGTTCGCCGTCGTGCACAACGGGATCATCGAGAACTTCCTGCAACTCAAGGACGAGTTGTCCGAATCCGGTCACACGTTCGTATCTGACACCGACAGCGAAGTCCTCGTTCATCTGATCGCCGATGAGTACGACGGTGATCTCGGTGAGGCGGTGCGGCGGGCGGTGTCTCGAGCCGAGGGGGCCTACGCCCTGGTGACGATGTGTGCGAGGGAACCTGACAAGATCGTCGCCGCCCGCATGATCAGTCCACTGATCGTTGGCGTTGGAGATGGCGAGATGCTGCTCGCGTCGGACATCCCGGCGATCCTTCCCTACACCGACCGGATATTGATCGTCGAGAACGGTGAGATGGTCACGTTGACCGCGGATGGCGTGAGCATTGAAACACTGGACGGCACACCGGTCGACCGGGAACCACAGCAGGTCACCTGGACTGTGGAGCAGGCGGAGAAGGGGGGCTTCCCACACTTCATGTTGAAGGAGATCTACGAGCAACCTGGCGTCATCGACGAGACCCTGCTCGGCCGACTCAACCGTGATGGAACCGTAGGTTTCGACAACGTGAACTTTCCCAAGGGATTCGTGCAGGAACTGTCGAAGATATGGATCACGGCGTGTGGTACCGCCTACCACGCCGGTCTCGTCGCTCGGGAAGTACTCGAGAGGTCTCTCAGGATTCCGGTTGAGGTCGAGTATGCCCACGAACTGCGCTACCGCGACCCTCTCATCGATCCGGGCACGCTCACTATCGCGATCAGCCAGTCTGGCGAGACGGCGGACACCTTGGCAGCCGGCCGTCTCGCCCAGGATCGTGGTTCGCGCCTGCTGGCGATCACCAACGTCGTCGGTTCCACATTGAGTCGCGATGCCGACGACGTGCTCTACACGAGAGCAGGACCGGAGATCGCCGTGGCTTCCACCAAGGCGTATGTGGCGATGCTCATCGGCGAGTACCTGCTGGCTCTCGCGCTCGGTCGGGAACGAGGGACGATCTCGGACGAGCAGGCGGAGATGCTTGCAGCCGAGCTGTGGACCCTGCGGGACAAGGCGGGACGGGTCATCGAACACGACGCCGCGGTCGCCGAGATCGCCACGCGCTTCGCCGACACTACCGACGTGTATTTCATCGGGCGTGGGCTCGACTACGCGGTTGCCACGGAAGGGTCGCTGAAACTCAAGGAGATCTCCTACATGCACTCCGAGGCCATGCCGGCCGGAGAGCTGAAGCACGGGACCCTGGCGCTGGTCACCGAGGGGACGCCTGTCGTGGTCATCATCACCCAGCAACACCTGTACGACAAGACGATCTCGGCCGTGCAGGAGGTCAAGGCGAGGGGGGCACACGTCCTTGCGCTCGCCTACGACGACGATCCTCAGATCGACAAGTTCGCCGACGAGGTGCTGCGGATACCCAGAACCATCGACTTCCTGTCGCCAGTGCTGTCGATCATCCCACTACAACTCCTCGCCTATCACACAGCCCGCGTGCTCGGTCACGACATCGACATGCCTCGCAACCTGGCGAAGAGTGTGACGGTCGAGTAGCTGCCGCGTTCCAGCGCCGCTGTTGTAGCGTGGCGCTATGAGGATCGTTGGCCTTGGGATCGACTTGGCTGAGATCGATCGGGTCCAGCGCCTGCTCGACAAGTACCCGAGGTTCGCCGAGCGTTGTTTCACGGACCACGAGCGCGCCTACGCGTCGCGGTATGCGTCTCCCGCGAGTCGGTATGCCGCGCGTTTCGCGGGCAAGGAGGCCGTGATGAAGAGCCTCGGTGTCGGATGGCGACACGTCTCATGGAAGGACATCGAGATCACCGGCGGCGGGCAGCCGAGGGTCAACCTCAGCGGACGGGCACTCGCACGTGCTCGACAGATCGGCGTCACCGAGGTGCTCGTGACGATCACTCACACCGACGATACGGCGATGGTGTTCGCGATGTCACTCGAGCAGTAGACGAGCGCGGAGCTCTTCGATCTGCTCTCGGAGCGCGGGCACGTCATTCCACCGTTCGTGCACCGAGCGGAGGTAGTGAACGTCTGCCGGTTCGAGTCCGCCTCCGGATGGGCTGCCGCCGCCGAGGGAGATCTTCGGCTTCTTCACCTTCTGCGCTTCGAGATCGGCGAGTCTTCGCTCCAGCAAGACGAGTTCCTCTTCCAGCATGGCTCCGCCTTCGGGGAGCCGAGCGAAGAGATCGCGTGCCTGTCCTCGTAGGAGTGGTCCGCTCGGTCTATTCGCGCGTGTCGGGATCGGTCTCCCCGGCGATCTCGGCAGCGACTTCTGCCGGCCTGGCCCGGACCTCGTCGAGGTTCATGGGGCAAGATAGCGAACAGCGAACAGAAAACGGCCAACGGCAGCAAGCTGCCGGACACTGAGCGCGTTCCCTCTGCAACGCGGCACGAGGTGCGAGATACGAGGTACGGATCGTTGAGCGGGCCCGCTCAACGATCCTCTGTAGGTACCATCATCTTGATGCAGCCCGTACTCACGCCGGCAGCTTCAGCCCGTTTGGACGCCTCGTCGCCCGTGCCGGGCCCCATCCTCATGGAGCGGGCAGGTCTCGGTGTGGCGCTCGCGGCTGTCGAGATGGGAGCCGGTTATGGCACAAAGGTCACCGTCCTCGCCGGTCCCGGCAACAACGGTGGGGACGGCTATGTCGCCGCCCGGTACCTGCGTCAGCGCGGGGCGGCCGTGACCGTACGAGCGCTCGCAGGGGCGAAGGGCGACGACGCCGTCTGGGCCGCCGGCGAAGCCCGCGCTGCGGGAGTACCAATTCGATCTCTTGGTTCTCCGACATCGACCGATTTGGTCGTCGATGCCCTGTTCGGCTCGGGCTTTCGCGGGGTACTTCCCGAGGTCGTTGTCCCCTGGACAGAGACGCGAGCCCCGGTACTCGCTGTCGACATCCCCAGCGGGTTGGACGGGACCACCGGACGCGCACAAGGTCCGGTCTTTCGCGCTGCCACGACGGTCACATTTCACAGCCCCAAGGTCGGTCAGCTCATCGGCATCGGACCGGACGTGTGCGGCGATCTGAAGATCCGCGACATTGGACTCGCCGGAGGAGACGCCGAGTTCTTCCTCACCGAGGAGGCAGACGCTCCCAGGCCGCGCCGACCACGGACGGCTCACAAGTGGTCCGCGGGATCGGTGCTTGTGGTTGGTGGCTCGCCCGGCATGACGGGGGCTCCGCTGCTTGCAGCCCGGAGCGCTCTGCATGGGGGTGCCGGTTCCGTTTCCATCGCGACACCCGGCGGGCTCCAATCGATCTATGCCGGAGCGGCACCTGAGTTGCTGAACATGGCGATAGGCGATGGAACCCGTTTCGAGGCGGACGATGCCGAGACAGTCTCGGTTGCCGCGAAGCGGTTCGACGTCCTCGCCCTGGGACCCGGACTGGGTCAAGGTTTGACCGAGTTCGTCGCGGCGGTGCTCGCACAGCGGGACGGACCACTGCTCATCGACGCCGACGGCCTCAACGGGCTCGATGGCCCCGGCGCCCTCGCCGCACGAACCGCTCCGACCGTGATCACACCGCATGCCGGCGAATTCTCACGCCTCACAGGCGAGGAGCCGGACTACTGGCACGCCGCCGATCTCGCGACCGCAACGGGCGCCATCGTGTTGCTCAAGGGATCACCGACGTTCGTGATGGGTGAGTCACGATGGGTCGTCACCACTGGCGGTTCCGAGCTTGCAACCATCGGAAGTGGCGACGTGTTGACCGGTTTCCTGGCTGCCTTGTGGGCTCGCGGGCTCGATGCCGAGACTGCGGCGAGGTCGGCCGCCTACTGGCATGGTCGCGCGGGAGAACTCCTCGCAGCACGGCAGACCGTGACCGCTGACGCACTCGCGCTCGAGGTGGGAAAGGTGGCATGGTGAGACCGTCCTGGGCGGAGATCGACCTCGACGCCGTCTGCGACAACGTTCAGGTGATCTCCGAGACTGTCGCTCCGGCGGCGGTTTGTGCCGTGGTCAAGGCCGACGCCTACGGACACGGGGACGTCCCCGTCGCTGAGGCCGCCCTGGAGGCGGGTGCCGATCTCCTTGCGGTGGCCCTCGTCGAAGAAGGAGCCAGGCTGAGGGAAGCCGGTATCGACACGAACGTGCTGCTGCTGTCGGAACCGCCGCTCGGCGACGTTCCCGAGATCGTGCGATGGGGACTCACCCCGACCGCGTACCGGCGCGAGTTTGTCGAAGCGCTTGCCGAGACAGCGAGCCGTCCGATACCCGTCCACGTCAAAGTCGATACGGGAATGCATCGGGTAGGAGCGACGCCGGAGGAATCAGTCGATCTGGCTCAGCGAATCGCCAAAGACTCCCGACTGACGCTGGAGAGCGTGTGGACCCACTTCCCGGTCGCCGACGAAGATGACCCGTTCACTCAGATCCAGATCGACCGCTACGAAGCCGTGATCGAGGAACTGGCGGGTCTCGGCATCGAGGTACCCATTCGCCATGCAGCGAACACCGCGGGCGCGATCCGCTTCCCTGAAGCCAGGTTCGACATGGTACGCATCGGTCTCGGAATCTACGGCATCAACCCTGCTCCCGGTGTGGTTCCCGACATCGGCCTTCGACCCGCGATGCGAATCGTCTCGGCTGTGTCCATGGTGCGCAGATACCCGCCGGGAACCCGACCCTCGTACGGACGCAGAAGACCGCTGGAGAGGGAGGCAACGGTCGCCACCGTTCCCATCGGGTACGCAGACGGGCTCCCTCGGTCGCTCTTCGAGGCTGGAGAGGTGCTCATCGGAGGGCGTCGCCATCGTTTCGCCGGCAACGTCACAATGGACCAGATCCTCGTCGACGTCGATGACACTTCTGTCGAGACCGGTGACGAGGTGGTGCTGATCGGCCGGCAAGGCAGTGAAGAGGTCACGGCTACCGACTGGGCCGACCACATCGGAACGATTCCCTATGAAGTCGTCTGCCAGATCGGCCCCCGATTGCCAAGGAGGTACCTGTGAGTTCCATCACCGATGTCACCGGTGTGCGAGTCGGCCACTGGACAGACGCACAAGCCCGAACCGGCTGCACGGTCATCGTGCCTCCCGAGCCCAACGTCACCGCGTTTGAGGTCAGAGGGGCGGCGCCCGGGACGAGAGAGACGGCATTGATGGCGCCTGGCATGAGTGTCGAGAGCGTGCAGGCGATTTTGCTGACCGGGGGGTCGGCGTTCGGTCTTGCCGCCGCCGACGGCCTCATGCGTGCGCTCGAAGAGGAGGGGCGAGGCCACCTCACCCCGTCCGGACCCGTGCCGATCGTTCCTGCGGCGGTGATCTACGATCTCCTCGTCGGGGAGTCGTCCGTCCGACCGGGCCCCGAACAAGGTGCCGCCGCGTATCACTCCGCATCCGACCGACCTGTCGAGGCGGGTCCGATCGGTGCCGGGACGGGCGCGACGGTCGGAGGTTGGCGGGGAGCGTTCCAGCAGGGTGGCCTGGGGTCGTTCTCGGTCCGTGTGGGACGGGCAACCGTTGGTGCACTCGTGGTCGTCAACGCCGTCGGCGATGTGTTCACGTTGGAGGGAACACCGCTCACGGGTGGCTCCCTGGTGCCGGAGAGCCCGGACGTCACACCCACGACCCGGGCGAACACGACCCTCATCGTCGTTGCGACCGATGCTGAACTGACCAGGAGCGAGCTGACGAGAGTCGCGATACGTGCCCAGGACTCCCTCGCGGCATGCGTCAGACCGACGCACACCCGATATGATGGCGATGCCGCATTCGCGGTCTCCTGCGGGGACGTCATGGCCGACGTCGACACTGTCGCGGAGGGGGCGTTCGCGGCGACGGGACGCGCTATTGAAGCGGCGCTGGCATGGCGGACGACGACAGAGGACATGTGACAGACGAAGCACTGCGAGAACTCGGCGAACGCGCCCGGCAGTGCACGGCCTGCCGCCTTGCCGACACCAGAACGACCGTTGTCTTCGGCGATGGGTCGCCGGATGCTCGCGTCATGTTCGTGGGTGAGGGGCCCGGCCGGAACGAGGATCTGCAGGGGGTGCCGTTCGTCGGAGCCGCGGGCCAGTTGCTCAACCGGCTGCTGGGTGAGATCGACCTTCGACGCGAAGACGTCTACATCGCCAATGTGGTCAAGTGCCGTCCCCCGGGCAACCGTGACCCGAAACCGGACGAGATCGAAGCGTGCAAAGGGTTCCTCGCCGACCAGATACGGCTCATCGATCCTGACGTCGTCGTGACGTTGGGCAACTTCGCCACCAAGCTGTTGCTCAGACAGGAGGTTGGGATCAGCAGACTGCGAGGTCACGCGTATCCGTGGTGGAACCGCACCGTGGTCCCGACATTCCATCCCGCGGCGGCGCTTCGGGGGGGTCAAACGGTGCTCGATCGGATGCACGAGGACTTCGCTCTCATCGAGTCTGTGCTCGCCGAGACGGCCGAAGTCGAGGCCCCTGAGCCTGAGCAGATGGGGCTGTTCTGATGGAGGTCACCTCGGCGTCGGAATTCGAGACGCGAACGGTGGGGAGGCATCTCGCCAGCCTTCTCCGACCGAACGACGTCATCCTGCTGAGCGGTGGCCTCGGCGTCGGAAAGACGGCGTTCGTCGCTGGACTCGCCGAAGGGTTGGGCATCGAAGAGGCAGTGACGAGCCCCAGCTTCGTGCTCGTTCACACATACAGCGGGGGATTCATCCCGCTTGTTCATGCGGATGTCTACCGGCTCGGCACCCTGAACGAACTCGCCGACCTCGAGCTCGTCGACGAGGCCGAGGGAGCGATCCTCGCCGTCGAGTGGGGTGACGCCGTCGCGGCCGCAATGCCGGAGGACTACCTCCTCATTCGCTTTTCCGTACACGGCGACGGAACCCGCACCATTTATCTCACGGGCCACGGTGTCCTGTGGGAGAACCGCCCTATCCAGGACGTGCTCCAATGAAGCTCCTCGCGATCGAGACCGCGACGCCCGCATCGTCGGTTGCGCTGGGCGAGGACCGGGTCACCATCGCCTCCGCGTCGAAGGTCGATCGGCGTGGGCACGCGGGCTTCATCGTCTCCGCGCTCGACTACCTCTTCGACCAGGCCGGGTGGGTGCCCTCCGATGTCGACGCGATCGCCCTGGATGTCGGTCCGGGTCTGTACACGGGGATCAGAGTCGGGCTGGCGACGGCCCAAGGGCTGGCGTCGAGTCTCGGTGTCCCTCTCGTACCGGTCGTGTCCCTCGATGCCGTCGCGCTCGGCGCGACCACCGGACACCGACACATCTGGTCGGTCGTCGATGTCCGTCGCGGTGAAGTTGCCGTCGCGTCCTATCAGCCTGTCCCCGGCGGGGTCGTCCGGGACAGCGAGCCGAGGATCGTTGGCCCGGACCACCTGCGGGCACTGCTCGAGTCCGATCCGACGGACGCGCTCGTTGTCGGTGATTGGGAGGTGCTACACGAGACGGTGCTGCGGGGCCTTCACAGGGTCAAGTCGGGTCGGCCACGGTATCCGTCGGCGGAGGCGCTGCTCGGTCTGGCTGTCGGGCCTGTCGAGCGCCGGGAGTTCCCGCCGAGTCGCAACGTGCGACCTTTGTACCTGCGGGAACCCGACGTCAACATCGGATGGACGAAGTTCCGCAAGGAGGGGCCGTGGTCGGAGTGATGGAGATCCGTCCCATGGTCCCCGAAGACGTACCGGCCGTGCTCGGACTCGAACGGACATCGTTCTCACAACCGTGGGACGAAGCGATCCTCCAGGCCGAAGTCGTGTCGGACAACCGCGTCTACCTGGTTGTCGAGTTCGATGGAGCGCTCGTCGGGTACGGCGGACTGCTTCTCGACGAGGACGAAGCACACATCGTGACGCTCGCCTCATCGGTGCGGCGGCAAGGACTCGGGACCAGGTTGATGCTCGGGCTCGTCGACGCGGCGCTCGACCACGGTGCCCGTCACCTCACGCTGGAGGTCAGGGTATCCAACAACGTGGCACAGGATCTCTACCGCAAGTTCGGAATGGTGCCTGTCGGTGTCCGCAGCGCCTACTACGGAAACGAAGACG